>Ga0137409_10000266_pt1 | contig 55634 bp, 43 predicted proteins | sample CZODoug1_16funga_FD_122059 | JGI IMG/M metagenome (GOLD analysis project Ga0137409, IMG submission 122059) | Vadose zone soil fungal communities from Angelo Coast Range Reserve, California, USA - CZODoug1_16fungal (Hybrid Assembly) | ecosystem: Environmental > Terrestrial > Soil > Vadose zone... | reverse complement strand
TGGATTCGAACTGGTTCAGCACTGCTGCCACCGGCTGTACCCTTCCGTTTCGCTACGGTGAATTTCCGGGTTTGCCCGTGCCCTGTTGCATCAGTGGATATGTGAACCGTCTCGTGGAACCTCGCGACCTGCGGTGGCTTGTCCAGGATGCTTTTCTCTCTCGCTGCGAGATCCGCCCGCCAGGCAGGGAAGTTAAACCGGGGATCTGGATTGATGACGGCGCCCGCGTGCATAAACGCAGCCGTCTCGTGGCCCCCGTCTATTTGGGATGCTCCACAAAGGTAGGGCCCTCCGCAGTCATCACGCGATTCAGCAATCTGGAACGCCACTCTCAGGTTGGCGCCGGCACCGTGGTGGATTCGAGTTCTGTTCTGCCTCACACAATGTTGGCGAGCGGCCTGGACGTGTCGCACGCGATTGTGGACGGGAGCAGACTCGTAGACCTGGATCGGAACATCGCTTTGCAGATTGACGATCCGAATCTCATCCGGGACATCGCTCCACGCAATGGACGCGCCCTTGCGCATCGGGAAGACGTATCGCAACCGAGTCGCGGAAAGGGAGCTTTCGAATTCGAGTACTCACGGTATCTGTTGCGTGCAGCTGGCAGACTCTCCGAAGTGTTGTTCAAAGGATAAGGAATGACAACTCGCAGAACTGTCGCCGTGAAACAATTGCCGGAGAGTGTAAGTCTGGGCCACGTTCAGCAACTCTTTCTCGAAGTGGCGCCCCTGTTGGAGGGCGATCGGCCGTGCCTCGTGCTTGATTTTTCCGAGGTACGGCAGCTGGATAGCGCTGGCATCGAAATGCTCTTGCACTGCATGGAAGAAGCAATGAAACGGAACGGCGACGTAAAACTCGCGGCTGTTTCTCCCCAGGCTGCTGTGATTCTTGAACTGACGAGAGTCGACCGACTTTTCGAGATCTTTGAAAAATCTTCGGACGCGGTGGAAAGCTTCTACCGTTTTCCGGTGCAAGCATTCCGGCAGGCTGACAACGCGGATGCGTCCGCGCCTTAGCATCGCGGGTTTGGAGACAATCATGACACCGACACAGGACATGCAAGCCAGAGTCATTGCTAGCGTGATGGTTCTTGCCTTGATGTTCCATCCATTCGCTTATGCACAGGACCCTCCTTTGCCTCCGGCATCCGGGAACCAGAGTCAGACGGGAGAGCCCGCGTCGCCGCAGCCGGATGTTGCAGACCCTGCTGCGCGGCCATCAGCACCGCAACCATCGGAAAATCAGCTCCCCGACAGTCCCGGCACGGTACAGTCGAAGCCATCACAGCAGCCCGACTCTTCGAACGTCCCTGCTGCGCAGGCTCCGCCGCCTTCGCCACAATCGAGCGATCAGGTCCCAGGCAGTTCCGACCCTGCGCAACCGGCATCGAGCCAAACCAATACCCAAAGCAATACGCAGCCCTCGACGCAGTCGCAGCAACAACCGCAGACTCCTCACGAACCTGTCGGCACCGCTGCCGCGGAGTCGGTTCAAACTACCGGAGTCGCGGCGTCCAGGCCGGCTGGCGCGGCGGTTGCTCCGGCAAAGCAGCGACGGGCACGATCCATCCTGATCAAAGTCGGTGCGTTGGTCGGCGTGGGCGTCGCGGTGGGAACGACCATGGCTTTGTCCCAAGGCAGCCCGAGCAGGCCTCCTGGCAGCCACTAAACCGAAAAATGGCGGAAGCGGAACAACACGCCACGACAAGGTTGGTCTCCCGGCGACCTTACCTCGTGAGTTTCTCTGGCATTGACGGCTCAGGGAAGACCACGCAGATCGACGCGGTACTCGCTTGGCTGCGTAACGCCGGATTCCGCGTGCGCTTGTTGCGGTTTTGGGACGATATTGCGGTTTTGGGACGCCTACGAGAGACCGTGAGCCACACGCTGTTTGCGAGCGAGAAAGGCGTGGGCTCGCCCGATAGACCGGTGCAGCGGCGCGACAAGAATGTTCGTGCCTGGTATATGACAGCTGCGCGGCTGTTTCTTTATTTTCTGGATGCGGCTCGATTGGCGTTTGTGATCGCGACGACATCCCAACGGGACGCGGAAGTCGTCGTATTCGATCGCTATCTCTACGACGAGCTCGTCAACCTGGACTTGGGAAATTCCGTGGCGAAGGCGTATGCCAGGGTGCTCTTAGAGTTGATTCCGCGCCCAGATGTTGCCTTCTTGCTGGACGCCGATCCGGTGCAAGCGCGGGCGCGCAAACCCGAATATCCGCTCGACTTCCTTTACAGTAATCGCGCTTCTTATCTGGGTCTCGTCGCGCTGGCAGACGGTATCACTGTCGTTGCGCCACTGGGCGCTGAGGACGTGACGGGCACTATCCTTCGCCAGTTGGCCGTAGCGCTGCCGCAGCCTTTGTCGGGTAATCTCACCCCGAGCGCCCACTTGTCTACCGATCGGATTATCGAATCTCACCAGTAAATCAAGCTGAATTTATCTACAAAAACTGTATACGGCGACTGCTTGTAGTTGCCATCCATCTGATAATTGGCGGTGACGCCATACCAGCTGCCCACCCCGAACGGCGGAAAATATCGGTCAATGACAGTGGTCACTCCGTTCAGCGTTATGGAGTGGTATAGAAGTTGATTGTCCCAGGTGCGCTGCATTTGCAGCGTTAGGTGGTTCCAGGCATTGCTAAGGGGGTGGCAGGGTACCCCGGTAGGAACCCAATGCCAATTGACGTTGTCCCAGATATCGAATTCGTGACCGCCTGCAATGCGGCACTGATTTCCCCAGGTGAATCCCAGATTGTTGAAGTATTGGTTGATATCGAACTCCAGAACTTGTGAGAGCTCGAGGTTCGAACCGTAAAAATAAATGTCGTAAGTAAAGTTGTGGATGTTGGGAATTATCTTGTGATCGCGATCGGGCATTCCCTGCGACGAGAAATCGCCCATCAACGGATTCGTCCAGAGAACGTCTGAGTACGGCGTTGTGCCACCAATCGAGAACTTCGTCGCGTTTCCAGTCATCGAGGGCGAGTTGATTCCCTGATTCATGGACCACGTAACGCCCGGCCCACAATTCGAGCAGACGTCATACTTTGGAGGAAATTCACCGTATCCGGTCCAGCCGCCACTGGCTTGGAGGTTGGTGAACACTTTCCCCCCAACAGTGATTTTCACGTGTTTGAACACGCTACCGCCGCAGCGGTCCCATTCCTGCACAACTGTGTCGTAGGCGCCGGGGTAAAGGGTCAGACTGGTGTTAAGGATTGCCCCATCGACCACGTAATTCAATTGATTGTTGACATAGATCCCCATCGACGCGACGCCCTTCGAACAAGTGGTGGTGGCCGTGGCCGCGTAGGTGACGGGCGTATTCACACCGGCATTGTTGGCGGGCGATGTGATCCAGACTCCGCTCTGGTTGTTCACCGTGATCGCCACCGGCGTAAAGCTTGCTCCACCACAGTAGTCCCACTCCTCCACAACGGTGTTGTGTTTTCCAGTAGCGATGGTCAGATTTGTGTTTAAGTTCTTTCCGCTGACGACGTAGGCCAGGTGGTTGTCAACGTAGACGCCCATGGAAGCAACACCCTTCGAACAGCCCGTGGTCGCAGAGGCCACGTAGTTCACCGGTGATCCTACGTTGCTTCCATTGCCGGGAGCGCTCACGTTGACATCCGCGAACGCAATCGTCGCGAAAACCACAATGCAGGAAATGCGGATCAGATTGCAGCAACACATGGACACTCTTCTCCCCCAGAAGATTGGGTTCTGCAGTCTTGCGATGTGCGAACTGCCGGACGACGGAGGACACGGAAAAACACGTTCCAGCCTCCTGGTTGCGTCAGACGGCCGACGCCAAAAAGCCTAATGCAACCGGAATAGTTACACGAGGGTAATACCGTGTTTTCCCTGTGTCAAAAGTAAGAAGGACATATTCGGGACGTATTACCTATCTATTACGTCAAGCAATTTTCGTAGGGAATGCGACCGAACCAAGTATTCAGTCCAGGTATGTAGGAAATCTAACGGAAGGCAAGCCAACATATAGCGATCACGCGCCATCTCAACGCCACTTTTTGCCGAGAAATCATTTCGGAGAGGGACCTTGATGCCTGATTCAAAATCCGCACTGTTCCGTACCAGGACCGACAAGCATTTAAAATCATTGTTGCCCGTGCTGGGAATTCTAACGATGTTCCTGGTTGGATGCCGAGGTCTCGGTACCAACTCCGGCGGTCAGGACCAAGTCAAGCAAATCAACCATATCATCGTCTTAGCGCAGGAAAACCGCGGATTTGAACACTACTTTGGCGCGATGCGGCAATACTGGGCCGCCAATGGTTATACGGACCAGTCGTTCGACGGGCTGCCACAATTCAATCCGGCATCGGGCGCTCCTCCTCTGCAAGGCCCTGCGCCCACGAACCTTGGATGCGACCCGGCGCTCGGTCCTCCGCACGACTGCACGGTCAATGCCAACAGCCCACAGGTTGAGTCCTTCCACATGATATCCATGTGCGAAGAGAACCCCAGTCCTTCCTGGAACGAGAGCCACGTAGATTGGAACTTGAATGACCCAGTTTCACCGACTCCGCTACTCGACGGATACGTCTGGACTGCGGCTCATGACGCGCGAAGCCTGGGCTTCTTTGATGTCGATGGCAAGCGCGCGATGAGTTATTACGATGGCACGGATCTTCCTTACTATTACTTCATGGCGTCCAATTTCGGCACTTCGGACCGCTGGTTTTCTCCGGCGATGACCCGGACGCAGCCCAATCGGATGTATATGTTGGCGGCTACATCGGCGGGGCTTGCTTATCCGCCTCCACCCGGTAGCCCCCCTTTGCCAAACAAAACCATTTTTGACCTCTTGCAGGCGGCCGGCGTTTCCTGGAAGGTTTACGTCACGGACTTATCCCGTGCGAATCCCCCAGTGCAGAATAGTGCTCTAAATTTCTTTGCGACGGCAGCCAAGTTCCCGAACAACATCGTGGGAGTTGACGAGTTTCTGACCGACCTGTCGAATGGAACGTTGCCGGCCGTGTCCTACATTGAACCCGGCTACAACAGCGGGCTGGACGAACATCCTGGAGTGGACGACAACGTTCCAGGGGCGAACGTGCAGGTGGGAGCGAAGTTCGTGTCTTCCCTGATCAGTGCCCTGATGCAGAGCTCTTCGTGGAAGGACTCGGCCTTCATCCTTACTTACGATGAGTTTGGCGGTTTTTACGAACATGTTCCGCCACAACCACAGGCGAGTCCCGACGGTATAAAGCCGATGGACCTCCAGCAAGGCCCGCCGCCGAATGGCCCGGACGTTTGCGTCGGGAACACCGGGCCGACTTGCGATTTTGTCTACACCGGATATCGCGTTCCGCTCATCGTGATTTCGCCATTTGCGAAGAAGCACTACGTCTCGCACACGGTTGCGGATTACACTGCCTGGCTCAAGTTGGTGGAGAAGCGATTCGGTCTTCCCAACCTCACCGCCCGCGATGCGGCTCAGATGGATATGTCGGAGTTCTTTGACTTTCAGAACGTCCCCTGGAAAACGCCGCCCACTCCACCGGACCAGCCGACGACTGGGCCATGCTATGACAATCAACTGCCCTAGCACGCCAGGGATTCCATCGTCCTCGAACTTATGCGGGATCAGGGCAGACTATTGAGGTAACACGGATCGCTCGTGCTTTGCGCGGGAGGACTCGGCGGAGTCAGCCATGGTGGATTTGTGAAATCAAAAAACTCTGTCATGTCCATTTGAGCCGCATCCCTCTTGGTCAACCCTGGTAGGCCGAAGCGTCTTTCGATCAGCTTCAGGATCGCCGTGAAGTCTGCTTTCGTATGCGACACGTAGTTCTTTTTGGTAAATGGCGAGATCACGATGAGCGGCACCCTGTAGCCGGTATATACAAAATCACAGGTAGGACCTGTAGTTTGTGTGCAGATATCGCCAGAAAACAGATCTTTTGGTTTGATATTGTCCGGGCTGATCGTATGCCGTGGGGCAACGTGATCATAGATACCTCCTGCCTCATCGTAGGTCAGGATGAATACTGAATCTTTCCAGTAGGAACTCCCCATCACGGAGTTGACGAGCGACGCGACATAAGCTGCCCCACGTTGAGTCTGACTGGGCGCGAGATCGGAATTGGTCGGGTGTTCGTCAAGGCCGGCATTGCTTGCGGGTTCGATCTGGACCACCTGAGGTAGCGTGCCATTTTTCAGATCATTGTCAAAATCAGAATTGGCAACACCGATTGTCCCGATATTATTCGGAAAGTTTGCTGGGATGGTTTGTCCCCACTGGAAGGACTTCACGTAACTGCTTTCGAGAAGGCACGCCGGATTGTACGGAGGGCCGCTACAGCCGCTGTTAGTGGGATTCACGTAGATTTTCCAGCTGACGCTGGCGGCTTGCAGCGCCTGAAAGATGGTTGTGGCCGTTAGTGGTTGACTGTCGTTATTGTTGCTGCCGATCGGATAAACAGTTCCCTGAGATGTGGCCGCAATCAGATACTCCCGGTTTGGATGAGTACGGCTCATTACCGGGCTGAACCATCGGTCTGACGTGGCGAAGTTCGACGCCATGAAATAGTAGTAATTCAGATCGCTGCCGTCGTAGTAGCCCATGGCGCGGCGGCCATCCGTGTCAAAGAAGCCGTCTACTCGCCCGTCATGTGCCGCCGTGTAAACAAATCCGTTCATCTTGGCAGCAGATAGTCCCGTGGGATCGTTCAAATCCCAATCGACGTGAGACTCATTCCAGGAAGGGCTGGTGTTTTCCGAACACTGAGTCAACAGTTTGAAAGACTTGATCTTGGGACTCTGAGTGTTGATTGTGCAGTCGTTGGGCGGCGGGAAGGCGGGGTCGCAACCCAGGTTGAAAGGAGGTGGCCCGCGGTGCGGCAGCGGCCCCGACGTAGGATTGAACTGACGCAATCCATTGAACGATTGATCGGGGTAGCCGTTTTGAGCCCAGTATTGCCGAAGAGCGCCGAAGTAGTGGTCGAAGGAGCGGTTCTCCTGAACCATGAAAATGATGTGATTGACTTGCTCAAGCCCTTGAGGGGATGTCGCCGACTGAGCGGGCTTTACATTTTCTCCCCAGGCTCCGCACACCAGAGCGCCTAAGCAGACGGCGAGAATTAAGGAATCCCTGGATAACATCTCACAAACCCCGCGTTTCCTGCTTGTGTGTTACTTGGCACTTATTGAATTCACCGCGATCTCGCGGCTTTGGTAGTGCGTCCCGTCGAAGCTGGCTTGCACTGTGACGTCGGCGCCTTGCCTCAAGTCCCGGGTCAGTTGGCGAACTGTCGGATCGAAATACACTTCGTAGGTCTGGTTGTCACGAGGGTCCACCAGAACTAGCAGCCCGCGATGGAGGTCGAGGTTTTCGATCCGGCCCGAGAACATGAATGTCGCACCGGGCGAGGCGAGAATCGAAATCTGCTGCACAATCGGGGCCCCGCCGTTTCCGGGAGTGAATGCCAGAGTTACAAGCGTTCCGGGCCGCAATTCCTCCGGCCGCGCAGTGCGGTCTCCTTGACGGATTACGGCGTTGCCAGCGAGACGCATTCTTACAGGCTCCGGAGAGATCGTGTCGCGCACCGTCAACTCTGCGCTCGCCGGCCAAAAGTCGACAATCTGGCCGCTACTCTGTCCCGTCGGCGCCTGAGCGGCAATCCGGATGTTTCGGGCAAAGATGGTAGTCCCATCCAGGGTGGTATCCACGTATGCTCGCTGCCCGTTTTTCACATCGTCCAATGATGCGTCTTTACCGTCCCGAAACACGCGTGTCCGCTCGTCGAAGAGCACCGTCATGCGGCCCCCTCCAAAGATCTGTAGAATCAGGCGGTCGCGCACGTGATCCACGCTGCGAATCGTTCCACCGAGCAGAGTAGCTTTGCCCGTGGGTAGTGGCGGCACATCTGGCGGGAGACGAGCGCTGCCTTCGTTCGTTGGGGTTACGCCGTTAGGGCTAACCGTAGCGGCGCCCGTGGGCTCAGGCGTTGCCCGGTTCGCCACCAAAGGCGGAGCCGACTCGGGAGACTGCGCGCAAGCCAAACCCACTAAGACTGCCAAGCTCGAAAGCAATCGAATCACAGGCACACCTCCGCTCTATGCGTCTCTTTCGATGCTTTTGGTGGTGGTCGGGTAGTCCGGAATCTCCGCTTGCGACGTGGAAAAGTACGAGGCTGCTGGCAGCACTGGTTTGCCCTCCCGCATCCAAAGAACGCGCAGGACTTGTGTGCGAAAGGGCAAGGATGGCTACGTACTGGAAACGAGTATTTTTCACTTTCGTCATGGCCAGCTGGTTAGCTCCCAGTGCGTTCGCGGGAGATCTGAGAATTAAGATTCCCAAGCGAAGCCAGCTTACCCCGGTCCAGCGCCTGAACCGCGAAGGCGTGGAAGCCGTTCGCAAGAATCAGTACGACAAGGCCAAGGCGCTCTTCTACAAGGCGTATCTTTTTGATCCTGGTGATCCCTTTACCTTGAACAACCTCGGATATATCTCTGAACTCGAGGGCCAGGTGGAACGTGCTCAGACCTTCTACGGCCTTGCCTCGGGGCAAGCCACAGAGGCGCTGATTGACCGCGCAAGCTCGTCCAGGTTGGAAGGACAGTCGTTGCAGAATGCGATCAGCGCGGTTCACGACATTGCGATGCAGGTCAATCGCGCGAACATCGCGGCCGTCCGCCTTCTCTCGCAGGGACGCGCGTGGGAGGCCGACGTTCTGCTGCAACGCACTCTCGTGCTTGATCCAAAAAATGGATTCACCCTGAACAATATGGGAGTCACCAAGGAAGCCGAGGGCGAATACGCAGAGGCGCTGAAGTATTACGGTGCAGCGGTTGAGTCTCATACGGACGATACGGTCGTTTTGACCATGAATGCTGCCTGGAGAGGAAAATCCGTCAGCCAAATGGCCGCCGAGAGTGCCAAGTTACTCCGCGCGCGGATGAATAGCCTGCAAAGCCCGGATGCTCAGGCGGCCCTGCTCAACCTGCGGGGCGTAGCGGCGATGAATCGGAATGATTGGCGAGGTGCGTGGGAGAGTTTCTCTCAGTCGTACAAACTCGGCCCCACGAACCCCTTTTCGCTTAACAATCAGGGATACATGGCCGAGTTAGACGGCGATCTGGAAACTGCGCAGGAGTTCTACCGGGAAGCGCAAAGGGCTGGTGGATCAAGCGCTCGCGTCGGACTTGCCACTCGCCCGAACGCGGAGGGAATCAGGCTGTACTCCGTAGCAAACGGAAGCGAGGCTGAGGTGTCCAGCGCACTCGAAGCCGCCACCCAGGCCCGACGTCGAAACCCTGCTCCGATTCGACTCAAACGCCGCGACGGTGCCCCCGTGGCTGAGCCTACGACAACTCCTCCGACGCAACCGCAGCCTTAGGCATCATCGTCGGAGTTCAGATCTCCAGTCCCAACTCGCTTCTCTGTGCTGACTTCACAGCTCCAGAAATGTCCCGTAAAGACTCCCTGCTTACTCTCAGTCGGTAGGGCATCGAACAGGGCACGCCCGTCGGTAATCTAGCCTCCGTCCCATTTCGGCAATACAGTATTCACTGTATTTTGCGAACAACGAACCGTAAATTCTAAGAGTGCACACTCACTGCCTATCCCCCGTAGAGCATTCGAGCAGAACGTGCAGGGGAGGTACTATTGCAAAAATTGTGTATTCGTCGTTTTTCCTACGCACATTCAAAGTTTTTCAACACCCATTTATTTCAGCGATTGCAGGTTTTGATCATATTGGTTTCATGTGGCTCATACGCGCAAGCCGAAGTTACCGCGGTCTCAGTCCAGTCCCCCAACCTGTTAGTGAGTGGCACAACGAGCCTGGTTTCTCCTGTCCATCTCCAGGCCACAGCCGAGGACACAGCAACCGTCACCGGATATGTGGTTTACGTCGACAACGCAAACGTCTATCGCAATTTCACTCCGTCGGTGGACGCTTGGATTACCCTCCCCCCCGGTACCCACACTCTGTACGTGAAGGCCTGGGATTCGCAGACCAACTTGGCCACGCAGACGTACCTCATCAATATCGTGGGATTTGCTTCCCCGACTCCGCCGGTGCATGCGCACCGCATCCTGAATATCGACAACGGTGCGTGGACTGTTGATAACAGTCCGCCTGTGGGAGGAGAATGCAATCACGGGAGCATCGGACCGTTCTCGAATACCACAGACCCCAATACCAACAACCTGCCGGCGTCTGACGGAAGGGGCCAGCATTTCGTTCTGACCAGTGGCTGCACGTACGACGACAGCCTTTTCTATCGGAAATACAGCAAAGACCAGTCCAGATTTGCGCGGGATACAAATTTTCTCTGGGATTTCTGGTTCTACATCCCAAGCACCACCAGGAACAGCACGATACAGGCCGTCGAACATGACCTGTTTCAGGCGCTACAGCTCAGCGATGGTGTGCATGAATTCATGTTCGGATCGCAGTGCAACTACATCACGAATCAATGGCAAGTCTGGCTCCCGCAGGGTAGCAATCTCGTCTGGTTCGACGCTGGCATCTCACCGTGCCAGTTCTCCACCGGCAAATGGCACCACGCAACCTACTTCTTGCAGCGCGTGACCCCGAGCGGATATCAGGAAATTCCCAAAACTTTCGATCTGGCTAGCGACCACAACACCAGTCTGCGATACGGCACACTGACCATAGACGGACAGACGATGTACCTGGGTGGAATTGCGTGGTCCACGATTCCAAATCCGGCGTGGTCGCCGGTCATCGGAGTACAGCACCAGTTAGATAGCGCAGTGGCAGGAGCGATCATCGACGAATACGTGGACGGAGAATCGCTGATCTCCTGGTGAAATGGGGCTCAGAAGCTGGGCTCAGCCTTGTACGCGCGACTGTCCAACAATACCACGTTCATTCTCGGCGCCGGTATCGTTTTCCGGCGCCGTTTCTTCATCCGAGAGAACGCCTGCTCGGATAGCCCAATCCCTACGTGCGTCGGGCGGAAGCCCGTGCAACGCGCTTCGAAAGGAACGGTGCTGCCACCTCTCCAGAAGGCGGGCGCGGGTCGAAAAGTCGAACGTCCGTTTGCGCTTCGCCAGTTCAAACCAGCGGAGGTAGTGGCGAACGACGTGCGGCATCGTCATTCGGATCGCTGCGGAGTAATTTTGCTCGGCCGCCCGGCGTTGCTCTTGCGGGGATTCCAGCAACGCGATCAATTGAGCCGCAAGATCCGCCGCGTCGCCGGTTTTGTAGAAGCTGATTGCCATATTTTCATCGGCCGCCATGTCCCGGAAGTCCTTGAGGTCGGCCGACACTACAGGTACGCCGTATTCACACGCCTGGTGCGCTGGGCCGCTGGATCCAGTCGCAGAATCGTACGGCAGGACTACCACGCTCGTAGTACGGAAAAGCTCGGGCACCGCCTCTTCCGCTACGTAGCCGCGAAACTCCATCCGTTCGTTTGCGCGGTTGGCATCGCGGATGGACTCCCAGTATCCGGGCTTAGTGTGATGATTCGCTCCCGCGATAATGAGGCGGGCATTGGGTACTCGGCGCAGAACGGCGGGGAAGGCCTCTATAAGCGTTTCCAGCCGCTTGTATGTTCCCCAATGGCCAATCGCCAGAATGCGCTGGTCTGGATTGCCGCGCAGCGAGAAATCCGGTGGACTGGGACACGCTGCGAACGTGCCGTGGGTTCCGAGCAGGACGTTTTGAGCGGCATATTTCGTCATCAGAGTGCGCCGATACGCGGAGAGCAAAACCGAAACTGAGTTGGCCCTTAGCAAGGCCCGGGTTGCTAGCTCGCTTCCGAGACGCATGGTGCGCTCGCGTTTTACACCGGCTCCTGCAAAATCCACATGCTCAAGAATATGGTGCAGGGTGACGTGCGTGAAGTAACCCATCGCCCGCGTCAGAGCCGGAGTACAAAGGCCCGCGAATGCAGCTACCGGATGCTCCTGGGTTGCAAAGGTGGAGTAGACCAAGTTGAACCAGACGATATCCGGACGTAATCGCCGAACCGTGCTCGCGAGATTTCGAGCAGCCGCCAGGCTGTTCGACTCCCAGCACCGGACGACCTGAAATCCCGCCAACTCCCGCCGCTCGCCGGAACTGAGAGGCTTCCCATCCTTGTCCGTAGCCCATTCATAGTTCGTCAGCTGGTCTCCAAGAATGGTGAGGTTGACGAGCGGATTCCGTTGCAGTTCACGCGCAAGGTGAAAGCCGTATTCATTCAATTGGCGGCCGCTGGGAGGGAAGGCTGTGACTAGACAAATCTTCATTAGGGCCCAATTCTCGAAAAATTTCTAAAACAAACTAATGCGAATAAACGGCCGGAACTGTTGATTCTTCCCGCCCGTGAAATTGAAGAAGCTCTCTTGCTGCACGCCTGCGGAAAACCGGATCGGATAGCGCAGCGGAAGCGCCTGTCCGTTTTCTTGAAACATGCGGTGTACCGGCATTGCATAGGAAACGCTGAAGCCATTTTCTACCGCGTCATATACGTGAAAGCCCATGTTGCGTGAGTAAGCTGTTGACGCCTCCAGACTCCAGTTGCGTCCTATCGAGTATTCAATGTTGGCGGCGGGACGAAATGCTTGCGCGATCGCGAACTGCTCGCCTTCCACACGCCACGAACGCAGATACTCCCCTACCGCGCGGAGGCGGAGGTTCTCCGACAACTGCCGTTCAATCCCGCCGTAAGTGGAGGTGTAGTAGAACTCGCGGATCACAGGAAAGAACTGTTCGTCGCGCGCCCCCCATCCTGTGACGAAGGCCGTCTTTCCCCAAGGCCTCCCAACCCGGAATTCCAGTGCGCCGGCCAAGTCGCGCGAGCGCAGGTTGCTTTCCGTGAAAGGCCCGGCCTCGCGAAGGGCGTAGCCTTTTACGGAAACCCAGTTAAAGAATGAACTGGTGGACATGTATACAAATTGCCGAAAGAGATTCTGATTCATGTGGAATGGATCAGCAGAATCTCTGCGCAGCGTTTTCTGAAGGCCCGCGCTGAAAGTGAACACGTTATTGCCCAGGTGAAATGTCGGGTTAACCGCGAAGTTAAAGGAGTAGTCCGTCGTGTCGCGATTGATGATCGTGTTCGCGCTGGGTAGCGATATTTCGCCGCGTGCATTCCGGATCTGGAAAAAGCCGCCGGCGTCCGGCATACCGGGGAGATGCAGGTGGTAGCCCGCCGTCCATTGCGTTTCGAGGGACGACCGGGGCGTAGGCAGCAGGCCCTGAGGAGCGCTCGCCAGTTGGGCATCCAAGGCGTAGATCGTCGTGTTCTCGAAAATCGGAGCGACCGAAAAGTCGGAGTGCAGGCTTACCGTGTGGTTGATGCGGATGCCCTCGTCTCCTCCCGCACGCAGTAGTTCCCGCTCTGCCGTGGGATCTTCCCCGGCTGATTCAGCAGCCTGAGCAAATGCGGTTAGCGCTCGTGCATTCTGGTGCTGCTGTCGAAAAACGTTTGCTCTCGTCAGCAGGTATTGGTAGCTTGGCTCGGAGTCGGTCAGGTTCTGGCTGATGGAATTGAGCTGGCCCTCTGCCCGAGGCGAATCGCCGAGGGCCAGATAGGTATTGGCGAGACCCAGCCGCACACTGGTTTCACTCCCTCCCGCCGCCAGCGCTCGCTGAAAATAGGTCTCGGCGAGTTGGTATTCATGCATGGCCAGGAACAGGTCGGCCGCCTGTAGCAGCTGATTTCCATTGGGCGGCGGCGTGCGGCCCTTGGCTGATTCCATCAGTGCCAACGCAATCTGGCGCCGCGCATCGTCCGTCTCGCTCTTCTTCATCATGAGCCGAGCCACGGCCAGACGGACACTGGTGCGGTCGCTGTCGGGAGCCGTGAGAGCGCGCTCGAAACGCTCCATGGCAGCGTCCTGTTCACCCAGCACACTGAGTGCTTCCCCGGTGGAAAGGTAGATCGTGCTCGGCCCCTGCTTCTCTGCAAGTTGCACGTACTGCATGCTCTGCTGGCGATCGCCAAGCTGGGCATAGGCCAGCGCCAGCTGTGCGTAGACGGCACCATTATTGGGAGCGAGTTTGTCGGAGACTTGCAGTTCATCGATCGACTCGCGGAATTCGTGCAGGTCGTACAGCGTGTTGGCCAATGCCAGGTGCAGACCGGCGTCATTGGGCGCGCTCTTGATGGCGATACGATATTCCGCAGCCGCCTGCTTGAGCATTCCCTCGTCGCCATACGCCGTGCCTCGGATCAGATGCAGCGCCATCGAGTCGCCTAATTCCTTCTCCGCGAGTTTGGCGTGCTGCAAAGCAACTTGAGGCCGGCGAAGATCGAGGCTGGTGTAGGCGAGTCCGAGGTGAGCCTCGCCATTCTTTGGTTCGAGTTGGAGCGCCATTTCGAAATCCTGCGCGGCCGGACCTCCTCTGCGAAGGTCGTGCAGGACGAATCCCCGATTTACGTAGGCAGTTGCCACCTTGGGATCGCGCTCGATGGAGCGCGTAAACGCTGCCTGCGCCTGATCGAGTTCGCGATTGTGTTTGTGGACATAACCAGCTAGGAGAGGAAGGGTCGGCTCCTTTGGCATGATGTCTTCATACTTCGAAGTCAGCTGTAGTAATTCGTCATTTCGCTCCAGATAGAGCAAGTCATAGCCTAAGTAGACGACCACGTCGCGATCCTTGGGCAGCTTCTTGATCGCATCCTGAGCGACCTGGGCCGACTCCTGATACTTCTTCGTCCATGTTAAATAGCGCTCCTTCTCCCTCATGACTTGCGGATCCTGTTGCATTTCAGGCGTCGCGCGACTCAACCATTGCGCCGCCAATGGAAACTGGTGAGCCTCAATGCCGGCATTCATGCCACCGGCAATCACCAGGCTGTTTGTGGGCGCGAACTCGCAGGCTTTTCGATATTCCGCCTCGGCTTTAGCGAAGTCGCGGTGTGACGTGTACATGTCGCCCAGGGCGAGATGAGGAACATACAAGCGCGGATATGCGGCTGCGAGTCGTTGAAAGTATTTCTCGGCATCCCGATCCTGGCCGAGCTCACGCGATACCGATCCAAGCGACGTCAGAGCCAGACGGTTTACCGAATCGATGGCAAGGATTTTCTTATAAACGCGGATTGCATCTTCACCGCGTCCCATTTTTGCGAGCACGTCTCCGCTGAGCTGAAGCGCGTTTGGATCCTTGGCATTCAGCTCCAGAGCTTCGTTCACATCTTTCAGGGCGCCCTCGGTGTCACCGCCGGCGAGTTTGATCATGGCCCGCAGGCGGAGGTAATCCTCCCTGGTATGTCCGCGCACGTCGAGAGTGGCGATTTGCGACTGCGCGACTCCCAACTGGCCCTTGGCAGCGGTCTCATCGTGCAAGCGCTGATAGAGCTCCATCAGGTTCATGTGAAGCTGCACGGGATACAGAGCGCCCTCGGGCGGGGATTGCGGCAAATTACTCAGCGCGGCGTTGTATTCCCGAACGGCATCCTGATTTCGTTCTTCGAGCCGGGCAACCTCGCCACTGATCGCGTGCAAGCGATAGTGATCCGCATCCAGGCCCGAAGCGCGCTTGAGGAAGCCCTTGGCTGCTTGGAGCGCGCCGGCGCCTAACTGAGCCTGCGCCGCCGAGAGCTGCAAGTTCAGGTCCTGCGGGGCAGCGTCTGCCGCCTCAGAATATAATTTCGCGGCCTCCTCCGGCTTGCCGGAGAGTTGATATGTGTATGCAAGTTCCGCTTTCACATCTGGACTTGGATCGCGAATTCCTTTCAGAGCGGAAACGGCAGCGCCGTAGTTTCCAGTTTCCCGATAGAAACCCGCGAGCGACCGTAAGACCTCTGGGTTGTTTGGGGCGCGCTTCTTGGCCATCTCCAGATAACGTTTGGCGTCGTTGAACTGTTTCATCCGCTGATAGGCCAGCGCCAGCAGCAGTTCCGAGCGAGCTGCGGGTTGCAGCCGGTCTGCCCGCTCCAAAGGGCCGAGGGCCTGATCGTATTGTCCCGATTGCAGAAAGATCTCGCCAAGCAGCAGCAGATCTCCGGCTCGCTTTGGATTGGCCGCCAGGACTCGATTCAAGAGCGTCTGCGCTTCGTTCTTTCGGCCCATCGCGCTGTAAGTCTGGGCCAGACCTGACAGACCCTCGAGGGACGAAGGCTTCACACTTAACCCGTGGTTGTAGGCATCGACTGAAAGTTGCGACTTGCCTGCGAGTCGTGCCGCGTATCCCAGCAGGAACCATAGCTGAGCGTCGTTCGGAGCAGACTGCGCCGCGCGCTGCGCATAGTCCACGGCTGCGGAATAGTTATGACTGCGTAACGATGATTCGGCAGCACGTGCCAGGCGTGCGTTTTGAATATTTGATCCCCAGCCAAGCGCTTTTTCGGGAGACTGAGACGGGGGGACCTTTTCGGGAGAAGGCTGCGGTCGCGCCTTTTGCGTTTGCGCGGGTTGGGTAGACCCTGAGTTCACCTTGTACGTCTGGTCTTGGCCGCTCGCCCGTGTAGCTGTCACGAGCGCAGCCAAAACAACCGAATATCTCAGGTAATGAATCCGGGAACTCAAGGCGCCTCCGCCGACTTCGAGTGGATGTCCGCTACTTCGATTCAGAAGTCACTCTGGGCGTTGGCTGGCCTACTTTGGAGAGCCGAAGGAGAGCCCAAACTCAGCTGCTTCCGACGGTATGCCAAGCAACCAAGGCGGGTATGGTGCAATCCAAGGTGACGACCGGAGGATGTCTGTGCAGAAGCTTGAGTTTATCGACCGTGCAGCGCGGCCCATCCCGCTCGGCTTGATCTTTTTAGGAGCATTCGCGATTCATGCGCCGCTCCTGCTCATGAAGCTTCCCCTGAAGTCCTACGACACGAATTTCCATATCTTCTTCGCGTCGCACTACTCCCATCATTGGTTCGACCCGTGGAATCCAAAGTGGTACGCCGGCTTCTCCCAGACGACCTACCCTCCGCTGCCACAGCAGTGGGTCGCGCTGGTTTCTCGCCTGATTGGACTGGACATGGCATACATGCTTGTTCAGTTCGTGGCGATTCTTCTTTTGGCGCTCGGCGTCTACCGGTTTTCAAAACTGTGGGTGGGAGAACGCGCGGCAGGTTTCGCTGCCCTCGCCAGCGTGCTGCTCGGGTCCGAGGCGTTCCTGGTTTATGCAGCCGGCCAACTTTCGACGACTTTTGCCGCGCCTCTCTACCTGAATGCGCTTCCTTATCTCTATGAGTGGATGCGTTGGCGCAATTGGCGTTCATTACTCAAAGGTTCAGCGCTGGCGGTAGCTGCCGCGGCTGCTCACCACGCTACGCTACTGTTCGGATCGTTTCTTTTTGCTATTCCGGTGCTTGCACTGGCGATCATCGACGTCCGCGAAAGCCGGCGTGCCCATGTCGGCAGCTTTGTCATGCGGACTGTATTTCTGACCGCTCTTGTGGGGGCAATGATCGGAGTAGTTCTGTTGCCTTTCTGGATCGCGCTCGTCAACTATCCGGTTACACAGACGCCTATCCCACATCCCAGCCGCTCGAACTACATCTTGAGCCCACAGTGGGGAGTGAATTACTTCCTCGTTCCGTATGGCGCGCTGATCCTGGCCTTGCCGTTCATTTTTCTGCGCGGATCATCGAACCCGCGCCTGCGCCCACTACTTTTTGGTTTTTGGGTTGCATTCCTCTTAGGGCTGGGCGGAACAACTCCAGTCGCGAGATTCCTCCTGGGACGCGCTTTCGAAGTGCTGACCATGGAGCGTTTCACCTATTGGGCAACACTTCTTGCTTTGCCTTTTGTCGGCTTGCTGGCGCAGGAACTCATTGACCGCTTCCAGTGGCGCGCCGTGACCGGGCTGAGCGTAGCAGCCGGGTTGACTTGCGCCGTGGCCGTGGCCTATGCGAGTTATCGGCCAGCCGATGCGGAAGACTTCAAGGTTGACTCGGTCGCTGCCTGGCTCAATCGAGACGGCCATGACAAATATCGCTACGTCACTCTTGGCTTTGGCAACAAGATCTCGCGGCTCGCTGTGCTCACGGACGCAAGTAGTGTCGACGGCGAATGGAACTCCGGTCGCATGTTGCCGGAACTGACCGAGCATGGCTCGGGCCCGCTAACCAGTTCGAAGTATTTTGGAAAAGCCGGCCTGGACGCACTGAGCGCGATCCTTCAGCACGCCGACCGCTACGGATTGAAATGGGTTCTCATGAAGGATCCCTACTACGAGCCGCTACTCGTTTTTTCCGGTTGGCGCAAGGTGGATGACCTGGAGAACCGCACGATCACGATCTGGAGTAAGGACTCGGTGCCCCCCGCTACACCCATCGACTCGCCGCAGAAGCCGCTGGCGTGGGAAGGGCTGTTGTGGGGCATACTGCCCATCGGTAGTAGTGTCCTCGCGATGCTGCTCGTACTGATTCCGAACCGGCGCTGGGCGGGCGAGACGGTTACCGCTAATACCGAACCGTCTGCAACTCATGAGGATCTCGTTCTCGGGAGGCTGATCTCGTGACTGGTGGACGATTTCTCGCTTTTCTCCTCGCAGCGGCTACAGTCGCGTTCATAGTGATCGGCACGTTATGGCCGAATCAGACGGGGATGTCGGTCGCCGATTCCAAAGCCCGCCTGATGGGCTCTGCTTCTTCACCCGAGGACGCCGTCAACAACCTGATGCAGCAGATTGTCCGCCGCAACTGGGAAGCTGCGTACTCGAGCCTTGCCAATAAAGGAGAGTTCACCGAGTCTGAGTTCATTCGCGACCTAAACGGCAACTACGGCAGCCTTCGCACCTATGCGAATCTCGACGGTTTCGATGTTCAGCCCCTTCATGCGACCGCCGATGAAGCTCAGGTCAGCGCCAATCTGCGCTGGGCTTCGGTGGTGGGGACCTTTGACGACCAGCGCGATCTTCGCGTTGTTCGGAACCGCGACTCCTGGCAGGTGGTATGGCCGATAGTCAAGGAAGCCAGGATGGCGCCGCAGGTAATTCCAGTGAACTACCTGCGCTGGGACGTGATCTACCGCGGAGCAGAGGACGATTGGGGCGCCCAGGATGTCGAAGGACCTCACGTCCGAATTGTGGCAATGCATCCAGTGGACCGCGGCGGCGGAGTTGTCATCCTGGGAGAGTTGTTGAACGAAGATGTCGTGCCCGCTTTCGTGACGGTGAAAGCGACCCTGCTCGGAAGCAATGGCGCCGCCCTTGCCAGCGAAGACAGCTTTGACAAGATTTCCCACGTCCTTCTGCCCAAGCAGGTTTCGCCGTTCCGGATCGATTTCCGAAAGGTAAGGCTGTCGGAAGTGGACAGCGTCCGCGTCCAGCCTTCAACCAGTCTGGTGGCGGCCTCAGCGGATCCAGTGATCGGGATCGAAGGTCAGAAGCTCAATCCGGTGCCTGATCCATCGCTGACCGGAGAACTGGTCAATCAGAGTGGACAGGTCGTGAACGTAGCTCACGTGATCGGCACGTTCTACGACAACAGCGGGCAGATAGTCTGGGTTGCCGACGAGTATCCCAGCCGGGCCCTACTGCCGCAAACGCCGGTGCCCTTCACGATCTCACTTCCAGCGGACGTTTCGAGCAAGGTCGGAAGCTATCGCGTAGTGGCAACCTCTTTCAGTTCGAGCAGGTTTCAATGAGATGCTGGGGTACATTTTTGTGCGGGTTAGTGGTCGTGGCTGGTGCCCAGTCATGGGGTCAGTCTGGCGGTCTGCGCTTTCCGGAGACCGTCGAAGCAGGAACTGCATTTTCCGTGCTCACGACCGGCTCCGGCGAAGCGACCTTGTACGTCGCGGGCCCTGGAGACGCGCTTCGACGGAAGATTCAACTAGGGCAGAGCATTGCCTTTGGTCAGGAAGACCTCCACAATGCTGGGCACTATGTGGTCTTTCTAGTTTCGGGATCGTCCACTCAAAGTGCGCAGTTCGAAGTCATCCCTTCTCGTCAACCTGCCACCCTGAGCTTTCTGGCCAAGCCGTCCAGATTGCCGGTGAATCTTTCGAATGCACTGAGTGGCGTTGTGTACGTCTTTGATGTCTTTCGCAATCTTGTACTTCAGCCGCAGCCCGTATCTTTCGAACTCTCGGATTCGACCGGTCACGCTCAATCGCGCACCGCGACCAGCCACAATGGCGTCGCGTGGGTAAAAATGAATTCCGCCGCAAAGGCAGGTCCCGCCCAATTTCAGGCAGTTGCTGGAAATATTCGCGAGAAGCGAGTGATTCAGCAGGTGCCGGGCGATCCGTGTTCTATAAGGATGAGCGCTCGCGGATCCGGCCACGAAGAAAGGGTTGCCCTGGAGACGGAGCCCGTCCGCGACTGTAACGGCAATGCCGTACCCGACGGCACAATCGTTACCTTTACGGAAACGTACCAAGGCGGGCAATCGACCGTGGACGTGCCACTCAAGCGCGGGGTAGCTCGGACCGAGATGCCTGCCCGCAATGGAGCGGTGATCTCGGTGGCATCTGGGGTGGTAATGGGCAATGAGATTCGCTGGAGCGGCGGACTATGACCATCGCGCCCAGAATTCCGAGAATACTCATGGTCACCGTCCCGATCCTCGCAGCAGTCTTGCTGTGCGCCGCCGGGCAGCCGTCAGTGCGTGTCGCACCGATGGATTCCGTGGGCCCGCGTCCGCTCGAAAAGCAGACACAGGCATCGCTGGTTCGCGACTACCTGAAGGCGTGGCAAACGATGAGCGGTGCTTTGAGTCAGAACCGCACTGATGTGCTCGATGGATATTTCGTCGGTGTTGCGAAAGAGAAATTGGCGGACACGATTCGCGAACAACAGAAGCTCAGAGTTCAGACCACTTATCGCGACCAGTCACACGACATTCAAGTTGTGTTTTATTCGCCCGAAGGACTCTCGATTCAGCTTCTGGACAACGTCGAGTATGACGTGGAAATTCGTGACCATGGAACAACGGTCGGAACGCAGCACGTCCGGACACGTTACGTCGCAGTGTTGACTCCAACCGAATCGAAATGGAAGGTTCGAGTCTTTCAAAGCGGAACCTGATTGCATGAGGAGGCTTCGATCCAGATTAAGCGGTAAGTTAAACGGCAAACTGAACTGTTGTGAGAAGTTCTTAAATTGAACCCAGGAGTGCCTTGCATGATTTCGGTAGTCATCCCCATCTACAACGAAGAAGAAATCATATCTCTGCTCCATCAAGCGGTGAGCAAGGCCATGAACCAGGTGGGTGACAGTTGGGAGGTCGTCTACGTCAACGACGGGTCGGACGACTCATCGATTGATCTGCTGCGCAAGCTGCAGTTCGACGATGCCCGAGTAGTCGTGGTCGACCTTTCGCGAAATTGGGGGCACATGGGAGCGCTTCACGCAGGTCTCCAGACGGCGCGCGGCGATGCCATCGTGTTGATGGACGGTGATCTCCAGGATCCACCCGAGGTTGTGCCCAAGATGGTGGCTGCATGGCGTCGCGGCGCGCAGGTCGTGACCGCAGTCAGAAGGAGCCGTAAGGAAAGCCGCAAGGTTCTTGCTCTGCTGTTCCCATTTTTCTACCGCGTGCTGGGAGCGATTTCTGACTATCCGATTCCTCTGAACGCAGGCATTTTCGGTCTGCTCGATCGACAGGTGTTGAATTCGATCAATGGATTGCGCGAGGGCAATCGATATCTGCCCGGTCTAAGAGCGTGGGTCGGATATCGCACCGCGGTCGTTTACTACGATCGCCGGGACCGCGTCGGCGGCGAAGGCAAGCTCAGCTTTCTGAGCCGCATAAAGTATGCGATGGACGCGATCACCAGCTTCAGCTACAAGCCTCTGCGGCTGAGCTTCGTGCTTGCAGGGCTGGGGTTCTTCGCGGCAGCTGTGCTGGGAATCGTAGCTCTGGCCTCCGATACCAATGCGATGGCATATGGCTTGTTCGCGGTCATCTTCCTGATGAGCAGCTTCCCACTTCTCTGCGTGGGCATTCTCGGTGAATATATCGGCAGAGTTTACGACGAAGTCAGGCAGCGGCCACTCTCGATTATCAACCGCGTGTATCGTACCGACCAGGCGTTTGCCACTCAGCAACTGAGTTCTGAAGGGGTAAGCCACGGGGTACGAGATCCTGCTCTCGATAAGTGGTTTCCGGCCGCATAAAAAAAGAAAATAGATTCGGTGCGCCGGCGCCGGGTCAGTGTCCGGGTGATCCGGGGGCCGGCTTACACTTCTCCAGCCCGCGCTCAATCGCGGTGCCCTCTTCGTAGTCATTCCAGGTGGCAACTAGGAGGAAGGGAAGAGGATTATCAGCCGGATAGTAGTCGTGATGTAACTTCATCGTGTCAGTAAACGTCGCACCACAGCGCTGGGACATGTATCGCCCCTGCCCCCAGGACGCCTTTTTGTCGTCGAAGCCGGCCCAGGCTGCTCCCACAGCGATTTTGTCGGCATACTTGGTCTGCATCGCGTGGTAGAAGTCCCGCAGATAATCCTCGCCCCAGTTGCTTCCATCGGGCGTCCACCCCTTCTTCCCGGGATTGATCCAGGCAAAGAAGCCGTCAAATGCCTTTTCAGAGGGGCCCGGAGCATATTCATGTATGAGCAGAGGTGGCGGATTCCATCGGCTCGTCTGCTCGCGGACTCGGTTCCAATCAGTGTGCCCGCCTTTCGGAAAGATGAAGATCACCGGCCGCCCGCGATACTCGAGATACGCTTTACGGCCCGGAGCGTCAGACGCAAGGTATTTCTGATGAAACTTGTCGAACGCAGCCAGCGCATCGTCGGTTGACTGGTCGCTCGGCCGGTTCGCTTCGTCAAACATCATAGCGACATTGAAATTCTGCTCGGCCGCGATGGATTGGATCAGCGCATAACTCTTGTCCAGGAAGGGCTCCCGGTCACCGTACCAGTCCACTACAAATCCGGAAATCCCAAGACTCTTCGCCGCCCCGATTTGCTTCTTGATGACTACCGGATCTTGAGAGGAATAACCCACACTAATGTGCCGCGGATGACCAAACCACGGTTCGTATACGGCAAGTACCTGTGTCGGCGTGCTCGTTCTATTGACGGGGACGTTGTCGCGGAAGGTGCGGCGCAGGCTGGTGTGAGTGCATCCCTGCTGAAACAGCAGCAGTAGCAGGGCTGTGAACCTGAATAGATTGTAGTTTGCCATGCGTTATTGGTTTCATTAGAAGCGGCTCGGGTCAGCGAGGGTTGTAGTTGAGAAAGCGCCTTTTAGAAGTCCCTGGCGAGCAGCCTGTTGTTCGTTCCAAGCATCAGAGAATCAACCCCATTGGGGGGATCTGCCTTACGGATCCCAAAACAAAGTGGGTCACTCAAAGGGATTGTCCCCCCACCCCGGAGCCGGAGCCTGATGTGCGTCACAGCGTCGCCCAACCCCTCGATGTGGAAATGAGAACGCCTCGCAAACGAGTGCTTAGCGGCAGTGTGATGCTGCTGACAGGCCTGGGCCTCGTGACCCTGATCAATTTCGCCTACAATATCGCCGTAGCCAGATTTCTGGGACCCACCGCCTTCGGTCACACGACCGCGGTCTACACCCTGCTGATTCTCATCTCCTCTGTGACGCTTTCGTTCCAAATCCTCACCGCCAAAATCGTGGCACAACAGGAGTCGCAAGAAGCACAAGCCGTCGTCTACAGTGGATTTCACTGGCGTGGGTGGGCCGCCGGCATCCTCGTAGGACTGCTCCTTCTAGGCTTCCGGCACACGGTCACCGATTATCTCAATCTTCCTGACGCAGGTCTCATCAACCTGCTTGCCATCGGAACGGCTTTCTACGTTCCTTTGGGGGCGCGGCGCGGCTACATTCAGGGCGTTTGCAATTTCGGTCTTCTCGCTCAAAACCTGGTTTTGGAGGGATTGGTTCGGCTGGGAGGTTCTCTCCTCCTGATCCTTCTCGGCGCCGGTGTAAAGGGCGTGATCGCCGCCAACGCCGCCGCCGTGGCAATCGCCTATCTCTTCGCTAAGCCGAAACTCCACGCGTCGATAGATTCAGCTGCCGAGGTCCCCGTAGCCTTCCGCGAGAGTCTGCAAGCCGCCGTATTTTTCGCGGGACAGGTCGTTATTAACAACTGCGACATCGTGGTCGTGAAACATTTTTTTCCTTCGGAGTCCGCTGGCATCTACGCGGCCGTTGCCATGGTCGGGCGTGTGGTATTTGCCTTCGCGTGGGCAGTGGTTAGCAGCATGTTTCCCATCGTCGCAGAGACCCGCAGCCGCACACAGCGGGAGGACTACGATGTTCTGGGAACAGCCCTGCTTCTAGTCTTCGCGATCTGTTTAGTCTTTGTTGTGGCCCTATCCCTCGCGCCCGGCGGAATCTGGACATGGCTCTTTGGAAGCCAGTTCGGAACGGCAGGGGGAGCAGGCTTTTCGTATTTGCTCGTGTTGTACGCCATCTCTACCGGGATATACGCCCTCTGCGTTGTCATCATTGCATACGAAATGTCGCGCAAGATCGCCAACACCGGCTGGGTGCAGTTAGTCATCAGCGGCGCGGTTATCGCTGGCATTTATGTATTCCATTCGTCCTTAACGCAAGTCATCTGGGTGCAGATCGTCACGATGATTTTTCTGCTCCTCTGCGTGGCGATTCCGTTTGTCGCCAACTGGGCCAGGAGACATGGCGATACGGAGCGACTGGCGTTTCCCGGATTCATCAGGCTTCGCCGGCGCGCTTCCGAAGACGAAGTGATCGCGGAATTCCTGAAAAACGACTTTCAATGTCCGGAATTTCAGGAGTATCAGGAGACCGTAGCCCGACTCGTTACCGCGCCTTCCCTTCAAAACTCGGACGAGAACGAAGTGCGCCGAGCACTGCTATTCGTCCGCCACGGAGCGCTTTGGAGAGAACTTCCAGAAAGTACCGAATGGTTCGAAGCCGAGATTGGGAGCGCAGACTTACATCGCATTCGCGTATTTCCACGCGCACAATGGCGGAAACTCGCCGTCGGAGACTTTAGCATCACGCAGGTCGCGCAACGAATCGTCGATGAGCGCTATCGCGATCGAACTCCCGAGGCATTCCGTGCCAAGATCGAGGATCTGCGAGACCACTTGCAGGAGGACGATACTGCTGTGGCGGGTGCGGTGCTTCTAATCGGGTTGAGTCAGAGCGGGCCTTTTACGATCCTGGACGGCAACCACCGGTTGCTGGCCGCCATGCTGGCAACTCCCGAAGCGGTCGATAGGCTTCGTTTTTTCTGTGGGCTATCCCCCAGAATGGCTCAGTGTTGCTGGTACCAGACCAACGTGTCGACTCTCCTGCGATACGCACGGAACATGGTTCGCCATTTCGTGCACGATCCCGAGCAGGACCTGGTTCGACTGCTGCACAGGTCCGAGGGATCGTAATCTGAAGGTCGAGTTTGTTTTTCGATGAAAAAGCAGCGAGCCACCATCGGACTACGTAACCGCTGGTGGCTCGTCTCAGAGGGCTGCTACTTTCCCCACAGTGAGTCGGGATGTTCCGCACGCCGAATTGACTAAGCCAAAGCTCCGCTAGCGGATTCCCAGGACTGGGAGTCGACCGGATGACGGAGCGAAATCGATTCAGTTGCGGCGAAGTTCTCCCGCGCGGGAGCCGTTTGCTTCACAGCCTGAATCCTGTCCTGCGCCTTTTGCATGCCCAGCAGCTCGCGCATTCTTGCCTTCGCTTTGTGAAGTTGTGACTTCGAATTCCCCACCGAGCAGCGTAGCAAGCGGGCGATTTCATGGTGCTCGTAACCCTGCACTTCATGCAGCAGGAAAATAGTCCTGTACCCCACGGGTAGATCTTTCATGGCGCGAGTGAGTGCGATTCTGTCGACGGAGGTGGAGAGCCGCTCGTCGACTTTACCGTGCTCGCGTTTCGGCGCTCCGGCCTCCCGATTCGTCGGTTCTTCAAGCGAGACTTGGCGCAGCCCCTTCTTTCGGAAGTGCATCAGCACCGTGTTGACCGCGACTCGATACAACCAAGTCGAGAGGGCCGAGTCCCCGCGAAAGGTCGCTAGCTTTCGAAACACCTGGAGAAATGCGTCCTGGGTCAGATCCTCGGCTTCAGCAACGTTGCTGGTCATGCGCAGACAAAGAGAATAAACCTTGCTTTTGTGGGCATGAAACAACGCTGCAAAAGCTTCTTCATTACCTTCCAGCGCCCGGCGCACAATATCCGCGTCCGATTTGCGTTGGGCCGTCGAGTTGAGGTCGTTTTTCACCAGTAGCTCCTTTCAGTGCTCAGGACTTTCGGTTTCTTACGTCCACGCATGCACAGTAGAATCTGGCGGCTTCGCGATCCATCAGGTCATGTCCGTAGCTGATTTGAATACTTGCTGTAAAACTCAAGGTGAAGGATTCGAGGCGAGAATTCGCATGGAAACAATCGGTACGGGGGCGCACAAAACTTTCACATACTTATTTCTTTCACATACTTATTTAATGAGAAGGGCAGCTTTAGTGAGAAGGGCAGCCCTACGGAAAGTCTGGGGCGGAACTACAGCACCGGCGGGATTGTTCCATTCTGTCCCTCCCACTATGCTCGCGGCAGTGAATATGTTTCCTCAGATTCCCACCCCCCAGGCAGGTGCCGGCTGTCCCAAATGACTGGAGCGGCACTTGCCTCTCGCCTTCCTCTGACGTGGCTGCCAATTGCGGATCGGGGGAGGGCAGAATTAGCGAACCATGCGGTTCCCCAAAGGACGCCTTACTGGCTCGGGGTGACTTCCGGGTGCTCATCCAATGTGCCACGAACTCCTTCGATTGAACCGCTTCGATCATGTGAGGGAAGGTTTTGCGAAGGGGTGCTCCCTAAGCGAGCGGGTGTCACGTCGAGCGGGTTTGCTGTTCTCCGGTAGGTGTTTCCACTGAAATACAGTGGACACTGTATGGACTGGGTGAACTGCGCTCGGTAGCTTAAAGGACGCGCCCGCAGCTCACTTCGCCAGAAGGGTTTAACGTCATGAAGGCTCTGCGGTTCCTAGGAAAATTTGTTTGTTGTTTGGCCGTCTGTGCAAGCTTGGCACAAGCGGATTCCATACAGCTAAGAAACGGGCGCCACCTACAGGGAAAGTTCGTTGGTGGCACCGCCACCGCAATCGGATTCATGACTAGCGGGTCGGTGGAGTATTTCGCTACTTCCGACGTGCTGGTGCTTATTTTCGATAACAGTAATGATTCTCCCCTGAGCGGCTTGCAGCGGAGCCCGATGAAGGGACATCCTCCTGCGGAGTTGGGGAGTGCGAGCGTCCGACAGATTCGCACGTCGATGCGAGATCGTGTCGGGCACACCAAACGCCCGGCAACGCCTATCCCCGCCTCACGAGTTCCCGCGAAGGCGAAGGTCGAGTTGATTACGGATCGCCAGCCGACGTTGAGCCAACGCGGTTGGCCTTCGTCTCCCTAGGCGTGGTAGGGCAGGCGGGTCGCTGCTTCCCTTGTGTCAAGTGCTCCGCCGCTCTACCGCGAAGGGGTTGTAACACTCAGAGTCGGCTGCACCACGTGTACGATGTTGTTCCTCACGGCGTACAGCACCAGGTCGCTCACGGAGTGGAGTTCCAGTTTGCGCATGATGTTGGAACGATGAGTCTCCGCAGTCTTCACACTTAACCCCAACGCTACGGCAACTTCTTTGGAGCTCTTTCCTTCGGCCAGCAATTGCACGATCTCTCGTTCCCGGGGAGTGAGCCGATTGCGCGTCGGCGGCTCGGGCGCGGATCCCTCGTCGCGCCGCAAATAGCCGTTCAGGACCATCGCCGCGACCTTGGGAGTGAAGTAGATCTTGCCTCGTCGAAGGGCGTCCACCGCTGTGACCAGGTCACGTGCGGCATCCGTCTTCAGCAGGAATCCCCGCGCCCCGGCATTGAGCACCTCCTGCACCACCTGATCAGAATCGTGCAAAGTGAGAATGAGAATCTTGATTTGAGGATTCGCTTTTAGGATCTGGCGGGTTGCTTCGAGCCCATTGAGATTCGGCATCCCGATGTCGAGAATGACGACGTCGGGCTTCACCGTCAGGACTTTCACCACGGCCTCGCGGCCATCGCAAGCCTCTCCGCACACCTCCCACTCGGGCTGGTTACGCAAGAGAGCGCACAAACCGCGCCGTACGACTTCATGGTCATCTGCCACTAGTATTCGAAAGGGCACAGATTACCTCCCTAACCGCAAAGCTGCAAAAACAAACTTGCTTTGGATGCAGAACTTTGGATGCGCAACAAAGATCAACCGTATATTTCGGATTCAGCCACCACCGTGCCATCTCATCCTATAGCACTAGTCCTGCTATAGCACTAGTCCTGCCAATTCGACAATCCTTGAAAGCCACTGGCTCCCATAGCGTAATTCTAACGCGATATACGTTGGTCTTAACACGAGCTACACGGCGCCCGAGCCACGCGGCAAGGGACTGGTGTCCTACGAGGGCCGTTGCTGTGCAATTTCCGATGCACGGTACAGGGATCACCTGATCGCCTAAACGTCAGCCCTTGCCCTAGCATGCTGATGAACGCTACTTGGAGGAAAATACAATGAACTCTGACCAACTTCAGGGCAAATGGAAACAGATGAAGGGCTCAATCAGGGAGCGCTGGGGCGCATTGACGGATGACGATGTCGACATCGTCAATGGGCAAACCAGTCAACTCATAGGAAGAATACAGGAAAGGTACGGCGTCGCCAAAGCAGAGGCGCAAAAGCAGGTCGAGGAGTGGATGCACGAGTACTCCCAGGAAACTGAACTCGAGAGGCGCCGCGCGAGCTAGCGGACCTCATATTGAGAGGGGGAGTCGTCTAGACTCCCTCTTTCTCCCGTTCCACGTATCGTCCTTACTTTTCCTTCCTTTACTTTTCCTTCCTTCTGATACTCCGAAACTCTTCCTTAAGTTACAGCAAATGCCCGATTGATCGATTTCGGCAACGGCGATAACACTCGAGATCTGCCCACTTCAAGATGTTCGTATATTGGTTCTTTCGAGCGAATCCGCAAATATGCGAACGCCGTCTAAGCTTCGGAGGCCGCGTGGCCACCCGTATTTTGATCGCCGATGACAGTCCTGTCGTTCGACACTGTCTTGGACGGCTTCTGTGCAGCCACCGGGGATGGGAGATCTGTGGAGAAGCCATCGACGGAGAAGATGCCGTTTGCAGGGCGCGGGAACTCACTCCAGACGTTGTTGTGCTTGATTTCATGATGCCCCGCAAGAACGGGATTGAGGCGGCCCGGGAGATCGGCAAGCTCTCCCCAAAGATTCCAATCCTGCTTTGCACTATCTTCCTTGACCCTCAACTTGTGGACCTTGCACGCGGGGCCGGTATCGCCGGGACGCTGTCTAAAGGAGACCTGAATAAGGTGGTGACGTGTGTCGAGAGCCTCCTCTGCGGGGAGTCGTTCTTCTTTTGGCACCATCACCTGGAACGCCCCCGCACTACTTAATGCGTATGCTGTATACGAATTACATATCGATCGATGGATTTTCGGCTCGGATCTGTAAACCTCTGTTCTCCGACTGACATCTCACCTATACGTGAATCCACATCTCAGAAACCTCTGGACCTCCGCCGATCACTTGGTAGACACGGTTCTGGGGCGACTTCCCTCGCTCGGTCTCGGGTTGATTGTCTTCTTTCTCTTCCACGGCGCAAGTGTCGTGACGAGCCGCCTTATCCTCCGCGCTACTGCGACGCGTCGCCACAATGTCGGCGTGGTGATTGCGCGGCTGGTGAGTGCTGGTGTCGTCTTGTTGGGTTTCTTGGTCTCCCTCTCCATCGTTGCTCCCTCGTTCCAGGCGAGTGACCTGATCAAGATCCTCGGCATTGGCAGTGTGGCGATCGGTTTCGCGTTTCAGAACATATTTCAGAACTTTCTGGCAGGTCTGCTGCTGTTGTGGACCGAACCGTTTCGCGTCGGAGACCAAATTCGCTTGGATCCTTTCGAAGGGACGGTCGAGGACATTGAGACCAGGGCGACTACGATCAAGACTTACGATGGCAAGCGCGTTGTGATCCCCAACGCGGATTTATTTACCCGCTCCGTTACTATCAACACGGGCTTCGAGTCGAGAAGGTGGGAATATGAAGTGGCGGTCCAGAATGCCGACGAAGATCTTGTTGGTCTCAAGGCTAGGATCGTGGATGCGGTGAGAAATGCAGAAGGAGTCCTGCCCGATCCGTCTCCCGAGGCGTTGGTGGCGGAGTTGGGCGATCCCGGATCCGATATTGTCAAACTTCGTGTCACCTGGTGGACGCGGCCACGCCATCATCAAATGGCGACCACTTACGATCATGTCGTGACCGCTGTCCGAACCGTCCTGAGAGAGTTAGCCACGCGCCAGGCGGCGGCCGACCACGCTCGCGCTGCCTGATGCTGGCCGCGTTTTCTCCAGCAACCTCCCTAGAGAAGAGAGTTCCAAACTCTAAGCCGTAGGAGGATATAAAATGGCGGTCAAGAAGAAGTCTGGTTCACAAACGCACAAGTACGGAAAAGGCTCCGAAGAAAAAACCAAGTGACGGACGAAAATCTACTCAGCGATTTACATCCGACGGAGCCCTAGGCGTGACTCGGCTGGGAATCTGGCGATCTCCTTGCCTGCTGCGAGAGCGCACGATTAATCTCACGAATCAGATCCAATAATTTTTCGGGGTCGTGTTCCTGCGACGCCGCTTTGCAGAGCTCGCGCCCGTCCCCCATGCCTTGTGCAGCCATGTTTACCTCCTCGCATTTGGTGATTGACATGATTGTTTGTGCAACTTTCATTCCATACTTCTGGCGCGCAAGTGCAAGAGTCGCGGCAAGTTGGGGCCGTCTACAGGGAACTACTGAGAGGAAGAAACGGGTCTCAAAGGATAGAAATGCCATAGGTGAAAATCGTCGGAAACGTCATCCAGATCATGCCATAGCCCAGGTTTCTTCGGAGTTGGCCATCATTGCGGGGATGAGAACCTCCACGACTGTGCCCGGGTGGGCATTGAGCATGCGCAACTCTCCGCCCAGCTCTCGGGCTCGTTCCCGCATCCCGCCGAGGCCGACGCCGATGCTGCCGGGCCGCAATTGTGCTGTCTGCTCTGCGATACCTTTGCCGTCGTCTTTAACTCTAAGAAGGAGACTGTTTTCTTTTCGAATCAGCGTCACGCAAGCCGTGCGCGCCTGCGAGTGCCGGAATACGTTCGTCAGAGCTTCCTGGACGATTCGGAATACCATTGTCTCCAGCTGGGGCGGGAGTCGCGGAAACTCAGGTGGCTGTAAATCCAGCGAAGTCTGAATCCCGGTCCGCTCCGTCACGCCCTCCAGGAACCAGCGAAGGGCCGAGAACAAACCGCCCTCATCGAGTAAAGGTGGATGCAAAAGATGCGACATGCTTCGGACCTGCTGAATAGCGCGGTCGACAATCTCGGTAGCTTCCCAAATTGCCTTTTCTTTTTCCGGGACTGGTGCCCGCTGGAGCAGACTGTCGAGCATTATCTTGGCGGCCGCGAGTTCCTGGCCAATACCATCGTGCAAATCCCGGGCGAAGCGGCGGCGTTCTTCATCCTGCGCGGTCATCAACCGTGTGGATAGTCGGCGCAACTCACGATTCAGAGTCTCCAGCTGGAGCGCCTTGCGATGTAACTCTGCGAATACGCTGACTTTCGCGCGCAGCAGTTCGGGAACGACGGGAACCGAAATGTAATCGACCGCGCCGCGCTGGTATCCCTTGACACGGTCCAGATCGGTCAAATGTACTGCCGAAATGAAAATAATCGCGGTCCTTTGAAAGCGGGGATGCTGACGGATCATCCCTGCTAACTCGAATCCGTCGATTTCCGGCATGCTGACATCCATGAGCACCACGGCAACGTCGGTTTTCAGGAGCTTCTCCAACGCCTCCCTTCCGGAATTTGCCTTGATGAGGTTCTCGCCGAGTTCTGCAAGCATGACTTCGTAAGTCATCAACTTCGAGGGCTGATCATCCACCATGAGGATGTTGACCTTTTCCACTTGGCTCATCGCTTTTCCTCTGACTCGCACGCGCAAAACTGACCCGTTGGACAGGGAGCGAGATATCGCATCATCGGTGTAGCCACATCCTGAGTGCCGACAATAACTGGTCGGTGTTGACTGGCTTGGCCAGATACTCCGACGCGCCCGCTTCGAGACACTTTTCTCGATCGCCTTTCATGGCCTTCGCCGTTAGCGCAATGATCGGCAGCCGTCGGAGTGCCGTCTTCTGCCGCATCACCTGCATCGTTTCGTACCCGTCCATCTCCGGCATCATGATGTCCATCAACACGATTGCGACATCGGGAGTTGACTCTAGCATGGCGATCGCCTGCCGGCCTGTACCCGCCGTCAGGACGGTCATCCCACGCCGCTCCAGCACGCTGCTGAGCGCGAAGATGTTCCGAACGTCGTCATCCACGACCAGCACTTTTTTCCCTTCCAGGGCGTCATCGGAGCGATGCAGCCGGTCCAGCATCTTTTGTTTTTCGATCGGAAGATCGGAGACCACGCGATGCAAAAAGAGCGCCGTCTCATCCAGCAACCGTTCCGGAGATTCGACTCCCTTTACGACTACGCTGCGCGCCAGCGTGTGGAGGTGGGCATCCTCTTCCGGCGAGAGCTCCCTCCCGGTGAACACGACGACCGGTAGATCAGTTAGAGACGGAGTATCCCGAAGACGTTCCAACACCTCGAAGCCGGACATATCCGGCAGACGGAGATCTAGAACCGCGCAGTCGAAGGGCTCTTTGGTGACTGCCTCAAGCGCCTCCGCGCCTGTCGAAGCCACAGTCACGTCGATGTCGTCATAGCCCAGCAGTTCCTTAATACTGAGCTGCTCGGCAGGGTTGTCTTCTACGACCAAAAGGCGTTTGCGTCGCGGGGTTGCGTACTCTTTAATCCGCGTCAACGCGATTTCAAGTCCCTCAGATGTCGTCGGCTTGGTTACGAAGGAGAACGCCCCGCGCGCCAAACCGTGGTGCCGATCTTCGTCGAGAGTCAGCATCTGCACTGGGATATGCCGAGTGGCAGGATCCTGTTTCAGATGATTCAGAACTGTCCAACCCAGCATGTCGGGGAGGAAGACGTCCAGGGACACGGCTGTCGGATGAAACTCGCGCGCCAACGTGAGAGCCTCGGCGCCGCGCATTGCCACCAGAACCTTGAAACCTCGGTCGCGTGACAAGTCACACAATACTCGCGCGTAGTGCGGGTCGTCCTCGACGATCAGCAATATGGAATCGTCGGGCTGCAGATTTTCGCGATCGTCGGGAATGCGTTCGCTTGGCGCATCCGCCGCCTTGGTCGCCAGTGGAATCGGCACCGTCGAAAAAGGGATCTTGCGTTCGGGAACTGCACCACTGGACGGCCCGACATAGGTTTGAGGTAGATACAGAGTGAACGTGCTGCCCTTGCCCGGCGCGCTGTTCAGCTGAATCTCTCCGCCCAAAAGGCTGGCCAGTTCGCGGCTGATCGCGAGGCCCAGCCCGGTCCCGCCGTACTTCCGGCTGGTGCTGGCATCCGCCTGTTGGAACGCTTCGAAGATAATGCGCTGCTTTTCTGCCGGAATGCCGATCCCTGAATCCGAGACCTCGAAGGCGACAACCGATGCCGCCGCACCCAGGATCGGATGATCGCCGGACCAACCACTCGCAGCGGCCGACACCCGCAGCCGTACGCTGCCTTCTTCCGTGAACTTGAATGCGTTGGACAAGAGATTCTTCAGCACCTGTTGCAGACGCTTCGAGTCCGTGACGAGACTACGTGGGAGGTGCGGGTCGGAAACAACCTCGAATGCAAGCTTCCGATCGTCGGCCTCGTGACGGAACGGACGAGCGACCATTTCGAGCAGGCTCCCGAAGAATACTTCTTCGGCCTCCACCGAAACGGTGCCTGATTCGATCTTCGACAAGTCGAGAATATCGCTGATCAGGTTGAGCAAGTCAGTCCCCGCGCCATGAATCGTACGCGCGAACTCGACTTGCTTGGCGGTCAGATTGCCGCCTGGGTTGTCACCGAGTTGTTGCCCTAGAACCAGGATGCTGTTGAGCGGCGTGCGCAGCTCGTGCGACATGTTGGCCAGGAACTCTGACTTGTATTTGGACGTCAGCGCAAGTTCCTTGGCCTTTTCTTCCAAAGCGCCGCGTGCCTGCTCGATTTCCTGATTCTTGCGCTCCACTTCCACGTTCTGTTCAGCGAGCTGCTGAGCTTTTTGTGCGAGCTGCTCGTTGGTCTGCTGCAATTCTCTCTGCTGTGTTTGTAGCTCGGTTGCTAGCTGCTGAGACTGCTTCAGCAGTCCTTCCGTCTGCATCGTGGCCTCGATGCTATTCAGCACAATGCCGATACTCGCGGTCAATTGCTCCAAAAACGCGAGATGCGAGGCCGTGAATGCGCCCAGGGAAGCGAGTTCGATGACCGCCTTGACGCGATCCTCGAAGAGCACCGGGAGCACAATGACATTACGCGGCACCGCTTCGAACAAGCCCGATCGGATAGGAACGGTGTTCTCGGGCAGGTCGCTGATCAACATCCGTCGTTTTTCCGCCGCACACTGACCGACCAGGCCCTCGCCCAACTTCAGGCGTCGCAAATGTCCGTCGGGCCCGTCGGAAGCAAACGCCGAGAGCAATACCATGCCCGCTGACTCTTCCGTCTCCATTTGATAGATCACGCCTTGCTGAGCGTTTACCAGCGGAGCCAGTTCGGAAAGAATCATTCGTCCCACGGTGGTCAGATCGCGTTGCCCTTGCAGCATGCTCGTGAAACGCGCGAGGTTCGTCTTGAGCCAATCCTGTTCCGTGTTGCGCTCGGTCGTACCACGGAGATTGTTAATCATCGTGTTGATGTTGTCTTTGAGCTCAGCGACTTCTCCGCTGGCCTCTACCTGAATAGATCGAGTGAGATCGCCTTTGGTGACGGCGGTAGCGACCTCAGCGATAGCGCGAACCTGGTTGGTAAGGTTATCGGCGAGCAGGTTCACGTTGCCGGTCAGGTCCTTCCATGTGCCGGCCGCGCCGGGGACGTTTGCCTGGCCACCAAGGCGGCCTTCCACGCCTACTTCGCGAGCTACGGTGGTCACCTGGTCCGCAAAAGTTGCCAGGGTACCCGTCATATTGTTGATGGTCTCAGCCAGGGCAGCAACTTCGCCCTTGGCATTGACCGTCAATTTTCGTGTGAGTTCGCCGTTGGCCACTGCGGTAACGACTTTCACGATGCCGCGCACCTGCTCAGTGAGGTTCGCAGCCATTACGTTTACGTTGTCGGTCAAATCCTTCCAGGTGCCAGCGACCCCCGGCACCTTCGCCTGGCCTCCCAGTTTGCCGTCGGTGCCGACTTCGCGCGCCACACGTGTCACCTCTGCGGCAAACGCGTTGAGTTGGTCCACCATGGTGTTGATGGTGTTCTTGAGTTCGAGAATCTCGCCCTTGACGTCCACCGTGATTTTGCGCGACAAGTCGCCGCGGGCGACGGCGGTCGTAACCTCGGCGATATTGCGCACCTGTCCGGTCAGGTTTCCTGCCATCGCGTTAACCGAGTCCGTAAGATCCTTCCACGTGCCGGCGACGCCCGGTACGTTCGCTTGTCCGCCGAGGCGCCCTTCGCTACCTACTTCGCGCGCGACGCGAGTGACTTCGGCGGCGAATGATCGCAGCTGCTCGACCATGGTATTGAGTGTTTCTTTGAGTTGCAGGATTTCGCCGCGGACATCGACAGTGATCTTCTTGGACAGATCGCCGGTAGCAATGGCGGTGGCAACCTCAGCGATGTTCCGTACCTGGCCGGTCAGGTTGCTGGCCATGAAGTTCACGTTGTCGGTGAGATCTTTCCACGTTCCGCCAACTCCGGGCACCTGTGCCTGACCTCCCAGCTTGCCTTCCGTACCCACTTCGCGAGCCACACGCGTTACTTCGCCGGCAAACGCGTTGAGCTGATCCACCATCGTGTTGATGGTGTTCTTCAGTTCGAGAATTTCTCCCTTTACGTCGACTGTGATTTTCCGCGACAAGTCGCCGCGCGCCACAGCAGTGGTTACTTCGGCGATGTTACGCACTTGGCCGGTGAGATTGCCGGCCATCGAGTTGACCGAATCGGTAAGATCCTTCCACGTACCGGCGACACCCGGCACGTCAGCCTGTCCGCCCAGTCGTCCTTCGGTTCCCACTTCGCGAGCCACCCGCGTCACTTCACCGGCGAACGCGTTCAGCTGATCGACCATCGTGTTAATGGTTTCTTTCAGCAAAAGGATTTCGCCGCTGACGTTCACCGTGATCTTCTTTGAAAGGTTGCCGCTGGCAATTGCCGTAGATACTTCCGCGATGTTTCGGACTTGTCCCGTAAGGTTGCTGGCCATCGAGTTCACCGAGTCCGTGAGGTCCTTCCACGTTCCGGCGACACCGGGCACCAGAGCCTGTCCGCCGAGTTTGCCGTCGGTTCCCACTTCGCGGGCCACGCGCGTCACTTCCGAGGCAAACGACCGCAGCTGGTCCACCATCGTGTTAAGGGTGTCCTTGAGTTCGAGAATTTCTCCCTTCACATCGACCGTGATTTTGCGCGAGAGGTCGCCGCGGGCCACGGCGGTTGCGACTTCGGCAATATTGCGCACCTGGCCGGTCAGGTTGCTAGCCATGAAGTTCACGTTGTCGGTGAGATCTTTCCAAGTGCCGCCAACTCCGGGCACCTGCGCCTGGCCACCCAGCTTTCCTTCCGTACCCACTTCGCGAGCCACACGAGTCACTTCGCCGGCAAACGCGTTCAACTGATCCACCATCGTGTTGATGGTGTTCTTGAGTTCGAGAATTTCGCCCTTGACATCGACCGTGATCTTGCGTGATAAGTCGCCGCGCGCCACTGCCGTAGTTACTTCGGCGATGTTGCGCACCTGTCCAGTGAGGTTTCCCGCCATGGAGTTGACCGAGTCAGTAAGATCCTTCCACGTTCCCGCCACGCCGGGCACGTTCGCTTGTCCGCCCAGCCGTCCTTCGGTACCCACTTCGCGGGCCACGCGCGTCACTTCGCCGGCGAAGCGGTTGAGCTGATCCACCATCGTGTTGAGAGTTTCCTTGAGTTGGAGGATTTCTCCGCGCACGTCCACTGTGATTTTGCGTGAGAGGTCCCCGCTCGCAATGGCGGTCGCCACTTCAGCAATGTTTCGGACCTGGCCGGTCAGGTTGCTGGCCATGAAGTTTACGTTGTCGGTAAGATCCTTCCACGTTCCGCCAACTCCCGGCACCTGCGCCTGCCCGCCCAGCTTGCCTTCCGTACCCACTTCACGGGCTACACGGGTTACTTCGCCCGCAAACGCGTTCAACTGGTCGACCATCGTGTTGATGGTGTCTTTCAGTTCGAGAATCTCGCCCTTCACGTCCACAGTGATCTTGCGCGACAGGTCGCCGCGAGCCACAGCAGTTGTCACCTCGGCGATGTTGCGCACCTGCGCCGTGAGGTTCCCGGCCATGGCGTTGACCGAGTCGGTAAGATCCTTCCACGTACCGGCGACGCCCGGGACTACGGCTTGTCCACCAAGCTTGCCGTCCGTACCCACTTCGCGGGCGACGCGTGTCACTTCTGACGCGAAAGAACGCAACTGGTCCACCATCGTGTTGATGGCCTCTTTCAGCTGCAAAATTTCTCCGCGCACATCCACCGTGATCTTGCGGGACAGATCACCGCTCGCCACCGCGGTCGCAACCTCGGCGATGTTACGGACCTGGCCCGTCAGGTTGCTGGCCATCGAGTTGACCGAATCGGTAAGATCCTTCCACGTTCCGGCCACTCCTGGTACCTGCGCCTGGCCACCCAGTTTGCCGTCGGTACCCACTTCGCGAGCGACGCGAGTTACTTCGGCAGTGAAGACACCGAGCTGCTGAATCATCGTATTCACGATGTCGGCCGAACGCAGGAACTCTCCTTCCAAAGGCCGCCCGTCCACATCGAGACGTACGGTTTGCGTTAGGTTGCCCTGCGCGACCGCCGCAATCGCGCGTGTGACTTCCGTTGTCGGCCGAAGCAAGTCATCCACGAGCGTGTTAACGGATGTCTCCATCGCACCCCAAGCGCCTCTCGATTCGTGGAATCGCGTGCGTTCTCGCGTTTTCCCCTGTTTGCCCACCACCTGGCCGACTCGTTTCAGTTCCTGCGCCATCTGCTGATTGACCGCAGCGATCTCGTTGAACGTGTCCGCAATCTTTCCAGCCAGCCCGACCCATGAACCCGGCAGGCGCACGGAGAAATCCCCATCGCGCATGGTTTGCAAGCTACCGAGGATCGCCACCAAGTCAGCAGGTGCACCTTCGGACCGCGAGTGGCCATTATTTTTGGGGTTGGCTGCGATAGGTTTGTCAGGGGAAATCGCAGACACCGCATTGCGATCGTTCTTCTTCATGCTCGTCTCCTGCGTCGACGACCGGTTTGACGCGCTCACCGGCGTGGGCCGGATTTAGATCTGTTCCACCGGTTCCGTACTCCAGGAGTCGGCAGAGACTACAGTCCTAAGAAATGAAAGTATTAGGCGGCAGGCCTGAGGTCGTCCGCCGGGCGATAGGGGGGTCGCGAGGTGAACCGGTGGCGAATCGGATTTGCCGCGCAAGCAGAATTCTTACCACAGACGACGCGACTTCGCCCTACAGTCTTCCCTGTAGGCACGAGATACTCAAGTATGCTATTCGATATTGTATAGTAGCTAGATAGTTAATAAGGAACAAGGAATACTGAGTCAAGAGAGGTTTCCCGTTGGCGTGTCGGGTTTTTTCAAATTCCAGCCTCGCGCAACCAATGTCCGGCTAATAAATGTTCGACCCTCGTGTACTGCTTCGATCGCCGTCAAGAGATCACGGCCGGCGTCTGATTTGACGACGTAACCCTGCGCCCCGACACTCAGGGCGTCTTTCGCGATTTGAATCGAATCGTGCTGGCTCAAAAAAATAATTCGGGATTCCGGAGAAGAGGCCCGTATCAGTCGGGCCGCTTGAATACCGCTCATTCCTGGCAGCGTAATGTCCAGAAGTACAATCGCGGGATGAAGCTCCTCGGCCTTGTTGACGGCTTCTTCGCCATCCGCTGCCTCGCATACAACATCGAGATTCGCGTTATTCGAAAGAACCGATCTAATGCCCCTGCGCGCTACCGCATGATCGTCCACAAGTAAGACACGAATCGGAGCCATTTCACTTTTCCATCGCCAGTTTGCCTCAGCCTCTTTCGCTGGTTGAACTTCGCGACAGGGAACCGCCAAGGAGCGATGAGCCGCGTCGTTCACCCTCGCCCCATTGCTCCGCGTGTAAACCCATGCAAGCACCGAACAGAATATTCCTCTTGATGGAACGGTCGCCATACGGTGATTACCCGATATGCTTTTTCTCTGTGATTCCCCCGCTGACTAAGAGTCACTTTATACGGCATCTACAGAATGGACGGTATTGACGGTCGGACCTAGGAAAGCGATAAAACTAGAGTTCGGTAGTGAAAACTGCCAAAGGGCGTCGGGTCTTGGCAGTATGCCAATCCAACCGGCGTCGCCCCGGCCCGACGAGGAGTCTGTCATGAACAAACTGCGCATCCTGGTTGCTGACGATCACGAAATAGTCCGCAGAGGACTGGTTTCTCTCATCAAATCCCAGCCCGCCTGGGAAGTGTGCGCGGAGGCGGATAACGGCCGCCAGGCAGTCGAATTGGCCAAACAATTGAAGCCGGGCATCGTCATTTTGGACATTGGCATGCCCACGCTGAATGGCCTCGAAGCGACCCGTCAAATCCTGCGCGACAATCCGCAAACTAGAGTCCTGATTTTAACCATCACGGACACGGATGAGGCAGTTCGCGCAGTTTTGGATGCGGGCGCCCGTGGGTTCCTGCTGAAATCAGACGCCGCGCGCGACCTCGTATCGGCAATCGATGCTCTCCAGTACAACAAGACTTTCTTTACTGCGCGTGTTGCCGAAATAGTGCTTTCCGGCTACCGTGGCAGTTACGGAGCTCCGAAGAAAAATCTGTTGCAGCCTACCTTAACCGCCCGGGAACGTGAAGTAGTACAGCTCTTGGCTGAGGGCAGATCCACAAAAGAAGTTGCCTCCCACTTGGATTTGAGCGTGAAGACAGCTGAGACGCACCGCAGCAACATCATGCGGAAGCTTGGCCTCCATTCTGTTAGCGAACTGGTACTTTACGCAGTACGAAATAATATTATCCAGGTCGCAACGGCTACCTTGCCGCCGGTCCCCGAACATATCCCGATGTCTGGATAGGAACGATCATCATCACTGGGTGGTCAGGAGTATTAGGCTCGGCCTTTGGTTCAGCATTTAGGGTCTCAACCAACCACCTGTATCCCGTGGCCAACTCGTGCAAAAATCCTTATGGTCGCTATCCCGGTTCAAGCCAGCCGTCGGTGCGCCGTGCAGTCTGGCAGTAAAGGCGGCACAGCGTTTGGCATGATGTTCGTAGGTTTCCTTCGCGGCCAGCGGTTCAACATCTATTCGGGCAATTTGCGGATTGAATGAAGCTTCGCATTCACGGCGACTCACTGCGCCTGCGACTGAACCGTTCCGACGTCGAGCAATTCCGGACCTCAGGCATTTACGCGCCATCGTTGCGATTAGACTCCAATTCTCAGCTGACCTACACGCTGGAGACATCTTCGCAGTTGATCGTGATGGAGGGTCGGTATCTCCAGGGCTGCATCCGCGTACTGCTACCCTCGCCATGGCCCAGGAATGGGCGGGCTCCGACCGGATTTTCGCTTTCGCTCAACCGGGCCGACGATAGCGGGCCTCCTCTATTGATTGAGAAAGATTTTCAGTGTCTTCTCCGCGACGAGACGAACCCGAACGAAGATGTGGATGCATTTTCGAATCGCGCGGGAGATCAGCGCAGGTGACGAAATAGTCCATCTACGAATGAGGGATGGACAAGAGAGGGACAATTTGGTTCCACATCCCCGGCTGAATCATGACCTTAAATCTAGCGGTTGCCTTCGGATGGCAATCGGAGGTATCCTGCCGCGTCGGATCTCAACTGAAATTGGCAACCAGCAAACTTCCATGGGAGTTATGCCGGGCCCCGAGCTTATCGACCATGTCCAACATCGCCGGCAAGGCTTATGCGATGAACGCCGTAACACCTATGCGCTGGTATACGGCGTGGTGGAATCGGCTTTTTTTTTGGATCGCGCACCTACGTCCCTCGACTACCGCTGGCTTGATAACTTTGTCGCTGATTCACTATGCGCGCTGGGTCATCATCATGCCGGGCCAATTCCCCAACTTTGGGATTGACAAAGGTCAGCCTCAGGAAGATACGAAATATGCGTACATGATTTTCTTCAGCAACTTTAACGGCAGCTGGAATCAGTACGTTGACTCGTTTTCTTCGGCGATACCCGCCGGTCTCGATTTGTTTTGGTTTGGGAGTATCAAGTATCCCAAGTCCGTTCCGATGCTTCCATTTCACAAGTACATCACCTCCAATCAGATCTGGACCGACTACTACTACAACGCTTATCCAATGGCGACCTCGAATGACGTGAAGTCGGCCAAGAGGATAAAGGACTCCCTGCTCGCCTTCATCGAGAACTCCAAGAACGCCACTCCTGAAGAATTTCTACAAAAGTACAATCACCTGCTGATCGATGTGCAACATGACATCAGCCAGATGGGACCGAACCCGGTTGTCAGCTTGTCTGCGTCGGCGGTAGAGCGCAACCTAAACAAAGAAAAGGAGTTGCTCGCAAGGAGTTAAAGCGACTAGCTCAAAACTGGCGTTCTTCTACCTGCCGCCAAATTGGAGAACCAGTCCTATGGCTAACAAAAGCGGAAATGCTTACGCGTTAACGGCTCTTTGTCCCATTCGGGGGGGAATACCGCCGGGCCCAGCAGGCGCCAGCGGCCAAACCTACACTGCCCTTCTCAGAAATCAATTGCAAACGCTACACGTGAACGAACAAAGCCCCATGGCAAAAGTTCCGAACACTTATCTGTGCCGATTCTGGGTACTGAGCGACGTTCTTTATCAAGGAAAACCGGCCTTTCTCGAGCACCTTAAGTCCGATTATCTGGTGTTCTCGTCCAACTTCTATGGAGAGCTCGAGCCCTATCTGGAGGGCATGTGGGAGGCGCTTCAAGAAGGCGTCCTTGCGATCTTGTGGCACTGCGTCGGCCACGAGACTGTTCGCGATGCAAAGAGTTTTATCGAATACATCAAGAAATGTCAGGTCACCACTACCTTCTTCTTCAACGGGTCCACGGATGAACCTTTGGCCGAGCAACTCAAGAATCTTTATCTGAAGCAGGAATTCTCAAAGTTTGCATTCGAGAACCAGGGAAAGACCGCGCGCGACTTGCAGGCGGCCTTCCAGGAATTTGTCCAGCGCACGCAGCCGGCAAATCTAAGTAGCCCGACGTGGACGGCGGGCGCGTATCACTTGGATAGGGTGGTCAAATGAGTTTCGAAGTTACTACAGGAGTAGACCTCGACGATATCCAGGGCAACGTGGTCAAGGCGTACGCCCGCTACGGATTAATTGTAGCTCGGTATGTATTTTTCCACGTAGAAGTGCCAGTCGCGGGCCGCAAATTTGTGGAAGATATTTTGCCGCTGGTGACTATGGGCATGCCTTGGAATGACTCCAATACTCCCCGGGTGGCTACTAATATCGGTTTTACCTATGAGGGACTCCGTCACCTCGATATCCCGCAAGTGACGTTGCACGGATTTCCCGAAGCGTTCTCGATGGGTATGAAGGCGCGGCGCGAAATCATTGGCGACACGGGCCCGAGCCTTTACCACAATTGGGACCCGGTTTGGAACAACCAGGACGACAACAAGCAACAGGTCCACATCATGGTTACCATCGACGGCAAAGAGGAGAAGGATCTGGAGAGCCGCTATCAGGAGATTCAGCAGATCTTGGCGGCCAATCCGGGAGTCAGCCAACTGGTGGGGCATCGTGGCCCTGGTGGCGATCTGCTCCCGTATCAACCGGCGGCAGCGATTCTCCCAACGAAGGATAACCTCGGTTATCCCGGGGGGAAGGAACACTTCGGCTATAGCGACGGAATTACCACGACGTTCTTCGAAGGGTGCGGCGAGGATAAGAATCTTGTTATCGGTGGAGGCAAACCCACGGGTGGAGACCCGCGCACCCCCGCTGGCTGGGCGCCCCTCGCTGCCGGCGAGTTCATTCTAGGGCATCCGGATGAGGCTTGCGAATATCCCGAAGCGCCAGGTCCACCGTTGTTTTCACTCAACGGGACGTTCATCGCTTACAGAAAGCTGCACCAGAACGTGGGTTGCTTTAATTCGTACCTGGATGCGGAAGGTGGAAAATTTGCAGACGGCAAAGAAGCATTGGCCGCGAAGTTTGCAGGGCGTTGGCGCAACGGTGCCCCGTTGGTCTCATTTCCTACCGAGAAGAGCGCGAATGAATTCATTGCGGAGCTTGCGCCGCTACAACAAAAAATATGGGCCGGTTCTGCGTCCAGCCAGGAAAAAATTCGGTTTGCGGAGTTAAGCCTGAAGTTGCTGGCCTTTGACTACAGCGACGATACCAGCGGTGCCAAGTGCCCGTTCGGCTCGCATATGCGCCGAACCAATCCCCGAAGTGCTCTCCAGTTTGGAAAGACCAACGCGTTTGACGTACCGGGTGCACTCAGTAACCGGCGTCGTATTCTTCGGCGAGGTTTGCCGTACGGGCGGGTAGACGACCCTACAAGAGATGACGGCGATCACGGCGTGATCATGTTGATCGTGAACGCCGACCTTAGCCGTCAATTTGAGTTTGTCCAACAGCAGTGGATCAATTACGGCAACGACTTCGGGCTTGCCAACGATCCTGACCCGCTGCTCGGCAATCACGGCACCAATGAAGGCAGGCGCGGCGGTGGGCGGATGACTATTGAAGGCGACGTCGCTACGAATAGGCCTCCCTATTTCTGTGATCGAATGCCAACCCTCGTCGAGACCCGCGGCGGCGATTACTTCTTCGTTCCGAGCCTTACCTGCCTTCGCATGATCGCGCTGGGCATCATCGATCCAACTTAAAGGTAGGCGGATATGAGCTCTTCCAATACGGGGCCGGAACTCCAGCTTGCTGCCGAATACCCGCCTGCCGACGAACAGAAGCATATCGACAGCCTCATTCGTGTGCTGCGCGACAAGATGCAGGGCGACTACGTAAAAACCAGAACGCTCCGTGACGCTCATCCAAAAATGCACGGCTGCGTTCGCGGAGAATTTTCCATCCTGCCGTATCTGCCCAAGGAATTGAGCATCGGTGTGTTCAAACAAAGCCGGACCTTTCCTGTGTGGGTTCGTTTTTCAAATCAAAATGGCACAGTATCCGCTGACTCCAAGCCCGACATTCGAGGAGTTGCGATCAAGTTGATGGGTGTGGAAGGCGCACGGATCCTCCCTGACGGACCGGTTGGAACGACGCACGACTTCATCCTTATTAGCGACAGCCGGTTTGTGACCGCGAACGTCGCGGAATTCGACGGCCTCGTCAAAGCGCTTATCGGCGGTAAACTGCCGATCGTGTGGTATTTTCTAACGCACCTTCGTGTGGCCAGGAATCTCCTTTGGTCGCTTCGTCACCACAGCAACCCGCTGGCGATTCGATATTTCAGCGTCGTTCCTTCACTTCTGGGCGACAAAGCAGTGAAATATTCGCTTACCCCCGTTGATGTGAGCCAGGCGCCAGTGCCAAAGAATTCTTCAAACGACCACCTTCGCGAAGCAATGGTGGATCGACTCACCTCGCGTGACGCGGTCTTCGATTTTTCTGTGCAGTTCCAGGTCGATCCGTACAAGATGCCAATCGAAGATCCAGGCATAACCTGGGATGAAGCGCTTTCGCCTTTTCGCAAGGTTGCCAGACTCACCATTCCTTCACAGGTATTCGATACGCCAGAACGGCGCGAGTTCGGAGACAACCTGTCGTTCAACCCATGGCGCTGCTTGCCCGAGCATCGCCCCCTGGGCGGGATTAATCGCGCCCGCCGCCAGGTTTATCAGGCGCTGTCAAAATTCCGTCATGACAACAACCAAGCTCCCCGGGATGAGCCGACAGCAGAGTCGTCAAAGTTAGCCTAAGCCACCCGGGAAGCTCCATATCTTGGCGAAATTCGTTCACTTTCTCGAATGCATAGAGATTCCGAATAGAATCCCGCTCTCCGCCGTTACTTTGAATCGGTTCCAGTTCGTTAGATCTTACTGAGATTAGCTGTCCCAGCCAGTGTTGCACCTTGCGTATTCTGAATCGGAACCCGCCTTAAACCATCTAAAATGACATTGCCGATGTTTGCGATAGAGGCCGATGAAACTTCTTTATCAATACTCCAAGCCCTACTGGAATCTGTTCGCGGTGGCGCTTTTGCTGGCTGCGACCAATCAGATTTTTTCGCTGCTTGACCCGGTCATCTTCCGTCACGTCATCGATGGGTATGCCACGAAGCACCACGACTTCACTCAAGCGCAATTCATCCGCGGGGCGGGATTGTTGCTTCTAGCGATGGTGGGAGTTGCGTTTGTCTCGCGCGTGGCCAAGAATTTTCAGGACTATTTCACGAATGTGATCGTCCAGAGGCTGGGCGCGAAGATGTACTCGGACGGAATTCATCACTCGCTGGATTTGCCCTATCAGGTATTCGAAGACCAGCGCAGCGGAGAAACGCTGGGCAAGCTGCAAAAGGTTCGCAGCGATGTGGAACGGTTTATTACCGCCGCGATCAATGTGATCTTTATTTCGTGCGTCGGCATTGTGTTTGTGATGGTGTACGCCATGCGCGTGCATTGGTCGATCGCGCCGGCCTTTCTGATTACGGTTCCTCTACTCGGAATTATCAGTTCGGTGCTGAGCCGGAAGATTAAGAAGATTCAGAAAACGATTGTCGCTGAAACCACGGCGTTGGCGGGCTCAACCACGGAGTCGCTGCGCAATATCGAATTGGTGAAGAGCCTGGGGCTCGCCCATCAGGAAGTGGAGCGTCTCAACGGCGTCACCGCAAAAATTCTCAAACTCGAACTTAAGAAAGTGAAGTACCTGCGCAGCCTGAGTTTCATTCAGGGGACCGCGGTCAACGCGCTGCGCACCAGCATTTTGTTCATGATGCTGTACCTGATCTTCCGCCAGCAGATCACCATCGGCCAATTCTTCTCGCTGATGTTCTTTTCGTTTTACATTTTCACCCCGTTGCAGGAATTGGGAAACGTCATCAACATCTATCGCGAGACGGAGGTATCGCTGTCGAATTTTCAGCAGATCCTCGATACGCCGCGCGATCCCAAGCCGGAGAATCCGGAGCCCGTCGAAGAACTCATGACCCTGCAATTCGAGCAGGTCAGTTTTCAGCATCAGAGTTCATCTTTGCCGGCACTGAACGAGATCAGTTTCAGCGCGGCTCGCGGCGACACGATTGCCTTTGTCGGACCGTCGGGGGCGGGGAAGTCGACGTTGGTTAAGCTTCTGGTGGGGCTGTACGCGACGAAGGACGGCACAATTCTGTACAACGGAATTCCCTCGAACCGGGTCGACCTAGATCTCCTGAGGGAAAAGATTGGCTTCGTCACGCAAGACACGCAGCTGTTTTCGGGATCGATCCGCGAGAATTTATTGTTCGTGAACCCGAAGGCAACCGATGAAGAATGTATGGAAGTATTGCAGCAGGCGGCCGCTCACAGCCTGCTTTCACGCGCCGATCGTGGGCTGGATACGCTGATCGGTGAAGGCGGCGTCAAAGTTTCCGGAGGCGAAAAGCAACGGCTTTCGATTGCGCGGGCGTTGTTGCGTCATCCCCAGCTGCTGGTTTTTGACGAAGCGACCTCGTCCCTCGACTCGCTGACGGAAGAAGAAATCAGTCGAACCATCCGCGAGGTGGCGACGAATCAGGAAGCGATCACGATTCTGATTGCCCATCGCTTATCGACCATCATGCATGCGGACCGCATCTTTGTTCTCGAACGCGGCCACATCGTCGAGTTCGGACGCCACTCCGAATTGCTCGACCAGAAAGGCCTGTACTACGCCATGTGGCGTCAGCAGGTGGGCGAGAGAGAAGCGATCACGGCGACGCGCTAGCGCTTTCCTGACACCGCCTTGTGGATCACTTTGAGCGCCGTAAGATGCTGAAAACAATGCTCAATCTCCGCTCACCCGTACCTGATCTTCCGTGATCTCGGAAGCCTGCCTCGCACTTGCTAAGCTCCAACCTGAGTTCAGGAGAGCTAACCTTGCCCGCTACGTCTGCCAAGCCCACGATCAAGATTCTTTATGGTGAGAGCGATGAGGAAACACTGGCTACTCAGTCCGCTGTGATGAAGAAGGCTGGACACCATATCACTATGGCTGTCGGCCGCCAGGGAGTTCAGGAGGCGTTGCGTCGGGATGCCTTCGACCTGGTCATACTTGGTTCCACACTTGCTAAGGATGATCGCCATCACCTGCCTTACATGGTCAAGAAGTCGCATGAAGGGACCAAAGTGCTGGTTATGCATGCCGCGTCGCGACATCATGAAGTGGACGCAACCATCGATGCCGGTACGAGTATGCAGCTGGTTTTGGAAAAGATTGCGCGAGTGATGTCTGAGCAGATCGTTTCGGTGTAGGGATCGTTTGCAAAACTTGCAGGTGCGGTTAACTGCGGCGGCTAAATGCCGCCGTTTATTTTTTGTGGAAGCAAAAAATCGAGTCTGACTGGGCCGGAGAGAGACAGAGAGCCCAGCCAGACTCTTTCCAGGTTTACTCCGAGTTGCCCCGTTGGTCGCTGCCTACAGGACTTAACTTCCCGAGGAGGCCGTCCGCCTCGCCGTTCGGTCCAGCCGTGAAGTAAAGGTCGTTGGCCAGACCCGAACTTGCATTGCCGCCGCCGAAACTGAGAGCCCACAGGCCGTCAATCCAGATGGGTGCGCCGTTAGCGTCTTCGAGTGTGCCCTCGAACTTGCCACTCACCGGGTTGTAGGCATGAATGAACCCGTCGCCGAAGTTGCCGATCAGCAGACGGTGGCTGAAGGTGCCGAAGTCTCCGGGAGCCTGGGCGATGCCCCAGGGGGCATTCAGCGCTTGCGTGTGCTGCAAGCGGAGCAACAGGTTGCCGCTGAGGTCGAATACATCGACGAAGCCGAGACCGGCGCCGTCGATTTCATCTTTTCCCCCGGGAACGTGCTTGGCGAAAGTGACGACGATATTGCCGCCGACGTTTTGAATTCCGAAGGGAGAGTAGTTGGCGGGCAGGCGTGAGTCCGTGAAAGCGCCATTGTGCTGCTTGACCGAGCGAAACTTGCCGTCGTAAACCTCGACTTGTCCACCGGCGAAGTTGGTGGCATAGATGCGCGGTCCAGACTTGGCCATTCCGATCGCCAAGCCCTTGTAGACTGCTGCGCTCATGGAGTTGTCCACTTTCACCACCGCATTGGTGACGTCGACGTTCGGATTCCAGCCGGCGATGGTGCCGTCTTCGGTGGAGAACAGAAAGACGGAGCGCTGGCCGGGAACAACTTCAAAGGCGCCGTTAAAAGCGTTAAAGACAGTGCCGGTGGGCGCCGATGCGCCGTCGTGTCCGTTGGGCGGCGGAATCGTGACAACTAGGCTCTGCGCCAGTCCGGTGCCGTCGTATAGGGTCGAAAGCCCGGTGCCGTTGTCGGAGATCCACCAGGGCGAACCGGAGGATCGTGACATGCCCCAGGCGTTCACTAGATTCGGGTCGATATTGGGGACGTTGGCTACGTTCGGGTTGTCGGCGGTCAAATCGGTCCTGGTAAAGTGCTGCGCCGTTGCGTTGCTGGCGGTCAGCAACAGAGCGGTGAAAATAATCGCGGCCAGGGCCGCGAAGCGCTTCGAATATTTGGAAGACATGCAATTCCCTCCTGAGAAATTGCTAAGGCTGGGTCACTCCCCTGTCGGCAGTTCAGGGATCGCTGACGGAGATAACTTTATCGATTGACAAGGTGCTGACTTGTCACGGGCTTGTCACCACTGCGTCATTTTTTGGGCGCGTGTGCGCCGGACACTCTTTCTCCGACGCCGTTGCAGTTGATGTTGAAGTTGACCTTCGAGTTGCTTTTTCGACGGAGCCCTGCAAAAGACCAGCCCCCACGGCGTCAGAGAAGAGTGCCGATTCATACGGGAAAATTAAAATGGGCCGCCAGCCAAGAAGCGGTGACGTTTCCTTGGCTATCGGCCCACTCGATCCTGAAACGGATCGGAGGTGATGATTCAATGGTAGACCCTCGGACTCGATTGTCAAGAACGTTCTTCCAGTGCCACAAAGCGGCGCTCAAATGGGTCTCAGGCTCTTGACTTGAACGCCGCCAGAGTGTTAATTTTATTGGTTTTAGAAGCCCTTATCTTCCAAGTAGATCAGCCAGCTAGATCAGCAGCCAACATGGATCAGACAATCCGACAACTAGGGGAATTACTGCTCGGAGCCGTACCTACCACGATCCTGCTGACGCTGCTTTATTTTCTTTATACGGTGCTGGTTCACAAGCCGCTCACGGCCGTGCTGGCAGAACGCCGCGCTCGGACCGAGGGCGCACTGGAAAAAGCGCGTGCCGATATCGCGGCCGCCGATGCGCGGACGGCCGACTACGAACAGCGTCTCCGCGAAGCGCGGCTGAAAATTTTCAAGAACCTTGAGGCGAGACGTCAGCAGGCGACGCAGTTGCGGGCCGAGGCGGCAGGACAGGCTCGTGCGCGGGCGCAGGAACAAGTCAAAGCGGCGCGCGCCGGTATCGAGCAGGATAAGCAGCAGGCGATGGTGAAGCTCCAAACCGACGCCGAACGACTGGCGGTAGAGATTGTGCGGATGGTCCTGCGGCCGGTGCAGGCTGCGAGTCTGGTGGGTGGGCAATGAAGACGCGCGACCTCGTCAGAGCAATGGTGTTGGGCGGGTTGCTGCTGCTGGGCGTTGCCTCTGTCAACGCGTTTGGAAAGACGCAGGAGGCTTCTTCGACCGCGGCCCAGTCTGCGCCTGATGATAAGAAGCCCGGCGCGGAGCTCGCCAAAGACATACGCGAAGGAACGGTAGAAGAGGAAGAGAACGAAAACCTGAAGCACTCGGCATCCGTACGGTGGATCGCGAAGACGACCGGCATGACTGTGCATCAGGCTCATTTGCTGATGTTCGTTGTTAATTTTCTACTCGTCGTCGTGTTGGGCTATTGGTTAGTGGGCAAATTGGTGAACGCGACTACAGGCAAGGAAAGCCTGCAAGCGTTGTTCCGCAGCCGAACAGAATCCATTGGGATGGCTTTGGAAGAAGGGCGTGCCGCGAGCGCCGACGCGAACCGTCGGCTGGCGGAGATTGAAGCGCGGTTGAGCAAACTGGATACTGAAATCGCGTCCATGCAGGCCCAATCGGAAAAAGAAGCGGAAGCTGAGGAAGCGCGGATCAAGCAGGCAGCGGAAGAAGATATTCGCAAAGTGGTGCAGGCGGCGGAACAGGAAATTGCATCGGCGGCGAAGCAGGCACGCCGGGAACTGGCGTCCCACACGGCCGATTTGGCGGTGGCTTTGGCACGCAAACAGATTCGGGTTGACTCAGCGACGGACCAAGTTCTCGTGCGTAATTTTGCCGGAAAACTTTCGTCCGGTAGCGGCGGAAAGGACCGGCATTAGCCATGGCTTCCGTAGTCGGCGTTTACGCACGGGCCTTTGCTGATGTGGTGGTGAGCAGCAAGCTCGATTCCGCGCGCATGCTACAGGAATTACATGGTGTGGAGGCGCTGCTGGGAGAAAGTGTTCAGCTGCGTCGTGTGATGGTGAATCCATCCATCCCCGGCGACCGCAAGCGCGCCGTGCTGGACGTTGTCGCGCAGCGTATGGGCTTGACGCGGCAGGTGCGAAACTTCATCGCGGTAGTGACCGATCATCGGCGGCTGCCGTTGCTGGGAGACATCCTGAAAGAATTGGAACAGGTATTGAACGATCGCATGGGTATCGCGGATGCGGAAGTGGTAAGCGCTCGTGAGCTCGGCGAGGACGAGGCGAAATTGCTCGAAGGTGAGATTGCAAGATTGACGGGCAAACACGTTCGTGCCCGCTACCGGAAGGACTCCTCGCTGCTCGGAGGCGCTCTGGTGAAAGTCGGCAACACGATTTACGACGGATCGGTGAGCGAACAATTGGAGAGGATTCGGGAGCAACTGGTGGAAAGAAGCTCTTAGCCATTAGCTTTTGGCTTCAGTTCTGGCGGGACATGGAAGGATCACTCAAGAGCTAGTGGCTAATAGCTAAAAGCTGGTTTTCATATGGCGCAGATCAAAGCAGACGAAATCACACAATTAATCCGCGAGCAGATCGAGAACTACGAGTCGAAGATACAAGTCGACGAAACGGGCACCGTCATCACGCTAGGCGATGGCATTGCCCGCGTGTACGGACTCGATAAGGTCATGGCGGGCGAACTGCTCTCGTTTCCGCATGGCGTGGCGGGCATTGCGATGAACCTGGAAGAAGATCAGGTCGGCGTGGTGCTGCTCGGCGAATACACCGAGATCAAAGAAGGCGACGAAGTGAAGCGCACGGGCCGCATCATGAGCGTGCCGGTGGGCGACGCCTTGATTGGCCGCGTCGTGAATTCTCTTGGCCAGCCCATCGACGACAAAGGTCCGATTGCCACCGACAAATTCATCCCGCTGGAGCGGATTGCGCCGGGCGTGATCGATCGGCAGCCCGTTCGTGAGCCGATGGCGACTGGGTTGAAGGCGATCGACTCGATGATCCCCATCGGGCGCGGACAGCGCGAACTGATCATCGGCGACCGTCAGACTGGCAAGACTGCGGTCGCGCTTGACACCATCATCAACAGTAAGGGCAACAACCTGATCTGTATTTACAACGCAATCGGGCAGAAGCGGTCGTCGATTGCGCAGGTCGTGAAGATTCTGGAAGACGCAGGCGCGATGGAGTACACAATCGTGGTCGCAGCGTCAGCGTCGGAGCCCGCGCCGATGCAGTACATCTCGCCGTATGCTGCATGCGCGATGGGCGAATATTTCCGCGACACGAAACGGCACGCCCTTTGTATCTACGACGATCTCTCGAAGCACGCTGCTTCGTATCGCGAAATTTCTTTGCTGCTGCGGCGGCCTCCGGGGCGCGAGGCTTATCCGGGAGACGTTTTCTATCTCCATTCGCGCCTATTGGAACGCGCCTCCAAGCTAAGCGACAAGAATGGCGGCGGAAGTTTGACAGCGCTGCCCGTCATTGAGACGCAGGCCGGAGACGTTTCGGCTTACATTCCGACGAATGTCATTTCCATCACCGACGGCCAAATCTATCTCGAAACCGATTTGTTCAATCAGGGCGTGCGTCCGGCGGTCAACGTTGGACTTTCCGTCAGTCGTGTCGGCGGCAGCGCGCAGATCAAAGCCATGCGGCAGGTGGCGGGAACACTGAAGCTCGAACTGGCGCAGTACCGCGAACTGGCGGCCTTCGCGCAATTCGGCAGCGATCTCGACAAAGCCACGCAGTCGCAGCTCAATCGCGGCAAGCGGCTGGTCGAACTCCTGAAGCAAGGCCAATTTGAACCGTTGCCGTTCTCAAAACAGATTCTCATCATCTTTGCCGGCACCAGTGGCGCGCTCGACGACTTACCAGTGGAGCAGGTACGCGACTTCGAGAAGGAACTTTACAAGTATGTGGACACCGCGCATCCCGGGATATTGAACACGATCATGGAGAAGAAGGTTCTCGATGACACATTGAAAGCGGACTTGTCGCGAGTCATCAAAGAGGCGAAACAACAGTTTGTGGATTCAAGGCAGGCGTTAGCGAAATAGTACCCAGGCACACTGGCAACTGGGTACTAGGTACTGGCCACTGATTTATGGCAAACATTCTCGACATCCGGCGCAGAATCCGCAGCGTGGTCAACACGCGGCAGATCACCAAGGCCATGAAGACGGTCTCAGCAGCGAAGCTGCGGCGGGCGCAGGAGGCTGCGCTGGCGGCGCGTCCGTATTCGCAGATGTTGACGAATGTGCTGAAGTCGCTGATCTCGCGGGTCGATATCTACGATCCGGTGACCGGCGAGGCGTTGCATCCGCTATTGGTGGAGCGGCCGGAAAAGAACATTCTGGTGATCGTAGTCACCGGGGACAAGGGACTTGCGGGCGCGTTCAATACCAATATTCTGAAAGTAGTTACGAAGTTTATCGACTCCAACACCGAAGAGAACATCGACATTGAATGTGTCGGCCGCAAGGGAAGGGACTTCTTACGGCGGCGGTTCCGGGTTGCGGCGCAGCCTCACGGTACGGAAGAAGTTCGGGCACGCGCGGGACGCGTGCAAATTGTGGGCGAGCATGTGGGCGTCTTGAGCAAGGTGGAGTTCAGCTTTGCGTCGGAGTTGGGACAAAGCGTAGTGGAAAAGTTTTCGCGCGGCGAGATTGACGGAGTTTACATCCTTTATAACGAATTTAAGTCGGTGATCGCACAGCGTCTGATTGTGCAGAAACTGCTGCCGGTGAAAGAAATCGGCGTCGAAGATGTGCGCATGGCTGAAGAGGCTGCGCAGGAAGAGCGGAAACGGAGACTGGAAGCGGCGAAGGCCGCCGGTATTGGCGTCCGTCCAATCGACACCAGCGCCGTGGACGAGGCCGCCGCGAAATTTGGCGCCTCGCCGGTCGATTACATTTACGAGCAGCCTCCGGCTCAGTTGTTCCGCGAGATTCTGCCGAAGTATGTCGGCGTTCAGATTTTTCATGCGTTGATGGAGTCGGTGGCAGCCGAACACGCCGCCCGCATGACCGCGATGGATTCAGCCACCAATAACGCGTCGGACATGATCGACTCGCTGACCCTGGTGATGAATCGAGCGCGCCAGGCCAAGATCACGAAGGAAATTATTGAGATCGTGAGCGGAGCGGCAGCATCGTAACCAGCTCTTGGCTGTTAACAAGGTCACTTTCGATGTGGGTTCCAGCTAAGAGCTAGCAGCTAGCAGCTAAGAGCTAAAAGCGCAGGTTTTTGAGGTCTTATGGCTGAGAATGTTGGACGGGTTATTCAGGTTTCTGGTCCTGCGGTGGACGTGCAGTTTGTCGAAGTGTCCATGCCGCCTATTTACGAGGCGCTACGCGTAGTAAGCGACGGCTTCACGGGTCCTTCGCCGATCAACGTGGTTCTCGAGGTGCAGCAGCACCTCGGCGAGGGCCGCGTGCGTTGTATCGCGATGTCGGCGACAGACGGCATGGTCCGCGGCATGAAGGCGATCGATCAGGGCGGACCCATTTCTGTGCCCGTAGGTCGAGGCACGCTGGGCCGCGTGATGAACGTGATCGGCGAGCCGGTCGACGAACTTGGCCCGATTGCCTTCGAAAAAAGGATGCCAATTCATCGACTGGCGCCGGCATTTGACGAGCAGTCCACGACGGCCGAGATGTTTGAGACTGGCGTAAAAGTCGTGGACCTGATCCAACCTTTCCTGAAAGGCGGCAAGATCGGTCTGTTTGGCGGCGCGGGCGTGGGCAAGACGGTTTTCATCCAGGAGTTGATCAACAACGTCGCCAAACAGCACGGTGGATACTCCGTGTTTGCCGGAGTCGGCGAGCGCACGCGTGAAGGCAACGACTTGTGGTTGGAAATGAGCGAGTCGGGCGTGATTAAGCCGGGTAAGCCGGACGAATCAAAAGCTGCGCTGATTTATGGACAGATGACCGAGCCTCCAGGCGCGCGTCTGCGCGTCGCGCTGACTGGCCTGACGGTCGCCGAATATTTTCGCGACGAACAGGGCGCCGATACGTTGCTCTTCATCGACAACATTTTCCGTTTCACGCAGGCTGGTTCGGAAGTATCCGCGTTGCTTGCGAAGACGAAGGACGCAGCCATGAGCGGACAGTTTGAGCCGTTCAAGACCACTCCTCAGTTCGACGGTACCGCGCAGAATCCTCAATGGATGAGCTGAAAGAATCCTGCAAGGATCAGATGAAAAAGAAACTACTACGCCAATCCAGGACGCGAAACCTCGCTATCCTTTTCCTCTTCGCCGCTTCAGGTTGGGTCGCGGCAGTTAGGATGTCGGCAGCGGATGCCGGTTTTCGGAACAATGCGTCCCTCGTCGTCGTGCCTGTAACTATCACCAACCACGAAGGAGAAGCCATTTCAGGCCTAAAAGGCAGCCAGTTCCGCATGCTCGCTAACGGCGTATCGCGTCCCGTGGTTTCCTTCGAACCGGATCAACGCCCTATGTCCACGGTAGTGGTTGTCGATGCGAGCGCCAGCATGGGATCGAGTATGGAGCAAACGCGGTTAGCGCTGCGCAATTTCGCGGCCTCCGCCGGTCCGCTCGGCGAGACGGCACTCCTCACGTTTTCCGGCCATCCTCAGGTTGTCAACGATTTCACGCGTGACTTCGCGCCGCTCATGAGCAAGCTAGTAGCCGGGCGCGCAGCGGACTACACCGCCCTGGACGATGCCTTATGGCAAGCGCTGCAGATGATGCGAGGTGGTCACAACCCGCGAAAAGCAGTCGTCGTCATCACAGATTTCCGCGAGAATCACAGCCGGCACGCGTCTGAACTGATGAACGCAGTGCGCGAGAGCGGCGTGCAGCTCCACGGGATATCCATTCATTACCGTCCTTTCAGTATGAATCGCTTTGGAATCGGCTTATTGCAAAGCCTAGCCATGGCGTCGGGCGGTCTAAGTTTTGATATACGTAACGCAAAGCACCTACCTGAAACCGCTCAGAAAATCGCCAACGCGACGCGTAGCCTCTACCGAATCGGTTTCAGCCCATCGGCTGCCGACGACCGGGGACGTTGGCACAAGATTCAAGTGCGCTTGGCAGATCCGAATTTCGGCAGCCCGAGGTTGCAA
>Ga0137409_10000265_pt1 | contig 55668 bp, 55 predicted proteins | sample CZODoug1_16funga_FD_122059 | JGI IMG/M metagenome (GOLD analysis project Ga0137409, IMG submission 122059) | Vadose zone soil fungal communities from Angelo Coast Range Reserve, California, USA - CZODoug1_16fungal (Hybrid Assembly) | ecosystem: Environmental > Terrestrial > Soil > Vadose zone... | reverse complement strand
TGGATCCCGGACGACGTCGTGTTCGTGGACCAGTTGCCGCACACCGCCACCGGCAAGCTGCTCAAGACCAAGCTGCGTGACGAGTTCAAGGACTACAAGCTGCCGACCACCTGACGGTAACTAGGTCTTTGAACGCAAAGGACGCAAAGGTACGCAAAGGAATACAAGGGCAAAATCGGTACGAGAGGAGTAGAACACAAGGTTGCAGCGGTGATCGTCGCTGCACGCGATATACGCATAGTGTTGGTGCAGGTCCATTTCTCTTATCGCTTTTCCCTTGCGTCCTTTGCGTCCTTTGCGTTGATAGCTTTTTCTTTTTTTCAGTAGCCGCGAGCGATATCGACCAGCCCAATAGGCGGGTCGCCGCGCTCCAGGCGCCTGATGTTTTCGATCACCTGCGCCTGGACTTCGGAAGCAATGGTCGGCGCCGCGACATGCGGCGTGACGACGATCTTGGGATGACGCCAGAACGGGTGCGAAGAAGGCAGGGGCTCCTCGCGGAACACGTCCAGCATTGCGCCAGCCAGTTGACCGCCATCGAGAGCAGCGATCAGGTCCCGGTCGACCACATGTGCGCCACGGCCGATGTTCACGACGTACCCTCCCTTGGGCATCGCGGCGAATGCCGCAGCGTCGAGGACGCTCTCGGTCTGCGGCGTCAGCGGCAGCGCATTGACTACGACGCGGGAGCGTGCGAGAAACTTCCTGAAGGTCTCGCTTCCCGCAAACACGTCGATGCCATCGACCTGTTTGGGACCCCTCGTCCACCCCGCCACTGCGTAGCCGGCTGCCGCGAAGCGCTGCGCCACGACCGCGCCGATGACGCCCAGCCCCATCACGCCGACCGGAAAGTGGCGGACGAAGAATGGATCTAGCTGGTTCCATCGGGCTTGTCGCTGCAGGGCCTCGATATCGCCCATGCGGCGCTGAAAGTGCAGCACGGCGTACATCGCGTATTCCGCCATCTGCGCCGGGAAGCCCACGTCCACCAGCCGCAACAGCGGAACGTCTTTCGGCAAAGCGGGATCGGTAGGAATGGGATCGACACCGGCACCGAGTGCGAGGATCGCCTTGAGATTCGGAAACTGCGCGAGAAATCCCCGCGGGGGTTTCCACACCAGCGCGTACCGGACACTTTCCAGCGGACCCGAATCCGGCCAGACACGAAACGCAAATCGCGGCAGTTCGCGCGCGAAAACCTCGCGCCACGGCTCCGCCGGATCTGCCTCGCTGTAATAGAGAATAGTCACAGAGCGAATTCCTGAACCACGGAGGACACAGAGGACACGGAGGAAAATCAAAAACGAGGAGAGGCAAATTGTGGAAAAAACCATGATGACTGTTCGCAAACCTATGCCGCCAAGTTTCGCTGCGGTGGATCATGAGCCAACGAAAGGTTTTTACCCGAACCTATTTTCCTGCTCTTGCCTTTCCTCCGTGTCCTCTGTGTCCTCCGTGGTTCAGCCTCGATTTATGGCGCAAGGATTTCCTGATTGTCGATCAGCCGTGTGGTGCCGAGCTTCGCGGCGCCGAGCACCACCAGTTCCTTGTCCTGCGCTTCGGGGCGCAGTCCGCGCCGGGTACGCACAACCACATAGTCGACTTTCCAGTCGTGGCGCGCGAGCAGCTCGCCGGCCGCATACTCCATCGCGATGAAGTTGCGGTCGCCGCGTTCCACTGCGTCCTTGACCTGAAGGATGGCCTGGCGCAGGCGAATCGCTTCCTTCCTTTCCGCGGGGGACAGGAAGCGGTTGCGCGAGGACAGCGCCAGCCCGTCCTCGGCGCGCACCGTCTCCGCCGGAATGATGGTGATCGGCAGAGCAAACTGCTCGACCATGTGCCGCACGATTGCCAATTGCTGATAATCCTTCTTGCCGAATACGGCGATCTGGGGCTGCACGGAATTGAACAGCTTTAACACCACGGTGGCCATGCCGCGGAAATGGCCCGGCCGGAAGCGGCCCTCGAGCTTGCTGGCGACCTTGGGCAGGTCGATGTAAAAGACCTGTGGTTCGGGATACATCTGCTTTTCATCCGGGGCGAAGACGATGGTGTTACCACCGGCTTCCAGTTTGGCGCAGTCTTCCTCCAATGTACGCGGGTACTTCTCGAAGTCGTCGCCCTGCCCAAACTGCAGGCGGTTGACGAAAATCGTGGTGACCGTGACCGGAGCGTGCTCGCGGGCAATCCTGACCAGGCTCAGATGGCCATCGTGAATGTTGCCCATGGTCGGCACGCAGGCGACGCGTGATTCACGCTTCAGCCGCTCGCGCAGATCTTTTGTTGTTTTAATGACTTCCATTTTTGGAGGGGCGAGGGACGAGGGACGAGGGGTGAGGGGTTTGATTCGGCCGGGCCGCGCCTTTCCCTCGTTCCTCGTTCCTCGTCCCTCGCCCTTGCCTCCTCTAAAAGCTGTGTTCGGAACCGGGGAAAGTGCCGGCTTTCACTTCGGCTACGAAGCGCTCGATCGCCGCCCGGATCGAAGCCGAGCCGTCCATGAAATTCTTCACGAAACGTGGCTTCTTGCCGGGATAGATATCGAGCATGTCGTAGAGATTGAGGATTTGCCCGGAGCAATGCGGCCCCGCTCCGATACCCATCACCGGGATCGCCAGGGCTTCGGTCAACGCCTTGCCAACGGATGCCGGGACCAGTTCCACCACCATCAGGCTTGCTCCCGCATCCTGCAACGCCTTGCCGGCATGAATCAGCTGCTGCGCGGAATCATCGGTTTTGCCCTGCACCTTGTAGCCGCCGATCGCGTGCACCGATTGCGGCGTCAATCCGACGTGGCCGCAAACGGGGATACCGCGCGCGCTCAGGAACGCCACGGTTTCCGCCATCACTTCGCCGCCCTCGAGCTTTACCATTTGTGCGCCGGCGCTCATCAACCGTGCGGCATTCTCGAACGCCTTTTGCGGGCTTTGCTGGTAACTGCCGAAGGGCATATCGCCGATCACGAGCGCGCGGTTGGCGCCGCGCGCCACGATGCGCGTGTGATAAACCATGTCGTCCATGGTCACGGGCAAGGTCGAGTCGTGGCCCTGGATCGTCATCCCCAGCGAATCCCCGACCAGAAACGTATCCACGCCCGCTGTATCCAGCAGTGCGGCAAAACTCGCATCGGTACAGGTCAGCATGGTGATGCGCTCGCCCTCCTGCCGCATCTTTTGCAAAACGCTCGTCGTTACTTTCATCCAAAACCCTTTCACCACAGAGACACTGAGACGCGGAGAAAAACAGAATCACTACTTGAAACCAAAGACACCTCGAACGGAGGAACAATCATCCCCCACCGTGGATGGAAGTCTTGAGAATTCTCGCCCGTCTCTGTGCCTCTCTGGTCTCTGTGGTTAGTTTGACTTATTCGCCACGGCTGAAGAACTCGCGGGGTCCGCGCATCTCGCTGATGCGGCGCAACAATAAATCAAAATCGTTGGCGTCATCAACAAAATTCAGATGGTCGCTGTTGACGATCAGCAGCGGCGCGGCGGAAAACTGGTAGAAGAAGCGGCGGTAGGCATCGGCCAGCCGGCTGAGATATTGCTCCGAGATGTTGCGTTCGTAGGCGACCGCACGCTTTCGTACACGCGCGAACAGTTTCGCTGGCGATGCCTGCAGGTAGATCACCAGGTCCGGCGTGGGCGCCTGTGGCGTCAGGTGGCCGTAGATCTGCTGGTAGAGATGCAATTCGTCATCGGAAAGCGTAAGGCTGGCAAACAAGGGGTCCTTGTCGAAGATGAAATCGGCGACCGTGCCGCGATCGAACAGATCGATCTGCTTCAGGCCCGCGACCTGTTGCGCCCGCTGGAACAGGAAAAACAGTTGCGTCGCCAGCGCATAGCGCCGCTGGTCTTCGTAGAAACGCGCAAGAAAGGGATTCGAATCCGGATCCTCGAGCAACAAACTCTTGCCCACATGTTCCGACAGCCGCCGCGCCAGGCTGGTCTTGCCGGCGCCGATCGGTCCCTCGACCACGATGTATCGGTATTTCTCAGGCAGCATCGATTCTGCTCACTCCTTTGCGGTCGATCCGCGCCAGCAGGTCCTGCACCCGCCCCCGCCCGGGCACCATGGCCTCGGGGGCGATTTCGGCAAGCGGCGCCAGCACGAAAGCGCGTTCGTGCAGCCGCGGGTGCGGCAGCGTCAGGCCGTGCTGCTCGAGGACCTCTTCTCCGTAGAGCAGCAAGTCGAGGTCGAGCGTACGCGGCGCATTGCGCATCGCGCGCCTGCGCCCGCGGCGATTCTCGATGGCAAGAAGCGCGGCAAGAAGCGCCTGCGGCTTGAGCGTGGTTTGCACCGACGCGACGGCGTTGATGAAATCGGGTTGTTCCAGATAACCGACCGGGGACGTGCGATACAAAGAGGAGCGCGCGGTCACCCGGGTACCGGGGATCGATTCCAGATCCGTGAGCGCCTGCCTTACCTGCACCAGGGGATCGGCGAGATTGCTGCCCAGGCCGATAAAAGCAATCGCCGCCACCGGCTCATTTCCGGGCATCAGGATTCCGCCGGCACGGGAACAGGATTGCTGTCCGGTGGATTGCCGCCGCCGGGCTTGCGACGCCGCCGGCGCCGGCGCTGAGTGCGGTCGGGAAGCAGCATCTGCTTGCGCGTGTCTTCGTCGGCATTCTGGAAGTTTTCCCACCACTCGGCGACTTCGGCGTCCACTTCGCCGCTGTCGCAGCGGAGCACCAGAAAATCATAGCCGGCGCGAAAACGCGGATGCGCGAGCACGCTGTAAGGTCGCCGCCCGGAACGGCCGAGGAAGCGCGGCTGCAGGGCCCAGATATCCTTCATGTCGGTTCCGAAGCGGCGCGGGATCGACAGTTTCTCCGCCTGCACTTGAATCACGTGATCCATCGCCTTGAACAGCGCCGGCATCGGATTCAGGCCCTCCTCCTGCGCCAGCTTCCACGCCGCCAGCACTTCGTGCCACAACAGCGCCGCAAACAGGAAGCCCGGCGCTATCGGTTTGTCCGCGCGCACGCGTTCGTCCGTGCTCTTCAGCGCCATCATCACGAAGCGCTCGCCCATCGGCTGCTCGAGAATCACGTCGAGCATCGGCAGCAGGCCGTGATGCAGTCCTTCCTGGCGCAATTGCAGCAGACAGGCAGTGGCATGGCCGGAGAACAGCAGCTTCATCATTTCCTCGAACAGCCTCGACGAGGGCACATTGGCGAGCAAGGGCGCCAGTCTCTTGATCGGCTCGCGGGTCTTTGCCTCGATTTTCAGGCCGAGCTTGGCGGCAAGCCGCACCGCACGCAGCATGCGCACCGGATCCTCTCGATAGCGCTGTTCCGCATCGCCGATCATCCGCAGCCGCCGGGTCTTGAGGTCGTCCAGGCCGCCGCAGAAGTCGTGAATCTCTTCGCTGGTCGGATCGTAAAAGAGCGCGTTGATGGTGAAGTCGCGGCGCGTGGCATCTTCTTCCTGGGTGCCGAATACGTTGTCGCGCAGGATGCGCCCGTGTTCGTCCGACACCTGTTCGGCCGGGTCGTTGCCCTGTCTGGCCCGGAACGTGGAAACCTCCACCGTGTCGTTGCCGAACATGACGTGCACCAACCGGAAACGCCGGCCGATGATGCGCGAGCGCCGGAAAGCACTGCGTACCTGATCGGGCGTGGCGCTGGTGGCGACGTCGAAATCCTTGGGCTTGAGTCCGAGCAGCAGGTCGCGTACGGCGCCGCCGACGACGTAGGCGGCGAAGCCCTTTTCCTGCAGGGTGCTGATGACCCGACGGGCACTGGTACTGATACCGTCGCGGGAAACGCCGTGTTTGCTGCGCGGAATGACCTGCGGCTCTGTGGAGTCTGATGACCGGCCGGAGAACACCCGGCGAAGCAGTTTCCGAATCATCAAGTATCGCGGGAAGGAGTTGGTACTGCGTAAAAGCGGCGATTATACATGCGGCATGTACCCTCAAGTCCGGCGCGGCAGGAACAACCGGTCACGGCCCGCCTCTACTACATCGAGCGGAAAACCGTAAAGCTCGCCAAGATGGCCGGCGTCCAGCACCTCCTGAGCGCCGCCGTGCGCGAATCGCCCGTCGCCGTACAGCAGCAGGAACCGGTCGCAATAGCGGCTTGCAAACAGCAGGTCGTGGACCACCATTATCACCAGCGCGCCGTGCTCGCGGGCCTCACGCGCCAGGCGCTCGAGCACCGCCACCTGATGTGGCAAATCGAGATGTTGAAGCGGTTCGTCCAGCAGGTATACGAGCGGCCGCTGGGCAAACAATGCCGCCGCTCGCGCGCGCTGGCGCTCGCCGCCGGAAAGCGTTGCGAATGCCCGGTCGGTCAGGCCGGCCAGATGCAGGGACTCGATCTCGGCACGGGCCACCGCCTCGTCGTCCATGTGCCAGCCGAACGGGCTGAGTGCATGCGGATAGCGGCCTAGCAGCACGAAGTCGCGCACGCTGCCCCAGAATTCGTGCGTCTCTTCCTGCAGCAGCACGCCGACGCTGCGCGCCAGCCGGCGACGCGGCATCGAGTCGAGCGGCGCGCCGTCGAGCAGCGCTACGCCGGCCTGCGGGAGCCTCAACGCAGCCAGCGCGTGCAACAGCGTGGACTTGCCGCTGCCATTGCGGCCGAGCACCGCCCACACCTGTCCCGCGCGGAACTCCAGCGTCAGGCCTTCGAGCAGCGTGCGTCCCGGGTACCCCAGCGACAGGTGTTCAGCGCGCAGCATTGCCCCGGCCCGCAAGAAGCAACAGCAACACCGGAACGCCGAGCAGTGCGGTCAGAACACCGACCGGAAACTGCAAAGGCGCCCAGGCGCTGCGCGCGATCGTGTCCGCAATCATGAGAAAGCTGCCGCCGGCCAGGACTGCAGACGGCAACAGCCAGCGGTGGTCGGCCATTCCCAGCATGCGCATGAGATGCGGCACGATCAGTCCGACGAACCCGATGGTGCCGCCGAACAGCACCGCGGTAACCGTCGCCAGCGCAGCAAGACCATACAGAAGAATTTCGGTCCCGGTTACCGCCACACCCAGCGACCGCGCCTTGATCCTGCCAAGCGCAAGCACGTTCATCGCCTGCGCCAGCGGCGTGGCGACAATGAGCAGTGTCATGAGCACCAGAAGCGCAGGCAGCGGATGCTCCGCATACCCCAGATCACCCATCAGCCAGAACAGCATTCCTTTGATCGCCGTTTGCGGCGCCAGCACCAGAATCAGGCTGAGGGCCGCGTTCAGTCCTGCCGCGACGACCACTCCGGTAAGTAGCAGGCGATAGGGATTCCAGTTTCCGGTACGGAAACTCAAACCGAATACCAGGGCCGACGCGGCGATCGCGCCGGCCAGCCCCGATACGGTCTGAATCATCGTTCCGGTCCCCAGCAGCATCGCCAGCAGCACGCCGAGCGCGGCGCCCCCGGACACGCCGAAGATATAAGGATCGGCAAGAGGGTTGCGCAGCAACACCTGCAGCAGCACCCCCGCCATCGCCAGCAGACCACCGCAGGAGAATGCCGCCAGGATTCGTGGCAGCCGCAGCTTCCATACGATGTCGGCCGTGGGTCCGGAGAGCGAACCGGACAGCGCCGCAAACGTATCCTCGACGGGGATGGGGACGCTGCCCGCCGCCAGGCTTACGAGCACGCTGGCGCCGGCGATAAACAGCAGGAAGACGAGACCGAGTGCGCGCGGCATCCTAGTGTCCTGTTCCGCTAATTCGCGGCTGAAAAGCCGACGAGAATCTGCGCCATGCTGTGTTAAGAGTCCTGGCCGTGCGCGTTTGAGGGCGGAACAGGACACCAGAGCATCAACGGCGCCGCCCCCGCCCGGCGGTTAACGCAGGCTGATGACGCGCCAGTCGTGCTTGAGCGCGTGTTCCTTGAGGGTTTCGTCGGGATCCACCGCGACCGGGTGGCTGACGATCGAAAGAAGCGGCAGATCGTTGAGCGAGTCGCTGTAAAACCAGGTCTCCTCCAGCGCATCCCAGGAGATGCCGTGCTCGGTCATCCAGCTCATGAGCCTGGTTACCTTGCCCTCGCGGAAGGACGGCATTCCTATCACCCTGCCGGTAAACTCGCCGTCCACTTCCTCCGCTTCGGTGGCGATCAGGTTTTCGATACCGAACTCGCGCGCAATCGGCCAGGTAACGAAACTGTTGGTCGCGGTGATGATGGCGCGCGCATCCTCGCTGTGGCTTTCCACCAGATCGCGCGCTTTCTGGGTGATGATCGGGACGATCTTCTCCTGCATGAACTCGACGTGCCATTCGTCGAGCTGCTTTCTCGGGTGGCGCGAGAGCGGCTTGAGCTGGAAATCCAGAAACTCGTGGATGTCGAGCGTGCCGGCTTTGTAAGCCTCGTAGAAGTTGCGGTTGCGCGCCTCGTGCACCTCGCCGTCGAGCGCGCCTTTCTCGATGAGAAACCGCGCCCACTCGAAGTCGCTGTCGCCGGCGAGGAGTGTGTTGTCGAGATCAAACAATGCGAGTCGCATGGTCTTCGCGCGGGGGCGTATTGTGGCTCCGGCATAACGTTAGCTTTGCGAACATTAGCCTCCACCCAAACAAGCTGCTTTGCAGCGTGTTTTCAAGATCAAACAGTGCGAGCCGCATTGGGGAATTGCGGAAGAGGTCGGAGGGGTCGTGAAGAAGCGCAGGAAGTATAGCTCAAAAGCCCGAGCAGGCCGAAGTTCCGGACCCGTTCGCCGGTCAGGTTCCTGGCGGCGGATTTTCATTTCCGTCACCCTCCGACTGCAGTAGTTCGCGCAGCAACGGCAAGGTGATCGGTCGCTTGGTTTCCAGCGAGTAGCGGTCCAGCGCCTCCAGCACCGTCATCAGGGAGGGCAAATCGCGCTTGAGATGGCGCAGCAGGTACTCGACGATTTCGTCGCGAAGATCGAAGGCGCGGGCGGCCGCGTGGCGTTTGAGCGCGACGCGCTTGTCGTCGTCGGAAAGCGCATGCACCTGGAACACCAGCCCCCATCCGAGCCGGGTCAGCAGGTCCGCCCTGACTTGCAGCCGTGCCGGCGCCACGTTGCCGGCAGCGAGCACGGCGCCCTGGCAATCACGCAAGGCATTATACAGATGGAAAAACTCGAGCTGGGACTGCGCATTCAGTTTCTCGACGTCGTCCACTGCCAGCATGCGCACACCGGAGTCCTCTACCGGCAACGGCTTGCCCGCCACGACGTATCGGGCAATGATTCCCCGCGAGGATGCCGCCGCCACGGCAGCCTGCAATAAATGCGACCGGCCGCAACCGCGCGCTCCCCAGAGGTAAACGAAATGCTCGGCGGAGCGGCCCGTGGCAAGCGACTGCAATGCGGAAACGGCCTCGACATTCCGCCCCGGGAAAAAGTTGTCGAACGCCGGCACCGGGGATGGGGCCAGTCCGAGAGCCAGCTGCCTCATCACGATTTATAGAGATCGCTGGCCAGATATTGCGCACGCAGATGCCGCAAGCCCACCAACAGGGCCGCACTCGCAGGCAGCGCCAGCAGCACGCCGAAGAATCCGAAAAGATTTCCGAACACCAGCAGCGCGAAGATCACCGCCACCGGATGCAGCCCGATGCGGTCGCCCACCAGCCAGGGCGTGACCACGAAACCTTCGAGGGACTGTCCGATGCCGAACACGACCCACACGCCGGTCAGTTCGAAAATACTGTCGAACTGGTTTATCCCGGCGAGCGTCGCAAGCAACAGACCCACCAGCGCGCCGAGATAGGGGACGAATACCAGCAAGCCCGACAGTATGCCGATCGGCAGCGCGTACTCCAGACCGGCGATCCAGAGCCCCAACACATAATAGGCGCACATGATGACAATTACAGCGATCTGCCCGCGCAGGAACTCCTCGAGCACGCTATTGATCTCTCCGGTAAAACTCACCGCCCACTGTTGCGAGCGGCGCGGGATCAGATCCTCGATGCGGCGCATGAAGTCGTGCCAGTCGCGCAGAAAATAAAACAGCATCACCGGCACCAGCAGCACGGCGGTGAAGAAGCCTATAAGCGCCGCGCCGCCGGTGGTGAGTTTTGGCAGCAGCGACTTGAGAACATCGTTGTCGGCACGCAAACTGTCGGCCAGCGCCTGCTTCGCATGCTCTAGGTCGAGGTGCAGCTCCACGCCGGTGCTGCCGGCAAGCCATGGGAGGAAGCGTTCGCGCACCCAGTCGAGATAGCCCGGGACGTTCTGCAGAAAGGCCGCAAACTGCCATTCCACCATCGGCGCCACGATCAGAACCAGCAACGATAGACCGAGCAGCAGCAGCACCAGCACGATCGAAACCGCGAGCCAGCGCGCCATTCTCTTCGCTAACCGATCCACCAGCGGCAGGCAGATGTAGGCCAGGATCGCGGCGAACAGGAACGGGCTCAGGATCGGTGCGACCAGATACAGGAGAAGCCCGGCGGCGACCGCGGCGGCCAGGTACCACGCAAAACGCACACGGAAGATGCTGTTCATTTGGAGTAAAATTCGCGGCGCACCGGCCATGTTCATGAATCATGCATGGTTATGAATCATGCACGCCAATGAATCACGTACGGCAATGAATCCCGGCGTCGCATTGGCCCTGAATTTCGACCGCCACTCTATCCTGAAGAACCCGGCAGCTCAACTTGAAGACCGACCGACCTCCCTCTGGCTCGCTTTCCTATCGTGACGCCGGCGTGGACATCGACGCCGGCGACCAGCTGGTCGAGAACATCAAGCCCTTCGCAAGACGCACGCTCAGGGACGGCGTGCTCGCCGGCATCGGCGGCTTCGGCGCGCTGTTCGAAGTGCCGAAGGGATACCGGGAACCGGTGCTGGTATCTGGTACCGACGGCGTCGGGACCAAGCTCAAGCTGGCATTTCAGCTTGATCGCCATGACACCATCGGCATCGACCTGGTCGCGATGAGCGTCAACGACATCCTGGTGCAGGGTGCCGAGCCACTTTTCTTCCTCGACTACTTCGCCTGCGGCAAGCTTGCAGTGGATACCGCAACACAAGTCGTGAAAGGGATCGCCGCCGGCTGCGAACAGGCTGGCTGTGCGTTGATCGGAGGGGAGACGGCGGAGATGCCGGGGATGTACCCGGCCGGCGAATACGACCTCGCCGGCTTCGCGGTCGGCGTGGTCGAGAAGTCGGGGATCATCGATGGTGCAGGTATCGTGGCGGGCGACGTGGTTCTCGGGATGGCCAGCAGCGGCGCACACTCCAACGGTTACTCGCTGGTGCGAAAGATCGTCGAAACTTTCGGCGCAGACCTGTCATCCGATTTCGACGGCAGGACGTTGGGAGAAGCGCTGCTGGCACCGACGCGCATATACGTGCGGCCGGTGCTCGCGGCGATGCGCGCGGTGCGCATCAAGGGTCTTGCGCACATCACCGGCGGCGGTCTGGTGGAGAACGTGCCGCGCGTGCTGCCGTCTAACGTAAAGGCGGTGCTGGCAAAGAGCGCTTGGCGGCGGCCGAAACTGTTCGAATGGCTGCAAAGAAACGGCAATGTCGCCGAGGCGGAAATGCACCGTGTGTTCAATTGCGGCATCGGCATGGTGGCGATCGTAGCCGCGGAGAATGCCGGCCGGGCGCAGCAAGCGTTCGAGCGCGAAGGAGAAAGCGTTTTCCGCATCGGCGAGATCCGCCCCCGCTCGGGCGACGAACCGCAGACGGTGGTGCTCTAGTGTCCTGTTCCGCCAATTCGTGGCTGAAAACCCGACGAGAATCGGCGCCATGCTGTGTTACGAGTCCTCGCCGTGCGTGTCGGAGCGCGGAAGAGGGGCCCCTCTGGGGATCTGACCGCGGAGACACGCGTCAGGCCGGTGATCGACACGCTATTGGCCGGTTGCACGGTCGCATCCCCGCAAGCGGGGCCCCTGCTCCACGTTCCACCGGCCCCCGCCACTGTCAAGGGCTCGCGCCTTGCCGGACACCGATTTCGCAGGTTTTCCGATCGATGATGGATTGCTGTCAAATACGTCGCGCGACCGACTTCCACGGTTCGAAAGTTATTCCGCGAATCAGCGGAACAGGACACTAGAAACACAGGATGAAACGCATCGTTATCCTGATTTCGGGCCGCGGCAGCAACCTGCAGTCGATCCTGGAAGCAAAACTCGACGCACGAATTGCCGCGGTGATCAGCAACAACCCTGCGGCAAAGGGCATCGACATCGCACGCAACTTCGGAGTGGACACTGCGGTGATCGATCACCGGACGTTCCCGGATCGCGCGAGTTTCGATGCCGCGCTTGCCGAAAAAGCTGATTCGTACCGTCCCGACCTGCTGGTGCTGGCGGGATTCATGCGCATTCTTACCGAGGCTTTCATCAAGCGCTTTGGCGGCCGGATCATGAATATCCATCCATCCCTGCTTCCGGCCCTTCCGGGCGTGGACACGCACCGGCGCGCGTTGCAGGAAGGCGTCAGAATTCACGGCTGCACGGTGCACTTCGTCACGCCCGAACTCGACCATGGCCCGATCATCGTGCAGGCCGCGGTGCCGGTGCTGGCCGACGATGACGAGGGACGCCTCGCTGCGCGCGTGCTCGAGCAGGAACACCGCATCTACCCGCAGGCGATCCGCTGGTTCCTCGACGGCAAGCTCAAGTTGGAAGGCAACCGCGTCACGGTAAGTGCGGGCCGCAGCGCTCCGGACGCAATGGTCTGCCCCTGAAAGCGATGAAACACGTCACTTTGCTGGTTCTCTTCCTGCTGGCAGGTCCGTTGGCGGCCGCGCAGCCGCCGCAAAGGGTTCAAATCGACTTTGCCGTGACTTCCGGCTCGATGCAACTGGGCGAAGGCCGCGATTTTCTCGAGCACGACGGCAAGAAGTATTCCGTGGTCAGCGAGACCAAGACGGTTGGGGTAGCCGCGCTTTTCTACAAGCTCAACATCCACCGCGAAAGCCGGGGTTTACTCACGGCCAGCGGGCTGCGGCCGCTGCGATTCGAGGAGAACAACAGTCGCAAGCCCAGGCGTGCCGCTGAATTCGACTGGGATACGGGGCAAGTGAAACTCACCGACGGCGACAATATTGAAACCGTGCCGCTGAGCGCCAACACCTTCGACCCTACCAGCCTGCCTTACGCCTTCGCATTCGCGCAGTCGAACCAGGAAAGCATGAAGGTGTTCATCGCCGACGGCCGGCGTGTGGTCGACTACGAGTACAGGATCATCGGCAAGGAGACGCTCAAGACCCCGCTCGGCGAACTGGAAACTTTGCACTTCCAGAAAGTGCGGGACGCCGACGATAAGCGCGGGCTCGAATTCTGGCTTTCGGTGGGCCGCCACTTTCTTCCTGTCAAGATTCGCTTCGTCGAAAAGAACGGCACCATTGTGGATTCCACCGTCACCAGCATCACTTTCCAGTAGATGCAACCCACGGCAGCCTTGATTAAGGCGGCCGCTGCCGCCGTGGATCTGGTGCTGCCGCTGACGCACCCGGCCGATGTCGTCCTGCGCATTTTTTTCAACGCCAATCGCGAACTCGGCAGCCACGGCCGCGCTATCGTCGCCGAAACGGTTTTCACCGTGCTTCGCCACAAACGCTTGCTCGAGAGGCTGATTGCGCACCCCACCCCGCGCAAGCTGGTGTTGGGGTCGTTGCTCAAGCTGCAGGGTTACAGCCTCGGTCAACTCGAACCCCTGCTCAAGGCTGAAGATCGCGACTGGGCCGTTCAGCTGAAGTCCGCTGATGTGGAATCGCTGCCTCCGGCAGTCAGGCTTAGTCTCCCCAACTGGCTGTACGAACGTCTTGTCGCCGAGTATGCGGAGCAGGAAGCAGTCGCCTTCGGCCGCGCCTCGCTCAAGTCCGCCCCGCTGGACCTCCGGGTCAACACGCTGCTGGCGGATCGGGACCAGGTACTCGAGGAACTCCGCGTCAGTGGATTCGCTGCCGAGCCGACACGCTGGTCTCCGATCGGCATCCGGCTTGCCGGCAAACCCGCCATCAACCGCCACCCTTTGTTCACCCGCGGAGCGGTCGAGGTTCAGGACGAGGGCAGCCAGTTGCTCGGATACCTGGTCGCGCCGAAGCGGCGCGAAATGGTGGTGGATTTTTGTGCCGGGGCGGGCGGCAAGACCCTCATGATGGGCGCGCTGATGCAGTCGGCGGGGCGCCTGTACGCACTCGACGTTTCAGAGAAGCGGCTCAACAATCTCAAACCGCGGCTCAAGCGTTCCGGACTTTCCAACGTGCACCCGCAACTGATCCAGGGGGAGAAAGACATCAAGGTGAAACGCTTGGCCGGCAAAATCGATCGGGTGCTGGTCGATGCTCCCTGCAGCGGGCTCGGCACGCTGCGGCGCAACCCCGACCTCAAATGGCGCCAGTCGCCCGAGGCGGTGGTGGAACTCAGCGCCAAGCAGCGCGCGATCCTGAACGGCGCGGCGGTACTGCTCAAGCCCGGCGGGCGCCTGGTTTACGCGACCTGCAGCGTGCTGCCGGAGGAGAACCAGGCTATCATCGAGCAGTTCCTCGGCATCCACGCGGACTTCCAACTGGTGAGCTGCCAGGAGGTTCTGGACCAGCAGCGGATCGCTCTCGAAAGCGGCGTGTTTCTGGAACTGCGTCCGCAACGGCACGACACCGACGCATTCTTCGCCGCGGTACTTGAGCGGCGTCCTCGCACGAAATGAAGCGCACGCGCCCAGTCCGGCTTTACGGACTTCTGCTTGTACTCCTGCTTCTGGCGCAGCCGGCCCGCGCCTTTGAATCATCGGACATTGTTCCCGGAACCGGCACCATCGAGTATGCGTTTACCCCGGGCGACGATGCTGCGGGGCTGATCGTGCGCGCTATCGATGGTGCACGTTTCCAGATTCTGGTGCAGGCGTTCAGCTTCACGCACGCAGAGATTGCCGGCGCGCTGATTCGCGGCGAACGCCGCGGTTTGGACGTGAAGGTCATCGCCGATGCGGAGCAGATCGACCTCATCGATCACAACGTGATTCCGCAACTAGTCGGAGCCGGCATACCCGTATTCACCGACGCAGAGCACGCGGCCGCCCACAATAAAGTCATAGTCATCGACGCCGGCGCAAAAACACCGGTCCTGATCACCGGCAGCTTTAATTTCACCCATGCCGCCCAGTTCCGTAACGCCGAGAATCTGCTGGTGTTACGCGGAAATCATGAACTCACGCGCGCCTACCTGGACAACTGGATGCGCCACCTCAAGCACTCCACCCGGTTTCGCCGCGGCAACGGGAAGTGACGTAGAATTCCGCCAGGGACCGTGATGAAGAATCAGTCCGAAATCAGTCGTCTTCTGACCGGTCTTTTCGAGGATCTGCAGCAGGGAGTGATCCTCTGGCAGGTCGTCGTCATCGCGCTGTCGCTGCTTGCAGCGTGGCATCTCGCCCGCAGGTTGCGCAAAGAACTGCATCGCGCAGCCGGTACCGACCTCGACCGCACCCAGAGAATCAGCGTCGGCGGGATGAACCGCGAGGTCTTCCCGGTGACTGCGCTGCTGATCCTTCTGGCCGGCCGCTGGATACTCCATTATTTCCAGCCGGTGCACCTCCTCAACATCGCCATTCCCCTGGTACTGGCGATGGTGATCATTCGCGGCGTGGTCTACCTGCTCAGGCACACGTTCAATCCCGGCGGGGCACTGCGGTCCTGGGAAATGGCGGTCACATGGATCGTCTGGCTGGGGGTAGCACTTTACCTGACCGGGATGCTTCCGGAGATTGGCAGGTTCCTCGAGGACACGTCCTTCCGCGTCGGCACCCAGCGTGTCTCGCTTGCGATGGTGCTCACCGCGCTGCTTACGGTCGTGCTTACGCTCCTGGCCGCGCTCTGGATCGGGCGCATGATCGAGACGCGGATCATGACCTTGCAAGACCTCGAGATCAATCTTCGATTCGCGTTCGCCAAGATCATCCGCAGTGTCCTGGTGGTCACCGCGGTGCTCATTGCTCTGCCGATCGTCGGTATCGACATCACAGTGTTGTCGCTGTTCGGCGGGGCGGTGGGCGTGGGGATCGGCTTCGGTCTGCAGAAAGTCGCATCCAACTACATCAGCGGTTTCACCATACTGCTTGACCGTTCGGTGAGCCCCGGCGACCTGGTCACGATCGAGGGTTTCTACGGCGAGGTGACCAAACTCACCGCGCGCTGCATCGTGGTGCGCGGGCAGGACGGCACCGAAGCGATCATCCCCAACGAGAAGGTGGTCACTTCGACGGTGATCAATCATTCCTACTCCAACCGCCAGGTGCTGATGCGCATCCCGGTCCAGATCAGCTACAACAGCAACCTCGAAACGGCGATGAAGCTGATGCTGGAAGCTGCCCGCTCCCATCCGCGGGTGCTGAGGGAGCCGGCGCCAGCGGCTCTGCTGACCTCATTCGCAGACGATGGCATCAAGCTGGAACTCATGGCGTGGATCGAGGACCCGGAGCGCGGAAAATTGAACCTTCAATCGGACCTCAACTTGGCGCTCTACAAGGGCTTTGCCGCCAACGAGATCGAGATTCCCTTCCCGCAGCGTGACGTCCGGATCGTGGGGACGGTTCAAACCGCTGTCCAATCTACTCAAGAACCGGCTAAATAGCCGCATTTTCGTCGTAGATCGGAGAAATTAGGCGGCTTTAGCGATCTGATGTACGTTGGCTTTTGGCTGTTTCCAACCGGGCGTTACAAATTGAAGCTTGCAGGTCGCAAAGGTTACTGTAAAATGATACTTATCTTCATGATTATTCGGGGTTGACTGCATGAATCTGAACGGGTTTACGGACCTGCCTGGCTGGGCTGGCGGGCTGATCAACCTACCCTGGTGGGGTTACGTTGTCGTGGCGCTCGTTTTCACCCACATCACCATCGCGTCCGTGACCATCTATCTGCACCGGTATTCGGCGCATCGTGCACTCGACCTCCACCCTGTTGTTGCGCATTTTTTCCGCCTATGGTTGTGGCTGACTACCGGTATGTCCACCAAGGCGTGGACCGCAATTCACCGGAAGCACCACGCCAAGTGCGAATCCGAGGAAGACCCGCATAGTCCGCAAGTGCTTACTCTCAAAAAGGTTATGCTTGAGGGCGGCGAGCTGTATCGGAAGGAAGCGAAAAACCAGGATACTTTGGACAAGTACGGACACGGTACCCCGGAAGACTGGGTCGAGCGTAACGTCTATTCCGGCATCGATAAAGGCGGCGTGGCGCTGATGTTGATCGTCAACATCCTGCTGTTCGGACCGATCGGGCTGACGGTCTGGGCAGTGCAGATGCTGTGGATACCGGTCACCGCCGCAGGCGTAATCAACGGTGTGGGGCATTACTACGGCTACCGCAACTTCCAGGTAGAAGACGCCAGCACCAACATTGTGCCTTGGGGCATCCTGATCGGTGGCGAGGAATTGCATAACAATCACCATGCCTATGCCTCGTCCGCGCGACTGTCCAACAAGTGGTATGAGTTCGACATCGGCTGGCTGTACATTCGCCTCATGGAGATCGTCGGACTGGCTGAGGTCAAAAAACTCGCCCCTACCGTCAAAATTGCGACCGGCAAGGTAAGGTGCGACCTGCAGACCCTGCAGGCAGTGATCACCCATCGTTACGACGTGTTGGCGCGCTTCACCCGTCTGGTGAAGGCCACCTGCGCCGACGAACTGCGCAAAATTCGCGAGCGCAGGCCCGGCCATACCATTGATTTGCAGAGCGTCAAGCGCTGGCTGCACCTCGACGCCAAGCTGGTTCCGGCCAAGGAGAAGGCCGAACTGGAAGAAGTGCTGAAGACCAGCAAGGTTCTCGACACCGTTTACACCATGCGCCAGGAGCTGGTCATGCTGTGGCAACGCTCTACCGCAACCAAGGAACAGTTGCTGTCACAGCTCGAGGACTGGTGCCGTCGCGCCGAAAGAAGCGGCATTGCGCCGCTACGCGAGTTCTCGCTGACGCTGCGCCGTTACGCGTAAGGATCGACAGACGAAAAAAAAGCCCGCGCAAGCGGGCTTTTTTTATTCCTGCGACTAAGGACGGGTTACTTGAGCTTAGTTTCCTTGTAGAGAACGTGTTTGCGTGCCACCGGATCGAATTTTTTCATTTCGATCTTGTCCGGAGTGGTGCGCTTGTTCTTGGTGGTGGTATAGAAGTGTCCGGTGCCCGCGGACGATTCAAGTTTGATCTTCTCTCGCATATCCTCTTACCTCCTGCATCAGCTCTTGTTGCCGCGGGCGCGCATTTCCGCCAGCACCAAGTCGATACCCTTCTTATCGATGGTGCGCAGGCCGGCCTGGCTCAAGCGCAGGCTCACCCAGCGGTTCTCGCTCTCGACCCAAAGGCGGCGGTACTGCAAGTTGGGCAGGAAACGGCGCTTGGTCTTGTTGTTGGCGTGGGACACATGGTTCCCGCCCATCGGCTTCTTGCCGGTGACTTCACAAACTCTCGCCATGATGGCTTCTCCAGCTTTGTTCCGGATGAAGCTGCCGAGCGCAGCCCCACTAAATTCTAAAGAGCGCGCTTTATAGCACACTTCCGGCAACCTGCTCAACCTCCACAGATGGCCCGGTCGTCTAGAGCAACCCGCGTTCGGCGAAGGACAGGGCCGCGCCGCGCCCGATGACGAAATGGTCGAGCACGCGGACATCCACCAAAGCCAGTGCCTGCTTCAGCGCCTGGGTGAGGGTTTCGTCAGCATGGCTGGGCTCCGCCACGCCGGACGGGTGGTTGTGCGCGAAGATTACACCGGCCGCATTGTGATGCAGCGCCCGCCTCACCACTTCCCTGGGAAAAACACTGGTCTGGGTCAGTGTTCCGGAGAACAATTCCTCGACCTCTATGACCCGGTTCTGGGCGTCGAGAAACAGGCCCACGAAGACTTCCACTGGGCGATTCTGAAGTTGCAGCCGCAGAAAATCGCGCACTGCCTTGGGCGAACTGAGGTTGATTCCGGCCTTCATGTCCTCGACCAACGCGCGTCGCGCCATTTCCATCGCGGCCTGCAACTGCACGTACTTGGCGTCTCCAAGACCGGGTACGGAACAGAAGCTCTCGTGACTGGCTGCGACCAATTCTCCCAGCGAGCCAAATCGAACGAGCAGCTCGCGCGCAAGGTCGACCGCGCTCTTGCCCCTGACCCCCGTGCGCAGGAAGATCGCGAGCAGTTCGGCGTCGGAAAGGCCGCCCGGCCCCTTGGCCAGCAATTTCTCCCGCGGTCTGTCGTCTGCCGGCCAGTCGGTGATCGCCATTTACCGCTCCCTCCGCACTTTTGTATTTGCCAACAACAGTTTACACTGCCGATCCGGAAAGTCCGGTAGGCTATGGTAATGACCGAACTCAGCAATAAGCGGATCCTCCTGGGGGTCACTGGTGGCATTGCCGCCTACAAGTCGGCGGAACTGCTGCGCGAACTGCAGCGCCAGGGCGCAGACGTGCAAGTCATCATGACCGAATCGGCGTGCCGCTTCGTTACCCCGGTGACCATGCAGGCGCTGTCGGGCAAGCCGGTGTTCACCGACATGTGGGACAGCCGGACGCCAAACGGCATGCCCCATATCGAGTTGTCGCGCGATCGAGACATCATCGTGGTCGCTCCCGCGACTGCCGGCTTCATCGCCAAGCTGGTACACGGCGCCGCAGACGATTTATTGTCCACGCTTTGCCTGGCGCGCGAGTGCCCGCTGATGGTAGCGCCGGCGATGAACCGACAGATGTGGGAAAACCCCGCCACCCAGCGCAACATCGAGCAGTTGCATCGGGACGGGCTCGTCGTCCTCGGCCCCGATTCCGGCGACCAGGCCTGCGGGGAAACGGGGATGGGGCGCATGCTCGAACCGGCGGATCTGGCCCGCTCGATCGGCGCATGGTTCCAACCGAAGCTGCTTGCCGGCACGCACGTGCTGATTACCGCCGGACCGACTTTCGAACCAATCGACCCGGTACGAGGCATCACCAACCGCAGTTCGGGGAAAATGGGCTATGCCGTTGCGCGCGCCGCGCTGGAGGCAGGCGCACAGGTAACGCTGATCTCGGGCCCAGTATCGCTTGAGGCACCGGCATCCACGCATCTGGTCCGCGTCGAGACGGCACGACAGATGCTCGACGCGGTAAACGCGCATGTCGTTAGATGTGACATCTTCGTCGGCGTCGCCGCGGTGGCCGACTATCATGTCAGCAATAACAAACCGCAGAAGATCAAGAAAGACGGCGCAATCCCGACGCTGGAACTTGTGCCCAATCCGGACATCATCGAAGAGGTTGCCCGGCGTCCCAACCCTCCGTTCTGCGTCGGCTTCGCGGCCGAGAGCGAAAACCTGGAGCAGAACGCGGAAGCCAAGCGCCGCCGCAAGAAGCTGCCGTTGCTCGCGGCGAACCTTGCCCAGGCCGCGATCGGCGCCGACGAAAGCGAACTGGTGTTGTTCGACGACGATGGGGTTCACCGGATGGTGCGTGCATCGAAAATCGAGCTGGCACGCGCCCTGATCCGCCATATCGCCAAACTTTACCGCCCACGCAAAACGCCCGTTACGGCTTAGGCGTCCCGCCCCAACAACAACAAGGTTCCATGCACACCATCGACGTCAGGATTCTCGACGTGCGCCTGCGCGATCAGCTTCCCGCTTACGCAACCGCCGGATCTGCCGGGCTCGACCTGCGCGCCTGCATCGACGCACCGATCGCGTTCACGCCGGGGCAGACCGAGTTGATCCCCTCGGGCCTGGCGATCCATCTGGATGACCCGGGACTCGCCGCGGTGGTCCTGCCGCGCTCGGGCCTCGGCCACAAACACGGCATTGTGCTCGGCAATCTGGTCGGCTTAATTGATTCAGACTATCAGGGCCAGATTTTCGTCTCGGTATGGAATCGTGGATCGAATGCCTTTACCCTCAACCCGATGGAGCGCATCGCCCAACTGGTTGTGGTACCGGTGGTACAGGTGGGATTCAAAGTAGTAGAACAGTTCGCAGCAAGCGTGCGCGGGGCCGGAGGCTTCGGCAGTACCGGCAAGCATTGACCGGCCTCGCGACGACCGCAACGGAAAAGCCGGCTCGCGCCGGCTTTTCCGTTTCTCGCGAACGGCAGCCGCGTGCCGCTCTGTTCCCGGTCAGTTCGTGGTCGGGAACACCGGCAGTTCGTTGCCCTTGTTCAACTTCGGGTCGGGAACCTCCCCCGCCGCAATGCGGCGTTTCTCCTCCCAGCGCAGGAATGTAATCACGCTGAGAATTTCTTCCTGGGACATGGTCGTTCCGAAGGCTCCCATCGTGCCTCCCAGCGACCTGGGAACACCGACCGCGATCGTGACGTAAATCTCCGAGTTGGTGTTACCGGTATACTTGAAGACACCGCAGGTCAGGCACGGGCCCTTGCCGCCGTGGCCATCGCCGCCATGACAGAAGGAGCAGCGCTGCGCGTACTTGGCCCTGCCCTGCTGTACGATCTCCATGTTGTTCGTCGGCACTTCCATATCGTTTTCATTGGCCTTGTGCTGTGCAGCCGCGGGTTGAACTGCGGTCCCCAGGCCAAGGGCGAGCGCCACAACGGCCAACGCGGCCCACTGCCCGAGAAACGCCTTGAGTTTCGAACCAACCATATCGAACAAACCTCCCTGAAAATTGCTTATGAAAACGGCGGGTAAAACGGCACGCCGTAGCTCTCGACGATCTGCTTCATCCTGCCGTTGGAAAGCAGTTCTGCAATGCCGCCGTTGATAAACTCCATGAGCGCCTTGTCCTGCTTGCGCACTACGAAATTCAGGTTCCAGCGCTGTTCGGCTTCCGGCACGTAACCGTCGACCATGCGAAACGTGACCTTCGGATATTCGCGACGCGCCACCGCGATCGCAGTGGCCCACACCAGGCTCGCGTCGAGCTCGCCCTTGGCCATGCTTTCCATGATACGGCGGTTGTCCAGGAACAAATCTCTGGGTACCCCGTTGGTGAACAGGTAGTCGTCGATCGGCGTGGACATGGGAACGCCTACCTTGATGTTGGCCTTCTTCAGTTCGGCAATGCTCTTCATGCCCTCTGCCTTGCCCTGGACCACGAGCACGTAGCCCAGACCCAGGTAGGGTTTGGTGAAGGCCAGTTGCCCCATGAGCATGTCATCGTCGCCGCTGTCGGAAAGCCCGAGAAACACGTCACAGCGCTTCTTCAGGATCGAATTGCGGAATGCCCTCGACGTGCCACCGCGCGTACCCGTATCAGCCCAGTACATCTCCAGCGACATGCCGCCGCGCTTGGCAATATCGCGAATTATCTCGATGTCGAAACCCGGCGGGTCGATGTTTTGCGCCGCGTAGGGGAAATTGTAGGGGTCGGCACAGGCAATCAGCTTACCCTTGGCTTTTGAGCGTTCGAGCGTGTCGGAAATTTCATCGGGATCGGCTACTTGTGCACGGGCCACGACTGCAGCCAGGATCAACAGCAGGGCGAGCCCTGATAGTGTCAACAACTTACGCACTTTGAACTCCTTGATAATCTGTCAGGTCGTTCCCCTTTTCATTGCGTTAACGCTCTCGAGGCTTTGTCAGTTTACCCCGATGCCGGGGCGCAGCGGTCTTCGCCGTTGTCTGAACAAAAAATAAGGGAGGGCAGTTCCTTTGCCCCCCCTTGATACAGCTGTCAGTGCAAATTACTGGTTCGGCGTTTCCTGCTCAATGTCACTCGACAGTGAACACCATCAGGCCGCCGCCCTTCTGATTCTTCTTGAGATACTCACCGTAGAACAGAGGCCAGATGCCGCCGCCGCCCGCACCGTAAACGACGGCAACGTACTGCTTGCCATCCGGTCCGGTGAAGGAAGTCGGATTGCCGTGCACCCCGGAACCGACCTGGAACGACCACAGGTGTTCGCCAGTTTCGTCGTTCACAGCGTTGACATTACCTTCCGGATCACCATAGAACACCAGGCCGCCGGCGGTTGCCAGAATGCCGCTCGTTGCCGGATAGCTCTGGGACTTTTGCCAGCCCAGTTTGCCGGTCGCCGCGTCATAACCCTTGATCGCGCCCGCGCCCGCGTTGAAGGTGATGACCTTCGCGCCCAGGTACCACTCGCCGCGCTTCCATTCCATCTTCTTGGCCTGGAGATCCATCGCGAAGTCGTACACCGGCACGTAAACCATCTTGGTGCGGTGGCTGTAAGCCATCGGGTGCCATTCCTTGCCGCCGTCAAGAGACGGAGCAATATCGGTAGTCACCTTGTCGTACACCACATCCTTCTCAGGATAGTTGTAGATCGGCTTGCAGTTGTTGGCCGGGGTGATCGGCTTGGTCCAGTTCACTCGCTGCAATGCGCTGACCCACACGCACTTGTGCTCGTTGCCGGCCTTGCCCTTTGCCGTGTTGACGCGATCGATACCGTACAGGTGACCGTTGCGCGAGCCATGGAGCCACAGTTTCTTGCCGCCGACGTCGACCAGGATCATCTCGTTCACGCCGTCGTAATCGTACGGATCATTGGGCGTGTAGTTGAAATAACTCCTGATTTTGCCGGTGTCCGGATCGAGCACCAGGTTGCTGTTGGTGAACAGGTTGTCACCGAGACGCACGTGGCGGTCGAAGTCAGGACCAGGGTTGCCAACCGGCCAGTACAGCGTGTTGGTTTCCTTGTCGTAGGCACCGGTAATCCAGGTGGAACCGCCACCATACTTCCAGGATTCGCCAGCCCAGGTATCGTTACCAGGCTCGCCGGGTCCGGGGATGGTGTAGGTCTTCCAGACGGGAGCGCCGGTGTCGGCGTCGATTGCCGCAAGCCAGCCGCGCACACCGTACTCAGCACCGGCAGTACCGAAGATGATTTTGCCGCGCAGCGCCATCGGCATGATGGTGAAAGTCTCGGCGTAGGTGTAGTCACCCATCTTCTTGTCCCAGACCACTTTGCCGGTGGTATTGTCGAGCGCAACGATGTGAGCGTCGAGAGTTGCCAGATAGACCTTGTTCTTGTAGACGGCCACACCGCGGTTCACCACGTCGCAGCACAGTTTCGGGAACACGTCGCCGGGCAGTTCGCGCTCGTATTTCCACTGGGTTTTGCCGCTGACGGCATCGACCGCAATGACCTTGTTGAAGGAAGTGGTGACATAGATCATTCCGTTCACCGCGACTGCCTGGCTGTCTTGACCTTCCAGAACACCGAACGACAGGTTCCAGGCGGGTCTCAGCTTCTTGACGTTGTCCCGGTTGATCTGGGACAGCGGGCTGTAGCGGGTGGTCTGATAGTCACGACCGTAGTGGAGCCAGTTCTGCGCGTCCTTGTCGGCATTCAGGAGCATGTCGTCCGTGACATAGTTGGGATAGAGCTTGGACTCAAGCACATCCACACCTTGCGCGGAGACTACTCCGGAAGCACCGAACGCCGCGATTGCAGCGAGGGACACCGCAGCACGTTTGAAGTGCAACGATTGCTTCACCATTTTATTGAAAACCTCCCGAAGAAGTGCGTAGCACGCTGAAGTGAAGTGCGGCGCCACGCATTGGTTTTGATTTACAACTTGATTGCGCAAAGCAAGGCTGAACCAACCTTTGGAAACTGAGGAATCAGACAAGCTTCACAGCAGATCAAAAATAAGAGCAAGCCCTGGGTGTTGTCAACACATTTCTGCCCGGAAGCCGCGACGGGACTGGGTTTCCGGTTTATTGCGCCGCACAAACATCGACCGTGCATTGCGCCTTCCTGCGATGCGACGCCGTGAGCAAGCGATGTCCTGCGGCAAGCAGGCGCTTGCCGCTGCGCGCGTCCACGGACCGCGGCGCCCTCCCTGGCAGGCCGGCATCCACACGCAAACGCGCTCTGTGCAGGCGCGGCATCGCCTTGCCGCTGCGGCTCGCTGACCTGGACGAAATACCGGATGAACGGTCAAACTCGATATCCCTGCGCATCCAATTTTTGTTTCACCTGTCGAAATCGCGATGAATTCCGTGAAATGCTCGCTGTATCCCGCAGTACTGATCACCGTGTTCGTCGGTTTCACCGGGACCACGCCGGCTGATCCGCTCCTGACCTATCCGCTGCGAATCAGGAATCACGAAATCCGCGCCGAAGTTGCCAACACTGAAGAGAGCCGGCGCCGCGGACTGATGTTTCGCGACAGTCTCGGCGACAGCAGTGGGATGGTGTTCAGTTACCTTGAAGCCGGCGTCAACGCGATGTGGATGAAGAACACCCGGATTCCCCTGTCGGTCGCGTTCATCGATCGCGACGGCCGCATTCTCAACATCGCGGACATGGAACCGTTCTCAGAGCAAGCGCACGCCTCCGCCGGCGAGGCGGCCTACGCACTGGAGATGAACCGCGGCTGGTTCAGGAAACGCGGCGTCAAAGCCGGCGACCGTGTCGAAGGCTTGCGACGCCTGCCGCCGCCAAGATGAAAAACGCCCGGGCACGGGCCCGGGCGTTGCCATGGCATCCACCGCGGTTTCTACATGCCGATGTGCGACTGCGCCACCATGAAGAACAGCATCGGGATCGACAGCATGGTATTGACCCGCGAGGTGAGGAAGGCCACACGGCGCGCCTTGTTCTTTTCCGCGTCGCTGGCCTGAACCAGGCCGAGAATCTTCTTCTGGTTCGGCCAGATAAGCGCCCACACGTTGATGAGCATGATGGTGCCGAGCCACGCACCCATGCCGATTTTTTCCCAACCGGCCTGGAAGGTGAACGCGGGAACGAAGTGTGCGCCGAGCAGTGCCGCGCCGGCCAGCCAGGTCACCACCGCCGCCCAGCGAAAGAACAGCAATGCGCGCGGGGCTACGTGCTTGGTAATTCCGGCCGCGGTACCGTCGGCTTGCGCGGCCTTCAATGCTGCTACTTGAACGAAGTTGAAGTAGTAAAGCAGGCCGATCCACATGACACCGGCCAGGATGTGGATCCAGCGATAAATTCCCGGAAGCATTTCCATGGCTCAACCCCCGATCAGAGACTTGACGACGTAATACAGGATAACGGTGAGGATCAGTCCGGCGATCACCGTCCCCCAAAGCGAATCCAGCGGGTTCTTCATTGCTTGCTCCCCCTTTCGATGTAAGCGACACCGGCAGTGTAGGCGACGGCCCAAATGGGAGCAACAGTCGAACGTCATGGGCGGCTAATCCCTTTCCAAGCAAGGGGCACCGGGATGCAAAGGGAAGCGGCTCGCGCGGCATCCCCGCGTCTTTAGGGGCCCGCTTCAGCCGCGCAGATCAGGTAAAACCCTGTCGATGATATTCCGGTGCGGTCCTAAGCCGGTCCGGGCAACCCCAATCGCCTCGGCCGCGCACGTGGAACTTGCTCAGAGCTTCCCTAGCTTTGGCGTTCAGAATTGTCCACCGCCGCCACGACCGCCGTGGCGTCGTTGCGTCCCATGTACTGGACCTGGTTCCTGACCGATCGCTGCACCAGCTCGTCGGCGATGGCCTGCACGTCGCCGCCCGCATCGAGCACTTCGCGCACGACCCGTTCGCCCAGCACCTCCCAGACGCCGTCAGTTACCATGACGAAGACATCGCCTGGCACCAGTTCGCCATCGCTGTAATCGACCACCAGATGCGTGTCGAGTCCGACTGCACGCTTCAGCACATGGCGCATGTCGCCGCGCTGCCAGGTATGGTCGATGGTCAGTTGCTTTAATACCCGCCCACGCTTGCGGTAGGCGCGGGTATCGCCGACGTGGGCGAGATGGTAGTAGTTGCCTTTGAACAGCATCATCGTAAGCGTGCTGACCACGCCTTCCAGCTCGGGATTGCGCGCATTCTCCGCCGCCAGCCAGTCGTTGACCGATCGCAAGACCTTGTCGATCGTCGGCGCGGTGTTCCAGGATACCGGCGCGCCATAGAAGTCGCGCAGCAGGCTTCTCACGGTGGTTTCCGAAGCGAGCCGTCCGCCGCCGCTTCCGCTTACGCCGTCGGCGATCGCCACGGCAATGCCCCTGCTTTGCGCCTCCGGCTCTTCCCGCACGGTAACGATGCCGTAGAAATCCTCGTTGCTCTTGCCCGGAACGGTGATGCTGGCGTGACCGAATCGCAGTTGCAGCAAGGGCTTGCCCGGCATGATTCCGAGGCGGATCGGACTCGTCGCGGCAGGATCTTCTGCAATCATTTGTCCCTCGGTGCCAGATGTGTGACTCGGTGCGAATGGGCGTGCGGCTTGGCGTCGCATCGATTCTTCAGGTATTGGTACGCGGGCGCATGCCCTCGGCGGAACGGCCGGGTGTAGACGGCGTCAGCCCGCCCGCCTCGACCGCGGCGATGGCCTTCGCCTGGTTCATGTCCTCAGTGTATCCGGCCGCGTACAGGCAACACGCCAGTTGATTAACTAGCGGATGCGGCACCGGTACCTGCCCGGCGAGCGCCTGACGGATCCACTGCGCCGTGACCGCGGCTTCGATGCTCGCCGGCTGGCTCGGTATGTGTTTGGCAGGAGCCCATTCCTCCTCGAAAAGCACGCTGGTGTCGCCATGGCGGAACAATTGGATTTTCGGCCGCTGCCGGGGGTTGGCAAAGGACTCGCCCTCGGTGCTGCGCAACAACAGCGCGTCGAAGCCGGTTGCGGCAAGAAACGCCTCTGCCGCGACGAGATGCGGCGCCTGGCTGGCGCTTACCACGCGCAAGCCGGCGCCCGCGAACGGATCGAGCAGCTTGACCAGGTCGTGCGCGGGATTGCGAATACCGAGCCGGCTTCTGAGCGACAGCAGATTTGCAAGTCCGGGGCATAAGACCGCTGTCGGTACAAATGCCAGCAACTCATCGTCGAGGGACCTCTGCGCTTGCGCGAGCGACCCACTCGGCAACACGCCAAGCTCGCGCAATATGTATATGCTCGCCACCCGTCCGCTACCTTCCAGCGTGCCGTGCAATAGCACAGGGATGCCGATCCGCTGCAGCAACAACACCAGCAGCGGCAACAGATTCGGCTCATGCCGGGCGCCGTTGTAAGTCGCAAAGATCAGCGGCCTGAGGCTGGTGGCGGGTGGCCGCAGCGTGTACAGGCGTTCCGACGCGGCCCGGTAAAAGCCGAGTAGCTCCGCAGCGGAGCCGGTTTTGATCCGCAGCGCCACCAGGCACGCACCGAGTTCGAGATCGGGCACGCCACCATCGAGCATGGCAGCGAAAAGGTCGTGAGCGTCCTCCTCGGTCAAGTCCCGCTCGCCATCACTCCCGTCGGTGAGTTTCCTGATGTAACGCGCAACGCTCATGGCTTCCCGTCAAAACCGCAGTGATTGTCGTCGGGTGCGCGATACTTTGGGCCACGAACCCGTCCTACCTTTGCTGCCCACAACAAACGCAACCCCCGTGCCACCGCTCCTTTCCGTGATGAAACAATGCGTTGGTGCAGAGGGCATACGGAACGTCGGAAATGCTGGTGCGAAACCCGATGCTGGTGCATCAACTTGGTGCGGCGAGCCGGGCCTCCTGTCGCGGTAGCGCCAGAAACCTGGGTCGCCTGCGTGCGCCAGCGGCAGACTGGTCGTGCTTACGCCGAAGCCGGACCGGTAATCGCGCAGGCCGCGCGCCGGGGCCCGGACGCGGGGTCGCGGGACACGCGAGGCTATAATGCAAGCCGATATCGCGTCGGTAACCCGCGTGCATATATCCCGCCAGCCTTTCCGGTCTGCTGCACTCCATGCTCGTCACCGACAACGACGCCTCGCCGTCGAGCTGCGGACACGAAGCTTCGTGGATGCCTGTCTCGGCCAGCTTGCGCGAAATTGCAGCCGATGGCCCGTCGACCGCGATGACCGCCAGCGGCTCGACAGAGATCCCGGTCCGGCAGCACCGGGTGCGCGGTTCTGCGGCGGAGCGCTCCCGGCCGCGCGATCAATGCAAAGGGTGCGAGGGTATTCGCCTTGAATTTCGAAACCGTATCCGATCCCCTTCTGCGCTTCGCGTTGGCCGCAGGCCTGGCAGTGCTGGTGCTGTCCGCGCTCATGACGTTGCACATATTGCTGCTGCGCCTGCAGCTCACGCTGCGCCAGCGCCGTGAAAACCGCTTCACCGCGCGCTGGCGGCCGCGGTTTCTGGAGAGCATGCAGGCCATTCCGCTGCGCTTGCCGCGAATTGCGCACGCCAACTGGTTCACTTTCCTTTCGCTTTGGAACCAGTACCAGGAATCGGGATCCGCAACCGCGCGCCAGCGGCTGAAGACGCTTATTCTGCAGCTGCGCATGGATGTCGCGGCGCGCAAGCTCCTGGCGCGCGGCAGCATCCGCGTACGTCTCATGGCGGTGCTCACGCTCGGTCATCTGGGCGACCGCGAATCCTGGGACACGCTTCATGAGCTGTCGCAGTCGCCTCACCCTTTGCTGTCGCTGGCGGCGGCACGCGCCCTGTTGCTGATCGACGCTTCCGCGGCGCTGCCAGTGCTGTTGCCGGCGTTCACCGTACGCGGCGACTGGCCCCTGGCGCGCGTCGAGACGATGCTGGCAGACGCAGGCGCGCACAAAGTCTCAGCCCAGCTTGCGGCCGCTGTGGATCTCACTCCGCCCGAGCGACTGCCGCGCCTGGTCGCGTTGATGGCCGTGGCGCGATCCGATGACGCAATGCCCAGGATCCGCGAACTGCTGGAAATGAGCGAGAACGAGGAAGTCCTTACGGCGTGCCTGAAATCCGTGCATGTGCCGCCCGACCGCGAGCTGATCGCGCGTTTTGCGCGCCACGCCAGCTGGCAGGTGCGCACCCAGGCGGCGCGCGCGCTATTGCGTGCCGCACGGGCGGGCGATGAAAAACTGCTGGTGCAGATGCTGGCGGATCCGGTGTGGTGGGTGCGCTATCGCGCGGCGCAGTCGCTGGTGGCGCTGCCGTTTCTGTCCAACGACGACTTATGGCGACTGCGCTGGACGCTGGAGGACAAATTCGGCGTCAACATGCTCGACCAGGTCATGGCCGAAAGGAAGTCGCCATGAACTGGCAGATGAGCGACCTGGCGACCTGGGTGGGCGCGATGCAGTGGATGTTCCTGCTCTACTTCATCGGCGCCAACGGCGGCTACAGCCTGCTCAACCTGCTGTCGCTCGCCGGCATCAGGCGCCACCTGGAAGAGCGTGCACTGGAGGCGCTGCCACACATTTACTCGGGATTTGAGCCGCCGGTTTCTATCCTGGTGCCGGCACGCAACGAGGAGGCTACCATCGCCGCCTCGGTGCGCTCGCTGTTGCAGTTCGAGTACCCGGAGTTCGAGGTGGTGGTGGTCAACGACGGCTCCACCGATGGCACGCTGGCCGCGCTTACCCGCGAATTCGCGCTGGCGCCGTTCCCCGAGGCGTACTGGAAGCGGCTGCCAATTCAACCCCTGCGCGGCATCTACCGTTCCGCCCTGCATCCCAATCTGCGCGTGCTGGACAAGGTCAACGGCGGCAAGGCCGACGCCCTGAACGCCGGCATCAATGCCGCGCGCTATCCGCTGTATTGCGCACTTGACGCCAACTCGATCCTGCAACCCGATTCGCTCAAGCGCGTTGTGCAACCGCTTGTGCAAGACCCGGCCACGGTGGCTTCGGGCGCGGCTGCGCGCATTGCCAACGGCTGCACGGTGAATGACGGCTTTATCGCCGAGATCGATTTGCCCGGCCATCCGCTGGCGCTGATCCAGCTCGTCGAGTATCTGCGCGCCTTTCTGTTCGGCCGGCTGGGGTGGTCGCCGATGAACGCGGTGCTGATTCTCTCCGGCGCGTTGGCAGTCTTCAGAAAGGAAGCGGTAGTGGGGGCCGGCGGCTATCGCTGCGATGTCGTGGACGAGGACATGGAACTGGTGGTGCGCTTGCATCGGCTCAATCGTCTGGCCGGACTGCCCTACCGGATTGCACTTGTTCCAGATCCGATTCTCTGGACCGAAGTTCCGGAATCGCTGGTGGTGCTCGCGAAACAGCGCGTGCGCTGGCAGCGCGGCCTGTCGGAGGCGCTTTTCCTCAACATCAGGCTGCTGTTGCATCCGCGCGGCGGCGCGGCCGGCTGGCTGGCTTTCCCGTTCACGGCCCTGTTCGAATGGCTGGGGCCGCTGCTGGAAGTGGCTGCCTATGTCCTGATGACGGCCGCATGGTTCTTCGGACTGGTGTCCGCGCAGGCCTTCGTCGCCTTCATGCTGGTGGCAATCGGCATGGGTATCATGGTGTCAGTGGGCGCACTGTTGCTCGAAGAGCTCTCCTTCCACACCTACCGCAAGCCGGGCCAGCTAGCTTGGCTGCTCGGCGCAGTAATCATGGAGAACTGCGGCTACCGGCAACTGGTCGCGGTGTGGCGGCTGGCCGGTCTGTTGCGCTGGATGGGTGGGAGCGCAACCCATCGAGGCGAGATCACCGGGGACAGCGGCTGGTCGAAGCGCCGGCGGCCGACGGCCGAGTCGACGGGTCGACGCCGGCCATGATTTACGACCTGCCATTTTACCGAGCGAATTTCAAGCGCGGGCCGGTGGCCGGGCTCGGCGTGGAGTTGCCCACTTATCCCGAAGCGGCCGATCTCGCCGCAACGATCGGTTCGATAGTCTTGAGCAGATGATGAACTTCAAACTTTATATCCCGCGTCCGATTCTTGCCGTGCTTGCGGTGCTCGGGGTGTTGTTCGCAATCGACCTGTATGCGCTGGCTGCCTATCGCCAACTCGAGCAGGCTGCCGACGAGTTGCGCACCCGCAGCGAGATGCTCGAGGCTCTGAAACCGCTGCCGGAAATCGTACTGCAGATGCAATCCGGCATGCGCGGTTACCTGCTCACCGGCGACGAGGCCTTCCTCGCACGCTACCGCGCCGCTTCGGAAAGTTTTCCGGCCGCGGTCGCGCATGCGCTGGCGTTGGTCGGGGACGACCGGGCGCAGCGCGCCCGCCTGGAGGAAGCAGCGAGGCTGACCCAGGAGTGGCTGGCGACGTATCTTTCGCCGCTGGTGGTCAAGCGCAGCGCCAGCGAAGGCGCCCACAGCACCATGGCGGCGGTTCTGAACACCGTCAGGGAAGGCAAGGGTGAGGCGCTCGCCGACCGCATTACCGGGCAACTCGAAGAGATTGAGCGTTCCGAGGCGGCGCGCGTGGCGGGCGCGGAGGGCCGGATACGGGAGGAGCTGGGGAGCGTTGCACAGTGGGTGCTGGCACGCGGAGCGGCGCTCCTGCTGGCGCTGGCGGCGCTCGCGCTGCTGCTCGGGCGCACGATCGAGCGTCTCGGAGGCCAGATCCGCGGCCGCGAAGTCGCCGAGCGCGCGGCGCGGCAAAGCGAGGCGGCGCGGCGTGCGATGGACGACGCGTCCCCGCTGGGAATGTTCGTCGCCGATGTCTCCGGTTCCTGCACGCACGCCAATGCTGCGTTTGCGCGCATTTCCGGCCTGGCGCAATCGGCGCTGGACGGCCACGGGTGGCAGACCGTGCTGCATCCGGATGACCGCGACCGTGTACTGCCCGCCTGGAACGAGGCGATCGCGCAGCACGCGGGATTCGCCTCCGAACACCGCTTCCTGCATCGCAGCGGCCGCGTGGTCTGGGTGACGATGAAGGCCGCCAGGATTAGCGACGGCGACCAGTTGATCGGGTTCGTCTGCACGGTGGAGGATGTGACCGAGCGGCGCGAGGCGGAGGAGGCGCTGCGCAAGAGCGAAGAGCGCCTGCATCTCGCCCTGGAAAGCTCCGGGCTGGCCCTGTTCGACTGGCACCTGCCCTCGGGGGAAATTTTTTTGAGCCGGCAATGGGGAGTGATCGCGGGCGACCGGCAGGAACCGGTCACGACCACGGCGCGGCGACTGGCGGAACTGGTGCACCCGGAAGACCGGGAGCGGTTGCGTGAAGCCAGCATCGGCGCTTTCAAGGGCAGCACGCCCTCCTTCCATGCCGAATTCCGCATCCAGGTCCGCGGTGGGCCGTGGAAGTGGGTTTACAGCCAGGGCCAGGTCACCGAGCGCGACAGCATCGGCCGCGCGGTGCGGCTCACCGGCACTATCGGCGCGGACGAATAATTCGGTTCAGTCCAAGGGTGCAGCGCGCGCCGGTAGCTTGACCGGAGCCCGTTTCGCCGCTGTCTGGGCAGCAATCCCGGCGGTTCGTTTTCAGCATTTCAGCAAGAATGTACTTTTCATGCAGTCGCACATGTAAGTAAACTCCGCCTGCTCTGTGGCCTGGCGCACAGTCGGCGCAGCGCCCTCCGGTGTCCCGTCCCAGTATCCAGCCGCGTCCGTCCGCGGCGTAACCCGGCGCGGATGGCAATCATGGGATCCCTTTTGCCGGAAATACCAATGGGAGTGTCAAGTGAGACCTGAACTTTCGCTGCTCTTTCGCGCCGCCGCGGCAGCAGTTACGCTGGCGGCCCTACCGGCCTGCCAGCCGTCGCAATCGAACCCGGCCAACGCCGAGATGCCACCCGAGGTTTCCGCGGTCGTGGTGCAACCGCGCGATCTGCCGGCAACTTTCGAGTATGTCGGGCAGATCGCCGGCGTTCGCGAAGTCGAGGTTCGCCCGCGCGTGTCCGGCATCCTGGAGCGCTGGAATTACCAGGAAGGCGCGAAGATCGCCGCCGGACAGAGCCTGTTCACCATCGACTCCGCGCCGTATCGTGCCGCGCTGGCGCGGGCGGAGGCCCAGCTCGCCAGCGCAGAGGCGAGCCTGGCCCAGTCGAGCCGCGACGCCGCGCGCCTGAAGCCGCTTTTCGAGGCTAAGGCGGTCAGCCAGAAGGACCTCGACGACGCCGTCTCCTCAGCACAGGTGGCTTCGGCCAACGTCAAGGCCGCCCAAGCCGCGGTGACCGAAGCGAGGCTGAATTTGTCCTACACCCGCGTCGAAGCGCCGATCTCCGGAATTACCAGCCGCGCCCTTCAATCCGAGGGCAGCCTGGTGCAGGCCCAGCAGTCGCTGCTCACCACGATCTCGCAGATCGACCCGATTCACGTGATCTTCAGTTTCACCGAAACCGAACACCTGAAGTTTACCCGCGCCGTGGAAGAAGGCCGCCTGGTCCTGCCCAAGGGGGGCAAGTTCGACGTCAAGCTCAAACTCGCCGACGGATCCGAATACGCCCGCGCCGGTAAGGTGGACTTCACCGACATCCGTGTCGATCCGAACACCGGCACCATCGAAGCCCGTGCCGTCATCGCCAATCCGCAAGGGCTGTTACGTCCCGGGCAGTTCGCCCGCGTGGCACTTACCGGCGGCGTGCGCCCGGCCGCGATTGCGATTCCGCAGCGCGCCGTGCTGGAGGGTCCGGGCACCAAGATCGTGCTGACCGTCAACGCCCAGGGCATCGTCGAACCGCGCCCCGTTCAGGTAGGCGACTGGTCCGGAGAGGACTGGATTGTCCTCGGCGGCCTCAAGGCCGGAGACCAGGTAATCGTGGATGGCGTGGTAAAGGCCCGCCCGGGCTCGCCGGTCAAGATCGCACAGGCGCCCCCCGCCAATCCCGTCCAGCCCGGCCAGGCCCCGGCGGCCAAGCCGGATGCCGCCCAGCAGCCCGCCAAACAATAAAATCAAAGGGGCATTTGCATGTTCTCGCGCTTCTTTATCGACCGCCCGATCTTTGCGGCCGTCCTCTCGATATTCCTTGTGCTTGCGGGTCTGGCGTCGATGCGTACGCTGCCGATCGCGCAGTATCCGGAGATTGCCCCGCCGGTGGTGACCGTGCGCGCCGTGTATCCCGGCGCCTCCGCCGAGGTGCTGGAGCAGACGGTCGCGGCACCCCTGGAGAACCAGATCAACGGCGTCGAGAACATGCTCTACATGGCCTCGAATTCGTCCTCCAACGGGGTGGTGGAAATCAACGTCACCTTCGAGATCGGCACCAACATCGACCAGGCGGCGCTGAACGTCAATAACCGCGTCAAACAGGCCGAAGCGCGGCTGCCTCTGGAAGTGCGTCGCCAGGGCGTAACGGTGGAAAAGAATTCCTCGTCGTTCCTGCAGGTGCTGGCCTTCAATTCGCCGGACGGCACCTTCGACGACCTGTACGTCAGCAATTTCGTCACCCTGAACGTACTCGACACCATCAAGCGCATTCCGGGCACCACCAACGTGCAGATCTTCGGTGCCAAGGACTATGCGATGCGGATCTGGTTGCGCCCGGACCGCATGACCCAGCTCAAGCTCACCACCGGCGATCTGCTGCGGGTACTGAACGAACAGAACGCACAGTTCGCCGCCGGCAAGATCGGCCAGGCACCGACCGGCGGGACGCAGGAGATGGTCTATACCATCACCACCAAGGGCCGGCTCGCTGACGCGCGCGAGTTCGAGAACATCATCGTTCGCTCGAACCCGGACGGCTCGGCGTTGCGCCTCAAGGACGTGGCGCGCGTGGAACTCGCTTCCAAGGATTACGACTTCATCGGCCGGGTCAACGGCAAGGAGTCCGCCCTTCTGGGTATTTTCCTGCAACCCGGCGCCAACGCACTCGACGTCGCCAAGGATGTCGCGCGGACCATGAAGGCCCTGTCCAAACGATTTCCGGTAGGGATGGAGTACCAGATCGTTTACGACACCACCCGCTTCGTCGAGGTGTCGATCCGCGAAGTGGTAAAGACCCTTGCCGAGGCGATGGCGCTGGTATTTCTGGTGGTGTACCTGTTCCTGCAGAACTGGCGCGCCACCCTGATCCCCTTTGCCGCCGTGCCGGTGTCGCTGATCGGCACTTTCGCGGGCCTGTTTCTCCTTGGCTACTCGATCAATACGCTGACCTTGTTCGGCATGGTGCTGGCGATCGGCATCGTGGTGGACGACGCCATCGTGGTTCTGGAAAACGTCGAGCGCATCATGCACGAGGAGCACAAGAATGCGCGCGAAGCGGCGATCAAGGCCATGAGCGAGGTTACCGGCCCGGTAATTGCCATTGTGTTGACGCTGTGCGCAGTGTTCGTGCCGATCGCCTTCCTGGGCGGTCTCACCGGCGAGCTCTATCGCCAGTTCGCGGTCACCATCGCCATCGCAGTAGTGCTCTCCGGGATCGTCGCACTCACCCTGACGCCGAGCTTGTGCGTCCTGATCCTCAAGCGCGAGCACAAGGCGCCGGGGCGATTCTTCAGCTGGTTCAACGACTGGTTCCGCCGCGTGACCGGGCGCTATACCGGTGGTGCGGGCTGGATTATCCGTCGTGGCGCCATCGGCATGGTTCTGTTCGCTGTCATGGTGGTGGTCGCCGCCGGCCTGTGGAAAATCACCCCGGGCAGCCTGGTGCCAGACGAAGATCAGGGTTACTACATCGGCGCGGTGTTCCTGCCGGACGGCGCCACTCTGCAACGCACCGACAGGGTCGTGAGCGAAGTGCTCAAGGCGGTGCAATCCAATCCCGCCAACGAGTACGCCGTGGCCTTCACCGGCCTGGATTTCATCGGTGGCGGCTTCCGCAACAGTGCCGCGACCATCTTCGTGACGCAGAAGCACTGGGACGAACGCCCCGGTGTGGGCACGCAGCAGTTGATCGGCGATTACTTCATGAAGACCGCCCACATCAAGGAAGGCCTGGTGCTGGCGTTTGCGCCGCCGCCGATCTTCGGCCTGGGCAATGCCGGCGGATTCGAGTTCTACATCCAGAACCGCGGCGAAGGCGGGCCACAGCGCCTCGCCCAGGAGATGGGCAAATTCCTTGCCGCCGCCAACAAGGATCCGCAGCTCGCCGGCGTGCAGACTCTGTGGCGCGCCGGCGTGCCGCAGCTGCACGTGGACGTAGACCGGGAGAAGGCCAAAGCATTGGGCGTGCCGCTAAATGATTTGTTCGACACGCTGGCGGCTACGCTCGGCTCCTACTACGTCAACGATTTCAACAAGTTTGGACGCACCTGGCAGGTGCTGATGTCCGCCGAGCCATCCTTCCGAATGCGTCCCGATTCGATCGGCGAGCTCTACGTGCGTTCGGAAAAAAAGGGAATGGTGCCAATCAGGGCGCTTGCCAACGTCAGCTATACCTCCGGTCCGGATGCACTCGACCGGTTCAACAACCTGCCGGCGGTCAAGTTGCTGGGACAGGGCGCGCCGGGCGTGTCCTCGGGGCAGGCCATCCAGGTAGTCGAGCGCATCGCCGACCAGGTGCTGCCGCCGGATTTCGGCTACGACTGGGGTGGCGCCTCGTTCCAGGAAAAAAAATCGAGCGGCACGTCCTCGCTCGCGCTGGGGCTGGCGGCGATCATGGTGTTCCTGATTCTGGCGGCGCAGTACGAAAAGTGGTCGCTGCCGCTGTCGGTAATGATGGCCCTGCCATTCGGCACCTTTGGCGCGCTGGCCGCGGTATGGCTGACCAAGCACACCAACGACGTGTACTTCCAGATCGGCTTGGTCACGCTGCTGGGCCTTGCCGCAAAGAACGCGATCCTGATCGTGGAATACGCCACGCTCAAGCATCACCAGGGATTGTCACCGTCCGCGGCGGCCCTGGAAGCCGCGCGGCTGCGCTTCCGGCCGATCCTGATGACCTCGCTCGCCTTTATCCTGGGCGTGGCGCCTCTCGCCTTCTCCACGGGAGCGGGTGCCGGAGCACGCACCGCTGTGGGGACTGGCGTGATGGGCGGCATGCTGGCCGCAACCTTCCTCGCGATTTTCTTCGTGCCGATGTTCTTCAAGCTTCTCACCGACCGGCATTTGACCGAGAAGCGCTCGACCGCGCAGATCCGGGCTGAGATCGAGCACCACAAGACGCTTGCGGCGCAGGCTGCAGAAGTGCCTCACCATGCGCAGACGCCCAAAGGAGAACCGTAATGACGCCCAATCGCATGGTCGCGGCGACGCTCGCCGCCGTACTGCTCGCCGGCTGCATGACAATCGGACCGGATTACCGCAGACCGAGAGTGGATGCGCCGGAGCAATGGCCGGGCACGACCACTGCGGAACCCGTCTCCGCCACCTGGTGGAAGACCTACGGCGACCCGGTGCTCGATCGCATGGTCGAGGACGCGCTTGGCTACAACACCGATCTGAGATTCGCCATCGCGCGCGTGGACGAAGCCCGTGCCGCGCTCGGCATCAGCCGCGCAGACCAGGTCCCGGGCGTGTCGGCCAACGCCAGCGCTTCGCGCAATCGCGCCAGCCAGGAAAGCGTGCTGAGCATTCCTCCTGGCATCGATCCGGAATACCGCGATTACCGCGCGACCCTGAGCGCCTCCTACGAAATCGACTTCTGGGGGAAATATCGCCGTGCCACTGAAGCGGCCCGCGCCGAACTGCTGGCGGCACGGTCCAATCGCGAGGCAGTGAGGCTCACGCTGATCACCGACGTCGCCCGCGGTTACTTCAACCTGCGTGCGCTCGATGCCCAGGTGCTGGTGACCCGGCGCACGATCGCCACGCGACTGGCTTCGACCGCGCTGCAGCGCAAGCGCTTTGAAGCCGGAGTGGCATCGGAATTCGACCTGCGCCAGGTCGAGGCACAGATCGCGCAGGCGCAGGCGCTGCTGCCTGCGTTCGAGCGCCGCGTGGCAGAGCAGGAGACAGCGCTGGCCGTCCTGCTCGGTCGAAGCCCGCGCGCGATCGTTACCGCGCCGGTGGAACGCGGCGCGGCGATCGATGCACTCACCTTGCCACCGGCCGTACCCGCGGGACTGCCCTCGGACATCCTCGAGCGCCGCCCGGACGTGCGCCAGGCAGAGCAGCAGTTGATCGCCGCCAACGCCCGCATCGGCCAGGCGAAGGCAGCCTACTATCCGTCGATTTCACTGACCGCGTTCCTGGGTGGCGAGAGCGCTGCGCTGTCGGATCTTTTCACTACCCCAGCGCGCGTATGGCAGATCGGCGGTTCGGCGGCACAGACGATTTTCGACGCCGGCCGCACCGGGCAGCAGGTCGAGCAGGCACGCGCTCGCGAACAGCAATTGCTGACCCGCTACGCCTCCGCGATCCAGAACGCGTTCAAGGACACCCTGGATGCGCTGGTTGCGCAGCGCACTGCACGCGCGGCGCTGGACGCCGAGCAGGCGCGCGTCACTGCCCTGCAAAATTCCTACAGACTGGCGCAACTGCGCTACGACAACGGGGTCTCGAGCCTGCTCGACGTGCTCGATGTCGAACGCGGACTGCTGGATTCGGAACTGAACCGGATCGAAGCGCAGCGCGCGCAACTCGCCGCCACCGCCGACTTGTTCAAGGCTCTGGGCGGAGGCTGGGACGGAGTCCTGGAAGTGGAGAAATCCGCCAAAGCGAATTAAGCCCAGGGCGCGATGCGCCCTGACAACAGCGTTTGACGCAAAGACCGCAAAGGAAGAAGAAGAAAGGCGCAAAGAGGAACACGGGATCAAGGAAACGGCGATACGACAGCGCGACCCTCGACGCGACTTGGCCCCGGTCTTTCAGACCGCAGGCGGGGGGGTCCGCGACCGCCGCTCCCGCGCGAGTCGCCTCCCATTTACATGCGGTACCGGATGTCGTGGCGGTTGGCTTCGGCGCAAACTCCCCCTATTATTGACTGTCCTAGCCTTCAGCATCCATAAGAGGTCGAGGAGATATGAGCATCCAGTTTCACAGCAAGAACCTGTCACCTGTCGAGATCTCCTTCCTGAAGTGGCAGTACGGCTTCGAGGAGGAGGACGACCCGTTCGAGCGCTCGTTGTGGCACACGATACTGCACGCCTGGGAAGCCGACCGGCAGGCCTTCATGAGCAATTCCCCCGGCCGCCACCTCCCGCGCCTGGGTTCGGACGCAGCCTATCCCGAGCAGGTTGCGCTATACGTCAGGTTCAAATCCGATCAGGGCGAATCGTTCTGGAATGACCTGATCAAGCGCGCCGGTTTGGCCGACCGCCGCAGGGACAACGTGGTGCCCATCGCGGAACGCCGGCGCAGGACCGGATCAAGGGGCTGAAAATCTGCCCCCGTCGGTCCACTAAATTGGGGGGAGAAATCATGGCGGATACCATCAAATACCTGCTCTCCGAGGAGCAGATTCCGAAGTCCTGGTACAACATCATGGCGGACCTGCCCTCACCGCCTCCGCCCCCGCTGCACCCGGGTACGCTCAAGCCGCTCGGGCCGGACGATCTGGCGCCGCTTTTCCCGATGGCGCTGATCATGCAGGAGGTGTCGGCCGAGCGCGAAATCGAGATTCCCGGCCCGGTGCGGGAGATCTATAAGCAATGGCGGCCGAGTCCGCTTTATCGCGCCCGGCGTCTGGAGAAGGTGCTCGGTACCCCGGCGAAGATCTATTACAAGTACGAGGGCGTGAGCCCGGCGGGATCGCACAAACCGAACACGGCGGTGGCGCAGGCGTTCTACAACCGCGAGTCGGGAGTCAGGAAGATCGCCACCGAAACCGGCGCCGGCCAGTGGGGCTCTGCGCTGGCGTTTGCCGGCGCGCTGTTCGGGATCGAAGTCCAGGTGTTCATGGTCAAGGTTTCGTACCAGCAGAAGCCTTACCGGCGCGCATTGATGGAAACCTACGGCGCGCGCTGTATCGCCAGTCCCTCGATGGAAACCAACGTCGGCCGCGCAATCCTGGCGAAAACGCCGGACAGCACCGGTAGCCTGGGCATCGCCATTTCGGAAGCCGTTGAAGTCGCCGCCACCCACGACGACACCAAATACGCGCTGGGTTCGGTGCTGAATCACGTTCTGCTGCACCAGACCGTGGTCGGCCAGGAGGCGATGAAGCAGATGGAAATGGCCGGCGACGATCCTGACATCATCATCGGCTGCACCGGCGGCGGCTCGAATTTCGCAGGCATCGTATTTCCCTTCCTGGGTGCGCAACTGCGCGGCGGAAAGCGACGCCGCATCGTCGCCATCGAGCCGGACGCATGCCCTTCGCTCACCAAGGGTAAGTACGCCTACGATTTCGGCGACACCGGCCACCTGACGCCACTGGTGAGGATGCACACGCTGGGATCGACCTTCATTCCGCCCGCGGTGCATGCCGGCGGGCTGCGCTATCACGGCATGGCGCCGCTGGTTTCGCATATCAGGCAACTGGGACTGATCGAGGCGCGGGCTTACAAGCAAGTCGAGGTGTTCGAGGCCGGTGTGAAGTTCGCGCGCGCCGAAGGCATCGTTCCGGCGCCGGAGGCCAACCACGCGGTCAAGGGCGCGATCGACGAAGCCCTGAAGTGCAAGGCTGAAGGCAAAGCGCGCACCATCCTGTTCAACCTGTGCGGTCACGGCCACTTCGACATGCAGGCCTACTCCGACTACTTTGCCGGCAGGCTCACCGACAAGAGTTATGACGAGAGCGAACTGGCGATGGCGCTCGCCGGACTGCCTTCTGTCGCTGCTGCCTAGTTTCTAACCCGGGTTGGCGCTTTTCGTCATGTCTTCCACGTGGATTTTCCGTCTTGTCGTCTGGCGCAGACGGGCGCCAAGTCCAGGCGCCCTTCCCGGTTTTCCCCAGCTCGACACTAACTCCATGTATTTTTATGTATTCATGTGATGCGTCGTCCCGGACGGACGCGCGACCATCGGTCTGGCATGTCGCTTGCCACTCTGGGTCTGAATGGCGTACGGAAACGCGTGCGCCACCCAATACACCTCCGACTGGAGTTGAAATCATGAAGTCATCGAACGACGGTTTCACGCTCGTCGAATTGATGATCGTGGTGGGAATCATCGGCATTCTCGCGTCCGTCGCGCTTCCCGCCTATGAGAATTACGCCGCTCGCGCCAAGATTTCGGAGGCCTTGCTGGCTCTAAGCACGTGCAAGACCAGCTTGACGGAAACGACCCAATCTGCGACGACTCTTCCCGCTGCCGGCCAGTGGGGATGCGAATCACGCGCCGGCGCGCCCGCAGTGTCGAAGTACGTAACGTCCGTGGCGACGAGCGGCGAGGGTGCGGTGCGAGTGGTGTTGCAGGGGATCAATCCAGCCGCCGACGGCCAGGCGATCATACTTCGTCCCTGGGTGAACAATCTCAGGGCGGCAGCCGTGGCCACAGGCGATGTGATCGGCCTGTGGGACTGCGGTCCGGATCCGACGAATACCCAAGACATATCGAAGTTGATCCCAGCCTCCTGCCGCGCAACGGCCGCCCAAATCGGCACTGTGACTGCCTTCGCCGTGAGTGCAAGCTAAGGGAGGGAAGCCGTTTGAGCCCCAAGCCATCTACAATGAAGTCAGCGGCCAGCCGGTGACACCGGCCTGAAATATCCGGACCTGAGCGGGCGGCCTAGCGGCCGCCCGTTCTTTTGTGGAGGGAAGATGCTGATCGCAAAACGCGAGATCGATAGCGCGGGGCAGCGCATCCGTGCGCAGCTCGCGCCGACTCCTTTGATACGCGCGCAACATTTCAGCCGTGAACTCGGGGCCAACGTATTCTTCAAGCTGGAGATGTTGCAGCCGACGCACTCGTTCAAGGTTCGTGGTGCATTCAATGCGATTACCCAGCTCAGCGACAAACAGAGGAAACGCGGTGTCGTCACCGCCTCCGGCGGCAATCACGGGTTGGCGATCGCCTACGCCGCCGCCACTCTCGGCATCCCAGCGACCGTGTATCTGCCGGAAACCGCCACCGATGCAAAGCTCGCCGCGATACGCCGCTTCGGCCCCGAGATGGTCGTTCATGGCAGCGCCTGGGACGACGCCAACGCGCTGGCGATGAAAGTGGCGGGCGAATCCGGCCGCGCCTATATCCATCCGTTCGACAATCCGATGGTCATGGCCGGCCAGGGAACGATCTTGACCGAACTTCTGACGCAATTGCCGGAGCCGGACCTGATCGTCGCCTCAATCGGGGGTGGTGGGCTGATTTCCGGAATCCTCTCCGCGGTACAGCATTACTCGTCTGAAACCCGCGTATTCGGCGTCGAGACCGAGGGGGCGGACTCGATGTACCAGAGCCGGAAAGCGGGAAAGATCGTGGAGCTGCCGGCGATCACCTCGATCGCCGAGACCCTGGGCGCACGCAAGACGGAGAAGACACAGTTCGAAATCGTCACGCAATACGTTACCGATCTGGTCACGGTATCGGACAACGCGGCCATCCGGGCGCTGATTACCATCCTTCAGGAAGAAAAGCTGCTCACCGAACCGGCGACGTCTTGTTCGGTCGCGGCGCTGCTGGAGGGCAAGATCCCGGTGAAACCCGGTGAGAACGTGGTGGTCGTGTTATGCGGGGCGAACGTGGCCCACGAGAAAGTTCACGAATGGGAATCCGCGGCGCGCAATCTCACCGTTAAAGCGCGCAGGCGAAAAAGCGACCCGAAGTAAAGCAATTAGATCTTTCACCGCCCAGGAAGCGAAGGACGGTCAAAGGCGAGGCCCGATACAAAGGGCGACTACTGAAAGCCTGATCCGGCAGGCATGGCATCCCGGTTTTTCTTTGGGTTCTTTGCGGTGAGGTTTTGCTCTAGGCAGCAATCGCCCGCAGAACCGCACTCCAGGCTTTCGCCAGATTGTTTCGGTCGTACCCGCCGCCGCCAAAAGCCATCAGACGCCCCTTGGAAAAACGCCTGGCGATCTGCACCAGGCTGTGCGCCGCATGCGCGTGCGTGGCCGGCGAATACTCGAGGTGCGCCAGCGGATCGCCTTTCAATCCGTCGGCACCGCACTGAAATACCACGAATTCCGGTTCGAACCTGGTCAGGTGCGCCGCCACCCGCCGCCAGACCTGCATGAACTCCCTGTCGCCAGAGCGCGGTGCAAGCGGGATGTTGAGCTTGGTGCCCTTCGCGGCTCCCGTGCCGGTTTCGTCCTCGCGCCCGGTGCCGGGATAGAGATGATTGCCGTCCTCGTGGATGTCGGCAAAGATCAGATCGGGATCGTCCTCGAACGCGTAAAAGATACCGTCGCCGTGATGCACGTCGATGTCGACGTAGGCCACGCGCCTGATGCCGTACCGGGAACGCAGCGTCTCGATCACCACGCCGAGATCGTTGAATACGCAGAATCCGGCCGCATGATCGCGCCGGGCATGATGAAGGCCTCCGATCGGCTGAAAGGTGCGCACGCACTCGCCCGCCATGATGCGCTCAAGGCCGTCCAGAGCGGACCCGACCACGGTCGCAGACGCAAGGTACACGCCGGGGAACACCGGCGTGTCGCCATTGTCGAGATACTCGAGCCGGTCGCGCTCGGCGTGCATGACTTTTTCGACATGGCGCTTGCTGTGAAAGCGCTCGATTTCCTCACGCACTGCGACCCGTGGGGCTTTAACCGGCACCTTCTCCAGCAGTCCCTGGGCGGCGGCCTCCCTGTAGAACGCGCCCTGCCGGTCGGCCCCGAGCGGATGACCGTCGGGGAATCCATAGCGCGCCAGTTCCTCGCCGACGTAAAGCGCCGCCTGCGCGAGCGTGGCACTTTGCACTCTTTGCGACATCAGCACGGTCGTAGCTTCCGTTGCGAGCACACCGGCCGCCATTCCCCGCAGCAGTTCGCGCCGCATCGCATCCGGTTCAGAACTCTTCGCCACAATTCCAGCAGACCTGGAAATGTCCGGGGCTACCCTCATGGCAACGCGGGCAGATCACGGATCCGGAACCCGGCGACGGGAGCTCGATCTGACGGATCACTTCGCGTGCCCGTTGCAGGTCACGCTCGTCCACGACCCACACTTCAGGGTAGGCGTGGGTGAAAGGAATCTCGCCCAGCCCGCCCTGCAGGTTCTCGTTGAATACCGTGGCGTCGATCCCCGCCTGTCCCAACAGACCACGCACCAGGTGCGCGTCCGGCAACGTGGCGGCAGAATAGACCCTGACCATCAGAACAGATCCATCTGGCCGTCGAGTCTCGGGGGCTTGAACTTCGTCGTATCGAGCGGCCCGCGACGTACGTGGTTCAGCCCAAGCCGGCGGCAAGCCATGTTGAATCGCTTGCTCAGCAGCTCCGCCAGTTCCCCCGCGCCGTGCATGCGCGAGCCAAAGTTCGGATCGTTCTCGCGCCCGTCGCGCATGTCGCGTACGCGACTCATCACGTGTGCCGCCTTGAGCGGGAAGTTGTGTTCGAGCCAGTCCTTGAACAAGTCCTTGACCTCCCAGGGCAGCCTCATCAGGGTGTAGCCGGCACGGTCTGCGCCGGCCTCGCGTGCCGCTTCGAGCAGGGCTTCGATTCCCGAATCGGTCAGAAACGGCACCACCGGCGCCACCATTACTCCGGCCGGCACGCCGGCCTGCGCCAGTCTCCGGATCGCCTCGATGCGCCGCGCCGGTGCCGAGGCGCGCGGTTCCATGCGGCGGGCGATATCGTGATCCAGGGTGGTGACTGAAATATAGACCTGAACCAGGTTCTTTGCCGCCATCGGTGCCAGGATATCGAGATCGCGCTCCACCATGGCATTCTTGGTGATGATGGCACAGGGGTGATTGCAAGCCGCCAGCACTTCCAGAATCGAGCGCGTGACTTTCCATTCGCGTTCCACCGGCTGATAGGGGTCGGTGTTGGCGCCGATCGTAATGCAGTCGCAGACGTAACCGGGCCTGGCAAGCTCCGCTTGCAGCAGCTCCGCCGCGTTGGTCTTGGCAAACAGCCGGGTCTCGAAATCCAGCCCCGGTGACAGATTCAGGTACGCATGCGACGGGCGCGCGTAGCAATAAATACAGCCGTGTTCGCAACCGCGGTAAGGGTTGATCGACTGGGTAAAGGGAAGGTCCGGCGATTCGTTGCGGGAAATGATGCTCCTGGCCCGCTCCACGGTGACGATGGTCAGGGGACGGCCGGGCTCTTCCTCCAGCGGCGTATCCCAGCTGTCGTCGAAAGCCTCGCGCGCATCCTTCTCGAAGCGCCCTTCGGGGTTCAGGGTGGCGCCGCGGCCCTTGTGGACCGCGCCGTGATCTCCGGTAACGCTCTTGAGCGGCATACTGTATTTATACACAGCACACCATGGTTTGCAAGTAAAGGGAAAATCAAATCCGGGCGACGGTCGATGCGACAGCGGCCCGGGACTCGTGACTGGTATTGCAGATGGCTTGCCGCCAGGCAGATTTTTCTTCGCCTTACCCCTCTCGCCTCACCCCTCACCGGGCGCTACGCGCCCAGGCCCATCATCCGGATCGCCGCCTTGCATAACACGGATTCGGGATTGGCGAACGCATCGAGGATGCTGAAGTGATGGTCTTCCGGGCAGGGAATGTCTTCGGCGATGACACTGCGCCAGTTGTTGGCCAGCAACGCATGCTGTTCCTTGAAGCCGCCGATTTCCCGTCCACCTACTGCGATGTATACCGGCGCCTTGGTGGCAGGCGGCATGAAAGCCGGGCTGACCTTGAGCGCCTCGGCCCCGGTCAGCCGTACGTCCACGTTGATCGAGGGCGTGCGTGCGATCGGCACCAGGTCGTAAATACCGCTGATCGATATCGCGCCCTGCATCACTTTTTCCGGCAGGCCGCGGGAGTAGCGCGACCATTGCGCCGCCATGCACATTGCGGTCAGGTGTCCGCCCGCCGAGTGTCCGGCTACGAAAATCCGGTTGCGCGGCGAGCCGACCTCGCCCGCATTGCGATACAGCCACGCCCCGGCCTTGAGACACTGGAGCACGATGTCCTCGACTTTCACCGACGGGCACAACGAATAGTTGATCGCCGCGACCGCTGCACCTGCCCTGACGAAGGGCGTAGCGACGAAGGAATGGTCCTTCTTGTCGAGCGAACGCCAGTAGCCCCCGTGGATGAACATCAGCAGCGCCCTGGCCTCGCCGCGGGGGCGGAAGATGTCCATGGTTTCCATTCGATGGTCGCCGTAGGGCACGTCCACCTCGACATCGAGTTCACGACGCGCCTGCGCCGACTGCGCCGCCCAGCGATCGAAAAAACTCTGGAACTCCGGGACCGCCGCCCGATTGTTGTACAGGGATTCGTAATACGCGCCGTCTTGGATCATGGCATCCTCCATGTTTTTATTTTTACTGTTTGTATTTAGAAACTTACCAAGGGGTGGACCGTCGTAGCGATGAATGTGGATTCCCGAATCATGCAGCAATCGGCAGCAGATGAGAATTCCCCCGGCGCTTGTTTCGCCTGCCAGAACGACCGGGCGGCTTGCCGCTGTACCCTTTTGGGCAAATGATTCACCGCAGCATACCGGCGCTTCGTTCCGAACAGAGCGGATTTTCCGTTCCGGTGCCAACTGAATTTTCCGGGAGAAACGTCATGTCAATGAAAATGCGCTGGAGCTACTTTGTTCTTGCGTTGATGGCCGTAATCCCGATGTATGCCGGGGCACAGGTCAAGATGTTTGAACCGGAGCGTGTCGGGCACTGGTATTTGTCGGGACCAATGCAACTGTGGCAGAGCGGTTTTTTTGGTAGCCTTCGGATTGTCGGGGAAACCCCCGGTTCACCCGACCACACAACGCTGCAATTGATTGGCCGCGTTGTGTGGTCGGGCGGATAAAAAATCGGTCGAAAAAGCTGCCGAGCAAAAAACATAATGTTCAAACAATTCAAAATCAACCCGAAGGATTTCGACGGTCCGGTGCTGGTGACGGGGGCTGGCGGCTGCATCGGCACCTGGGCGCTGTCACTGCTCGTTGACGCCGGCGTGACCGCGGTAGCAATGGACCTCGGCGAAGACAAGCGCAGACCGAAGCTGCTGATGGCGGATTCCGAGATCGCCGGAGTGCCGTGGCTAACCGGCGACATCGCCGATCCGGCCGCGGTGATGAAAGCCGTGGAGACCAGCGGCGCCAGGGCGATCATCCACCTTGCCGCGCTGCAGGTGCCATTCTGCAAGGCCGACCCGATTGCCGGCGCCCGGGTGAACGTGGTCGGTACCGTGAACATTTTCGAGGCCGCAAGAAAATTCGGTATCAAGCGCGTCGCCTACGCCAGTTCGATCGCGGCGCACGGGGTGTTCGATCCCAAGACCATGGCCACGCTCTACGGCGCCTACAAGTTCTGTAACGAGCAGACCGCGCGGGTGTACGCGCAGGACTGGCAGATCCCGAGCGTGGGATTGCGTCCCGGGGTGGTCTATGGAATCGGCCGCGACCAGGGAATGACCTCCAAGACCACGGTGGCGATCCTGGCCGCCGCCGCCCGCAAGCCCTACACCATCCCCTTCCGCGGTCCGATCTCCTGGTTGCATGCGGGAGAAGTCGCGAGCGCTTTCATCAAGGCCGTGTCGAAGGAGCGCGCAGGTTCCGAAGTCTTCGATATCAACGGCGTGCCCTCGACCGTCGAGCAGTCGGTGGAGCTGCTCAGGAAAGTTGCGCCCGAAGCACAGATCGCCATCAGCGGCGCAGCGCTGCCGTTCCCGATGACATTGTCGGACCAACCGGTGCGCGCCTTTCTGGGCGACTACGGTTCGGTCACGATCGAGGACGGTATCCGCCAGACTTACGAAGTCTTCCAGTCGCTGCTCGCAAAAGGGTTGGTGAGCGCCGAAAGCATCGCCTGACCATCCCAATACCAGCCGCTTGCTGCACCGCAAGGGCCGCTGCTGGCTTGGGAGTCAGAGCCTCTTAACAAATTTCATTTTTGTAAGGACACATTATCGAGTCATCGCGTTGCGCATTGACGCGCGGAATCGGAACGGGCACACTGCGCGGGCGCTGTGCCGCGAGCACCTGAATGGTCGTGCGGGGAAAAAACAACAAAACCTCGAAAGGTGTGAAAAGAAGAACCGGCGGTGCAAGTGTCTAAAACAACTAACCACCTCAATATCCTAGGAGGATCCCAAATGAAAAAAGGCATCGTCGCCGCACTGCTCGGTCTTCTGTGCGTGTTCGGCTCGTCCGCGGTATTCGCGCAAGTCAAACAGGTGTACTGGACCACGAGTGGCATGTTCGGTCCTTTCGCCATCACCGGGCTGATCCCGACCGTACCCAAGGAAAAACAACGCGACATCACCATTCCGGTGAGCATGTGGGTCATCGACCATCCGAAGGGTCTGGTCGTGTTCGACACCGGCATCAACGCGGCGGTCACTCAGGACTGCAAGTCCTATTGGCAGCCCGGCTTGTGCGACTTCCTGAAGCCCACCAACAAGCGTGAAGAAATGATCGACGCGCAGCTCAAGAAGATCGGCTTGTCGACCGACAAGGTCAAGGTCGTGATCACGTCGCACACGCACCTGGATCACGTAGGCAACATCAAGATGTTCCCGAACGCGATCCACGTGCTGCAGAAAAAGGAATTGTATCAAGGCTGGTTCCCGGAGAAGTTTCAGGGCCGCACTGGAGGCGCTTTCGTCATGGCCGACCTGGAAGGCACCCGCGACTTCAACTTTCTGGAGCTCGAGGGCGACTACGATCTTTACGGCGACGGCAGCATCATGATCCTCGCCACCCCCGGCCATACGCTCGGTCACCAGTCGGTGAAGGTCAAGCTGGCGTCGGGCAAGTCGATGATCATGTCCCAGGACGCCATCTGGATGCAGGAGAACATGGACGGCTATCCCGCCGGGCTCAACTACAGCATCCTGGACTACACCAAGTCCATCAACCGCCTGAAGTTCATGCGGGACCTCGAAGGCGCACCTATATTCTATGGGCACGATGGGGACCAGTGGGCTAAGGGCGGCGACCGCTGGTACAAATAACGACAACATCGCGTCACTATTGAGAAGGCCCCCCGCGCGGGGGGCCTTTTTTATCTCTGCCCCATCCCGTTTGTCCCTGTTCCCTCCGTTGAGAGTGCCCGCCGGACGTGATCGCCCTTGAATCAGTTTCCAAGCGCTTTGGATCTAAAGCGATCGTCCACGACCTGTCGTTCACCGTGGAAAAAGGCGAGATCGTGGGTTTCCTGGGACCCAATGGCGCAGGCAAGACCACCACCATGCGCATGATCGCCGGCTTCACCACGGCCACTTCAGGCCGGATCACGGTGGCCGGTTTCGACATGGCCACCGAGAATGACGAAGCGGCCCGCAAAATCGGTTACGTTCCGGAGCATCCCCCGCTTTACGATACGCTCGACGTTACGCAGTACCTGACTTTCATCGCGCGCGTCAAAGGCGTTTCGCGTGGCGAAGTCCGCTCTGAGATCGACCGCGTGGCAACGGCATGCCGACTAGAAAGCGTGCTCCGGCGGGAGATCTACAAGCTGTCGAAGGGCTATCGCCAGCGCGTTGGGCTTGCCCAGGCATTGCTCGGAAAACCGGAAGTGCTGCTGCTGGATGAGCCGACGGCGGGCCTCGATCCGGGACAGATCCAGGAGACCCGGGAAGTCATCCGCTCCTTCGGAGAGCACCACGCAGTGCTGCTCAGCACCCACATTCTTCCGGAGGTCACCCTGATCTGCCGGCGGGTCGCCATCATCAGCCAGGGCCGCCTGCTCGCCATCGATTCGCCAAGCGGCCTGCAGCGCGCTTCCGAGCAAACCAACCGAGTGACGCTCACTGCCACTGCGCCGGCAGAGTCACTGCGCTCCGAGTTGCTGTCGCTCGCCGGCGTTACCGCCGTAGTAACAAAGGAAGTCCCAGGAAATGCACACATGCTGAACGTCGAATGCCAGACCGATGCACGCGATGGCGTGGAGGCCGCGATTGCCCGGGCAGTGGCGAGCCGCTGGGATTTGCTTCGCCTGGAGCGCCAGCAACCAACGCTCGAGAATATTTTCCTGCGCTATGTAAGCCAGTCACCACCTGAATCGAGCACGCCGGAATGAACCGCGTATTGGCCGTCTACCACAAGGAACTGCTTACTTATTTTCGTTCGCCGATCGCCTATTTCGTCGTGGCGGTGTTCCTCGTTGGCACCGGTTACTTCTTCACGTACAACATGTTCCTCTCGGGAAGCGCCTCGATGGATGAGACGTTCCGCAACATGGGCATCCTGATTCTGACACTGCTTCCTCTGGTGTCGATGCGGCTGTTTTCGGGCGAGCAAAACGGACGCACCATGGAACTACTGATGACGCTGCCCCTGAAGATCTGGGAAATCGTGCTCGGCAAGTTTCTCGGCGCCGTGACGATCCTGCTCCTGATGACGGCCGGCACATTCATCGACCTGGTGCCGCTTTACCTGTTCGGCAACCCGCAGACGACCACGATCATCGCCGGCTACATCGGCTTCATCCTGCTGGGAATGGCCTGCCTCGCGGTCGGCCAGTTCTTTTCCGCCCTGACGCAGAACCAGATCGTCGCCGCCCTGATCACGGTCTCGGCGCTGCTCGCATTCTGGTTCATCGGGCACCTGCAGAATTTCCAGACCTCCTACGCTTTGCGCAATCTGTTCGGCCATCTTTCTTTCGCCCTGAATTTCGCCGACTTCATCCAGGGTCTGATGCGATCGGAAGCCGTGCTGTTCTATATCACCGTCAGCGCCATCGCACTGACTCTGAACGCCGGATACCTGCAGTGGAGGCGCTGACGTGGACCCACTTTTCCGCTCGGGCCTGATTCTGCTCGCGGGCATCACGTTTCTGGTGGTCGCGGGCGCGATTCACGAAATTCTCCTGGATGGGACCGTCTGGACCGCGTCGCTCGCAGCGGTCGGGCTCACGCTCTGCGCATGGGGAGCTTACGGGTTGCGCGCCGATCTCGGCGCCATGATCCGGCAACGGCGCGGCGAGATCGTGCTCTACACCGCGGGCGTGGTCGGCGTACTGACGGCGCTCGCGTACTTGTCGGTTCAATTTCCGATGCGCATCGACATGACCGAGGCAGGCCGCTACTCGCTGTCGAAACAGACGGTGTCCATGTTGAAGCGCCTGGAAAAGCCGGTGCACATCACTTTCTTCCACGATCCGATGATGCGCGAGACCGTGGAGCTGTATGAGCTGATGGCCCGGCAGACCGACGAGCTCACGCTCGAATTCTTCGACCCCATGCTCAATCCGGCGCAGGCTCGTATGCGCGGGGTGCAGTTCGCGGGCACCTCGATCCTGGAGAGCGAAGGCCGCAAGATGCAGATCAGCGGCTCCAGCGAAACAGACATCGCCAATGCCATCCTGCGTGTTTCGCTCGGCGTCACGCAGAAGGTCTGCTTTCTCGACGGACACCAGGAACCGGATCCGTTCAGCATGGAATCCCACGACCACATGGAAGGCAACGCCGGCCATACCCACGGCCTGGGTGCCCAGTACGTTCTGCATCAGCAGCACGGCATGGCCAAGGCCCGCAACGCGCTCGAAACGCTGAACTACACGGCCGAAAAGATGGCGCTTTCCCGCAGCGGCGCCGGCGAAGCGCTGTCGCGTTGTTCGCTGCTGGTTGTGGCCGGTCCCAAAATCGCGTTGCTCCCGGCAGAAGTGGCGACGATCCAAAAATTTCTTGCGGCAGGCGGAAACGGGTTCTTCATGCTCGATCCCTTCGTGACCACCGGTCTGGAGCCGGTCCTCACGGAATACGGGATCGTTCTCGACAACGACATCGTGATCGACGAAGCGAGCCATTTCTGGGCGGATCCGTCTTCTCCCGCGGTGACCGATTACAACTATCATTTGATCGTCCAGGATCTTCCGCTGACTTTCTTTCCCGGCGCGCGATCGCTCTCGCCCACATCACGCCGCATCCCAGGAACCGACGTGATTGCGGTGGCCAATTCTTCCAAGCAAAGTTACGGGCAAACCGATCCCCGACGCATGCGGTTTGAGAAAAGCCAAGATCGCCCGGGGCCACTGACGCTGATGGCTGTTGCCATACGCCGCCCCGCGCCCGCCAATGATGTCCTTTACCGGAATCCGGATGGCAGGAAATCGGACGCATCCGTCAATGATCCCGCCCTGCGCGTGACCGGCCGGTCCCGCATCGCGGTGGTCGGCGATTCCGATTTCGCCACGAATTCGTTCTTCCACATCATGGGCAACGGCAAGCTGTTCCTCAACACGGTGAATTACCTGGCATCGAAGGAGAACTTGATCGGGCTGGAACCCCGTTCCCCTGACGTGCCCCGGGTGAATCTGACCAACCGCCAGATGAAGGGCACGTTCTTCCTGGCAGTGATTCTGATCCCCGCGCTGCTCGCCGCTCTTGGGTTCGCGGTGTGGTGGAAACAGCGATGACCCGAGTCGGAGGCGTCCGCCGCCTGGTGGTGATCTGGGTGATCCTTGCAATGCTCATCGCGGGTATCGCATTCATGGAATACCGGAACCGATCGAAACTGCCTGAGGGGGTCGCCGAAACGATTCATGGCGAGGAAGGCTCACGGATGCTGCTTCCCGCCGCCGTGGCGGACCTGGTGGCCATCGAACTCGGTCATGCCGGAATGCTGCACCGGTTCGAGCGTGATACATTCGGAGCGTGGTTCTACCATGGCATGCATACCAGTGCGCAGGCGGCTCACGGGCATCAGACCGATCCGGTACAGGCGCGGATCATCGAAAAAGCCTTCGCTGGCCTTGGACGTGCCCGCATGGAACGTCAGTTCAGGCTCGACGTGCAGTCAGGCAACTACGGCCTGACTTCACCGCAGATGATCATTCTGGTCTATGGCAAAGGCAATCCGCAGCCGCTGGCGCAGTACGCAGTCGGCGACGTCGCGCCGGATGGTCTTAGCCGCTATGTGCTTCCGGTCGGCAGTTCTTACGTGGTGACCATCGCCGACTACCAGATCGATAACCTGCTGAACCTCATCCGGGCGGTAGGAGAGAAACCCGGACAGGGAAATCCCAAGAAATGATGCGCGGTGGTTTCGCGACATTTTTTCTTCTTATCTGGTCTGCAGTCGCCGGTGCCCACTCCGGCGGCACCACAGGGTTTGCCAGCGTCGCGGTATCCGGCGACACGGTACGCTACAGCCTGACCCTGCAGGACATCCCGCCGGGCCCGCTCGCCGAACGGATGCGCCTCGGCCAACCCGGCGTAGCGCCGGACTACCAGCCGCTCATCGAAGTCATCCGCGAGAAGATCCGGCTTGCCAACGATGGCGCGGCCTGCGCGCCCACCGCGGGACATCTCCTTGCGCCTTCCGCAGACTCGATCAGCGTTACCGGAACCGTCGACTTCACCTGCGCCGGCGAAGTTCGGGAGCTCTCCATCCGTGACGACATGGCGGATGTCCTGGGCGCCTCCCACCATGCCCTCACGCTCCTTTGGGGGCCGGGAGGCAGCGATCAGTTCACGTTCGAAGCGGAAATGCGCGAGGCGATCTGGACGCCCGGACAAAAGGCCCGCGCCGTTCGCGCCGCCGGAAATTATTTTCCGTTCGGGTTCGCGCACGTACTCAGCGGTTACGATCTCCTTCTTTTTCTGCTGGTGCTGATGCTGCGCGGCGGCGGATGGGTGCGGCTCCTACAGATCATCGCGGCATTCACGGTGGCGCACAGCGTCATGCTGTCTTTAGCGGCGTTCGACTACTTGATTATTCCGGACCGGCTGACGGGGGCGCTGGTCGCCGCGTCGTCCGCCTACGTCGCCGCCGAAAATTTGTTTCCAAAATATGCGATCTCGCGGCGCTGGGCCGTGGCTCTCGTATTCGGCCCGGTGCATGGCTTTGCGTTCGCTCAAGCGCTGCGCGATATCGGCCTGCCGCACAAGAATCTGGCAGCTTCCCTGGTCAATTTCAATCTCGGCATCGAAGCGGGCCAGGCTATTGTGGTGTTGCTGATCGTGCCGATCCTGGTGCTGATGCGCGACAAACCGTGGGAACCCAAGCTGGTCGCGACGATCTCTGCAATCGTGCTCGCGATCGGCTTGCTGCTGTTTTTCCAGCGGACGTTCTCCGGGACCTAATTTCTCACCACAGAGACACAGAGGCACGGAGAAGGACGACAACGAACATGACGGAGCTCTCTTCGAGAACTGTAGCGAAGTATCGCTCACTGCGAATGTTCTTTCGAAAGAAATATCGCTCCCGAATTTCTCTGTGTCTCTGTGGTGAACGTTTTTTTACCGCTGAACAGTCAAGACAGTAAAACCCTCGCCGATCAGTTCACGGTTGATCGGCCCCTTCAGCCCGGCATCGCGAAGCAGCTTCTCCTGCTCTTCGCGGGTCGGAATGACGTTGCCCCACAGCAGCTCTTCGAAACCGGTCTGCAACGGAAAGCGGAACTCGGGCCGGCGCATTTCCTCCAGCGTCGAGGGATAGGTTTCGTCCACGATCACCATCCACCCGCCGGCCTTGAGCGTGCGCGCGGCGGCACTCACCACCGCCGGCCGCACGCCCGGAGCGATCTCGTGCAGCGCCTCGATCATCACGCAGGCATCGAACGCCCCCGTGGCATCGTCAACCTTCTCCTTGTGAATCGCGATGCGCTCGCCCAAATCCGCCTTCTGCACCTTTTGCCGCGCCTGCGCCAGGCTGTCGTCGTCTATGTCCACGCCGGTACAGCGCGCCTTGGGAAACGCCTTGGCCGCCTGCAGCAGGAAATTGCCGGTGCCGCAGCCGATTTCCAGGATGGCGCCGCCGGCCGCCAGCTTGCCGGCAAGTCCGGCGAGGCCCGGAAGGATTTTCTTCGCGGTTACCAACTGCAGCCCCTGGGTGGACTCGGCGACCGCCTGGTTGAAGTGATCGCCCCTGCCCTGGAACGGCTTGACGGTGCCGGTCCGGAACGCTTCGCGGCAGCGACGGAAATCCTCCGCCGCGACTTCGGTGCCGAGCCGGACGTAGCCGCCCAGATAGCGGGGATGAGTCGGACTGGCAAGAATCAGATCGAAATAAGGCGCGAGTTTGAAACTGCCGGCGTTATCGGCGTCCAGAATCTCCAGGCCGTACGCTGTCTTGCACCAGACCTCGACGTACGGTGCATGCAGGCCCAGACGCTCGGCCAGTTCCCTGCCGGTCAGCCCCGGCTTTTCGACCAGCGCCTGGAACAGTCCGAGGTGCACGCCGACATCGATGAGGTGAATGGTGTTGAATCCGCGCCGCCATTCGAAAATCCTGGCGACCTGCGAGTCCGCCGTGATCGCCTTGCTGTTTTCCGCCATTGCCGGTATCCCCATGTTCTGCAAGTCTGCGCGGCAAAGTATACTGGCCTGAACCGGACAGGACCGCACCCGTCCTTTATGATTTCGGTTCAAGATTTTTCTGTGGGTTCGAACGCCTCAGCATTAACACATTCACCGCCAGGGACGCCAAGGACGCCAGGGAAAATCAAATGCAAGAATCAAGTGAGTGTTCAAACCCCGTGCAAGTATC
>Ga0137409_10000264_pt1 | contig 55708 bp, 48 predicted proteins | sample CZODoug1_16funga_FD_122059 | JGI IMG/M metagenome (GOLD analysis project Ga0137409, IMG submission 122059) | Vadose zone soil fungal communities from Angelo Coast Range Reserve, California, USA - CZODoug1_16fungal (Hybrid Assembly) | ecosystem: Environmental > Terrestrial > Soil > Vadose zone... | reverse complement strand
CCATCTCGCCGAGCTCTTTCTGAATGGCCTTCATCTGCTCATTCAGGTAGTACTCGCGCTGGCTCTTCTCCATCTGCGCCTTGACGCGGCCGCGGATGCGCTTCTCGATCTGCAGCACATCCATCTCGCTCTCGATGGCGACCAGCATGTGCTCGAGGCGCTTCCTGACGTCGAGGATCTCCAGCACTTTCTGCTTCTCGGCGAGCTTCAGCGACATGTGCGCCGCCACGGTGTCGGCCAGGCGCCCGGCCTGTTCGATGCCGGCGAGCGCCGTCAGCACCTCGGGCGGCACCTTCTTGTTGAGTTTCACGTACTGCTCGAACTGGGAGATGACCGAGCGCCCGAGCACGTCCAGCTCCTTCTCGTCGTAGCTCTCCGCGTCCGGCAGCAGCGTGGCATCCGCGGAGTAGTACTCGCCGGCGTGCAGTTTCTCGATGCGGGCGCGATCGACGCCCTCGACCAGCACCTTCACCGTGCCGTCGGGAAGCTTCAACAGCTGCAGAATGGTCGCGACGGTGGCGATGCGGTACAGGTCCTCCGCCTTGGGATCATCGACATCGGCCTGCTTCTGCGCCACCAGCATGATGCGCTTATCGGTGCGCATGGCGACGTCCAGCGCCTGGATCGACTTCTCGCGCCCGACGAACAGCGGAATCACCATGTGGGGGTAAACCACCACGTCACGCAGCGGCAGCACCGGCACGTTTTCGAGCACGGTGGGAATCGCAGTCGCGGGAATCGGAGTCGCGGGAGTAGTCGGTTCGGACACGCTCAAGCCCTCGGTGACGAGTGGGACACGGCCGGGCGTCTGTCAGAACCCCGGCCGACGGCGTTTATAGCCCTAGTGTAGCGGGAAATGAGGCTGCGGCACCGCGTTTCAAGGGTGACGCGCCTCACAGGCAGCGCGTTTGAGGAACGCGGGCTTGGGACGGGTCAGTGATTCGAGCCGGAGGCGCGGCGCGGCTCGTCGACGCTCGCAAGCCGGCCGTCATCTGAGCCGTACACCACGTAGGGCTTGGTTTGCCCGTCGATGACCGTCTCGTCGATCACGATCTTGGAGACGTTACGCATCGAGGGCAGCTCGTACATGGTGTCGAGCAGCACGGTCTCGAGGATGGTGCGCAGGCCCCGCGCCCCGGTCTTGCGCTGCATGGCGCGGTGCGCAACCGCGCGCAGCGCCTCGTCACGGAACTCGAGGTCCGCACCCTCCATTTCGAACAGGCGCCGGTACTGCTTGGTCAGCGCGTTCTTGGGCTCGGTGAGGATCGAGACGAGCGCCGGTTCATCGAGCTCATCGAGCGTCGCCACCACCGGCAGACGCCCCACGAATTCCGGGATCAGGCCGTACTTGATCAGGTCCTCGGGCTCGACGTCGTGGAACAGGTCGCTGCCGTGCGGGCGGTGGTTGATGTCGCGCACCTCGGAGGTGAAGCCGATGCCGCTCTTCTGGGTGCGGTTCAGGATAATCTTTTCCAGGCCGGCGAAGGCGCCACCGCAAATGAACAGGATATTGCTGGTGTCGACCTGCAGGAACTCCTGCTGCGGGTGCTTGCGGCCGCCCTGCGGCGGCACCGAGGCAATCGTGCCCTCGATGAGCTTCAGCAGCGCCTGCTGGACGCCCTCGCCCGAGACGTCGCGGGTGATCGACGGGTTGTCCGACTTGCGCGAGATCTTGTCGATCTCATCGATGTAGACGATGCCGGTCTGCGCCTTCTCGACGTCGTAATCGCATTTCTGCAGCAGCTTCTGGATGATGTTCTCGACGTCCTCGCCGACGTAGCCGGCCTCGGTGAGCGTGGTCGCGTCCGCAATGGTGAACGGTACGTTCAGCAGCCGCGCCAGCGTCTCCGCGAGCAGCGTCTTGCCGCAGCCGGTCGGGCCGATCAGCAGAATATTGCTCTTGGCGATCTCGACCTCGTCCTTGGAGCGCGAGCCGGTGCGGGTTTGCAGACGCTTGTAGTGGTTGTAGACCGCGACCGAGAGCACCTTCTTGGCGCGCTCCTGGCCGATGACGTATTCGTCGAGGACCTTCTTGATTTCGTGGGGCTTGGGGAGCTTGTCGCGCGCGCGTTCGGCGCGGTCCTCGAGCTCCTCACGGATGATGTCGTTGCACAGCTCGACGCATTCGTCGCAGACGAACACCGACGGGCCGGCGATCAGCTTGCGCACCTCGTGCTGACTCTTCCCGCAGAAGGAGCAGTACAGGAGCTTGCCGTCATCATGGCGGCTGCGGGCATCTTCACTCATCGAGGTGTCTCATAAACTCACGTCGCGCTACTTCTCAAGGGCACGTCGAACGCCAGTTTCTTATAGCACGGTGTCCGGCCATGAAGCAAAGAGCGACTTCACAGCTAAGTCCTTCTGTGCACGGAAGTTATATGACGTGGTTCACCTCTTTGACATTTGCTTGGGTCGCCTCCCGCAATAGGGCAAATCACGCCGGCTTTCCCGGGGTCGGGGCCGGCAGCTCGCCGCGCTGTTCCAGCACCTTGTCGATCAGCCCGTAGCGTACCGCCTCGTTCCAGTCCATGAATCGGTCGCGGTCGGTATCCTGCTTGATGCGCTCGACGCTCTGGCCGGTGTGCTTGGCCAGGATCTTGTTAAGTCGGTCGCGCGTCTCGAGCATCTCCCGGGCGTGGATCTCCATGTCCGCCGCCTGCCCCTGAAAACCGCCCAGGGGCTGGTGAATCATCACTCGCGCGTGCGGCAGGCAGTAGCGCTTGCCGCGCGTGCCGCCGGCGAGGAGCACGGCGCCCATGCTGGCCGCCTGGCCGATGCAGATGGTGCTCACGTCGGGCTTGATGAACTGCATGGTGTCGTAGATCGCCAGTCCCGCGCTCACCACGCCGCCCGGGGAATTGATGTACAGCGCGACGTCCTTCTCCGGATTCTCGGACTCCAGGAACAGCATCTGCGCGACCACGATGTTCGCCACGTAGTCATCGACCGCACCCACGATGAACACCACGCGCTCCTTGAGCAGGCGCGAGTAGATGTCATAAGCCCGTTCACCCCGCGCGGTCTGCTCGACCACGATGGGGACCAGATTCAAGCCGCGTTCGTTCATGTTTCGCTCGCCTGTTCGTGCTGGGGTTCGTACTGAGGGTCGTGCCGGGGTTCGTGCTGATGCTGATGTTCGTGATCCTCCGGCTGGCCAAAGCCGGTGAGTTCGCTGAAGCTCATGGCCCGCTCCGTGACGCGCGCGCGCTCCAGCACCCAGTCCACGACCTGGTCCTCGAGGACCGCGGACTCGATCGTGCGCATCGCGTCCTTGTTGTGCTGGTACGCCCGCCGCGCCTCGTCAGGATTGGGGTAACCCTCCGCGAGCTCGGTGACCCGCGCCTGCACGCGCTCGCGGTCCACCTTCATGGCCTGCGCCTGCACGATCTGCGCGACCAGCAGGCCGAGCGCCACGCGCCGGCGCGCCGGCTCCTCGAACACCTCGCGCGCGGGCAGCTGGCTCGCCTCGCGAATCCCCAGGCGCCGCGCCGTATCGATCTGCAGCTGCTGCACCTGCTCGTCGATCAGGGCGCGCGGCACATCGACGGGGTTGTCCTTGTAGAGGGCATCGAGCGCCTGCACGCGCACCCGGCCGCGAATCACATCAGCAAGCTCCCGCTCCATGCTCTTGCGAACCTCGGCGCGCATTTCCGCAAGCCCGCCCTGTTCGACACCGTACCCATGAAAGAATTCATCGTCGACCGCCGGAAGGGAGTGTTCCTCGACTGCCTTAATGGAGAGATGCAGCTCGGCGGACTGGCCGGCGAGCTTCTTGTTCGGGTGAGCGGCGGGGAACACCGCGCTGACGGTGCGCTGCTCGCCGGCGCGCACGCCCTTCAGGCCCTCCTCGAGTTCGGGCATCGCCTGGCGGGTGCCCAGCACGATTCTCACATCGGTGAGATCGCTGCCTTCGAACGGTTTGCCGCCGATGCGCGCCTGGTAATCGAACACCACGCGATCGGAGTCGCGCGCTGCCCGTTCGACCGGCGTGAACACCGGCCGCTGCCGGCGCATGTTCTCGATCATGGCGTCCACGTCCGTCTCGGACACCGCGGCTACCGGCCGCTCGATGGCGAGGCCCTCGGGCGGGTTCACCCGGATCTCGGGCAGCACCTCGAAATGGGCGGCATATTTCAGGCCCGTCTCCGGCCCTATTGCAATCGGCTCGATGCGCGGCCCGCCGGCGGGCCGCAGCTTTTCCTGCCTCACGGCCTGTGCAAAGGAGCTGCGCACCAGGTCGCTCAGCACCTCGGCGCGCACCTGCTCGCCAAACTGCTTGGTGATCACCGCAAGCGGCGCCTTGCCAGGGCGAAAGCCCTTCAGGCGCGCGGTGCGCGACAGGCGCTTCAGGCGCTGCTGCACCTCGTTGGCCACTTCGGTGGCGGGCACAGCCACTTCGAGGCGCCGTGAAAGACCACCCGTGTCAGACAGTGAGACTTCCATCAATTCAATCCTCGGCTCCGGGACCTCGAGCCCCGCTGCCAGCGACCGTAAAGCCAAGGAGAACTGGTGCGAAAGGAGAGACTCGAACTCTCACGGGTTTCCCCACTGGATTCTAAGTCCAGCGCGTCTGCCAGTTCCGCCACTTTCGCCCGTGCCGTGCGCCGCACGAGCCGGATGCGGCCACACCTGTCGGCCGTGCGTCGGGGTGGGGCGCATTATAGCCGATGCCGTCCGGCGGCCCGTTCACGGCCGCGCCTCGTGATCCACGCCGCTGTTGGTCTTGTAACTGATTGATTATTATAGCTGCACGAGACTACACATGAGTCTCGGCTACCTGCACGAACGAAAACGCCGCCCGCGCACCTCGGGCGGCGTTAGTTATCGACCTTTTGCGCCCCGGCTTTGCGTATCAGTACCGCTCGTGCCTGTCGTCCGCACGAGCCTGCCGCTCAGGGTAGCCCCCCATCTCGCGTTCGACGTCCAGGTACGATTCGGTTACAGGCTTCAAATCGATCCGGGCCTCGCGGCTGTCGGAACGCTCCACCTCATCACGCAGCGCGTGATAGCTGCGGGAGAGTCGCTCAAAGGACTCCTTCACTTCTGCGCCGCCGGCGCGCCGCTCCTCGACGGTGCGGCGAAACTCGTACGCCCGATCCGCCAGCTCGCGGGCGCCCCGCGAGTAACCCGGGGGCTCATCGCGCGCGTTCTGGGCAAACACATGCGCGCTGTGCTCAAGCCTGTCAGCGGAGCTGGTGAGGCCACCGCGCGTCATGACACAACCGCCAAGCCCCAACAGTACCGACGATGCAATCGCGAGTGTAATACTTCTTGCAACAACCATAGGCTCCTCCTGCCGCTTACCCGGTGCGGCTTCATTGCCGCAGCCAGACAGATGTTGAATCGCCGCGGGAGAGTTGGCCGCCATTCACAGCATCGATCCGATTCAAGAGCGAGCACAATGGGACGTTCTCACGTCCGTACGTGAGAGCGCTCCTACAGACATCAGCGTGGCGGGCCGCGTGTCGGGGTGCGACGAGTTGACGCGCGGCTGGGGCTAACTCATGTTATGAGCAGCGGTCAGCATGCGAACAAGGATTGCCCGCTTTGGGATTCGTCTGACACGAGCGCATGATCCGCAAGCTGAAATCCGGACGGTATCGGCTGTACTCGCGCAAGCCCGATCCGCGCACCGGGCGGCGGCGAAACCTCGGCACCTTCGAGACTCGCGCGGCAGCCGAAAAGCATGAGCGTGCGGTGCAGTTCTTCAAGCACCGCCGATAGCAGCAGCAACCGGAACTAGTGCCCGGCGTTAGGTCCCGGGCCCGGTGGTTGACTTGACAAATGCGCAGCCGAACTCCTCTCATGCCGCGCGCCCAGTTGCGCCTCCCATTGGGTTTCTGTCATGCAGCTGGGCGCCATATGGGAGCCCGTCGGTGAGGCCGTGGGACAGAACAACGTCCGATCCCCGTTGCTGACGACTTTGTAACCGCCTCGTTCTGCTGCCGCGATGTTGGCCGCGTGTCTCTCGGCAGTTATCGGTGGTGCAGGCGGTCGCGCAGCACACGCAGCCACTGTCACCGCCAGGATCACAAGAGCCAATCGCACGGTATGCCCCCAGGATCACTATGCCCCGCGCAACAGACGATACGCAAGCGCCTCGCCTTCGGCGCCCCGCGGCTCAATCAGTGTTTGAAATGGTGGGCCGTGTAGGGATCGAACCTACGACCAAGAGATTAAGAGTCTCCTGCTCTACCAGCTGAGCTAACGGCCCTGGTTTTCAACTGGGGTGGACGATGGGACTCGAACCCACGACAACCGGGATCACAACCCGGGGCTCTACCAACTGAGCTACGTCCACCGTCCGGCCCCTCATCGTGCGGCTGGCGTGCCCGGCAGGACTTGAACCTGCGACCCTCGGCTTAGAAGGCCGATGCTCTATCCGCCTGAGCTACGGGCACGACTTCCAGGCGCCCCTAGCCGGCCCCGCCGCACGGGGGGCGCGAATCATACGTATTTGACTCAGGGAGCGTCAATTTGCAGTGCGGATGGCTGCGGCGCAGCCCTGGGCTCACCCTGCCCGGGCCTCGCCTTTGTTACACTCGCCAAAACGCTTCGCTTTCGTTAGGTCATCGATGAAGGGTCCACTCAGCGCCCGCCAGGGCGAGCCGGCTGCTGCTGGCGTCGCGGTTGCGCGCGTCGGCATGCTGTCCGCATTCGACATCGGCACCACGGCAAGTGAAGTGGCGCTCGTGGAGTTGCGACGGTTGCTGGCCGCGTGGCACGCGCACGAACCGGGCGCGCGCCTGGGGCACGATCCGGAAGCGCTGCACCAGCTGCGTGTCACCGCGCGCCGTATCGACGCGACGCTCGGTCTGTTCAAACGCCAGCTCCCCATGGCGCTCTTGCACGCGCGCAAGACCGCCAAATCCGTGCTGCGTACCCTGGGGGCGGCGCGCGACCTCGACGTGCAGCTCGCGGAGCTCGCCCGCTACTGCGCCGGGTTGTCCGAACACGAGCGTACCGCGGCGGAGCCTCTGAAAGCGCGCCTCGAGGCGCAGCGGGCGCGGGCGCGCGCGCGCATGGTCAGGGCGCTCGACTCCGAGCCCACGCGGCGCTGGCTTGAAGCGCTCAGCCTCGCGAGCGCGCAAGCCTCGGCCGGCAACGGGGCGTTCGCCGACCGTGCGATGGTGGTCATGCCGGAACGCGTACGCTGCCGCTTTCGCAAGCTCAGAAAGTCCGTCCGCAGGCTGCGTACCAAGTCCTCGATGGAGGACTACCATGCCGTTCGCCGCCGCGCAAAGCAGTTGCGCTATGCGATCGAATCCGGCGCGGGCATGTTCGGCAAGCCCGCGGACGAGACGCTCAAAGCGTTGCGCCGCCTGCAGGACAAACTCGGCGCACAGCAGGACGCTTACATGTCCAGGAATCGCCTGGCCACCCTCGCCGCCGACCCCGCGAACGGGCTGCCGCCCGCAACGCTGTTCCTGATGGGGCGCCTGGCCGAGCACCACGCCAGCACGACCGCGGAGGCGCGCAAGACCCTCACCGGCTCCTGGCGCAAGGTCCGAGGCAAGCGGTGGAGAGCGTTGCGCACCAAGCTCGCGGAACTGAGCGATACCGCCGGCGAGGCGAACAACGGCGCGCCCGCGCAGCCAACCCACGCGCACGACGCAGCCATGGCCGCCACCAGCCTGGGGCCTGTGCCGGAGCCGGAACCGCGCCCGATCAAGCATTGACGGTCAGCGGACGCGCGCATGGAGCTGCTGGTCGTCCGACACGCCATCGCCCTCGAACGCAGCGCCAGGCGCTGGCCGGACGATGCTCGGCGCCCGCTGTCGCCGCAGGGCGCGGCGCGCGCCCGCAAGGCGGCGCTGGGACTGAAGCGCGTCACGGAACACCCGGCGCGGGTGCTCGTGAGCCCGCTGCGCCGCGCACAGCAGACCGCGGCGATCCTTACCCAGTTCGCCGGCTGGCCCGAGGCGGGAGAGTGCGTGCAGCTGCTGCCCGGCGCAGACCCCGAAGGCCTGCTGGCGCTGCTGGCACGCAGTCACGACAGCCGCATCGCCGTGGTCGGGCACCAGCCCGGTCTGGGCCGGCTGCTCGCGGCGTGCCTGCCGGGCGGGGTGGGGGCTGCGGCGTTCGAGTTCAGGAAAATGGGTGTTGCGCTGCTGTGCTTCCAGGGGGCGGCGCGCGCCGGGTGCGGTCAGCTCATGTGGCTGCTGCCGCCGAGAATCCTGCGCGCGGCCGGTTAGCCAAGGCGTTGGTCAGTGGGCTGCGGAGGAGGACGCGGCGCCCAGGCCGCCGCGCAACGGCCGCGCCAGCCACACCAGAAAGATCAGGCCGAGGAACAGCAGCCCCGACACATAGAAGATGTCGTTCGCGGAGAGCATGAACGCCTGGGAGTCGACCATGCGATTGAGCAGCGCGTAGCTCTGATCCGGGCCCATGCCGCTGGCGTGCAGGTTGCCGAGCGCCTGCGCCGTCACCGGATCGTTGGGCGTGAGGTGCTCGACCAGCTGGGCATGGTGCAGCGTGGCGCGCCGGTCCCACAGTGTGGTGGTGATGGACGTGCCGAATGATCCGGCGGTGATGCGCGCGAAGTTCGACAGCCCGGAAGCGGCCGGGATGCGCTCGGGCGGCAGCCCGGAGAGGGTGATCGACATGAGCGGAATAAAGAACACCGCCATCCCCGCGCCCTGGATCACGGTCGGCACCAGCAGCGTCGCGAGGGTGGCGTCGGTGTTGAAGTGCGCGCGCATGAACAGCACCAGCGCAAACACCGCGAACGAGATGGTCACGAGGATGCGCGGATCGATGCGGTCGGAGAAGCGGCCCACGAGGGGCGTGAACACCAGGGCGAGCAAGCCGACCGGCGCGAGCACCAGCCCGGCGAGCGTCGCCGTATAGCCCATGTACTGCTGCAGCCACAGCGGCAGCAGCACCACATTGCCGAAGTACAGCCCATAGGCGCACAGCAGCGCCACGGTACTCACCCAGAAATTGCGCAGCCGGAACAGCGCCAGGTCGACGATCGGATGCTCCTCGGTGAGCTCCCAGATCAGAAAGACCGCGAACGCCACCACCGTCACGCAGGCGAGCGCGACAATCGTTGCGGAGTTGAACCAGTCGAGATCCCTGCCCTGGTCGAGCAGCACCTGCAGCGCGCCGACCCAGATCACGAGCAGCGCCAGGCCCACCGTGTCCACCGGCACTTTCGCGGTCGGGGTCTCGCGCTTGTGATAGATCCCCCAGGTCACGAGCGCCGCGCCGATGCCCACCGGCACGTTGATATAGAAGATCCACGGCCAGGAGATGTTGTCGGTGATCCAGCCGCCCAGCAGCGGCCCCACCACCGGCGCCACGAGCGTGGTCATCGCCCACATGGCGAGCGCCGTGCCGGCGCGCGTCTTGGGATAGCTCGCCAGCAGCAGCGACTGCGACAGGGGAATCATCGGGCCGGCGACCGCGCCCTGCAGCACCCGGAACAGGATGAGGAGCGACAGGCTCGGCGCCAGGGCGCACAGGAAGGAGGCGATGACGAACAGCACGACCGAGGCGGTGAACAGCTTCACCTGCCCGAAGCGGCGCGTCAGCCAACCGGTCAGCGGGAGCGAAATGGCGTTGGCCACACCGAAGGACGTGATCACCCAGGTGCCCTGATCGGGCGAGACGCCGAGGTCGCCGGCGATGGCCGGGATCGACACGTTGGCGATGGACGTGTCGAGCACGTTCATGAAGGTCGCGAGCGACAGCGCGATGGTGCCGATCGCAAGCGCCGAGCCGGTGAGCGGCGGCAGCCCGGCCGGCGCCCCGCCTGGGGCGCCGCCGGTCACCGGTCTGTCAGCATTCTCGGCGGACACTGCCTTCAGCTCCCCTGAGCTTGCGCGTCGCGCAGCGCCTTAGTGCTGCAGATGCCGCGCCGCGCCGGTGAGCTGCGCGCTCGCGAGCAGGGAATGATCGGGCGTGGCGTGCGCGGCCAGCGCCTGTACCGGCGCGGACTGGTTGGCGGCAATGATGGCCTGCACGCGTGCGTCCGCCAGCGCATTGCTCGAGCCGAACACGTCCGTCGACCAGGCCGCCGAGGTATTGGCGAGTTGCGGAAGGCGCGCCCCGTCGCCACCGTGGCTTACGTCCACGTCGGCCTTCATGGAAAGCCCGATCTGCAGCGGGTGCGCGGCCACCTCGCGCGCACTGAGTGCGATGCGCACCGGCACGCGCTGCACGATCTTGATCCAGTTGCCGGTCGCATTCTGGGCCGGCAGGAGCGAGAAGGCCGCCCCGGTGCCGGCGCCAAAGCCTGCGACCGCGCCGTGAAACACCACGCGCGTGCCGTAGAGGTCGGCGCTGAGTCTCACCGGCTGACCGACCCGCATGCGCTGCAGCTGCGGCTCCTTGAAATTGGCGTCGACCCACACCTGATCGAGCGGTACCACCGCCATCAACGGCATCCCGGGGCTCACGCGCTGCCCGAGCTGCACATTACGCCGCGCCACGAAACCGGCCACCGGAGCGGGCAACTCGGTGCGCGCCAGGGTGAGGTAGGCATTGCGCACCGCCGCCGCTGCGTCGCGCACCTGCGGGTGGTCCTTGAGGGTGGTGCCGTCCACGCGTGCGCGGTTGGCGGCGAGCTGCTGCTGGGCGGCGAGCAAGCCCGCCTGCGCAGCCTTGACCGCATCGACCGCGTGCTGCAGTTCCTCGCCCGAGACCGCGCCGGAGGTTCCGAGGCGCTGGCGGCGCGCGAGATCGCTTTGCGCGGCGGCGAGGTCCGTCTGGCGCTGCTGCGCGGCGGCCTCGAGCTGTGCGCTGGTGGCGAACAGATTGCGCACGTCGCGCACCGTGCGCGCGAGCTGCGCCTCCGCCTGGTCGAGCGCCACCCTCGCATCCGCCTGATCGAGGCGCACCAGCGCCTGGCCGGTCTTGACGAACTGGGTGTCATCGGCGCCGAGTCCAATCACCGTGCCGGAGATCTGCGGGGTGATCTGCACCACGTTGCCGCCGACGTACGCATCGTCGGTGGTCTGGTGATAACGCAGAACCTGCGCCCAATACGTGCCGTAGACGAGCGCGATGAGCAGGAAGCCGCCGAGGGCCCCGGCCAGCCAGCGCCAGCGCCGGGTGGTGTTGGAAGGTAGTTTGCCGTTCTGCGCCTTCATGATGATCCTTTAACTATCCGTCGTCGTTGCCGTGGCTAATAATGCCTAGGCAAACATCACTTCAAAAAAAACCGTTGGCCCCTCAGGCAGTAGCGCGCGCCGGCAGTTCCTGCGCGTTCTCGAGCATGCGGGTGAGAAAGCCCTCCAGCTGCCGCGCGTCCCTCCTGGTGAAGCCGCGCAGGAAGCGGTTGGCCACCGTCAGCGCTATCTCGCGCATGCGCGGATACCCCGCCCGGCCCTCCTCCGTCAACTCCAGATACATCAGCCGACGGTCGTGGGCGCTGCGGTGGCGGCGGATCAGACCCTTGCTCTCGAGGCGATCGAGCATGCGCGTCATGGCGCCTGCGTCATACGAGATACCCTTGCACAGATCCGACGCCGACATGGGCCCCTCCGCGGCCGCCAGATTCGCGATGATGATGAACTGCGCCGCGCTCAGCTCCAGCGGCGCGAGACGCCGGTCGGCCTCGAGCTCCCGGTCGAGCGCCGTCAGCATCTCTATCCGCACACGGCTCAACAGGTAACCCACGCTCTTGCGCGGCTGGTAGGTCGTGCTGTCGTAAATGTCGCCCACGGTCGTACTCCTGAACATCTCCCGTTGGGGGGACGCAGGTCTCCTCCCGGGGATTGCACGTCACAATACTTGCCTAGGCTGTAGTTGTCAAGGCTTTAACTGCTGGGGCAAGGCGGAGCGCGGATCGGAAGCGCTCTGTGGGTCATGCATCGGTTCTTCTGACATGACATTGAGGCGCGACTCGCGCGCTCTGCCTCCCGGGAACAGTGTCGCATCGGGTTTAACCCTACCCTAACTCAGCTTCGCGAACGCAAGCGACAGCCAAGCGGCGTCATGGGAACGCCCGGTTGATTGCGGTTGCATGCCGGCGCGCGTAGCATCCGCCCGCTGACTGCAGACCAAGAATCTTCGGCAGCCACAAAAAGATTCGGCGCAGGGAGAGTGGAGGAACAACATGACATCCCGCAAGGCAGTACGGATTCTCGTCACCGCGTGGCTACTTTCGGCGTTCGCGGCGCAAGCCGGACCCGATGACAGATTTCCTTTTCTCGAAGCCACCGTGGCGCAGTTACAGGCTCAGATGGCCGCCGGCCAGCTGACCTCGGAGCAACTGACGCGCGCCTACATTCAGCGCATCCACAAGCTCGACCAGGGAGGCTCCGGAGACGACGGCGACTCAAGTAGCCTCGGGGTGAATGCCATCATTGAACTCAACCCGGATGCGCTGGCGCTGGCGCGCAAGGCCGACGAGCTGCGCAGAAAGGGCGTGGTGCTCGGACCCTTGCACGGCATCCCGGTGCTGCTGAAGGACAACATCGACACCGGTGACAAAATGCAGACCAGCGCGGGATCGTTTGCGCTGGTGGGAATGCCCGCTTCGCAGGATTCCACGGTCGCGGCCAACCTGCGCGCCGGCGGTGCGGTAATCCTCGGGAAGACGACCCTGTCAGAGTGGGCTAACTTCCGCTCATTCGGATCGATCAGTGGCTGGTCGGGTCGTGGCGGCCAGGCACATAACCCCTACGGTATCGACCGCAATCCCTGTGGCTCCAGTTCCGGCTCGGGTGCGGCGGCTTCGGCGAACTTCGCCACCGTGTCGCTCGGCTCGGAAACGGATGGCAGCATTGTCTGTCCGGGCAATGCGAGCGGCGTGGTTGCCCTCAAACCCACGGTTGGACTCACCAGCCGGGCAGGCGTCGTGCCCATTTCGCATACGCAGGACACGGTGGGTCCACACACGCGCACGGTGGCCGATGCGGCCGTGGCGCTGAGCGTGATCCAGAGCCGCACTTATGACGGTCGCGACCCTGCAACCGGCAGCGTACCGTTGGGCTGGCGCGGACGCTTTGCTCGGCCGACTAACATCCCCACCGACTACACCAAGTTCCTCGACCCGAATGGGCTGAAAGGAGCGCGGATCGGCATCACCCGCGCGGGGCTGAACGGGTTCGACCCTTTCGTGACGACACCGGCCGCGGTGACCGCGGCGATCGAAGCCGCGTTCAAGGCGCTCAGCGATGCCGGTGCGACCGTCATCGATCTGGACGCGGAGGGATTCAGCTTCACCCCCGCGTTTGGGGAGTTTGGGATATTGCTCTATGACTTCAAGAACGATGTGCGCGCGTACTTCGCCACCCGCGCCGGCGTGCCCGTTGCCGGCGGGACGCTGCAGACAGCCATCGACTTCAACAATGCCCACGCTGATGTCGAGATGCCGTTCTTCAATCAGGACATCTTCGACCTGGCGAACTCGCTGAATACCAGCGATCCGAACGCGGCGCAGGATCCCGGCCTTTTCGGCAGCAACGCCGCCGGGATGTCCTCTTATAACATCGCGCTCGACCTCGACCAGGCCGCCGGCGTCAGCATGGACCAGGCCCTGAGCATGTTTCACTTGGACGCGGTCGTATCGGCGACCGACAATCCGGCGTGGTCCACCGACCTGGTGTTCGGCGACCACTTCATCTTCGGAACCTCGGGCCTCGCAGCGGGGCCGGGATATCCGATCGTGCAGGTGCCTGCGGGCGAAGTGTTCGGCGTGCCCCTCGGCATCAGCTTCTTCGGGACGGCGTTCAGCGAGCCGACTCTGATCAGGCTCGCATCCGGCTACGAAGCGGCGACCCAGGCGCGCGCCCACAACCTGCCGACGTTCGCGCCGACGGTGCCTTTCGACCACATCCAGGGCGCGCTGCAGCAGCACAACGCCGCGGGCGCCAATGCGACGCCGTCGTCGTCGGCGGCCGTGTCATCCAACACCGCCCAAACGGCGGCGGCTGCGACGTCCAACCAGGCTGCGAGAGCGAAGCTCAAGAGAATGCCGCACAACCTGTAATAGAGTGGTCGGGGCAGAGGGATTTGAACCCCCGACCCTCTGCTCCTGACTGGCGGCGCGTGACCTTCAATAGTTAGCCTTCGTTATTGGCCCCCGAACACGCTGCTAATCCTACGCCCGCCAATCTTTCCCAATACGGGGGACCCCCCCATTTGGAGCCGTTCTGTCACGTCCCTTTCCAACTTGCGCCACTCGGCGTTGCGCAACGCAGCGATATATCGTGGCTCCAACAGACATGCACACGAACACGCAGCAGCAACTGTATTCGCTCCCACCAGGCCGAGACTGCCTTGGGCGTCTCGCGCGCGACTCTTTATCGACTGATGGAGCGTGGCGAGCTGCGCTCGGTAGAGATCGGCGATACGCGTGAGTCCGCTGCCCGGCAGGATCACGGTTGTGTTTTAGAGATCGATAAGCCCTTTGCTTTGTGTGCGGCAAGACTTGGAACCCGGAGGGTTCGCAAGAGCCTCGTGGCTTCGAACCCCACCCTCTCCGCCAAGGAAAACAGGAGTCACACTGGCTTGCGCAGTACGGCGCAAACTCGAAAGCAGAAGATTTCCTGCAGTAGCGGAATTTTGGCGATCGCGCTCGGGATGGCGTAGAAGGGCAGCCGCCACGCAAGCTGGCCACCGGTATGGCGGCTCAGGCGTCGCTCCATGTGGCCGAGGCAATCGAAACGCTCCACATGGAACGAAGATGCCCTCACCAGGGAGCGGAATCTGCGCACGGTAAGTCCGTTTAGATTCCAGAGCTTGTCGGTGGGCACGTCCCGCAGAAACTGTCGGTATGTAACGCCCTGGCTGTCGAGCAGCTTGTGCGTTGCAGATTTCAGGGCGCGCGTCGTGAAGAACAGGTTCAGTCCCGGGAAGGTCGTCGCATAGCCGTGCAAATGCGAGCCGCCGGTAATGTCGTAATAGGGCGGGAATACGACCGTCAAGATCCCACCCGGCCGCAGTACCCGCCAGCATTCATTCAATACCTCGGGCGGCGAGATCACGTGCTCCATCACGTCGAACATTGTCACCATATCAAACTGGGCATCGGCGCTGGGGATCTTCTCGCCGGTGCCGACTAGGAACCTGGCCCTGCCGTTGGCGAATTGGTTTGCGTACGAGACCATCCCTTCGCTGATCTCCACGCCTGTCACCGACTTTGCGCCGTACTCCAGGAAGCGAAGCGATCTGCCGCCAAATCCGCTTCCGAGGTCGAGCAGCTCCTTTCCAGTGAACATCGTCTCGTCAGCCTCGAACCAACGATAGAAAGGGTCTGCACACTCAGCGTCGTATTCTGATTGCGGACGAGGGGCCGCGTCCTTGAAAATCGAATCCTTCGCAGGGAAGGTCTTGAAGATTGTCAAGAGGAACCTATCTGGCCAACTCATCATTCCCGCTAACTCCCGCAGCTCCCTGCATTCTGGTCATTTTGGACACACCGGTAGTGGAAGCCAAGACTGGAAATGCGGCGGGCGCCTGAGCGCGCACGCTTGATTGCGCCGACCCCCGGAAAGGGCCGCGCCGATGATGGCTAATCAGGCGCGCTCGCGCGCAAACATGGTGATGCGGCGCCGCAAGCAGAAGCACGGGAGTGCGCATGCGGCCAAGCAGAGCTTGGGGCAACGTTCGCATTGACGCATCGAGGTGTTAGGGGTATGAGGTCCAACGCCGCTTTGATCCGCTCCCAACTCGATACCCAAGTCTTCGAAGCTGAAATGGATGACGCAACCTGCAGGCGATGCCCGATTGCCTCCGAGTTGCGGCCGTAGGGAAAGAGGCGATCCGCGAGTTATTCCCGCCAGGGCCACGGCGGGACTGGCCTGCTCCCAAAGCAGATGCGTTACCAGACTGCGCCATGCCCCGACGGAACCAAAAATCATACGGAAGCGCTCGCCGCAGCGTCAAACGCCCGTCGCATCGCTAGGCGCGGCGCCAGGCGGTCTTGCCCCCGGGCTTATCCTCGAGCACGCGAGCGGTCGCCTGACAGGCGCGAGTGTGCCCCGTCCGCGGTGCGCCGCCGTCCCCGGCGTGTAGAATTACGCCGCGATCCTCCGGGGTGTAGCTCAGACTGGTAGAGCGCTACGTTTGGGACGTAGATGTCGCAGGTTCAAATCCTGTCACCCCGACCAGGTTCATCGCGTGACGGGAGTTGTTACTTCGCCGGCGCGCTGTCGGCTTGCGGATTCTCTGGCTTGGCGGCCACGCGCTGGTTGCCGCGGGCAAAGTTAGCGGCTGCGTCGGCCACCGAAATCATGCCTTGCGAATTCTTCATCTTGTCGAATTTTTGCTCGGCGTATTTCATGAACTCGTCCTTTGAGATCTTGCCGTCATGGTCGTTATCCATCGCTTTGGCGTCGAAGCGCAGATTGCCGCGGGCGAAGTCCTGGGCGGCCTGAACAACGGGAATCGAGGGCGCGCCCTTGGCCATCGTCCGCCACATGGTGTCACCGTATTTCATGAACTCATCCTTGGCGATCATTCCGTCGGCATTGGCGTGCATGGCCTTGGCATCGAAATGCATGTTGCCGGTGGCAAGGTCGTCCGTCGCCTGCGCATGCGTGCCGCTGGCGAGCAACAGTGCTGCCGCCGCGAGAGTCAACGGGTATTTGAACATGGCATCTCCCCCTCGCCTGGGCGTGGCGGTGTAGATCGTGTCGAAGTGAACTCTTTCGGGGGCAGTATGCGCCTCCTCGACTTGGACCGGAGCCCTGTCTGGGCCACGAGCTCCCGGATCGGGCCGCCGGGATGCCGTGGGTCAGGCGCGGCGCCAGGCGGTCTTGCCCCCGGGCTTATCCTCGAGCAGTACGCCGGCCGTGGCAAGCTCCTCGCGGATACGATCCGATTCGGCCCAGTTCTTCGCGCGGCGCGCCGCGGCGCGCGCGGCGATGCGCGCTTCGATCTGCGCATCGGACAGGCCCGCACCGCCCTCGGCGGCGCCGGCGGGCGGCTTCGCGAGCCGGAACCACTGTGCCGGCTCGACCTTCAGCAGACCCAGTACCCCGCCGAGCGCCCTGAGCTCCGCCGCCAGCTGCGCCGCGCGGCCCTGCTCGCCGGCATCGCGCGCCGAGTTCACTTCGCGGGTGAGGGTCTGCAGCACCGCCAGCGCCTCGGGCGTGTTGAAATCGTCGTCCATGCTGTCGAGGAAGCGCGCCGTGTGCACGCCGGCCTCGGGCGCCACCGCCGGCAGTTCGCGCAGCGCCGTGTAGATCCTCCCCAGGGCCGCATCCGCCTGCTCGAGCAGCTCGAGGGAGTAGTTGATCGGTCCGCGGTAATGACTCGAGAGAATGAAGAAGCGCAGCACCTCCGGATGGCGCAGCGCCGGCAGCACTTCGCGCAGGGTGAAGAAGTTGCCGAGCGACTTCGACATCTTTTCTTCGTCGACGTTGACGAAGCCGTTGTGCATCCACAGGTTGACGAACTCGTCCCCGCTCGCGGCACAGGACTGCGCGATCTCGTTCTCGTGATGCGGGAACTTGAGATCCAGGCCGCCGCCATGGATATCGAAATGCGTGCCGAGCAGCGCCGTTGACATGGCGGAGCACTCGATGTGCCAGCCGGGTCGGCCCGCACCCCACGGCGAGTCCCACGCCGGCTCACCGGGCTTGGCGTGCTTCCACAGGACGAAGTCGAGCGGATCGCGCTTGGCTTCGTCCACCTCGACACGCGCACCGGCGCGCAGGTCGGCGAGGCGCTTGCCGGAGAGCCGGCCGTAGCCGGCGAAGCGCGCCACCGCGTACATCACGTCGCCGTTGGCAGCAACGTAGGCGTAGTCCCGGGCCAGCAGCTGCTCGATCATACTGATGATCTGCGGCACGTATTGCGTGGCGCGCGGCTCGTGGTCGGGGCGGGCGATCCCGAGCTGCTCGCAATCCTGGTTCATGGCCGTGATGAAGCGTTCGGTGAGCGCGCCGATCGGCTCGCCGTTCTCGGCGGCGCGCCGGATGATCTTGTCGTCGATGTCGGTGATGTTGCGCACGTACGTGAGGCGGTAGCCGCGGTGCCGCAGATAGCGGCTGACCATATCGAACACCACCAGCATGCGCGCATGACCGATGTGCACGAAGTCGTACACCGTGAGGCCGCATACGTACATGCGTAAGCTGCCGGGCGTGATGGGCTGGAGTTCCTGCTTCTCGCCGCTGAGGGAGTTGTGGATGCGGATCATGCGAAGCGCGCCAGCCGTTCGGCTGCCTTGCCCGCAGGCATCGCTTTGAGCAGCGGCGCGAGCTCCGGGCCGTGCGCGCGCCCGGTGAGCGCCGCCCGCAGCGGCATGTAGAGCTCGGCGCCCCTGCGCCCGGTCGCGGCGCGCACCGCCTCCGCAATGGCCGGCAGGTCGTTGCCGCTGGCAGCCGCCGCGGCGGCGGCGGCAGAGAAGTAGCGCACGCCGGCGGCGCGCACCACTTCCTCGGCCGCGGGCTCCAGCGCCGGCGGCGCGCCGAACACGATATCGACCCACGGCCGCGCGTCCTCGGGCAACACCACGTTCGGCAACAGCGCGGCGATGAATGCGTCCGTGGCGTGCGCATCGAGCCCCGCGGGCAGCACCGGCGCGAGCCAGGCACGCGCCGCGTCCGCCGACAGGCGATGCACGGCGTCTTTCTGCCAGACGGCGAGCTGCAGCTGGTCGAAGCGCGACGGCGCGCGCCCCAGATGCGCCGCATCGAACGCGCGCGCCATCTCCTCGAGCGTCAGCAGCCCGTGGAGCGGACTCGAGTGCCCGAGCCGGAACAGGTGATTGACGATGGCGAGCGGCAGGTAGCCGCGCTCGCGATATTCGCGCACGCTCACCGCCGCGTGGCGCTTGGACAACGGCGCGCCGTCGGCGCCGACGATGAGCGCCACGTGGCCGTAGGCCGGCGCCGCGAGCCCCAGGGCCGCGAGAATCAGCAGCTGCCGCGGCGTGTTGGTGAGGTGGTCCTCGCCGCGCAACGCCTGCGTCACCCCCATGCAGGCATCGTCCACCGCATTGGAGAAGAAGAAAGCCGCGGAGCCGTCGGCGCGCCGCACCACGAAATCGCCGATGTCGTCGCTGAGGAAGCTCTGCGGCCCGTGCACGAAGTCCACGAACGTCACGCGCTCGCCGCGCGGCACGCGAAAGCGCAGCGTGGCCGCGGGTCCCTGCTGCTCGCGGCGCGCCCGCTCGGCGGCGGACAGCTCCCGGCAGGTGCCGGCGTAGCGCGGCGGCTTGCCCGCGGAGAGCTGCGCGCGGCGCGACAGTTCCAGTTCCAGCGGCGTGCAGAAGCACGGATAGACCGCGTCCTGCCGTTCAAGCACCGCGAACTGCCGCGCGTACAGCGCGCCACGCTGCGACTGGCGGTAGGGTCCGCGCTCATCCTCGCGGTCCGGGCCCGCGTCCCAGTCGATGCCGAGCCAGTGCAGGTCCGCCATGAGCGCCGTGGTGTAGGAGTCGAGACTGCGTTCGGTGTCGGTGTCTTCGATGCGCAGCAGGAAGCGCCCCGCGGCGCTGCGCGCCAGCAGCAGGTTGAACAGCGCGGTGCGCGCGTTTCCCAGGTGCAGCTCACCGCTGGGACTGGGGGCGAAGCGGGTGACCCGCTGCGGCTCCCCGCCCGGGGGTGAAATCGCGCTCGCGCTCATGACGCCATGGTACGGGAAAGTCACGAAGCTCAACAAAGCGCCGCGCGCCTGCCGCCTGCTATAGAATTCGCGGCCGGAGGATTCGATGTCCATTCAGCCCCGCACCCGGATCGCCGCCCTCGCGACGCTGCTGCTCAGCCTCATGCTGCTGCACGGCGAGGCGCGCGCCGACGAGCCAAACCCGCAGGTGAAGGTCACGACCAATATGGGTGAGTTCGTCATCGAAGTGCGCCAGGACCGCTCGCCCCTCACCGCGGCGAACTTCCTGCGTTACGTGCGCGAGGGCTTCTACTCCGGCACCGTGATCCACCGCGCGGTCGCCAACTTCGTCATCCAGGGCGGCGGGCACGATGCCACCAGCTACGCTCTCAGGGCGACGCACGAAAACGTGTTCAACGAGTCCGGCAACGGCCTGCAGAACAAGCGCGGCACCGTGGGCATGGCACGCGGGGATGCGCCCCACTCCGGCAACGCGCAGTTCTACGTCAACCTGGTCGACAATCCGGACCTGGATCCGGTCTCGACCCGCTGGGGCTACACGGTGTTCGGCCGCATCGTGCAGGGGATGGACGTCATCGATCACATCGGCGAGACGCCCACCGGCTCCATCGGACCATTCAAGTCCGATGCGCCCCTGAAGCCGGTCATCATCGAGAAGATGGAGATGGTCGCGGCGGGTGCGACCAGCAGCGCGCCGGTGATAACCCCGCTGCCGCCGCGGCAGGACACGATCCTCTCGCCGAAGTAAGCGCATGGCGCGACTGTTCGTCTCGGACGTGCATCTGGATGCCGGCGCGCCCGAGGCCACGGAGCAGTTCCTCGGGTTTCTCGCCGGCGAGGCCGCGGCCGCCGAGGCGCTCTACATCCTCGGCGACCTGTTCGAGGCCTGGGTGGGCGATGACGACCAGGATCCCGCCAAGGAGCGCGTGTGCCGGGGACTGCGCGCACTCGCCGCGCGCGGTGTCGCATGCTTCGCACTGCACGGCAACCGCGACTTCCTGCTCGGTGAGGGTTTCTGCGAGCGCAGCGGCTGCCGCCTGCTGACGGACCCGGTGGTGGCGCAGTTCGATGGCGAGCCGGTGCTGCTCACGCACGGCGATGCGCTGTGCACCGACGATCATCCCTATCAGGAGTTGCGCAGCATGGTGCGCAGCCGGGACTGGCAGCGGCGCTTCCTCGCCCTGCCGCGCTCGCATCGCGAGCTGCTGGCCGATGAGGCGCGCGCCGGCAGCCGGCGGCACATCTCGCGCACGGTACCCTACATCATGGACGTCAATACGGGTGCGGTGGCCGCGGCGTTTCGGGCCGCCCGGGTGCGGCGCATGATCCACGGGCACACGCACCGCCCCGGCATGCATGAGGTCCAGACCGACGGCGGCCTGGCACAGCGCATCGTGCTCGGCGCCTGGTACGAGCAGGGAAGCTACCTGAGCTGCGAGCGGGGAAACTACCAGCTGCGCGAGCTGCCGCGCCCATCGTGAGCGGCTTGACTCCCGTGCAGGTGCGCGGCGCGCTCAGTTCTGCGACAGGGGCGTGCTGCCTTCCGGCGGTCCGCCGTGCCCGAAGTGCCCGTGCATCCCGTCGTGCATTTCCTGCAGCGTCTGGAACTTCTTCAGCTGCGACGCCGACAGCACCGGGGTGAGCTTCTGCAGGGTCTCCTGCTGAATCTGCTGGTGCAGGGCCTGCATCTGCTGCCAGTCGGGCTTGGTACCGGACGCCTTGGCCTGCTCGTGGGCGGCCTTGATCTTGGCGTGCTCTTCCTGCAGGACCGCGTGAACCTGGGTCTTCTGCGCGTCGGTCAGATCGAGCAGCGTCGCGAGCTTCTCCAGGTGAGCGGCGTGTTCCGGCGGGGCCGGGGCCTGGGCGAACAGCGCACCTGCCCATAACACGGCAAGCGCAAAAACAGTGGCTTTCATCGATTTCTCCTTGGCGTGGGTGATCGGAGCTCCGCGTTGCGGTGCTTACGCTAACGGGCGGTCGGCGATGCAGGTCGTGAGCAATCGTTAGCGAGTGTGAAGGCCGGGCACGCCACGACCAGCCGTGCGTCAAACGCGGTGCACGCCATTGTCAGGTCAGCGCCGTCGTGGCAGCAGCAGCACGGCTTCCAGCCCCCCGCCGGGCAGGTTGCGCAAGGTGAGCGATCCGCCGTGTGCCTGTGCGATGTCGCGGGCGATGGACAGCCCCAGGCCGGTGCCGCCGCTGTCGCGGTTGCGAGAGGACTCGAGCCGGTAGAACGGCTCGAACACCCGTTCCAACTCCTGCGCGGGAATGCCGGGACCGGCATCGCGCACGCGAATCGCAACCACCGCCCCGTCCTCGAGCAGGAGGTCGGCGCGCGCGCCGAACTTGGTGGCGTTGGCCACGAGATTCGTGAGACAGCGCTTCAGTGCCTGCGGCTTGGCCGTCAACGGCTGCTCGCTGCGGCCGGTGACCGTCACCTGCTGCCCCATGCCGGTAAACTCCTCGCGCACCTGGCCGAGCAGCGCGCCCAGGTCGATGGGCGCGGCCGGCTCGCCGTCCTCGATGCCGCGAAACAGGGACAGGGCTTCGCGCACCATGGCCTCCATCTCGTCGAGTTCCCGGCCGATGCGCGCCTGCATGGGGAGATTGTCGAGCGCTTCCACCTGCAACCGCAGCCGCGTCAGCGGCGTCTTCAGGTCATGCGACATGGCGGCCAGCACGCGCGTGCGGCTGTCCAGGTAGCGGCGCAGGCGATCCTGCATGGTGTTGAACGCGCGCGCCGCGTCGCGCAGTTCGCGCGCGCCGCGCTCCTGCAGCTGCGCCGGATGCATGTCCCGGCCGATGCTGTCGGCGGCGTGCGCCAGCTCCGACAGCGGCCGGGTAATGTTGCGCGCCGCCACGTACAGCACGATCACCAGGATCAGCACCAGCAGCGTCAGGTTGATGAACAGATTGCGCGGCAGCGGCGCTCCCCGCGGCATGCGCGTCACCCTGAAAAGCACCGCAGCGCCGTCGGCGAAGCGCACGCTCACGTCGTAGCGCTGCGCGCTGCCCTGGTGGGCCGCGAGCTCGTGCGCTTCGAAGAACGGCACCGGTACCGCAATCGCCTGCGGCGCCGGATCGGGCGTAGCGCGCACCTCGACCGCGTACGCCGGCCCGAGGGCGCTGCGCACCTGCTCCTTGAGGGTCCGTTCAAAGCCCGACAGCAGCGGCAGGCGTACGAAGGCGTGCTCCCCGGGGCGCGGCTCGTGCCCGTGGTCAGCGGCGGACATGTGCGGCATGTAGAGTCGTTCGTGCGCTGCTGACAGCCGGCCGACCGCCGCGGCACGCTCAGGCGGGCTCAGGGGCTGCAGCATGAGCGTGGTTTCGGCAATGCGGCGCGACCACTCGCGCACGCTCCCCTGCAGCACGAAACGCTCACGCTCCTGGGCGATGAGAAACAATCCGACCGCCTGCGCCAGCAGCACGGCGGCGACGGAGGCGGCCAGCAGCCTCCCGAACAGCGATTGTGGCCACAGGGACACGCGCATCATGGACCGCGGGCGGTTCAGTCACTCACGACATCGACCCCGACGACATAACCCTCGCCGTAAACGGTCTTGATGATCTGCGGTGCGCGCGCGTCATCACCCAGGATCTGCCGCAGGCGGCTGACGCGCACGTCGATGCTGCGGTCGAAGGGGTCGGCGTCGCGCCCGCGCAGCAACTCGGTCAGCTGCGTGCGGCTGAGCACGCGGTTGCCCGATCCGAGCAGCACCGCCAGCAGCCGGTATTCCGCGCCGCTCAGGGCAAGGCCCTTGCCGGAAGCATCGGTGAGGGTGCGGGTGATGGTATCCAGCCGCCAGCCACCGAAGGAAAAACCGCGTACGCTCTCGGGGCTCGGGTCCCGCGGGGCATGCGCCGCACGGCGCAGGATCGCCTTGATGCGGCCGAGGAGCTCGCGCGGGTTGAACGGCTTCGCCAGGTAGTCGTCCGCGCCGAGCTCGAGTCCGACGATGCGATCGACATCCTCGCCGCGCGCGGTCAGCATGATGATCGGCACCTGCGAGCGGCTGCGCAGCTCGCGACACAAGGAGAGACCGTCCTCCCCCGGCAGCATGAGATCGAGCACCAGCAGGTCGACGTGCGAGCGCTCCATGACGCGCCGCATCTCCCTGCCATCGGCAACCGTGGTGGTGCGGAACTCGTGCTTCTCGAGATATTGGGCGAGCAAGCCGCGAATCTCGCGATCGTCGTCTACGATCAACAGGTGCGGACGGTCGTTCATCGTCGCAGGATACCGGGCAACAGATGAGCTGACAGCGAATTTGGTGCCGCCGCCGGGAGCGTGCTTTGTAACCAACTGTTGGGTCAGCTGTAGTGCCCGCAATGCAGGGGGCCGGAGTGAAAACGCAGCGTGCGGTCGGGGGTTGTCACCAACTCCGCCTCGCGCGCCGCGAGCTCCCCGAGCCGCGCCTGCCACTCTGCCGGGGCGAGGCCGCGCGCGAAGCGGATGTACAGCTCGAAGTGTCGCGCCTCGGAGGTTCCCAGCTCCCGGTACAGCCGCGCGAGCGGCGCCGGCATGCGCGGCGCGAGCAACTGGAAACGCTCGGCCGAGCGTGCCTCGATCAGGGCGGCGGCGAGCAGCAGATCGAGCTTGCGCCCGGGATCGGAACTGCGCAGCGCGCGGCGCAGCTGCTGCGCGTAACGCCCCGGGCGCTGCCGCGCGAAGCCGACACCGAGCGCGCTCATGGCTCTCACCACCTGCTCGAAATGCCGCAGTTCCTCGCGCGCCAGGCGCGCCAGCGCCAACGCCAGCGGCCGGTCCTCGGCGTAAGCGAACATCAGGGCGAGCGCGCTCGAGGCGGCCTTGCTCTCGCAGTTCGCATGATCGAGCAGCAGCTCCGGCAGGCGGCTGACGGCAGCCTCCACCCAGGCCTGCGGGGTCGGCGCGCGCAGGATCGAGACCGCCTGCGCGCTCACCCCTGCGCTCCGCGGGCCAGCCACCCCTCGAGCGTGCCCTGCAGCGCCTCCGCCGCCTGCGGCGCGCCGGCGAAGCGATCCGCGGGCGCTTTCGCCAGCAGCCGCTCGAGCAGCGGTTGCACGGCCGCGAACTGGGGCGGCAGCTGCGGGATCGGCTCCTTGCGGTGTTTGTAGACGATCGCCATGGGGTTTTCGGCGCGGTATGGCTTCTCACCGGTGAGCATCTCGTACAGGATGACGCCGAGGCTGTACAGGTCGCTGCGCACATCGACCGGCTCCGCGTGGCCCTGCTCCGGGCTCATGTAGTGCGGCGTGCCGAAGATGGTGCCGGTGTCGGTCAGATCGAGCGCCAGCGCGGCGTCCTTGGACAGGCCGAAGTCGATCAGCGCGATGCTGCCGTCCTCGCGCAGCATGATGTTGCCGGGCTTCAGATCCCGATGTAACACTCCGGCCGCGTGAATCGTGGCCAGCGCGCGCGCAATCGCGGCGGCCAGGCGCAGCGCGTCGCGCGGCGTGAGGCGTGCCTGCATGCGCCGGCGCAGGTCACCGAACGCGAAGTATTCCATCACCAGCCAGGCGTGGTCGTCACTGATGCCAAGGTCGTGCAGGCGCACCACCGCCGGGTCGTTGATGCGCTGGGCAATCTCGTACTCCTGCAGGAAGCGGCGGAACATGTCGAGCGGCTCGTGCTGCTCATTCTGGAGGTCGCGCGCGACCTTCAGCGCCACCAGGGTGCCGGCGCGCTCGCTCTCCCCGACGAACAGGTCGCTCATGGGGCCGGCCGCGAGTCTGCGAATGCAGCGATAGCCGCGGATGAACGCCTCGCCAAAGCGCTGCGTCTCGCGTCCCGCGCGGCTGGTGCGCCACACCGCGCGCGCGTATGCCTGGCGCCGCTCGGCCGCGGTCAGCACCTGCGCAAAGGCGTCCTGATCGAGTTCGTCGTAGCTCAGGGTATAAGCGCCCAGCGCCGCGGCATCGCGCGCCGCCGAGCGGTCCGTGCCGCACAGCAGCACCAGCGGGGCAAATCCCGCGCGGCTTGCGAGCTCGTGTGCCCAGGTGAGACCGCGGCCGCCGGGCCAGACCTCCGCCAGCAGCACCGCATCGAACCCCTGGGCCAGGAACTCCGGCGCGAGCGCGCCCTGCGATACGGGGCTGTGCACGATGAGCTGCGCCTGCGGCCGCCATGAGGCGAGCCGCTGCCCGATGTGAGCGCAATGGCGCGCGTCTTCCTCGATCAACAGCAGTCGCATCGGGTGAAATTACAGCACGCGTGAGCGCGTGCCGCCATGACGGTCGGCGAGCGCGCGCGCCGCGGCCGCGGGCAGCTTAAGTCCAATCACCAGATCCCCGACATTGGTTCCGGTCGGACCCGTATGCACCAGATCGCCACTCGCGGCGAGCGCGCGCGCGGAGTCCGCCTGTTGCAGGCAGCGGTCGGCGTCAAGCTCCGCGAGCGTGAGCCGCGCGCAGGTCTCGGCGTCGATCAGGGCGCCGGCGTCCTCGGTGACGCCGTCGACGCCATCGGTGCCGGCCGCGAGCAGCATCAGGTCCGCGTGTCCCGCAATGAGGCGCGCCGCCGCCAGCGCCAGGTGCTGGTTGCGCCCGCCGCGACCCGGATGCGACGGCAGCTGCACGGTGGATTCGCCGCCCCAGACGCACAGCTGCGCGCTGGCGAGGCGCAGTTCGTGCGCAAAGCGCGCCGCCAGGCGCGCAGCGTCGCCCTCGAAGCGGCGCGGCGGCGCGTGCACGCTGAGGCCGAGCTGGGCCGCCGCCGCCGCAACCGCCACCACGGCCTGATCGACCGAGGCCACCACCTGGCGTTCGACCCGATCGGCGCCGCTGCCCGCGGGACCCATGAGGCCCGAGCCGATCACGCGCGGATCATCCTGCGGCACGTCCGACACGAACAACGCACGCGCCGGCCGGCCGCGCAAGCGCGCCGTGAGTCGCCCGCCCTTGATGCGCGACAGCGCCGCGCGGCGCGCGTTGAGTTCCCCGATCGCGATCCCCTGCGCGAACGCCAGCCGCGTAAGTTCCTCGAGGTCGCGCAGGGTGGCGCCCGCCTCGAGCACTTCCACCAGGCTCGAGGCGCCGCCGGAGATGAGAAACATGGGTTGCGCCTCGGGCGGCAATGCGTCCACCCACGCCAGCAGGCGCTCGCCGGCGGCGAGGGAGCGTTCATCGGGTACCGGGTGAGCCCCGAGCAGGACCTCGACTGCGCCGCCGGCAACGAACTGCGCTGCGGTGGGCGCGTCGCGCGTGATCAGCAGGGTGCGCTCAATGGCGCCCCCCAGCGCCTCGTGCGCACCGAGCGCCATGGACTCGGCGGCCTTGCCGACCGCGGCCAGCCATACGCGCGCAGGCGCAGGAGCGAGTCCGGTGAGCGCCTCGCGCACGCAACGGCGGCCGTCGACCCGCTGCAGGCCCGCCTGCAACAGGCCGAGCAGCAACTCGCGGCGCGGATCGGGGGCGTCCGCCAGTTCAGCTCCCGCGCACCACTTTGAGTTTGGCGCGCCGCTCGCGCCGCGCGTGCTTCGCCGCATCGGAGCGCTCCAGCTGCAGCCGCTCGAGATATTCGGGGGTGACGTCGCCGGTGACGTATTCACCCGAGAAGCACGAGGTGTCGAACTCCTGGATGCGCGCATCCTCGTGCTTGCACGCGGCGATCAGGTCCTCGAGATCCTGGTAGACGAGCCAGTCTGCGCCGATCAGGCGCGCCACTTCCTCCACGGTACGGCCGCTCGCGACCAACTCGCTCACCGCCGGCATGTCGATGCCGTAGACGTTCGGGAAGCGTACCGGTGGCGCGGCGGAGGCGAAGTAAACCTTGGCGGCGCCCGCCTCGCGCGCCAGCTCGATGATCTGCGCCGACGTCGTGCCGCGCACGATGGAATCATCCACCAGCAGCACCGTCTTGCCGCGGAACTCCAGATCGATGGCGTTCAGCTTGCGGCGCACCGACTTCTCGCGCTCATCCTGCCCGGGCATGATGAAAGTGCGGCCGATGTAACGGTTCTTGATGAAACCCTCGCGGTACTTCACGCCGAGCCGCTGTGCGAGTTGCAGCGCGCTGGTGCGGCTGGTATCCGGGATCGGAATGACGACCTCGATGTCGTGCGCCGGATGCGCGCGCAGGATCTTGTCCGCCAGCCGGTCGCCCATGCGCATGCGCGCCCGATACACCGAGATGTTGTCGATCTTGGAGTCGGGCCGCGCGAAATACACGTACTCGAAGATGCACGGCGTGTGCCGCAGCGTCGCGACGCACTGCTGGGTATGGAGCCTGCCCTGCTCGTCGATGAATACCGCTTCCCCGGGCGCCACGTCGCGCACGAAGCGGAACGACAGGCTGTCGAGCGCCACGCTCTCGGAGGCCAGCATCCATTCCGTGCCGCGCGGCGTGCGCCGCTCACCGAGCACCAGCGGGCGGATGCCGTTCGGATCCCGAAAGCCGAGTATGCCGTGGCCGATGATCATCGCGACCACGGCATAGCCGCCGCGGCAACGGCGGTACAGGGCGTTCAGGGCGGCAAAGACGTCCGCGGGCGTGATGCGCACGGTCCCGACCCGCTGCAGCTCGGAAGCGAACACGTTCAGCAGCACCTCCGAGTCGGAGGTGGTGTTGAGGTGGCGCCGGTCCTCGCGGATCAGGATCTCGGCGAGCTCCGTCGCGTTGGTGAGATTGCCGTTGTGCCCAAGGCAGATGCCGTAGGGCGCATTGACGTAGAACGGCTGCGCTTCGGAGGCGCCGTCGCAGCCCGCCGTCGGGTAGCGCACGTGGCCGATGCCGGCGTTGCCTTTGAGCTCGAGCATGTGATGCTGCTGGAACACGTCGCGCACCAGGCCACTGCCCTTGCGCACGTACAGCTCGCCGTCGCCGGAGGTGGCGATGCCCGCCGCGTCCTGGCCGCGGTGCTGCAGCACCGTCAGCGCGTCATACAGACGCTGATTGACCGCGCTGGTACCGACGATGCCGACGATCCCGCACATGTCAGCCGCAACTCCTCAGATCCGGACCCGCAGATCGCCCGCGCGCCGCACACGCTCCTCGCCGACCAGCGTGCGCAGCCCGTTCGCGATCGACTCCCCATAGGGGATGAGCATCGAGTGCCGCCACCACTGCTCCTCCTGCAGGCGCAGCAGCTGGCCGAGAATGACGAACACGCCGAGCAGCACGAAGCCGCGCAGCACGCCAAAGCCGAAGCCGAGCAGCCGGTCCATGCCGCTGAAGATCGACAGGCGCACGAAGTGCGCGAGCGCCGCACCGACGCCGGCGCCGAGCAGCAGCACCAGCAGCACGATAATGACCCGGGCCGCCCAGGGCCGCACCTCGGAGTCCGACATGAGGCCGCCCAGGTGCGGCGCGATCAGATCGGAGAAGTGCCAGGCGAGGAACAGCGCGATGACCCAGGCCGCCACGGCGACCGCCTCGCGCAGGAAACCGCGCGCCGCACCCACGATCGCCGAGAGCACGATCGTGACAATCAGCAGGTAGTCGGTCAGGTTCATCGCGTACCGGCGTGATCGCGGACATTGCGCGCGGCGCGGATTGTACAAGAGCATCGCACGCGTTGCCCACGCAGCGCGTCACGCGAGCCGCTACTTCGGCACGAGCGAGCCACTGTGGCCCGCGGCCCGCAACTTCACCGCCAGCTGCATCGCCGCCTCGCGGTCGTGCGCCGGGCCGACCCGCACCCGGTACAGCCGCCGCCCGGAGCTGCCCTGGGAGACGCTCACCTTGAAGCCCCCGGCCCTGACCTGTCGCGCCAGGCGTTCGGCGTTCGTGCGGCTGGCGAAGCTGCCGAGCTGCACCATCCACGTGCCGGAATCCCCCGCGACGCTGTTCGCTGCGCTCGCCGCTGCAGCGCTCGCCCGCGCGCTCTTCGCCGGCATCGGCGGGGGCGGCGCGGCGGGCGCAGCCTGTGGCGCACGGGGCGCGGCACTCGGGGCGGGCGGCGGGGTCGACTCGGCCGCCGCGGGTTGCGCAACGCTGAGCGAGGTGGGTTGTTGCGGCCCACTGGCGGTTGCCGCAGTGCTGCGCGAATGCGTATCGTCGGCGAGATTGATGGTGTAGGAGCGTAATGGCGGTTCCTCGGCCGATGACGCCACCGCCGCGGTCCGCGGCGCGGAGCGAATGGGTCCGGTCAACAGCTCGGGCACCAACAGCACCATCAGGGCCACGAGAATCATTGCGCCCGTCAGCCGTTCTTTCACTTAGCTACCCACGATGGGGGCGAAACCCGAGAAAGCCAAGCGCAGCGGACGCCGCGCGCAGCGCGTGGCCGCTCGCCAGGCGCGGCCGGCCGCCGTTCAGTATATCCGAAGCCACTGCAGCGCCGGCCCCACGGTATAGACGGAACCGCAGACGACGACCCGATCTGCCGGGCGCGCCGCGGCACGCGCCAGCTCACAGCCCGCGGCGACCGAGGCCGCGAGCGTCATCTCGCCCGGGGGCCGCGCGAGGCGCTGCGCCAGCTGCGCCGCGCTGCCACCGCGCGGACCGGGCAGCGCGCACACGATCCAGTGGTCGATGACGGCGCTCAGCGCCGCGGCGATCGCCGCGGCGTCCTTGTCCGCCAGCACCCCGATGACCGCGAAGGTCCGTCCCGGGTCGCCCCGGCCGTCAAGCGCGCCGGGCAGCGCTCGCTCGCGCAGCTGCATGGCGAGCACCTCGGCAGCGGGCTGGTTATGCGCAATATCCAAAATCCACTCCACTTCGCCCGGCACCACCTGGAAGCGGCCGGCGAGCCGCACCGCGCGCAGTGCTGCGCCCACCACGCGCTCATCGAGCCGCGCGAGCCGCTGGGTGAGGCGCCGGGCCGCCGCGCGCGGCGCGTCGTCAGAGGCGAGCGCCTCCACCGCGGCGATGGCGGTGGCGGCATTACGGTACTGGATGGAACCTGCGAGCGCGGGCGGCGGCAAGCCGCGCAGCGACACCCCGAGACCGTCGTAGTCCCAGCCCGCAGCGCTCAGGCGCCAGCTGAAATCCCGCTCCGCAACCAGCGCACGCGCGCCGAGCGCCGCGATGGTCGCAAACACGCTCGCCGGCATGCTCGGCGTGCCGAGTACCGCCGGCTTACCGGCGCGGAAAATGCCGGCCTTCTCCGCGCCGATGAGCTCGAGCGTGTCCCCGAGCCAGTCGCGATGATCGAGGCCGACGGAGGCGACCACGGCGACATCCGCCGCCACCAGGTTGGTGGCGTCGAGCCGGCCGCCGAGCCCCACCTCCAGGACCGCAACGTCCACGGCCCGCTGCGCGAAAATGAGCAACGCCGCCAGCGTGTTGTATTCGAAAAAAGTGAGCGTGATCGCTGCGCGGGCGGCCTCAATGCGCTCGAACGCCGCGATCAGCTCCTGATCGCCGACCTCGTCCCCGTTCACGCGGATGCGCTCGTTGTAGCGGACGAAGTGCGGCGAGGTGAACATGCCCGTTGAGGCCCCGAGCGCACTGAGCAGCGCCGTGAGATGCGCCACGGTGGAGCCCTTGCCGTTGGTGCCGCCCACGGTCATGACGGGGAATGCCGGCTCGACGACCCCGAGGGCGCGCGCGACGGCGGCGACGCGCGTGAGCTCCATGTCGATGCTCTTGGGATGCACCGACTCCTGCAGCGTGAGCCACTCGGCGAGCGTGCGCATCGGACCTGAGGCTCGGAAGCGGCGCGCGCGTCAGGCAGCGGCGGCCGGCAGCTTCAGCAGCAGCCGCAGCAGCGTCGCGATCCGGTCGCGCATCTCGCGGCGGTCGACAATCATGTCGATGGCTCCGTGCTCGAGCAGGAATTCGCTGCGCTGGAAGCCCTCCGGCAGCGTTTCGCGCACGGTCTGCTGGATGACCCGGGGACCGGCGAAGCCGATCAGCGCGCGTGGCTCGGCGAGGTTCAGGTCCCCGAGCAGCGCGAGACTCGCCGACACGCCGCCGGTGGTCGGATCGGTCATCACTGAAATGAACGGCAGGTGGGCTTGCGCCAGGCGTGACAGCGCCGCCGCGGTCTTCGCCATCTGCAGCAGCGAATACAGCGCCTCCTGCATGCGCGCCCCGCCGCTGGCGGAAAAGCACACGTACGGGCGCTGCTCCTGGATGCAGTAGTCCACGCCGCGCTTGAAGCGCTCGCCGACCACCGAACCCATCGAACCGCCGAGGAACTGGAATTCGAATGCGCAGGCCACGATCGGCAACGCGTGCAGCGTGCCGGCCAGCACCACCAGGGCATCACTCTCGCCGGTGGCTTTCTGCGCCTGGGCGAGCCGGTCGCGGTAGCGCTTGCTGTCGCGGAACTTGAGCGGATCCTCCGGTGAGATGGAGGCGCCGATTTCCGCGGTCGTGCCCGGGTCGAGAAAGCGCTCCAGCCGGTCGCGCGCAGCCATGCGCATGTGATGGCTGCACTTGGGACAGACATACAGGTTGCGCTCCAGCTCGGCGCGGTACAGGACCGCATCGCATGCCGGGCACTTGATCCACAGGCCCTCCGGTACCGAGCGCGTGCGCCGCTCGGTCTTGATGCGGGAGGGCATGATCTTCTCGAACCAGGACATTCGGGCGGAGCCGCGCGGGGAGTGAAACGTAAGGTGCGCGATCATAGCCGATCGGGCGGGAGCACCTCCTGCCGCCACGCCGCCGGCAGGGCAAACGCGGCCGGATAGCGCACCGTCACCAGATACAGTCCGGCGGCCGGGGCGGTGGCGGCATTTCGGGTGCGGTCACGCCCCTCGAGCACCTCGCGCGCCCAGCAAGGCGGCGCGTCGGCCTTGCCGATGGCAATCAGGAGGCCCGCGATGTTGCGCATCATGTGGTGCAGGAAGGCATTGGCGGTCGCCTCGATGACGACCCAGTCGCCGCGCCGCTCCACGCTGAGGCGCTCCATGCGCCGGATGGGCGATTTGGCCTGGCATTCCGAGGAGCGGAAGGCGCCGAAGTCGTGCTCGCCGTGCAGGGCGAGCGCGGCCTGCGCCATGCGCTCCTGATCCAGCGGCCGATGGATCCAGGTCGCGCGTCGCGCCAGCAGAGCCGAACGGGCCAGGCGGTTCAGAATCAGGTAACGGTAGGTGCGCGCCTCGGCGCAGTAGCGCGCATGGAAGTGCGCCGGCACCGGCGCGGCCCAGGACACACTCACGTCCGCCGGCAGCTCGCTGTTGGCTCCGAGAACCCAGCCGCGCGCGCTGCGCGTCGCGCGCGTGTCGAAGTGCGCAACCTGACCGTGCGCGTGCACACCGGCGTCGGTGCGCCCGGCGCACACCAGAGTGAGCGGCTCCGCCGCGACGCTGCTCAGCGCTCTTTCGGTGATGTGCTGGATGGTCGGCAGGCGGGCCTGCGCCTGCCAGCCTGCGTAGGCGGAGCCGTCGTACTCGATCCCGACGGCAATCCTGGCCAAGGCTCAACTACCCCGGAAGCGACTCCATCAGACGCTGCGCTTCCTGTTTCTGCGCCGCCGAGCCCTCGGCGAGCACTTCCTCGAGAATGTTGCGCGCACCGTCAGGATCGCCCATGTCCATGTAAGCACGAGCCAGATCGAGCTTCGTGCCGACTTCGCTCATGGTCACCGGCTCAAGGTCCGGCAGTGCCAGGTCTTCCGAGGACAGCCTCTGCGTGGCGGCGAACGCGGTGTCCGGCACCGTCGCGGTGCCCACGTCGAGGTCCAGGGATCCGCCGTTGGCGGCATGCGACCCGGTGGCGGCGCCGACGTCGAGGTCCACACCCTCGCTGTGCGCCGCCGGGTGCGCCCCGCTCGAATCCCCCACATCGACATCCACTTCATGCGCGCCGAGGGCTGCGAGCCGCGAGGTCGGCGAGCTGTCCGGCACGGCAAGGCTGGTGGCCGTGAGCGCCGCCTCGAGTTCGTCCTGATCGAACTGCCAGCCGGTGGAGGAGGGACTGGTGTCCTGTCTGCCGCGCTGCTGCGCGTTCTCCATGACCCGGCGGGAGTGATCGTCGAGGCCCGCGACCAGTGTCGGGGTATCCGGGCCGGAAGCTGCCGCGAGGCCTGGCTGATCCGCCGTGTCGGCCGCCCCCACGTCCAGGCCAAGATCGTCGAGCGCCAGCTCCGCGGTCTGCTCGCTTTGCTTGAGCGCCGTCTCGACCTTCTGCCGTATGGTGGGGTGCTCCTGGGTGCTGCCGATCGCGGGCTGCTCCACGGTCGGACCCTCGACCTCCCCTGTGGCGGCCCCGTCCTGGCGCATGCGGGCCGTCATCTGGCGCGTCGTGCCGGTGGTGCTGAGGAAGGTGTTCTCGAGGAGGGCGGCGTTACGGTCGGTGACGTTGGTCGGCGACTCCGCTGTGCCGTGGTCGCCCACGGCAGCACCGATGTCCAGATCCACTCCCTGAGGCGCTTCGCCTGCGACCGGCTCGCCCGCGAGGTCGAAGTCCACGCGGCTCTGTCCGCCTTCCAGGTCGAGATCCACGCCGCCGGCCGTCGCACCGCTTACCGCGCCGGTACCTGAGAACAGGGGATCCTCGGGCGCGAGCTGCTTGCCCATGATGAGGATCTTCTCCCACTCCCCGGGCGCGGCCTCGGCACGGGTGTCCGCCAGTTCGCGCGCCGCGTGCAGGAACTGGTCCTTGTTGCCCCACACGAAGAATACTTCGAGGAGCTTCAGTCTCAGATCGCGGCGTGCGGGTTCGCGGGCGATGGCAATGCGGATCAGATCCGCGGCCTGGTCGTACAGGCCATACGCCATGTGGAAGTCAGCCTCGGCGAGCGGGTCTCCCTGGTCGAGGTTGATCGCCGTCTCGCTGCTGATCGTCTCGTCGCTCGTCACATGCCTCGCCGCGGGCGCCGCAGGGGCCGCTCCGGCCGGGAAGCGGAGCCGCTCGTGCGTCCCCGTTTCCTCCACCAGGAACGCGGGCTCGGGGCGCCCGACCGCAAGCGGTTGCGTGTCCGAGGACCCAAAGCCGCGGTCCGCGTAGGCCGACTCTGAGGCCGCCCCGGCCACCGCCAGGCGGCCGAGGGAATCATCGAACTGCGTCGCGCGGCGTGAACGCACGATCCTCGACACCGCAACCGCCACCAGTGCAACGAGCAGCAGCGCGACCACCCACCAGTAGCCCCTGAGGGTGTCAAACAGTGAGCCACCGGCGGCCGGGGCAGCCGGCGTCGGCGCAGGCTCCGCGGTCACCGGCGGGGGTGCTTCGGGCGCCGGCTGGGGCGGCCTCTCTTCGGCCGCGGGCGGCGGCGGAGCCGCCTGCGCTGCCGGAGCTTGTTCGGCAGGAGCTTGCGCGGCCGCGGGAGGGGCTGTTTCAGGGGCGCGCGCTGCCGGGGCGGCGGGCTGCGTGCCCTGCTTGGCCGCCAGTTGCTCCTGCAGACGCGCCAGATCCGCGTTCTTCAGCTCCAGCAGCCGTTTGGATTCGGTGAGCTGCCCCTCCAGATCGTGCACGCGGCCCTTTAGCTGGCTGACCTCAGCGCTCGGGGCTCCGGGCGTGGCGCCCACGGAAGGCGACTCCGAAGGCGTCACCAGCTTCAGCCGTCCGGGCCGCTCACCTGCGGGCGCACCCGGGGCGCCGGTGGTGGAGCGCCACGCGGCATACTGGCGGCGAATCTCCGCGGACGCCTCGCTCGGCGACACTGCCGCCGCCTGCGCGGCGTCCGGGATGCGCAGGATTGCGCCGGAGCGCAGCACGTTCATGTTCTGTTCGAAGGCGCGCGGGTTCGCCTGGTAGATGGCGAGCATCCAGCTGCGGGTGCGGGGAGCTTTTGCGCTTTCGGCGGCCGTGCTACTGGCGATTCCCGAGAGCGTCTCGCCGCGCTGGACCACGTGCATCGAGGCAGCGCCCGCCTCCGTACTCGCCGCGCTCGCGCCGCGTGCCGTCGTGGGTGCGGCGCTCGCCGCGCCCGACTCGGGCGCGGGCGCCGCGGCCGCCGGGTTCTCGGCACTGCGTGCAATCTCTCCTTCGCGCACGCCGGAGCCGGTCGCGGGTGCGCTCACCGGCGCGCTCGCCACGGCCGACTTGCCCGGGGTGTACACGGGCGGATCCAGCAACATGGTGTATTCGCGCACCAGGTGGCCGCGCGCCCAGCTCACTTCGACCAGCAGCGTAATAAAGGGCTCGGAGATCGCCTCCGTGGACTTGAGCTTGAGCATCTGACGGCCGTCCGGCGTGCGCACCGTGCGCATCTGGACGCCGGTGAGGTAGGCGGGCCAGTCGAGGCCGTAGCGCGTGAAGGTCTCGCGTGAGGCAAGCTGTGCCTGTACGGTATTGACTTCATCGGGCGCGACGTCGACGAGTTCGACTTCCGCGTCGAGCGGCGCGTTGAGCGGCGAGAGGAGACGTATGTCTCCCAAACCTAAGGCAAACGCCGCCGACGGCAAGGCCAGCAGCAATACCAGCGCCCGGCTTGAGCGTTTGGCGACCATCAGGATACCCCGGCAGGCATTATTGGACCGAATGTCCTGTGAAAACAAACGGATGGATCACAGGCTGTGACCCCCCGTGAATTGACCAATATAACTTAAATAGGCCGTTGCGCCAAAGCCTCTGCGATCTGGACGCTGTTCGTGGCGGCCCCTTTGCGCACATTGTCGGCGACGATCCATAAGTTAAGTCCTCGATCCGGGGCGAGATATTCCCGGATTCTCCCGACATAAACCGTGTCCTGTTTCGCGCCCTCGGTAGCCGCCGTGGGGTATCCGCCCGCCCGGGGCTCGTCCAGGACCGTGACGCCCGGCGCTTTGCGCAGTAGTTCACGCGCCTGGGCGGCACTCAGCGGGCGGCGGGTCTGGAGGTGCACCGCCTCGGAGTGTCCATAAAACACCGGCACCCGCACCGCCGTGGCATTCACGCGGATGGCCGTGTCCCCGAGGATCTTGCGGGTCTCCCAGACGAGCTTCATCTCCTCGCGCGTGTAACCGTTGTCCTCGAAGCGGTCGATGTGGGGTACGCAGTTGAAGGCGATCTGCCCGGTGCCCGCGCCCGTTGCAACCACTCCCCGGCCGCTGAGCGCCGCGATGGACTGCCGCGCCAGCTCCTCCAGAGCTTCGCGGCCGGCGCCGGAGACCGACTGGTAGGTCGCCACCTCGATGCGCTCGATGCCGGCGGCGTCATGCAGGGGCTTGAGCACCATGACCATCTGGATGGTGCAGCAGTTGGGGTTCGCCACGATGCCGGCCTTGCCGATGTCCTTGAGCGCTTCAGGGTTCACCTCCGGTACCACCAGCGGCACGTCCTCGCGGTAGCGGAACTCGGAGGTGTTGTCGATGACGAGGCAGCCGGCCGCCACGGCCCGTGGCGCGTACTCGCGCGACACCTGCGCCCCGGCGGAAAACAGCGCGAAGTCGCAGTGCGCGAAATCGAAATCCGCCAGCTCCTGCACCGGGTAGCTGCGCCCGCGGAAGCTCACGCTGCGGCCCAGGGATCGGTTGCTGGCAAGCGCGTGCAGTTGCGACACCGGGAAGCCGCGCTCTTCGAGGACGGTGATTATCGTCTCGCCGACCAGACCGGTGGCGCCGACCACGGCAACTCTGAACTGTCTGTCCATGCGCTGCAGGCGGCTGCGGCCATCAACCGCGCGGCGCCGCGGTGATGTCCGGGGTCGATGACTTCACGTCGGCATTCTGCGCGCGCTGGCGCAGGTAGTGGTCCATGAGCACGATGGCGAGCATGGCCTCCGCGATCGGCGTCGCCCGCAGGCCCACGCACGGGTCGTGGCGGCCCGTGGTCACGATATCGACCGCATTGCCGTCGGTGTCGATGGTGCTGCCGGGCACCTGGATGCTGGAGGTGGGCTTGAGCGTCAGATGCGCGATGACGTCCTGACCGGAGGAGATGCCGCCCAGCACGCCGCCCGCATGGTTGCTGCGAAAGCCCGCGGGCGTGAGCTCGTCGCGATGCTCGCTGCCGCGCTGCGTCGCGGCCCGCGTGCCGGCTCCGATCTCCACCGCCTTCACGGCGTTGATGCTCATGAGGGCGTGGGCGATGTCCGCGTCCAGTCGATCGAACACCGGCTCACCCAGTCCCGGCGGCACCCCGCTCGCCACCACCGTGACGCGCGCGCCGATCGAATCGCCCGCACCACGCACTTTCCAGATCAGCTCCTCGAGCTCGGCGATGCGCGCGGGGTCCGGACAGAAGAACGGATTCTGGTAAGCGAATGCCGGATCCACCGCCTCGAGCATCAGCGACCCGACCTGACTCAGGTAACCGTAGATGCGCACGCCGAGGCGCGCGGCGAGATAGCGGCGCGCAATCGCGCCCGCGGCGGTCCGCATCACCGTCTCGCGCGCCGACGAGCGCCCGCCGCCGCGGTAGTCGCGCACGCCGTATTTCTGCTGGTAGGTGTAGTCCGCGTGTCCTGGACGGAAGCGATCCTTGATCTTGTCGTAGTCGCGCGAGCGAGCGTCGGTGTTATCAATGAGGATGCCGATCGGGGTGCCGGTCGTGCGTCCTTCAAACACCCCCGAGAGGATGCGTACCTGGTCGGCTTCGCGCCGTTGACTGACGAAATGCGACGTGCCGCTGCGGCGGCGGTCGACATCCTGCTGCAGATCCGCCTCGCTGAGCGGGAGGCCCGGCGGGCAGCCGTCGACGATGCAACCCATGGCGGGCCCGTGGCTCTCGCCAAACGTGGTCACCGTGAACAGCCTGCCAATGGTGTTGCCGGACATGGTCGTGCGTTGCGCCCGTGGTCGTTGCTACGCGTCTTCAGCGCGCCGGCAGTTGCTCGCGCGAGAGCAGGAATACTCCGCCGCCACCGCGCTCGAATTCAAGCCACACGAAGGGCAGACGGCGGAATGCCCGTCGCACCGCGCTCTCGGTGTTCCCCACCTCGACGATGAGCACCCCGCGCGGCCGCAAATGCCTGCGCGCTTCCCGCAGGATGATCCGTACCGAGTCGAGCCCGGCGCTGCCGGCCGCGAGCGCCACGCGTGGCTCGTGCCGGTACTCCGGCGGCAGCCCCGCGAGCTCGCGGGCGCCCACGTAAGGCGGATTGGAGACGATGATATCGTAGGTTGCGCGCCCGAGCGCGCGGAAGTGATCGGACTTCCTCACTCGCACCCGGCGCGCGAGGCGATGACGGCGCACATTGCGGCGCGCGACTTCCAGGGCGGCATCCGAAATGTCGACCGCGTCGACCCGGGCACGCGGCAGGGCCTTGGCGCAGGCGATGGCGATGCAGCCCGAGCCGGTGCCGAGATCGAGCACCCGCCGCACGCGGCGCGCATCGATCCACGGCCTGAAACCGCGCTCGATCAGTTCGGCGATCGGCGAGCGTGGCACCAGCACGCGCGCGTCGACGTGCAGCCGCACACCGGCGAACCAGCTGACGCCGGTCAGGTAAGCGGCCGGAATGCGCTCGTTTATGCGGCGCGTCACCAGCGCGCGTGCGCGCGCCTGAGCCGCCAGGCCGACGCGCCGCCCATAGGCGGCCGCGCCGCCGCCGGGCGCCAGGCGCACGGCGTGCAGCACCAGTGCCGCGGCCTCGTCCCACGCGTTGTCGGTACCGTGTCCGAAGTACACGCGCGCGTGCCGCAGCCTGCCGGCGGCGCGCGCGATCAGTGCGCGCACCGTGACTGCGCGCCTGGCACGGCGCGCCGGCTCGCGTACGGCGCGCGTGGCGGTATGAAATAATTCCCTCATGACGACCGGACGCGCCCGCTTACTTCTGGCCGCCGCCGCGGTATGCGCGGCGCTGGCCGGCTATTGGATGGCGCGACAACTTGACAGGGCAAGCCCGCAGCTGGCAAGCGGCACGTGGCTGCCGCGGCCGAAACCGCTCGCGGACTTCAGCCTCACCGACACGAGCGGCCGGGCCTTCACGCGGCGCGACCTCGGCGGCGGGCCGACGCTGGTGTTTTTCGGTTTCACCCACTGCCCCGACGTGTGCCCGACGACGCTGATGAAACTCGCGCAGGTCAGGAAACGCGCCGGGCTCAACGGGCTGCGGGTGCTGTTCGTGAGCGTCGACCCGCAGCGTGACACCCCGCCGCTGCTCGGCATGTACGTGCACGCATTCGATCCCGCATTCCTCGGGCTCAGCGGCGAGCCGGGTTCGATCCGGACGGTCGCTGCCAACTTCGGCGTGGCCGTCAACCGCGTGGAGCTGCCCGGGGACGACTACACCATGGACCACTCCGCGGTGGTGTTCCTGCTCGACGCCCGCGCGCGCATCGCCGCGATTTTCACGCCGCCCTTCGAGGTAGCGGCGCTGACCGCGGACCTGCGCCGGGCCGCGCCCTATCTTGGGCTTCGCGACGCAAGGTCGGCGAGATGAGCGCGCTCGATGCCGATAGCGTGCGGGCGCGGCTGTTCGTCGCTCTGCAGTACCTGCTGCCGCACCATTTTATCTCGCGCCTCGCGTACCGGATCACGCGCAGCCGCGTGCCGCTCGTCAAGAACGCACTCATCAGGAGCTTCGTGAGCAACTTCCACCCGGACATGAGCGAGGCCGAGCAGCCCGATCCGCTGCAGTACGAGAGCTTCAACGCCTTCTTCACGCGCGCGCTGCGCGCGCAGGCGCGCCCACCCGATCCCGACCCGGCGGTGCTCGACTCCCCGGTCGACGGCGCCGTGAGCCAGATCGGCCGCCTGGACGGCCCCTGGCTGGTGCAGGCCAAGGGGCATGCTTACACGCTCGAGTCGCTGCTGGCGGCGGACCTGTCCTGGGCGGCGCGCTTCCGGGGCGGTGCCTTCGCCGCGCTGTATCTGGCGCCGTTCAACTATCACCGCGTCCACATGCCGCTGCGCGGCGCTCTGCGCGCCGCGTGGTACGTGCCCGGGCAGCTGTTCAGCGTCAATGCCACCACCACCGCCGGCGTCCCCGGCCTGTTTGCCCGCAACGAGCGCGTGGTGTGCGTGTTCGGGCATGAGGCGCTGACATTCGCCGTGGTGCTGGTGGGTGCCCTGTTGGTGGGCAGCATCGCCACCGTGTGGCACGGCGAGGTGACGCCGCGCGCCGTGCGCGGCTGTGCCGACCTGCCGCTCGATGCCAGTCGCGCGGCGTTGAACCTGGAAAAGGGCGCGGAGCTGGGCCGCTTCAACATGGGCTCCACGGTCATCCTGCTGCTGCCGCCCGGCAGTGGCGAGTGGCTGCCCGGGCTCGCGCCGGGCAGCAGCGTGCGGGTGGGTCAGGCGCTGGCGCGGCTCACATGACAGGCGGCGGCGATGACTGGCGGCCGAGCGCTTCACGCGCGCGGCTCGCCGAGCGCGCGGCGCTGCTCGCGCGCACGCGGGAATTCTTTGCCGCGCGCGGTGTGCTCGAGGTCGACACGCCGCTGCTGGTGAATGCGCCCGTGAGTGACGTGCATATCCACTGCGCTTCGGTGCAGCTTGCGCCCGCGCCGGCAGCTGCGCCGCAGCCGGCAGTGGCACCGCAGCTGTTCCTGCATGCCTCGCCCGAGTACGCCATGAAGCGTCTGCTCGCCGCCGGCAGCGGCGACATCTACCAGGTCTGTCACGTCGTGCGCGCCCGGGAAAGCGGCCGGCTGCACAATCCGGAATTCACTCTGATCGAGTGGTACCGTCTCGGGTTCTCGCTGGAGGCGCTCATGGAGGAGGTGGAGGCGCTGGTGCGCGAGCTGCTGGGGCGGGTGAGCGCGCAGCGCTCGAGTGAGCGCATCAGTTACCGGGACGCCTTCGCACGCGAGCTGGGGCTGGATCCGTTCAGCGCGCCCGCAGCCGCGCTCGCGCAAGCGGCGCAGCCGCTTGGGTTCGCGGGCGCCGACGCGGACCGCGACGTGTGGCTGGAGCTGCTCATGGGTTCACTCGTCGGCCCGCGGCTCGGCCGCAAGGCGCTGACCTTCGTCCACGGGTATCCCGCGACCCAGGCGGCGCTGGCGCGCCTGGATCCGCGCGAGCCGCGCACGGCGCGGCGCTTCGAGCTGTACTGCGACGGCATCGAGCTCGCCAATGGCTTTCACGAACTGGCCGCGCCGAACGAACAGCGCGCACGCTTCGAGCGCGACAACGCGCAGCGGCGGCGGCTCGGCCTGCCGGTTTCCCCGCCCGATGAGCGGCTGCTCGCCGCGCTCGCCTGCGGCTTTCCGGACTGCGCCGGTGTGGCGCTTGGCTTCGACCGCACGCTGATGCTCGCCACCGGAGCCACGCACATCGACGAGGTGCTGGCGTTCCCGACCGCGCGGGCATGAGCCGGGATCCACGCATGAGCTACACCGCCAGCCGTTACGACTTCCAGGACAAGCCCGCGGACTACGCGCGCCTGGCTCAGGAGCTGGCCGCGCTGCTCGCGGGCGAAAGCGATCCTGTAGCCAACGCGGCCAATGCCGCGGCGCTGATTTTCGACGCCCTGCCGGAGGTGAACTGGGCGGGCTTCTATTTCCTCAAAGGCGGCGAGCTCATCGTCGGCCCCTTCCAGGGCAAGCCGGCGTGCGTGCGCATTGCCTTAGGCCGCGGGGTGTGCGGCACGGCGGCGGCGCAACGGCGCACGCTCGTCGTGCCCGACGTGCATCAGTTCCCCGGCCACATCGCCTGCGATGCGGCGTCGCGCTCGGAGATCGTCGTGCCGCTGATCGCCGGCGGGACGCTCCTGGGGGTACTCGATCTCGACAGCCCGCGCCCCGGGCGCTTCGATGAGGCCGACGCCCGGGGCCTGGAGTCGCTTGCGGACCTGTTCCTGCAGAGCATCCGGGAGAGCTCCGGGCGCGCGTGGCGCGAATGACTGCGGCGCGGCTCTCGCCCCGGGGGCTCGCGGCGGCGACCGCGGCCTTCACCATCTGGGGACTGTTCCCGGTCTACCTGCACCCCTTGAGCGGCGTGCCGGCGCTTCAGGTGATCGCTCACCGCGTGACCTGGGGCTGCCTGTTCATCTGCGGGTGGATGCTGCTGCGGGGTGAGCTCGCAACACTGTCCGCTACGCTGACCAACACGAGGGTACTGGCGCGACTCACGCTCACCGCGCTGCTCATCAGCTGCAACTGGCTGGTGTACGTGTGGAGCGTGACCCACGCGCACATCGTCGACACCAGTCTCGGCTACTACATCAACCCGCTCATGAACGTGGTGCTGGGAGTGTTCGTGCTGCACGAGCGGCTGAACCGCGCGCAGTGGACCGCGGTGGCGCTGGCAGCGATCGCGGTGGCCTATCTCACCGTGCTCGCCGGGCGTCCGCCGTGGATCGCCTGCACGCTGGCGGTGAGCTTTTCGCTCTACGGCCTGCTGCGCAAGGTGATCAGTGTCGAGGCCCTGCCGGGCCTCGCGACCGAGACGCTGCTGTTGCTGCCGCTTGCAGTGGCTTATCTTGGCTGGTGCCAGGCCGCCGGCACGGGCGCGCTCCACTTCGCCCGTCCCGGCCTCGGCGCGCTGTTGATCGGCAGCGGGCTGGTCACGGCGATTCCGCTGTTCCTGTTCGCCTACGGGGCTCGTGCACTCCCCTACTCGACGGTCGGCGTGCTGCAGTACATCGCGCCGAGCCTGCAGCTGTTGTGCGGCGTGCTCCTCTATCAAGAGAGCTTCGGGCCCGCCCTCAGCGCGGGCTTCGCGCTGATCTGGGTGGCGCTGCTGATCTACGCAGCCGATGGCCTGTGGCGGGCCCGGAACGCGCCGCGCGCCGTGCGCGCCTGAGGCCTATCCCTTGGCGCGCGAGATGTATTCGCCGGTGCGGGTGTCGATGCGGATCACTTCGCCCTCGTTGATGAACAGCGGCACGCGCACCACGGCGCCGGTCTCGACCTTGGCGGGCTTCTGGCCACCGGTGGCGGTATCGCCCCGCAGACCCGGGTCGGTCGCGACGATCTTCAGCTCGATGTGCGGTGGCGGCGTGACCACGAGTGGCACGTTGTTCCACAGGGTCACGATGCAGACCACGCCGTCCTTGAACCACTGCGCGTTCTCGCCCACCGCCGACTTGCCGGCGGTGTACTGCTCAAAGCTCTCCGGCACCATGAAATGCCAGAACTCACCGTCGTGGTAGAGATACTGCATCCCGGTATCGACGACGTCCGCCGCCTCCAGCGACTCCCCGGACTTGAAGGTGCGCTCGATCGTGCGGCCGGTCTTGAGGTTGCGCACCTTGATGCGGTTGAACGCCTGGCCCTTGCCCGGCTTGACGAACTCGTTCTCGATCACGGTGTAGGGATCGCCGTCGAGCAGGACTTTCAGGCCCCCGCGGATCTCGCTGGTCGTGTAGCTGGCCATTTTTCCCCTCGCGCTCCGAAGGCTGCGGCATGCGCGGCCGCTCAAAAGGGCCGCGTATGATAACGGCATCGCCCCACCCCCGCCAGCGCGCCCGCGGCTCTCACCACCGGTTCCGCGAGTTCGCGCACACGGAACGCCGGCATCCCGGTGCTAGAATCGGCCGCCATTGCGAGCGCACCCCGTGGAGGCTGACTTGACCGAGCAGAACGCCGTTCCGCTCATCGTGCTGAGCTTCGCGCGCGAGCCGGTCGAAGCCGTCAACAGCATACTGCGGCGCGCGGGGCATCCGGCCCATTGCACCTGGATCCCGGCGCTGCGCGACCTGGGTGACGCGCTCACGCAGCTCAACCCCGAACTGCTGGTGCACGTGGCCGACAGCCACGAGGAGCTCGGGTCCGTAATCCGCGTGCGCGACCGGCTCGCGCCCACCGTGCCGGTGCTGGTGCTGGCGCCGGCCGCGGACGAGACCCGCATCGCCGCGGCCATGGCGCTCGGCGCACGCGACGTCGTCACGCTGGCCAATACCGAGCGCCTGCAGGCAGTGATGCTGCGCGAGCTGCAGGTCTTTCGCACCGGGCGCACGCTCGATGCCACGCTGAAATCCGCGCAGGAGGCACGCAGCCAGCTCGGCACGGTGCTGTACCGCTCCAACGACGCGATCATTCAGGTGCAGGAGGGAATCGTGGTCGACGCGAATCCCGCCTGGCTCGAGCTGTTCGGCGTCGAAGCCGGCATCGCCGGGGAGCCGGTCATGGACCTGTTCGAGGATTCGACGCACGCGGCGCTGCGCGGCGCGCTGGCGGCGTGCCTGCAGGGACGCTGGAAGGCGGATCACCCGTTGCGGGCCAACGCGCTGCTTGGAGATGGCAGCGTGCTGCCCATCGAGATGACGCTCGCGCTCGGGGAGCACGAGGAGGAGCCGTGTGTGAGCCTGATGGTGCCCTCCAGGCCGCGCGAGGAGCGTCTCACCTTCGAGCGCCACTCGTCGGCGGCTGAGACGGGCGGGGCTCTGCTGCCGCGGCCCGAGCTGCTTCAAGCGCTCGCGCAGCGTCTGGCGACCCCGGCTCCGGGAGGCATGCGCTGCATCGCGCTGATCAAGCTCGACAAGTTCGCGGATCTGGAGCGCGTGGTCGGTGCCACGGCGAGCGAGGACATCCTGGTCGAGTTCGCGCGGCTGCTGAAGGACACGTTACATCCGAAGGAGTTGGCCGGGCGCTTCAGCGGTGTGCGCTTCCTGGTGCTGCTCGAGCGGGGCAACGAGCACGACATCAACGCCTGGGGCGAGCGGCTGCTGACGCGCATGCAGAAGCAGGTGATGCGCATCCGCGACAAGGCGGTGTCGGTGACCTGCACCTTGGGGCTGTCGGTCGTGCCACCCGGCCAGGCCAAGGTCGACGCGGTGATCGCCGATGCGCTCGAGTGCGCCGACAAGGGCGCCGCCCGCGGCGGCAACCAGAGCATCATGTCGGACCGCGCGGACAATGACAGCCGCGTCATGTCCTATGACAAGGTGTGGGTCAAGCACATCAAGACGGCCCTGATGGAGAACCGCTTCCGGCTGGTGCAGCAGCCGATTGCGAGTCTTCAGGGCGAGCGTCCGGGCATGTTCGACGTGCTGGTGCGCATGATCGACCAGCAGGGCCGGGAAGTGCTGCCGTCGGAGTTCATGGCGGCCGCCGGGCGCAACGACCTGCTGAAGAACATCGACCGCTGGGTCGTCGGCGCGTCGCTGTCGTTTGCGGCGCAGAAGAAACCCGAGTGTCTGTTCGTGCGCCTGTCGAGGGAAACCGTCCGCGACGGGAGTTTCCTCGAGTGGCTCTACAATCACCTGCGCTCGAGCCGCGCCGAGGCGCAGCGGCTGTGCTTCCAGATCACCGAGGAGAGCGCGGCGAGCTACGTGACGCAGGTCAAGGCGCTCGCCACCGCGCTGCGCGCGCGGCGCTTCCGCTTCGCGCTCGAGGGTTTCGGCTCCGGACGCGACAGCGTCGGCATGCTCGAATCTCTGCCGCTCGATTTCGTGAAAATCGACGGCACCATCATCCAGGGACTGGCCGCGGATCCGCAGCTGCAGCTACGCGTGCGCACGCTGGTCGAAGCCGCACGCCGGCACAGCATCCAGACCATCGGGGAGCGGGTCGAGGACGCCAACACCATGGCGGTGCTGTGGCAGGTGGGCGTGCAATACGTCCAGGGCTACTTGATCAAAGAGCCCGAGCAAGTGGTGCTCGCCGAGCGCTGAAGCTCAGAAGCTCACGCCCAGGCCCAGGTCGAAGCGCCTGAAACCCTGGTTGAGCTGGAACCACTGGTAGTCGCCCTTCAGCACCAGGTGCGCGCCGACGTAGAAGTTCGCACCGGCCGTCCAGACCCGATCCTCGCTCCGGGGCCACAATCCCACCAGCCCCGCCGGGATCACCGGCCCGCTGGTCCCGGCGTAACTGGCTCCCAGGTTGTAGCGCTCCCAGCGAACGAACGGCGCCGCCCGATAATCGCCCTGCTCCCACAGCCGGTAGGCGCCCTGCAGGAAGTATCCATAGAACGATGACGGCAACGGGTTCGGAGAGTTCGGATGGGCCGCGTTCAGGGGCCCGGCGTTGCTGATCGAGCCGCGCGCGTAGAGCGCGGACAGGTCGAACTTCGCGGGCGTCCAGCGCATGTGCGCCTCCCACAACGTCACCCGCGGATCGCCCGGCGCAGGCGACTCGCCGGTGCTGATCGCGCCCCCGAGGAGCAAGGCGGGGACGCCGTAGTAGCTGAGCGCGGCGTATTGCGACAGGTGGTGGGCGTTTGCCAGCGCCAGCTCCTGGTGCGTCGCTTGCAGCGGCGCCGCGCCGCTGTTGGCAAGCCCGAGCGCGCTCGTATAGGGCGGGAGCGCCGGGGCGAAGTCCCACTTCGACACATCGAAGCCGGTGGTCAGCCCGAGGTTCCAGCCAAATCCGGCGCGGGTGTCGCCGTGCAGGTTGAAGCCCCCCTCGCGCCAGGTGCTGGGGATGATCAGGGTTTCGACGAAGTTGCGCTGCACGCCGTAGAAGCGCGTGGGCTCGTGATACTCGTTGAGCAACCCGAAGGGCATCAGGAACAGACCGCCGCGGGCACTCACCGCCTCGTTCAGGCGGCGGTCGACGTAGAACTGCTCGACCTCGAACTCCCCCGCGTCGCTCGCCGAGGCGACCGCGTGCTCGACTTCGTATTCGGAGTTGAATTCGGTGCGCTCATCAAAGGAATACCCGAGGCCGAACACCGCGCGCGCCAGATCGGCCTGTGCCTTGTTTCCATCGCGCGTGGGATCGGTGTAATACATCTCGCCGTAACCCCACAATCTCAGGCCTGGCGCAAGCGGCGAAGCGGAGAGCGTCGCGGGGGTCGACGGTGCTGGCAGGGCGGATGAGTCTGCCGGCGCGGGCACCGCCGCAGACAGCGCCGCGGCTGCGCCGGTGAGCTGCGCGAGCTGGCGCTCGATCTGCTGCTGGTGCTCGCGCAACGAGCGATTCTCTTGCGCCAGCTGCTGCAACTGCGCCTGCACCTGCGCCAGTTGCCGACCGATATCGATGAACCTCGCATCGTCCGCTGCGGCAGCAACACCCGTGACGCACGGCGCCGTGGCGCAAGCCAGGCTCGCCAGCATCAGCGCGCGAGCTCTTCGGGTAACCCTGTTCGGCATGACTTTCCCACTCCCATGACCGTTCCCGCGGCCAGAGCAGGTTCAAATGCTAATGCGAATCATTCCTATTAGCAATCGGATTGCGGCACCCCTGAATACCGTGCCCGCTCTTGCGGCGGCTCAGCCGCTGGGCGGCAGCAGCCGCGTTTCCAGCCGGTCGATATTGCGCGGCCAGCCGCGCCGCAGCACCGCGCCGCGCTGTGCGCGCTCACCGACATAGTCCTGCAGGTCACGCCACTCGAGCACCTTGTGCTGCTCGCCGGACCACAGGACCAGACTCGCCTTCGGCGGCACGACCGCGACCGCCGTCATGAGCTCGACGCGCGCCGCTGCCTTTTTGCCCGGAATGTCGTAGAGCTTGTTGCCCTTGCCGCGCGGCATCTCGGGCACCTCCCCCACCGGAAAGGCGAGCAGCTTGCCTTCGCTGCTGACCACCGCGACGAGGGAGTCCGGGGATGGCACCGGCGCCGGCGCCAGCACATGCGCGTTCTCGGGTACGTTCAGCACCGTCTTGCCGGCGCGGCGATCGGTGATCAGGTCCCTGAGGCGCGCGGTGAAACCGTAGCCGGCGTCAGTTGCGAGCAGCCACAGGTCTTCGGGTTCACCGATCATCACGCCGGCGAATTTCGCGCCGTCCGGAGGATCGAGGCGGCCGGAGAGCGGCTCGCCGTGTCCGCGGGCGGAGGGCAGCGAGTGCGCCGGCAGCGTGTAGGTGCGGCCGGTGCTGTCGATGAACAGTGCCGGCTGCAGGCTGCGTCCGCGGGCGAGCGCCTGGAACGCGTCCCCGCTCTTGTAGGACAGGGCGCCCGGCTCGATGTCGTGACCCTTCGCCGAGCGCACCCAGCCGCCGGTGGATAGCACCACGGTCACCGGCTCGTTGGGGATCAGCGTCGTCGCATCGATCGCCTGGGCCGCCTCGCGCTCGATGATCTTGGTGCGCCGCTCGTCGCCGTACTTGTCGGCATCGGCGCGAATCTCGGTGGCGATGAGCTTCTTCAATTTCGCCTTGCTCTTGAGCAGCGCCTCGAGCTCCCCGCGCTCGGCCGCGAGCGTCTTTTGCTCCTCGCGGATCTTCATCTCTTCGAGCTTCGCCAGGTGGCGCAGACGTGTGTTGAGGATCTCCTCGGTCTGCTCATCCGAGAGCCTGAAGCGCTTCATCAGCACCGGCTTCGGCTCATCCTCGCGGCGGATGATGCGGATCACCTCATCGAGGTTCAGGAACGCGACAGCGAAGCCGTCGAGAATGTGCAGCCGGCGCGTCACTTTCTCCAGACGATGCTGCAGGCGCCGGGTGACGGTCGTGGTGCGGAACTCAAGCCACTCGCCCAGCACCTCCTTCAGGCCCATCACGCGCGGGCGTCCGTCGAGCGCGATGATGTTGAGATTGACGCGGTAGTTGCGCTCCAGGTCCGTGGTCGCGAACAGGTGGTTCATGAGCTCCACGAGGTCGATGCGGTTGGAGCGCGGCACGATGACCAGGCGCGTCGGATTCTCATGGTCGGACTCGTCGTTGTAGCTCTCGATCATCGGCAGCTTCTTGGCGCGCCACTGCTCGTCGATCTGCTGTAACACGCGGCTGGGGGAGACCTGGTAGGGGAACGCCGTGATGACCGCGTTACCCTCCTCGACCTCCCAGGTGGCGCGCGCCTTGAAGGTGCCCACCCCCTTGTCGTAGAACTCCTTGAAATCCGCGCGCGGGGAGATGATCTCGGCTCCCGTGGGCAGGTCCGGGCCCTTGACGTGCTTCATGAGAGCGGCGGTCGTGGCTTCCGGATCCTCCAGCAGATGGACTGCGGCGGCGGCCACCTCGCGCAGGTTGTGCGGCGGAATGTCAGTCGCCATGCCGACCGCGATGCCCGAGGTGCCGTTCAACAGCAGGTTCGGCAGCCGTGCCGGGAGGATGACCGGCTCCTCCAGCGTGCCGTCAAAATTCGGCGTCCAGTCGACGGTGCCGTCCGACAGCTCCGCGAGCAGCACCTCGGCGTACTTGGTGAGCTTCGCTTCGGTGTAGCGCATCGCGGCGAAGGACTTGGGGTCATCCTGCGAGCCCCAGTTGCCCTGGCCGTCGACCAGCGGATAGCGATAGGCGAAGGGCTGCGCCATGAGCACCATGGCCTCGTAGCACGCCGTGTCCCCGTGCGGATGGAACTTGCCGAGGACATCGCCCACGGTGCGCGCCGACTTCTTGTGCTTGGAGACCGCCGACAGCCCGAGCTCGCTCATGGCGTAGACGATGCGCCGCTGCACGGGCTTCAGCCCGTCGCCGAGCGCCGGCAGCGCCCGGTCGAGAATGACGTACATCGAGTAGTCGAGGTAGGCCTTCTCGGTGAAGGTGCGCAGCGGCTGGCGCTCGACGCCCTCGAAGTTCAGTTCCTGGTTCTCAGGCGCCATGCCTACACCTGCACTTCCGCGAGGTTACCTTTCTTTTCGAGCCATTCGCGCCGGTCGGCGGCGCGTTTCTTGGCGAGCAGCATGTCCATCAGCTGATCGGTATTGTCCTTGCCGTCGATGGTGAGCTGCACCAGGCGCCGCGTGCGCGGGTCGATGGTGGTCTCGCGCAGCTGCACCGGGTTCATCTCGCCCAGGCCCTTGAAGCGCGTAACCGTCGCCTTGCTGCGCGGGCTCTCCTTCTCGATCTTCTTCAGCAACTGGTCGCGCTCGGCGTCATCGAGCGCGTAGTGCACCTGCTTGCCCGCATCGATGCGGTACAGCGGCGGCATGGCCACGTGCACGTGTCCGTGCGCCACCAGCGGGCGGAAGTGCCGCAGGAACAGTGCGCACAGCAGCGTTGCGATGTGCTGCCCGTCGGAATCCGCATCCGCGAGGATACACACCTTGTGGTAGCGCAGCTGGCTCAAGTCCGTCGAGCCCGGCTCGATGCCGAGCGCCACGCAGATGTCGTGCACCTCCTGGCTGCCGGCGATCTCACCCGCATCGAGCTCCCAGGTGTTCAGGATCTTGCCGCGCAGCGGCATGATGGCCTGGAAGTCCCGGTCGCGCGCCTGCTTGGCCGAGCCTCCGGCGGAATCGCCTTCCACCAGGAACAGCTCCGAGCGCTTGGGTTCCTGGCTGGTGCAGTCGGCGAGCTTGCCCGGTAGGGCCGGTCCGCCCGCCATGCGCTTGCGCACCACGCGCTGCGCAGCCTTGGCGCGCTCCTGCGCGTTGGCAATCGCAAACTGCGCGATGCGCTCGCCGGCATCCGGATGGCGGTTGAGCCACAGCGCCATCGAGTCGCGCACGAACGCCTCGACGAGCGCGGCGGCGTCGCGCGAGCCGAGCCGCTCCTTCATCTGCCCGGCGAACTGCGGCTCGTGGATCTTCACCGACAGCACGTAGCTCGCCTTGTCCCACACGTCCTCGGGAGTGAGCTTGATGCCGCGCGGTACCAGAGCACGGAACTCGCAGAACTCGCGCACTGCCTGCGCCACGCCCGCGCGCAGCCCATTCACATGGGTGCCGCCTTCGATGGTGGGGATCAGGTTGACGTAACTCTCGCCGATCGGGTTTTCCGCATCCGGCGCCCAGCACAGCGCGTAGTTCACCGCGTCGTCATCGCCCTCGCGCGTGCCGGTGATGGGCTCGGCCGGAATGCGCTCGTGCTTGCCGAGCTCCTCGACGAGATAGGCGGCGAGGTCTCCGGTGTAGAACCACTCGTCCTTCTCGCCGGTGGCCTCGTTCTTGAAGGTGATGCGCAGTCCCGGGCACAACACCGCCTTGGCCTTGAGGGTGTGCTTGAGCTGCGGGACGGAGAACTTGTCGGTGTCGAAGAACTTCGCATCCGGCCAGAAACGCAGGCGGGTGCCGGTGTTGCGCTGGCCGACGGTGCCGATCTCCTCGAGCTTCGAGCTGACCTTGCCGTCCTTGAAGCCGATGTTGTATTCCTTGCCGCCGCGCTTGATCCAGCACTCGAGGTGTTTCGAGAGCGCGTTGACGACCGAGACGCCGACGCCGTGCAGGCCGCCGGAGAACTGGTAGTTCTTGTCGGAGAATTTGGCGCCGGCGTGCAGGCGCGTGAGTATGAGCTCGGCGCCACTCACCTTTTCCTTGGGATGGATGTCGACCGGCATGCCGCGGCCGTCGTCCTCCACCTGCAGCGATCCGTCCTTGAAGAGCGTGACGTCGATCTGCTTGCAGTAACCGGCGATCGCCTCATCGACGCTGTTGTCGATGACTTCGTGCGCGAGGTGATTGGGCCGCTGCGTGTGGGTGTACATGCCCGGCCGTCGCCGGACGGGCTCGAGGCCGCTCAGGACCTCGATATCGGAGGCGGTGTACGACTGAGTCATCCGGCTGTGTGGATCATCCGTGGCTGAGCGCCGCGTGGGCGCGGCGCGATCTTAGCAGAGGCCCGACTTGCGCTAGCGGAAGTCGGCCATCAGGGCGAGGCGCGTCGACGCGGGCACTTCGTGCACGGCATGCCGATAGTGCTCGTGCTCGATGCCGGCGGCGAGCGCTGCTCCGGCGCGCAGGCTGGCGATCATGCCGGGGTCCAGCTCGAAGCGCAGAAAATGCACCGCGGAGGTCTTCTCGTCGTTCTCGCGCTCCAGATCCTCGTCCGCAATGGCGAACACGCGCGGGTGACCGGCCACCTGCACCCAGCAGCGATCCTCGATACCCTTCAGGCGCGCCAGCGCCCGCGCTCGCTCCGCGGGTTGCACAAACTCGATCAGCAGCGTCACCTTCCAGTTGCTGCCGTCCGGGATCAGCGGGTTGTAGGCGCCGAGCTCATCCGCGATGGCCGGCGCCTCGAAGATTCGCTCGGTGCGCAGCATCTCCTGCACCTGATACTGCACCGTGAGTCGATCCTCGAAGCACCAGGTGGCGTTCGGCCCGACCGCGAGCTGGCGCTCGCCCTTGTGCCGCATCACCCGCGTGCGAAATGCCGGCCGCTCCCGGGCGTACTGCTCGAGCGGCATGAGGTCGCTGGCCGCAAGCTTGTCCATGTCAGCCTCCTGCGGGGCGTCCGATGCCGTACGCGATCCGCAGCAGCCGCAGCGGATGCTCGGGTGCACGCGGCTGCGTGAGGCCGCTCGCGATCTGCTGCCCCGCCATGGGGCAGTCGCTGGCGTAGTGATCGGCCTGCGCGCTCTCGACCCGCTGCACCACCGGGCGCCCGATCCGGACCGAAGCGGCGCGAAACTCGCGCTTCACACCGTAGGTGCCGTTATGCCCCGAGCAGCGCTCGATGGTGTCGAGGCTGGTGCCTGGCACGAGCCTCATGAGATCGCGCGTCTTGAGCCCGATGTTCTGCACCCGCAGGTGACAGGGGACGTGGTAGCTCACCTTGCCGAGCGCTACCTTGAAGTCGGTGCGCAGCAGCCCCGCCTCGTGGCGCAGCATGAGATATTCGAACGGGTCGAACATGCGCGCGGCGACCTGGCGCACCTGCGCATCCTCGGGGTACATGAGCGGCAGCTCCTGCTTGAACATGAGCACGCACGAGGGGATCGGCGCCACCAGGTCGTAGCCGGCGTCGACGGCCTGCGCCAGCTGCGGGATGTTGTACTCCTTGAGCCTCGCGACCGCCTGCAGGTCGCCGAGCTCGAGCCGCGGCATGCCACAACAGCGCTCCTGCGCCACCAGCGTGATTTCGATGCCGTTGTGCGCGAACACCGCCACCAGGTCCTCAGCGAGCGCCGGCTCGTTGCGGTTGCCATAGCAGCTCGTGAACAGGGCCACCCGCCCGGTGGTCGCCGCCGTCGCCTGCGCGCTGTGCGCGCCTGCGGCGCGCCGCGTGGTGCCAAGATGCGCGAGGCGTTTGCGCGCGCTACGCGCGTGGTACTGCGGCAGCGGCGCCCTACGGTCGACGCCGAGAGTCTTCTCCAGCAGCACGCGGCCGGCCGCCGTGCGATTGACCGCGTTCACCAGCTCCACTACCACCGGGATTCCGGCCAGCCTGCCGACTGTATCGGTGGCGGCGAGCGCGCGCTCGCGCAGCGTGAAACCCGCGGTGCGCGCGCGCACCGCTTTCGCCCGCAGCATCAGATGCGGAAAGTCGACGTTCCAGGGATGCGGCGGCACGTACGGGCACTTCGTCATGAAGCACATGTCGCACAGGTAGCAGTGATCCACGACCTGCCAGAACACCTGCCGGTCCACGCCGGCAACTTCCCCGTGCGCCGAGGCATCCACGGCGTCGAACAGCGTCGGAAAGGCGTTGCACAGGCTGAAGCAGCGGCGGCAGCCGTGGCAGATGTCGAACACGCGCTCGAGTTCCGTCTCGAGCGCGCTGACGTCGTAGAACTGCGGGTCGCGCCACTGCAGCGGGTGCCGGGTGGGAGCCTCCAGGCTTCCCTCGCGTCCGCCCGTGGCGGAACCCGGCGCGGCCTCCGTAGGGCTCATGCGCGCGCGGACCGTGTGCGAGCTTAAATAGCGTCCAGGGCTTTCTGGAAGCGATTGGCATGCGAGCGCTCGGCCTTGGCCAGCGTCTCGAACCAATCGGCGATTTCCCCGAAACCTTCCTCGCGCGCAGCTTTCGCCATGCCGGGGTACATGTCGGTGTACTCATGGGTCTCACCGGCGATGGCGGCCTTGAGATTGAGCCGGGTCTCCCCGATGGGCAGTCCCGTTGCCGGATCACCCACCGCCTCCAGGTACTCGAGGTGCCCGTGGGCGTGGCCGGTCTCGCCTTCCGCGGTGGAGCGAAACACCGCCGAAACGTCGTTGAACCCTTCGACGTCGGCCTTCTGTGCGAAATACAGATAACGCCGGTTGGCCTGCGATTCCCCGGCGAACGCATCCTTGAGATTCTTCTCCGTCTTGCTGCCTTTGAGATTCATAACGCTCCTCGCTTAGACTCGGTCTAACCTGGGCGTGCGACTGTATCGCCGCACCGCAAGCGACGTCAACCCCGCGTTGACCCTCGCACCGCGCGCTGTGTAACGTTGCGCGCCCTGCCTTACCTCCCGCTGAGCCTTGCAGGAGCGACCCGATTTGACGCGTAACAGCAAAGGCCCCGACTTCGAGCAGGCGCTTGCGGAGCTCGAAGGCCTGGTCGAGCGTCTCGAGCGCGGCGATCTGCCGCTCGATGAGGCGCTGAAGATCTTCGAGCGCGGCGTCGCGCTCACGCGCCACTGCCAGGCATCGCTCCAGGCCGCACAGCAGAAGGTCGAGATCCTCCTGAAGCGCAGTGGTCAGGCCGGGGCCGGGATCGAGCCGTTCGAGGAGTCCGGGGACGAGGCTGCGGCCGCGGCACCGGACCCGGAGTGATGGACGCGCAGGTCAGCGATGCGCCGCGGACGGCCGATTTCGCCGCGCGGGTCCTCGCCTGCCAGGCGCGTATCGAGGGTGTGCTCGAGCGCGCCCTGGCGCTGCCCGATCCGGGCACGCAACGCCTGCGCGAAGCGATGCGTTACAGCGTCCTCGGCGCGGGCAAGCGTTTGCGACCGACGCTGGTGTACCTCACCGGCGAGTCACTCGGCGCGCCGCTCGCGCGACTCGACGCGCCCGCGGCCGCCGTTGAGCTGATCCATGTCTACAGCCTCGTGCACGATGACCTGCCCGCGATGGACGATGACGATATGCGGCGCGGCCGACCGACCTGTCATCGCGCCTACGACGAAGCGACCGCGATTCTGGTGGGCGATGCGCTGCAGGCACTCGGCTTTGCGGTGCTCGCGAACGAACCGATGGACGGCGTGAGCGCCGAAGTGCGCCTCGAGATGCTGCGCGTCCTGGTTCGCGCCACCGGCACCGCGGGCATGGCGGGCGGCCAGGCGGTCGATCTGGCCGCCGTGGGACAGAAGCTGTCGATCGGCGCCGTCGAGAACATGCACCGTCGCAAGACCGGCGCGCTCATCCAGTGCAGCGTGTTGCTCGGAGCCCTGGCGGCCGGTGTGAGCGGCGGCCGTGAGCTCGCAGCCCTGCGGCACTTCGGCGCCGAGATCGGGCTCGCGTTCCAGATCCAGGATGACATTCTCGACGTCGAGGGTGACCCGGCGCTGCTCGGCAAGTCCACGGGCGCCGACGCCGCGCATGCCAAGCCCACCCATCCCAGCACGGTAGGGCTTGCCGCCTCGCGCGTGCGTGCCGGCGGGTTGCGCGACGCGGCGATCGCGGCGCTCGAACCCCTGGGGGAACGCGGCGCGGCGCTCGCGCAACTGGCCGACTTCGTCGTCAATCGCGCCACTTGAGCGTGCCTGCACGCCGCGGCTCCTGCGCACGGGTGCAGGCGCCGCGGTGCGCTACACTGATGGTGCGATGAGCCGTCCGCCGGACAACTACCCGCTGCTGTGCGCGATCGAGTCGCCGGCAGACATGCGCCGCCTGCCGCTAGGCAAGCTCCCGGCGCTTGCCGCTGAGCTGCGCGAGTTCCTGATCCACAGCGTCAGCACCCGCGGTGGCCACTTTGCCGCAGGTCTGGGCACGGTCGAGCTCACCATCGCACTGCACTATGTGTTCGACACGCCGCGCGACCGTCTGGTGTGGGATGTCGGCCATCAGGCCTACCCGCACAAGGTGCTGACCGGGCGGCGCGATCGCCTGCACACCATCAAGCAGGACGGGGGCCTGGCGCCCTTTCC
>Ga0137409_10000263_pt1 | contig 55801 bp, 46 predicted proteins | sample CZODoug1_16funga_FD_122059 | JGI IMG/M metagenome (GOLD analysis project Ga0137409, IMG submission 122059) | Vadose zone soil fungal communities from Angelo Coast Range Reserve, California, USA - CZODoug1_16fungal (Hybrid Assembly) | ecosystem: Environmental > Terrestrial > Soil > Vadose zone... | reverse complement strand
GTTGGTTGCGGCCCGCTTCTGGGGATCATTGCGCTGGCAGCGGTCGGTCTCTGGCCCGACCCCAATCCGAACCCTATCGGCCCGGGCTTGCTGGCCTTCCTCACATTTTGGCCCGCTGTAATCTGCTTGGGTCTCGGCGTAGCTGAGGTAAGGAGACAACCCAGGTGAACTCAGCGGCTAACCAGCGGTTCCAGCGGACGGCGCGTCGCCGCTTCGCGGCTCGCGCCGCCGCTGAACCGCGGCGTTATGCGCACGTTCTGGCGGCGTCCCGTACACCTTGCCCATATGCAGAAGAGGAGTAGCGCCGTGTTTCGTGTAGCGGCAGTCTTAAATTCTGGCGTTTGCGTGTCCGTGGCCGCCGCTCTTTGCGGTGTCGCGGTGGCGGCGACAATGCTTTGGGCCTTGAACCGATCTGCGCACTTGTCGCGTAGACCATTGAGCACAGTGCCGTCCGCCCTGTCGAACACCCGTACGCCCGCGGGAAGGTGCGCTGATTCGTACGCCCTTATTGGCACGTACGTAGGGACGATCGAGAACGGTGCGCCGCGGGTGGTTAGGAAATTACCGTACGTTAGCCCGAGAGTCCCTTGGCTCCCGTGCAGCACAAGAGGGGGCAGTCTGTGAGGACGCTCCTATTACGCGAGACGCGAGCGCATAACAACCAGTTGCAGCGGACGGTGATGGATAACGTGCCAAGGCACATACGGCAGCGCGCGGCCGCTGAGCTGCGGCGTTAGGCGAGAGGTGTAGCCGTGCCCGCGTATCGTCTCGTGATCGGCAACAGGAACTACTCCTCGTGGTCTCTACGCGCGTGGCTCTTTCTCAGGGAGAGCTCGATTCCGTTCACAGAGACTCGCGTTCCGATGTTCACGCCGACGTGGGTAGATCAGGTGGCTCAGTACACACCTGCCGGTCGCGTACCCGTATTGCTTGACGACGGCGTGGCCGTTTGGGATTCCACGGCAATCTTCCAGTACATCAGGGAGCGTCATCCGGGCGCTGTTGGCTGGCCGACATCGGCGGAAGCCAGGGCCCATGCGCAGTCGATCAGCGGCGAAATGCACTCTGGCTTTCTCTCGATCCGGGACGAACTGCCACAAAACATTCGAGCTCGGCGCCGGCGTGACCGGACTGAGCTGTCGGACAGTTGCCTCAAGCAAATTCGACGAGTAGACGAGATCTGGTCCGACTGCCGCTCTCGTTACCGAAGCGGCGGCGATTGGTTGTTTGGGGAGTTCTCCTTGGCGGATATCATGTACGCGCCAGTCGCACTTCGATTCTTGACCTACGACATCGCGATTGGCCAGTCTGCCAAGGAGTTTCAGCGTGCCGTGTCTGAGCGAGCAACCGTGCGCGAGTGGGTTGCCGCAGCGACCGAGGAGCCAGAGGCGATCTCATTCATCGACGACTTCGTGCCGGCATCGAAGAGCCCATTGACTCTCGGCTGATGCGGAAGGGCGTTGCAGCATGCAGCCGCCGAACTGCGGCGTCAGGCGTCTTCGAGTAAGCCATGAACTACATCAACACGTTCATCGCCGTATCCCCCGATACCAAAGCGAAGGTCGGTTCCGTTCCCCTTGCACGCGGGGGCAAGCGATCGATCGCGCAAATCGAATACGAGCTCATTGCAAGTCATCCCTACAAGTTCACCCAACAAGAAGTTCAGTTCTCCGTCCATGTTGAGCGAACCGGAGTCACCCCTCCACAACTCAAACGAAGTGACCTCTGGTCGGACTTCTTCTCCAAACCCACGGCTTGTATGCGAACGTCCCCATTGGCCCGGACTTATGGATGGGGCCTGCATTTCGATAGCGAGGGAAAGGTTGCGCTCGTACCGATGGAAAGTCCGAAATACCAAAAGTTGTCGCGCAGTCCTTCCATCGAGCAGACCCGTGCCATGAGGACCAAGCGCGAATGAGCGTCTTCGATGGGCGGCACATGACTGAATCGTAGTCGGGCAAGCCTGCGTTCCCTGGCGGTGGAGGTGTTCGTGCCCCGGATTCGATACCAGGTAGCCGAGGTCATGAGTTATTGGGACGAAGACCGCCCCGAGTGGGACCCGGAGGAGCTCGACTTTGCGGCGGCATGGCGGCGCCACCTCGAAGCGGCGATACGTGGGCTGAAGCCTCAGTTCGGTGCCATGGTTGCATATAGGCGGAAGCTGTTGGCGCAGCAGATTCACGCATGACGTCCGCGCCTGCGGATCGATCGAACGGATACGAGCGCGTAGCGGCCGAGTTCCTCGCTGGCCGCGGTCGCGCGCCCTCGACTGCCATCGGCACGACACACGTGCGCAACTGGGCGCGTACGCTCGAACCCGGGGCTGCCGTGCTGGACTTGGGCTGCGGGCCCGGCGTCCCGATTACCAAAGTCTTGATCGATGAAGGGCTCGCCGTTTACGCGATCGACGCCGCGCCGTCTTTCGTCGCTGTCTTCCGCCGCAACTTCCCGCAGGTAACGGTCGCGTGCGAATCCGTCTTGGATTCCTCGTTTTTCGATCGCACGTTCGAGGGCGTCGTCGCGTGGGGACTCATGTTCCTACTGCAGCCGGACGAACAACGGCGCCTCATCCGGGCGATCGCCGACGTGCTGGCGCCCGCCGGCCGCCTGCTGTTCACATCGCCGTCCCAACCCGTCGCATGGAACGACGTCATGACGGGATTGGAGTCACGCTCGCTCGGAGCGGCAGAGTATCGAAGTCTGCTTTCCGCCGTGGGCCTCTTAGTCGTAAGCGAGTACGAGGACGAAGGCCAGAACCACTATTTCGACGCCTCGGCCCTCAATTCGCCGACCAGGTGAAGTTCGGGATCTCGGTGATCGGCGTGCCCACTTGAATGGCGATCAACCGGTGCGACTTCAGCTCGATGGCCGCGAGGTCGCCGTCGTATTCGCTCACGACGCCGCCGTCGACGACGTAGACGACCACCGGCAAGTCGCGCAAGCCCGCGATGTCGTTGCGCTCGAGCGGCTGCCCCCAGACGCCGAAGAACTGCCCGAGCGTGAACGTGGCGGCGGCCGGGGCCTCGACGTGGAGTTTCCCGGAGAGGTCGTGCGTGTGCGCGTTGTAGGTGCACTCGCTCGTCGGGCTCGTGTCGACGATGCCCACCAGCGCGGGGACCGCGAGCGCCTCGCCGTTCAGGAGTACCGAGAGGTGACTGTGGACGTGATACGTCTCGACCATAGTGCCGCACTCGAGGCCGGCGACCGGCTGCCCCTGCCCTCCGACGGAGGTGTCGCGGTCGGGCCAATATCGCGACCCAACCATGTGGCCGTCGTCGATGTCGATCGCGGTGGCGGCCAGCGGCGGAAACGTCGCGGGCGGGGTCGGGGGCGCCGGCGCGGGCGGAGGCGTGTCGTCCGAGGAGTCGCCGGTCCCGTTACACGCCGCAAGCGGCAACGCGAAGATGCCCGTCAGCAGCAGCAAGCCCAAAAGGCCGCCGCGGCCGGCGGCACGGGGTTCTAAGGATGTGTTCATGGCGTTAATCCTTTCAACCGTTGACCGCATCACGCGTGCAAGACGCGGACCAACCGCCAAGAATCGGGCCGCAACTGTCGCGATTAGGCGACGCTGTGGCATGCTGCGTGCCCGCTCGGTCCCGCGGCGATCATTCGCAACCGACGCGCGTCGTCAAAGCGCAGCACGCATGGACAAAATCGAGTCGATCGAAGCCGTCGCCCAGGTGATCCAACTGGCCGTCGCCCCGGTGTTCTTGCTCGCCGGCATCGCCGGGCTGCTCGGCGTGCTGTCGACGCGCCTCGGCCGCATCATCGACCGCGCGCGCGTCATCGAGCTCCGAATCCCCGAAGCGCTCCTCGAGGAACAGCAACAGTTGCTGCGCGCCGAGTCGACGGTGCTCTGGACACGGATCGGCCTCATCAACTGGGCGATCCGACTCTGCGCTACGGGCGCTCTCACGGTCTGCCTCACGATCGTCGCGCTATTCGTCGGCGACTTCGTGCGGTTCAACATTTCCGGGGCGATCGCGCTCTTGTTCGTGATCGCGATGGCGCTGATCGTCGCCGGGCTCGTGTTCTTCCTGCGCGAGGTCAACGTCTCTGCGCGCCACATGCGGCAGGGCATCGAGATCGCGCTCTCGCACGACCCGGCTCGTAGCGGCCCGAAGCCTTCCAAGAAAGACCCGTAGCCCGACGACCGCCATGGATGGCCTCCTGCGGCAATTGGTCGCACGGCGGGTCGCGGCCCCCGCCCTAGAATCGCTCGATGAGCCGCGACCAGCATCGGAGCGCCATTCCACCCTTCGCGCTCGTGCTCGCGGCCGTCGGCCTAGCCTCGAGCGCCGCACCTAGCCGCGCGGCCGACGACGATCCGCAGCAAGACGCCGCCGCCACAGGCGAGCGCGCGCCGCCGCGCGGCACGCCGAGCCGCGAGCTCGGGACCATGACCGTGATCGGCCGGCGCGAGAGCTCGCTGCCCACACAGATCCCCACGACCGTCGAAGGCATCGACCGCGAGCAGCTCGACCTGAAGATCAACGCCGTCGACGCCGAGGACGCGCTCAAGTATTTCCCGAGCCTGCTCGTGCGCAAGCGCTACGTCGGCGACTACGATCACGCGGTGCTCGCGAGCCGCGCGTCCGGCACCGGCAACAGCGCGCGCTCGCTGGTCTACGCCGACGGCATCCTGCTGTCGAACCTGCTCGGCAACGGCGCCACGTTCACGCCGCGCTGGGGATTGGTCACGCCGGAAGAGATCGAGCGCGTCGACGTGCTCTACGGTCCGTTTTCCGCCGCGTACCCCGGCAACTCCGTCGGCGCCGTGGTCGACTACGTGACGCGAATGCCCACCGAGCTCGAGATGCACGCGAGCGTCTCCACGTTCACCGAAGACTTCGAGATCTACAGCACCGAGGGAACGTTCGGCGGCTGGCAGACCAGCGCCTCGGTCGGCGACCGCAACGGCAACTTCTCGTGGTGGCTCAGCATCAACCGGCTCGACAGCGACGCTCACCCGGTGTCGTTCGCGAACAAGCTCGTGAGCTCGAGCGCGGTCGACACCGCCGGCACGCCGGTGACGGGCGCCCTGCCCGACCGCAATCCGCGCAACCAGGACTGGCTGATCGTGGGCTCGACGACGCGGACCTACACCGTTCAGGACCACGCCAAGATCAAGGTCGCCTACGACTTCACGCCGACGCTGCGCTTGAGCTACACGCTCGGCTGGTGGACCAACGACTCGCAGCGCTCGTCGGATACGTATCTGCGGGACGGCGCGGGCGCGCCCGTGTACAACGGCTCGATCAACGTCGGCGGCCGCCGCTACACGCTCACGCCGGCCGACTTCGCGCCGAGCAATGGCGACTTGCGGCACTTGATGCAGGGCTTGTCGCTCAAGAGCGGCGGCGGCGCGTGGACGTGGGAAGCCTCCGCGAGCGCCTACGACTACGACCGCGACCTCACGCGCCAGCCGACGGTGGCGCTGCCCGCCGCGACGGTCGGCGGCGCGGGCCGCATCACCGACCAGCACGGCACCGGCTGGACCGCGCTCGCGCTGCGCGCGACGTGGCGGCCGCGCGAAGACGCGGCGCACGTCGTCGACATGGGCGTGCAACGCGACAGCTACGAGCTCCGCACTCGCGTCTCCGACACTGCCGACTGGCTCGCGGCCGCCCCCGGCGCGTTGTTCTCCGCGTTCCGCGGCGACACGGATCTCACGAGCCTCTATGCGCAGGACACGTGGGCTTTCGCCGAGGGTTGGCGCGCGACGCTCGGCGCGCGCGTCGAGCGCTGGGAAGCGTCGAACGGCGCGGTGTCGAGCGCGACGAGCGCGTTGCCGTTCGCGGAGCGCTCCGACACCACCGTGTCGCCGAAGGCGGCGATCGCGCGGCAGCTCAACCCGGATTGGACGTTGAAGGCGTCGCTCGGCCGCGCGTTCCGCAACCCGACCGTCGCGGAGCTCTACCAGGGCTCGATCTCGACGAACGTGATCGTCAACAACGATCCGAACCTCGAGCCCGAGAAGTCCTGGACGAGCGAGCTCAGCGGCGAGCGCAAGCTCGCGGATGGCCTGGTGCGGCTCACGGTGTTCCACGAGTCCACCGACGACGCGCTCTACTCGCAAACCAACGTCACGGTCACGCCGAACGTCACGAACATCCAGAACGTCGACGAGATCGACACCACGGGGCTCGAGGTCGCGTACCAGTCCGGCGGGTTCCTGAACGACCGGCTCGATCTCTCGGCGAGCGTCACCTACGCGCACTCGATCATCGAGAAGAACGACGCGTTTCCCGCGAGCGTCGGCAAGTGGCAGCCGCGCGTGCCGGAGTGGCGCGCGAACGCGGTCGCGACCTACCGTGTGGGCTCGCAATGGAGCGTCACCCTCGGCATGCGCTACAGCGGCACGCAGTACAACACGCTCGACAATTCCGACCCGAACGGTTTCACGTTCACCGGCAACAGCCCGTTCCTCGTCTACGACGCGCGCGCTCGGTACGAGAGCCGCAAGTGGTCCGCCTCCGTGGGGCTCGACAACGTTGGCAACGAGGAGTACTGGGCGTTCCATCCGTACACCCAGCGGATGCTGATGGTCGACGTCGGCTTCCGCCTCTGAAAATAGGCACCGGCTACGTTTCCGCCGGAAAATAGGGACATGCTGCTTTTTCGGCGTAGACCGGTGCCGGCGTGAGGCGGCCAACGAAAAAGCAGCATGTCCCTATTTTCCGGCCACGGTGACGCGGCGGGAAAAGTAAGCCTGTCCCTATTTTCCGGCGGGGGTGCGAGAATGGGTCGGATGAGCCAGCGAGTCGACAACGCGGTGTTCGGCGGCGACGCCGGGGCGAGCGGCGCGCTGCGGCTGCTTTTTTGGCTGCGCTGGGGCGCCGTCGCCGCGCAGTCGGTGGTCATCACATTCGTCGACCGGATCCTGGCAAGCCCGGTGCCGCTCAAGCCGCTCGTGCTCACGATCGCGGCGCTCGCGCTCTGGAACGTGCTCAACTATCGCGCGGTGCACGCGAAGAGGCTCGTGCAGTACGGCGAGGTGGCGTTGAATCTCGTCGTCGACGTCGTGGCGTTCACCACGATCCTCTACTTCACCGGCGGGCCCACAAACCCGTTCGTGTCGATCTACCTCGTGCCGATCTCGCTCGCGGCGGCCTCGCTGCCGGCGGTGTACGCCTGGTTGATCGGCGCGATTTGCGGCGTGGGGTACTCGCTCCTGTGGTGGCGGCACGTGCCGCTGCCGTCGGTCGATTCTCGGTTCGGCGCCGACTTCGACTTACACGTCGCGGGCATGTGGGTGAACTTCCTGATCGCCGCCGCGCTCATCGTATTCTTCGTGGGCCGGATGGCGAACCTGGTCCGGCGCCGCGACCAAGAGCTCGCGGCGATGCGCGAGACGGCGCTGCGCGACCAGCAGATCGTGGAGCTCGGCACCCTCGCCGCCGGCACCGCGCACGAGCTCAACACGCCGTTGTCGACGCTCGCCATTCTGGTCGAGGAGCTCGACGAAACCGCCACGGACCCCGCGCAGAGAGAGCATCTGCGCGTGATGATGGAGGAGATCGAGACGATCAACGAGCGCCTCAATCGGATCGCGGGCCGCGTGGGCGCGGAGCGCAGCGAGGGGGCGCAGCAGATCGGGCTGCGCGCGTTCCTCGACGACTTGATCGGGCACTGGACCGCGGTGCATCCCGACATCGAGCTCGGCGCCACGTTCGACTTGCCGGCCGACGACACGCCGATCGTCGCCGAGGCCACGATCGGCCAGGCGATTCGCAACGTGCTCGACAACGCGGCGCACGCGAGCCGCGCGAACGGCCGCCGCAGCGTCGACGTGCGCGTGCGGCGCGACGGCAGCAAGCTCGAGATCGACATCGTCGACGACGGCGTGGGCCTGGACCCGGCCCTGCGCGACGAGATCGGGCTCAAGGTGGTCTCCACGAAGGACCGCGGGCTCGGCATCGGCATCTTGCTCTCCCGCGCGGCGCTGCAGCGCTTCGGCGGGCGCCTCGAGCTCGAGAGCCGGCCGTTGGGCGGCGTCGAGGCGCACATCCATCTGCCGCTCGACGAGTTGCTCGCCGATGCCCGCTGACGCGCCCCCTTCGGTGCTCGTGATCGACGACGACCGCCGGTTCGCCGAAACGCTCGCGCAAGCGCTCGAGCGCCGCGGCTGGGTCGCGGCCGTGGCCCATACCGTCGAGACCGCGCTCGCGGCCGCGCGCGCCCGCCGGCCGAACGCGGCGATCGTCGACCTCAAGCTCGCGACCGAGGACGGCCTCACCCTCGTCGAGCCGCTGCGCGCGTGCGACGCCAAGATGCGGATCGTCGTGCTCACGGGGTATGCGAGCATCGCCACCGCCGTGAAGGCGATCAAGCTCGGCGCCGACGACTACCTCGCGAAGCCGGTCACCGCGAGCGCGGTCGCCGACGCGCTGCTGCGAGCCGAGCCCGGCACGCTCCCCGTAGAGGCGGCGGAGCCGATGTCGACGCGGCGGCTCGAGTGGGAGCACATCCAGCGCGTGCTCGTGGAGCACGAAGGCAACGTCTCGGAGACGGCGCGCGCGCTCAAGATGCATCGGCGCACGCTGCAGCGAAAGCTCGCAAAGCGGCCGCTACAGGGTTGAGGACGACCGACGTCGTGGCGCAGGGGGAGTGAAATGAGGCAGATCGCATTCGCCGCGGGCATGCTGGCGCTCGCGGCCGCAGCCCGGGCCGGAGCGGACGAGTCCGAGGTGATCGGCTACCCGAGCATCGACGCCGCGCTCACGGCGCTGCGCGCCGACCCGCGCGCCACCTTCGAGACGCAGCACGGCTGGACGGTGGTCGCGAGCCGCGAGGGCGCGAACCCGGTGCAGTGGTTCTTCACGCCCGAAGGGCACCCGGCCCATCCGTCGGTGGTGAAGCGCACCGCGCTCGAGGAGCGCGGCACCGGCTACATCGAGCTCGCCACGCTGTGCGGCGCACCGCAGGCCGAATGCGCGGCGCTGCTCGACGGCTTCCGCCAAGTCGCGGAGGACGCCGCGCGCGCCGCGCAACCGGAGCACGTGACGCTCGACGTCGGCATCGCGCTCGACCACCACGATCGCGTGCGCGTCAGCCGGCTGCTCGCGGAGGAAGGCAAGGCCGCCGAGATTCGCATGGACGACGTGCTCAAGGTCGTCATCGTGCCGACGTTCGACGAGCGGCGCGACGTCACGCTCTGGACCGCTGTCTACGAGTTCACGAACGGCGACTATCGCCTGCTCGGCGCGCCGACGCTCGCTCGGCCGCACGACGGCGTCGCCGACATCGAGATCAGGTCCGACACCGGCACCCTCTTCCGCTTCGCCATCTCGGCGCCGGTTGCGTCACGCGAGTAGCTCGAGAGAAAAATAGATGAGACTCCTGCGTCGCTTGCTGATCGTCCTCCACCGCTATCTCGGCATCCCGCTGAGCTTCCTGTTCGTGCTCTGGTTCGTGTCGGGCATCGCAATGATCTACGTCGGCGGCATGCCGGCGCTCTCGCCGCAGGCGCGGCTCGAGCACCTGGCGCCGATCGACTTCCGCGCCATCCGCTTGACCGCGGCCGAGGCCGCGGGCCGCGCCGGCGGCGACGGCCGTGGGCGGGCCACGCTGCTCACGGTGCTCGACCGTCCGGCCTACCGCTTCTCCGCGGGCCCGTTTGGCGCGAGCACGGTGTTCGCGGACACCGGCGAGACGCTCGACGCGGTAGACCAGGAAACGACGCGCACGATCGCCGCGCGCTTTCTCGACGTGCCGCCCGCGGCCGTCGCGTTCGAGCGCGCGGTCGAGGACGTGGACCAATGGACGCTGGTGCTGCGCCGCGAGCTGCCGCTCTACAAGTTCGACGTCGACGACGGCCGCGGCACCGAGGTGTACGTGTCGCCGAGCAAGGCCGAGGTGACCCTGGTCACGACGGCGCGCAGCCGCGGGCTCGCCTGGATCGCGACGATCCCGCACTGGTTCTACATCACGTCGCTGCGCGTGAATCAACCGCTGTGGTACTGGACTGTCGTCTGGACGTCGGCGGCGGGCTGCGTGCTCGCGGCGCTCGGCATCGTGCTCGGCGTGGTGCAGTTCCGAAAGTCGCGGCCGTTCAATTTATCCGCGTCGATTCCATACCGCGGTTGGATGCGCTGGCACTATCTCTTCGGCGCCGTGTTCGGCGTGTTCGCGCTGACGTGGGTGTTCAGCGGCCTCCTGTCGATGGAGCCGTTCGATTGGACCAACGCGGAAGGCCTCGACGTGCCACGCGACACGTTCACGGGCGGGCCCGTCGAGCTCGATCATTTCCCGGCCGTCGACGCCGCGGCCTGGGCGGCGCTGCTCGGCGGCCGCGTCGTGAAGGAGCTCGAGCTCGAGCGCATTCAGGACCGGCCGTACTACGTCGCACGCGTCGCCGCCGCGCCGGCCGCGCTCGACCCGAAGCGCGAGCGGCTGCACCAGCCGTACGACATCGGCGGCCGCGGCGAGTCCGAGATGCTGCTCGTCGCCGCGGACACGCTCGCGGTGCAGCGCGAGCCATTCAGCACCGAGTCGCTCGTCGCTCGGCTGCACGCCGCGGTGCCCGATACGGCGATCGTCGACCACGAGCTGCTCGCGGACTACGACTCGTATTACTACTCGCGCGAGCGGCAGGCGCCGCTGCCGGTGCTGCGCGTGCGGTTCGACGACCCGGAGCGCACTTGGGTGTACGTCGATCCGCGGATGTCGCAAATCGTCGCCGTGGTTCATCGCTGGAGCCGGCTCGAGCGTTGGCTCTACAACGGGCTGCACAGCCTCGACTTCGGCTTTTGGTACGACAAGCGGCCGCTCTGGGACGTCGGTATGATCGCGCTCTGCCTGGGCGCGCTCGCGTCGAGCGGCATCGGCCTTTGGCTCGGCCTAAAGCGGCTGCGGCGTGACCTCGCGGGGCTCGTCCGACCAATTAGGGTCAGACCCCGGGGTCAGACTGGGGTCTGACCCCGGCGTCAGACCCTGCGTCAGACCGTGCCGCGCTTCGCGGGGTCTTGCTTGTAGAAGGCGGCGAGCTGGGCGTAGACGTCGGGGTACTCGCGCGCGAAGCGCTTCGGTACGTCGAAGAACATCTCGGTGCAGACCGCGAAGAACTCGGCACGGTCCTCTGCGGCGTACGGATCGAGCCACGGCTCCTTGCCGCGGTCGAGCTCATCGAGCAGGCTCTCATAGGCGTCGTCGAACGCTGCTGTCCACTCGGCGAGACGCATGCCCGAGTGGAGCGGCGGCGCGCCGTCGGCTTCGCCGTTCAGCATGTCGATCTTGTGGGCGAGCTCGTGCGCGACGACGTTGTAGCTCTCGCCCCGCCCGCTCGCCTCGACTTCCGCCCAGGCGAGGATCACGGGGCCCTGCTCCCAGGTCTCGCCGCTCAGCACGTCGTCGCCGGTGTGCACCACGCCGTCCTCGTCCACGATTTCGCGGTCGCGCACGACGAACTCGTCGGGGTGCACGACGACGGCTGCGAAGTTCTCATAGTAGTCGAGGCCGAGCTCGAGGATCGGCAACGCCGCGAGCGCGGCGATGCGCACGCGCATCGACTCGTCGATCGCGTAACCGACGGCCGGCTCGAAGCGCTTCTCGTGCAGGAACAGCAGCGCGATCTCGCGGAGCCGCTCCATCTGCGGCGACGGCAAGCGCGCGAGCACGGGGCTCGCGGCGAGCGCTGCGCGCCACGCCTCGTCGGGGATCGATTGCCGCGCGAGAACTCGCCGGCGCCGCCAACTTCTGAACATGACGAGCGGAAATCAGGGCCAGAACGAAATTGGGGACATGTTACCTTTTTTCGGCGCACCGGCTTCGAGCGGTCGGACTACGACACCGAAAAAGGCAACATGTCCCTATTTTCTAGGAAAAGTAACCTGTCCCTATTTTAGGCGAGGTGCTGCTTGAAGAAGGCGATCGTGCGCTCCCACGCGAGATTCGCGGCCGCCTCGCTGTAGCGCGGCGTCGAATTGTTGTGGAAGCCGTGATTGGTGCCCTCGTACGTGTACATCTGGTAGGAGACCTTGTTCGCCTTGAGCGCGGCCTCGTACTCCGGCCACATGCCATCGATCCGCTCGTCCATGCCGGCGTACTGGATCAGGAGGGCCGCCTTGATCTTCGCCACGTCTGCCGCCGCCGGGGCCGCGCCGTAGAACGGCACGCCCGCGTTCAAGTCCGCGCCGATCGCAACGGCCAGGTTGTTCACCATGCCGCCGCCCCAGCAGAACCCGGTGGCGCCGAGCTTGCCGCTCGAGAGCGCGTGTTTCTTCAAGAATAGCGCGCTGTTGACCATGTCCTGCCGAAGCTTCGTTTGGTCGAGGCTCGATTGCAGCGCGCGACCGTCGTCGTCGTTGCCGGGATACCCGCCCACCGGCGCCAACCCGTCCGGCGCGAGCGCCACGAACCCGGCAACCGCGGCGCGGCGCGCCACGTCCTCGACGTAGGGATTCAGGCCGCGGTTCTCGTGGATCACGAGCACGGCGGCAAACGGCCCGTCCCCTTTCGGTTGCACGAGGTAGCCGCGCATTTGTCCCGAGGTGCCGCCCGGCGACGGATACTCGACGTACTTCGCCTTGATGCGATCGTCGGTGAACGAGATCGTCTGCGCCTCCGCATAGCGCGGGAACAACGACTGCGCCATCGCGAGCGCCGACACGCCGCCGATCACGAGCGCGCTCGCCCGCGCCAAGAACTCGCGGCGGTCGATCCGGCCGTGGCAGTACTCGTCGTAGAGCGCGTAGACGCGCCGGTCGATCTCGATGCCCTTGTGTTCAAGCTGTGCGGCCATGTGTCGTCTCCTTGTGTTCAATGCTTCGGCAGATATCCGATCCGATCGCCGGAGTACGTGCCGATCCAAAGCTCGTTCTCCACCGGCAACGCCGTGCTCGCGCCTTGGAGCGCCGCGTTCTGGTCGGCACCCGCGACGCGCGTCGCTCGCAGCGCTTCGGGGTCGATCTCGACCACCGACCAGCCGGTCGAGCACGGCGGTGTCGCGCACTCGGCCGGCGACACGTAGTTGCCGCCGATCGTGTACAGCTTGCCGGCCGCGCCCCAACGCAGGTTGTCGGGCCCGACGTCGACCGCAACCGACGTCTTCGCGATCGGCGCCGCGCGGCGGTCGAAACGCACGACCTCGCGCGTGCCGGTCGCCGCGACCCAAAGATAGCGCTCGTCGGCCGACAGCTCGATGCCGTTCGGCCCCGACAGCTCGGTGCCGGGCACCGCCGTCACTTTGCCGCCCGGATGCCATTCGTAGACGTTGCCGTTGACCTCGCCCCTACCGATCCTCGCGAACGCGTCCGGGTCGGTGGGATCGGAAAACTTGGTGGTCACGAAGCCGCCGTCGGCGAGCATCGCGACGCTATTCGCGAACGTGCCCTCCGGTAGCGCCACGCAACCGACCCACGCGATCTCAGGTCTAGCGCCTGTCGCGTCGACGTCGAACGCCTCGATCGCCTCGCGGTCGCCGTGGCTCGTCATGTAGAGCCGGTACACGCCCGCCGCGCGCTCGCGCAGCGCGAGACCGTGCGCCGAGAAGCGCCGCGTATCGATCGGCCCCGGGCACTCGCCGAACGTGGCGTAGTCGGTCTCAAATTTCACGGCGACGCCGGGGAACAGCTCCTCGTACGCCTTGGTGGTGCGATCGACGAGATAGATCTTGCCGGGCGTAGGCGGCCCCTGCAGCGGCGTCATTCCCGACACGATGAGCCAGTCGGTCGCGCCGAGCCTCACGATGTCCTCGGCGTTGGCGGGCCCACACACGTAGTTGAGCTCGCCGTAAGCCGAGCAATCGACGGGCGGCCGCGGCGCGGCCTCCGCGGCCGGCGCGGCCTCCGCGGGCGCCGCGTCGCCCGCGGCGCCGCCGGTGTCGCCGTCGCAAGCCGACAGCGCGAGCGCGGCACCTAGCGCCGCGCCGAACCGATGTCTCAACCCAACTCTCATTACGCCTCGAAATCGAGCCGCGCCGGCGCTCCGCCTCTATCTGCCGAGAGCCGCGCGCAATTGCTGCGGGAGTCCCTTCATCTGGCCGGACAACGTTGCCTGCCACACGCCGTTGTTGTTGGTGAACGAGACGACTTCCATCGACTCGACCTCGAGCTCGCCGGCTTTCATCTTGCTGCGCGTGACGACGTGCCTCACTTTCGGCCCCTCCGCGACCTCGCCGAGCACTTGGACGTCGCGGAGCTGGGGCTCGGTTTGCGCCTGCGCTTCGGCCTGGTCGATCACGCTCCCCAGAAACGCGGCGAAAAACTGCGCGTCGGACAGCTTCGCGACCGTGTCCTTATCGGCATCCGGGCCGAAGAAGGTGGCGTAAATCCCCTCCCGCTCGTCGTCCGGAATTTCGCTCATGAAGCCCATCTTCTTGCGGAACTCGGCCAGCGCCGGCGGGAAGAACATCGCCGCCGCGGCTTCGTAGTCCTTGCTCTTGAGCTTGTTGAAATACTTCACCGCGGCGTCGCTCGCGGTCTGCGAGTACGCGGCTTGGGCGCAGAGCAGCGACGCGAGCACCAAGCAGAATCGGAGCGCCGCGACCCGAAGCCAAGCGTTCATGCCAGCTCTCCCAGAGGTGGCGAGAATGTACCCCGACTGGAGTCGCGCTGTCGATCCGAAGGCCATCGCGTCTCGCGCTGTCGCCCGGCTGTGGCCGCTGCGGTACGCTTGCGCGCGTGACCAACGGCGCCGAATGCAAGAACTGCGGTGTGACTCTAGCCGGACGCTACTGCAGCGCCTGCGGCCAACCGGCCGACGTGCGCGTGCCCTCGTTCGGCCACCTCCTGCTCGATGCGCTCGGCGACGCCTTCAGCTTCGACTCGCGCGTCTGGCGCAGCCTCGGGGCGCTCGTTCTGCCCGGTCGCCTGACGAGGCGGTTTCTCGAAGGGCAGCGTGCGAAATACACGCCGCCGTTTCGGCTCTACGTGGTAACGACGCTCGTGTTCTTCGCCCTCTTTTCCATCGGCCGCATGATGACCGGCCCGCCCAAGCCCGCGTCGAGCCCGCCCGAGGAGAACACGGCGGACGAGCCGAGCCCGGCGACGACCGAAGACGAGCAGTTTGGCATCGATGTCAAGAACGGCCGCTGGAACTGCAACCTCGACAAGAACCTACCGCCGCCGATGCGCGCGCGTCTAGTCGCGGCGTGCGAGCGGATCGAGGCCGACAGCGGCGCGTCGTTCATGCGCGCGCTCGCCGAGCACTTCCCGGTAATGATGCTGTTCTTCATCCCGGCGATCGCGGGGCTCATGAAGCTGCTCTACGCGTTCTCACGGCGCAAATACGTCGAGCATCTGTTGTTCTTCGTCCACGTGCACACCTTCTTCTTCCTCACCGGCGTGGTCACGACGCTGGCGCTGCGCGCGGCGGGCCTCGTGCCGTTCCTCACGTCGCCGGTGCGCGCCGTGACCTTCGTGGCGTGGCTCTACTTCCCGATCTATGTGTACCTGGCGATGCGGTACGTCTACCGTCAGGGCCGCGTGCTCACCGCGGTGAAGTACGTGGCGCTCTGGGGCGGCTACTTCGTCGCGTTCCTCGCGTCGCTTTCCGGACTCCTCATTTACACGGCGGTCACCCTCTGATCTCGGGTGCCGCGCACTAGCCCGGCGGAGCGACGAACGGGCGCAAGTGAGACCCGACAGTCGCACCCCCGTCGGCGACACGCGCTATGATGGGCGAAAGCAGCGCGAGGGGGGGCCAAGCGCGGCATGACTGCTCACACCGAAATAAACATCAGCGACGTCGTCGACGGCGGCAAGCTGAACGCGTTTCTCGTCTGCGTGTTCTTCCTGTTCGGCCTGTTCCTGATCATGGACGGCTTCGACGTGCAGGCGATGGGCTACGTCGCGCCGGCCGTGATCACGGAGTGGCGCATCACCAATCCGCAGCTGCTGCCCGCGATCACCGCCGGGCTACTCGGCTTGTTCGCGGGCTCGATGGGCTTCGGCATGGTCGGCGACCGAATCGGACGGCGGCGCGTGCTGCTCGCGGCAACCGCGGCGTTCGGCGTGTTCACGTTGCTCTGCGCGCTCGCAACGTCGGTATGGCAGCTCGCCGCGATCCGCTTCTTCGCGGGGCTAGGCTTGGGCGCGATCCTGCCGAACGCCACGGCGCTGGTCGGCGAGTTCAGCCCGCGCCGGATCCGCGTGGCCACGATGATGATCGTCACCAACGGCTTCACGGTCGGCGCGATGCTCGGCGGCTTCCTCGCGTCGTGGCTGATCCCGCGCGTGGGCTGGCAGGCCGTGTTCGTCGTCGGCGGCATCGTGCCGCTCGCGCTGCTCCTGCCGATGTACGTGTGGCTGCCGGAGTCGCTGCAATTCCTAGCGCTGCGGCGCAACGACCATCGCGAGATCGCGAGGTGGCTCAAGCGGATCAATCCGTCGGCCGTCGTCGAGGCGGGCACGCGTTTCGTAGTGCGCGAGGAGCGGATCGAAGGAGTGCCCATCGTGCGACTGTTCCACGACGGGCGCGCCGCCGGCACCTTGCTGATCTGGGCCGCGAACTTCTTGAACATCTTGAACGCCTACTTCGTGTCGAGCTGGCTGCCCACCGTGGTACGCGACTCGGGATACCCGATCGCCACGGGCGTGCTCGTGGGCACGTCGGTGCAGGTCGGCGGCGTAATCGGCACGATCGCCATCGCGTTCGTATTCCGCCGCGTCGGCTTCATCCGGCTGCTTACGGCCTGCTTCGCGCTCGAGGCGGTGAGCCTTGCGTTGATCGGCGAGCCGTCGCTGACCCTGCCGCTGCTGTTCTTGGTCGCGTTCACCGCCGGCTGGGGCATCTTCGCCGGCCAGCCGACGCTGAACTCGCTGGCGGCGACCTACTACCCCACGGACCTGCGCTCGACAGGCGTCGGCGCGGGGCTTGGCATTGGCCGGCTGGGCGCGATCGTCGGCCCCACGGTCGGCGCGATACTCATGGGCCAGCAGTGGTCGCGCGAGGCGCTGTTCCATGCGGCGGCGGTGCCGGCCGTCGTGGCCACGGTCTCGGTGCTCGCGATGTCGCTCGTGATGACCACATCGAGCACTGCGCAAGGCACGGCGATCGGCGTCCGCCGGTAAGAGCCTCTATCCCCCTGCGCGGGCGGCGCAACAGTTGCTTACAGCTCGCGGGTAGGCGGCTGGCCATGTTCGAACCCTGACGGACACGACGGAGAGCTAGCAGATGAAATACCTGATCGTCGCTTGCGCGCTCTGCATCTGCAGCTCGGCCGCTCACGCGTCGCCGGCGACGACGCCGCGAATCGTGGCAGCCGCGAACGCGTTTCTCGCCACGCTCGACGACGCGAAAAAGGCTGCCGTGCTCTTCGAGCCCAACGACACTGCCCAGAAGCAGCGCTGGTCGAATCTTCCGGGGGGGATCTTCAAGCGCGCGGGCATCACATGGGGCGACCTCGACGAGACGCAGAGGTCAGCATGGCTCGAGGTCATGAAGACCACGCTGAGCGACGAAGGCTATCGACGCGTCGTCGACGAATGGCGCGCGGACGACGCGCTCGCCGCACGCGGCACCGCGGGTCGCGGCGCACCGCAGTTCGGCATGGGCTTCTACTACATCGCGCTGATCGGCAAGCCGTCGCAGACCGAGCCGTGGCAGTGGCAATGGGGTGGGCATCACGTAACGATCAACGCGACGATCGTCGGCCCGAATCTCTCGCTCACGCCAAGCTTCATCGGCGTGGAACCGGCCACCTATGACGCGAACGGCAAGACGGTGCGCCCGCTCGGCGACATCGAGAGGGACGCATTCGTGCTCCTCGGCGCGCTCGAGCCGGCGCAGCAAAAGACCGCGATCCTGGGGAGCTCACCGATCGAGGTCGTGCTCGGACCCGGCCGGGACGGCGAAACGATCGCGCCCGAGGGGCTACCCGCGGCGCGTATGACGGCGGAGCAGCGAGCCGCGCTGCTCGATCTCATCGGTCACTACACCGGTCTCGCGAACGACGAGGACGGCGCGGCACGGACGGCAGAGGTTCAAGCGACGCTCGACCGGACCTACTTCGCGTGGCGCGGGCCGACGACCCCGGGCAGCGCAATCTATTTCCGCGTGACGGGGCCGGCGCTCGTGATCGAGTACGCCGCGCAGGGACCGGGGGGCGGCGGCGGGGAGCGAGCTCCGAGTCACATTCACGGGATCTATCGCGACCCCACCAACGACTACGCCGCTCGCTACGCGCGCTGACGTTTGGCGGCGGTTCAGGTTCGGGGCGTATCGTGTCTCCAAGGGCGAAGCTCAACGCAAAGGAGATGCGACCATGTTCCCTCGGACCCTCACCACGCTTGCCGTCTCGGCGGCGCTGCTTGCGTCGACACCTGTCAGGGCGGACGACCCGCCTTCCGATCGTGCGCCCGTGGACTGCGTAAGCATCGCGCGCGTAGCGAAGACGGACGTCATCGACGATCAGACGATCCTGTTCTTCATGCGCGGCGGTAAGCAGATCTACCAAAGCCATCTGCCGCGGAAGTGCCCCGGGCTCGAGCTCGAAGATCGCTTCGCGTATCGGGTCACCACCGGCCGGCTCTGCTCGATCGACACGATCAAGACGCTCCCGCGGCTCGGGTCTCCGGTCACGTGCGGGCTCGGCGAGTTCCAGCCGATCACGGCGGACCAAGCCGAAGAGCTGCGCGCAGCCCACGGAGGCCGCGGGATCGAGACGAAGCCGGCGGAGCCGCCGAAGGAGAGCGCAACCGCCGCCCCGGCTCACGAGTAGTCGGCTACCGCACACCTGCGCGAGCCCGCGGGGCGCTCTCGCAGTAGCGAGTGGACGTCGGACCGGGTCACCCGCGAGCAGCGGCTCGCGGCTCACTTGCCAAGCTTCTCCGCATCGAGCGGCCCGGTGCGCCTGCCGTGCACGAACCAGTTCACGGCGTAGAGCACGAGCCCGACCACGAGCAGCACGCCCGCGATCTGGTACTGCCGCACGCCGCGCCCCGCCCACGGCGACGCGAGATAGGCGCACGAGATCATGCCCAGGATCGGAAAAATCGTCGGCGCCCGGAAGTGATCGTGCCCCACCGGCCGCCCGCGCAGCACCAGCACCGCCAGGTTCACGAGCGTGAACACGCACAGCAACAGCAGCGCCGTCGTGCCGCCGAGGTCGGGCACCTCGCCCGCGCCGGTGAGCGCGAGTGCGAGCAGCGTCGTAAAGACTATCGCCACCCACGGCGTGCGCCGCTCGGCGTGCACCGTGCCGAACGCCTTGGGCACCACGCGCTCGTGCGCCATGCCGTAGATCAACCGCGACGCCATCATGAGGTTGATCAGCGAGGTGTTGCTCACCGCGCACATCGCGATGAACGAGAACGCCGTGAGCGGGAACCACGGCGCGCCGACCTTCACGACCTCCAGCAGATCCTGCTTGGTGTCGCGCAACACGTCGATCGGCACGAGCGCCGTCGTGACGAACGCCACCAGCATGTAGACGATGCCGACGATCGTGATGCCGGTGAAGAACGCGATCGGGAACGTGCGGCGCGGGTTCTCGGTCTCCTCCACGAGGTTGATCGAGTCCTCGAAGCCGATGATCGCGTAGAACGCGAGCGTCACTCCGCCGATCACGAGCGCGAACGGGTTGCCGCCCGCGTTGAACTCGAGCGCGATCCCGGGGTTGCCCGCGCCGCGCGCGAGCGCCGCGGCGCCGACTATGATCACGATCAGCAAGCCGCTGAACTCGATGCAGGTGAGCACGACGTTGAACTTCACGGACTCGCCGACGCCGCGAAAGTTGATGGCCGCGAGCAGCAGAATGAATGCGAACGCCACGACGAGCACCGGCACCGGCAGGAACTGCTGGAAGTAGCCGGCGAACGCGCGGCTCGCCGCGGCGACGGACGTGAGGCCCGAGCACATCACGCCGAACGCCACGAAGAACGTGAGCGCGTCGCTGCGAAACGCGCGCTGCGCGTAGAGCGCCGCGCCGGCGGCTTTCGGGTACTTGCCGACGAGCTCGAGGTACGACGTGGCGGTGAACATCGCGACGACGAACGCGGCGCCGAACGCGAGCCAGGCCGCGCCGCCCACCACGCCCGCCACGTCGCCCGTGAGCGCGTAGATGCCGGCGCCCAGCATGTCGCCGATCACGAGGAACATCAGGAGCTTCGGGCCGATCGCGCGGCGGAGCTCGGGGCTGGTCTCGCCGCCCGGGGCGTCTACGGGTGCTGCATTCATGATCGTATCCTAACGGCCTTCCTTGCCTCGGCCAAACTCGCGCCGTGAGTTCCCCGCGGCCGTCGCGAAGTTCACGTGCGCGTATACTTGTCCGCGAAGTTATCGAAGGGGCACTTGCGTATGCGTCATCGAGCAATCCTTCTCGCCGCTGCGTCGCTCGGCGTTCCCGCCGCTCTCGCCCACCACAGCTTCGCGCCCCACTTCGACGCGAACAAGCCCGTGAGCGTCTCGGGCACTGTCACGCAATACGAAGCGCAGAACCCGCACAGCTACCTGCATGTCGCCGCGACGGACGAAAACGGCAAGACGCAGGACTACGTCTGCGAGTCGCACGGTGTGACGCAGCTTTCGCGCCTCGGTCTCACGCCGGCGCTGCTCAAAGTCGGCACGCACGTGCGGATCACGGGGTCGCAGTCGCGGCACGACGCGCACATGTGTTTCTTCGACAGCGTCACCTTCGACGACGGCCGCACGGTCAACGTGAACTCGCCGGCAAGCGCGCAGGCGTCGCTGCCGGCGCGCACCGACGTCTTCGGCACGTGGCTGCTCGCGCCGATCGCGAACCGCAGCACGAGCGGGCCGCAACCGATGATCGAGCTCCTCACGCCGGCCGGGCAGAAGGCCGTCGCGGCCTACGACCCGTTCAAGGACGACCCCACTTTCCGCTGCGACCCGGTCGCCATCCGCCGCGTGTGGGGGGCGCCGTCGACGCCGCTCGAGATCGTCCGCGAGAACGGCGACGTGATCCTTCATCACGAATGGATGGACGTGCGCCGCCTGGTGCACATGAACATGAAGGAGCACCCGAAGGACGGGACACGCACGTCGCTCGGTCATTCGATCGGGCATTTCGACGGCGACACCCTCGTCATCGAGACGGCCAACTACTCGGCCGGCGTGCTCAATCAATATGTCGAGCAAGCCGGGCAGCCGACCAAGGGCCTGCTGCACTCGGCGGCGCTCACTTCGGTCGAGCGGCTGCATCTCGATGCGGCGCGCCAGCGGCTCGTCGTCGAGATCGACCTCGCGGACCCCGAGTTCTTCACCCAGCCGTTCGCGCGCGCCACGTATGAGTACGGCCCGTCGAGCCTCGCGATCGAGCCGTTCAACTGCTCGCGCGAGGGCGTAACCGGCACCGTGCGCCGCTGAGACGGCCGCCGTGAACAACCCGCCGGCGATCCCGCCGTTCTTGACCCGCGCACTTCGCCGACAACCGTCGCTGCTCGCGGGCGCGGTTGGCGCGCTCAACTTCATGGGCCGCCTCCCGCGCACGCGCTCCGCGATCGTAGGCCTGTCGATCGCGGCGCTCGCGGCGGCGATCGTCCTATCCGTGGCCGCGCGCGGTCAGGCGGCGTGGGCGGTCCGGCTATTGCTCGAACGCGGGGAGCTGTTCGCACTGGGCTGGGCGATCTACACCGCGGCGCTCGTCGTGCGCCGGCGTCGTGAGGTAGCGGCCGCGGCGTCGCGCTCGTGGCTGGTCGCGACGCCCGCCGCGACGCGCGGGCGCGCGGCGACCGGCGCGCTGCTCGTCGCGGCCTCGCTGCTCTGGCAGCTGCTCGCGGCGCTCGCGCTCGCGCTGCTGCTCTGCGTCGACGCGGCGGTCACGCTCGAACAAGCCATGCGCCTCGCAGCGTGGGCAGCAGCCGGCGCCGGGCTGGGCGCGCTGCTCGGCACGGCGCTGCCCCGCGCGCCCGACGCGGAGCGCAACCCGGCGTCGCGCTACACGCGACGACCGCGCGCGGAACGTGGGGTCACGCCGTCCGCGGCGCCGCTTTCCGGCTGGCCGGCCGCACAAGCGCTCGCGTGGAGCCGCCCGGAGAATGCGCGGTGGCTCGTTCTCGTCGCGATTCTTTCCGTGCCCACCGGCGCGGGCGCGATTGGCGGCGTGTCGATCCTCGCGACGTGGCTCGGCGCGTCGTACCTCGTCGCCACGCTCGCCGCGCTGCCCCGCGTGGCGCGCGAGGCCGCCGCCTGGCTGCGCTCGACGCCGCTCGACTTCTGGGCGTTCGCTTGGCCGATGGCGCGCAGCGCGCTGTGGCAGCAAGCCGCCGGCGCGGTAGTCGCGGCGATCGTCATGGTCGCCGCCGGCGCCTCGCCGCTCGATGCACTCGAGCTCGGGTGCCTGTGGCTCGCGCTCGTGGTACTCGTCGCGGCGGTGAGCCTCGCCGACTGTTACCGCGGCCAGTCCCCGCTCGCCAAGATCTGGCTATCCGCCTTGAGCGCGTTGCTCGCCGAGCAGCGCGTGCGCGGCCTCGGCGTGGCACTCGCCTTGGCGGTGACCGCGTGGCACTTGCGTCCGGGAGCGACGAATGAACGTGCTTGAGATCGTCGACTTGCATGCGCGCTACGGCAAGCGCGAGGTGCTGCGCGGCGTGAGCCTCGAAGTCGCGCGCGGCCGCTGGTTCTGCTTGCTCGGGCCGAACGGCGTCGGCAAGAGCACCTTGCTGCACTGCGTCGGCGGACGGCTCGCGCCCACGAGCGGCACGATCCGCATCGCCGGCGAGTCGCTCGCGGCGGCGCCGGCCGCCGCGAAGCGGCGGCTCGGCTACGCTTGCGCACCCGAGCAATTGCCGGCGCTGCTCACGGGCCGCCAGTGCCTCGAGGTCTACGCGTATGCGAAGGAGCTCGACGCAATCGACGCCGACGTCGCGGCTCTTGCGGGCGAGCTAAAGCTCACGCCGTTCATGGATGCGTTCGTCGACACCTACTCGCTCGGCACTCGGCAGAAGCTCTGCGTGCTGCTCGCGCTGCTCGGCAATCCCGAGCTCATCGTGCTCGACGAGGCGTTCAACGGCCTCGACCCGCGCAGCGCGCTCGTCTTGAAACGGCATCTGCGCGACCGGCTCGCCCAAGGCCGCTGCGGCGTGCTGCTCGCGACGCATTCGCTCGACATCGTCGAACGCTATGCCGAGACAGCCGCGCTCCTGCTCGACGGGGCGATCGCGGAGCGCTGGGGGTCCGACGACCTCGAGCGGCTCAGGACGTCCGGGCCGGACGCGCTCGAGCGCGCGCTCGCGTCCGCTTCCGAACTTAGCTAGTCCGCGAACGCCGCATCCCTCCGCGGAGGGATTTTGCACCAGACTGGGGCAACACGCCGGCCCGCGATACCGCAAATCCCTCCGCGGAGGGATCGGAAGACTACGGCGCTGGCTGCTGACCGCGTTCCCGCAGCGTTTCCCACAACCGCGCATGGTTCAGCAGGATGTCTTTGATGCCGCTTTGGACGGCGGGCGAGTTCAGCGCCTGCGTGCTCATCGCATTGTGAGCATCTAGAGCGCCCATGATCGCGTTCAGTAGCTCGGTCTTTAGATCCGGCGAGTTCGCGAACTGTTCTTTGGTGTTGTTCGCCGCCTGCTGCCGGAGCGTCTCCGATTCGAGCAGCTTGCCTTTGATCACGTGATTCACGTAGACGAACAGCAACCGCCCGCGGTCGAGGCGGTCGACCTGCGTGTGGAACTCGAAGCGCTCGAAGATGTCGCGGACGGGCGCCGAGAACTCCTGGATGTACGCGCGCAGGTTCTCGCCGATGTGGTCCTGGTCGCCCATGAGCTTCTGCATGTCGAGCGGCGAGGTGTTGTAGAAGTGCTGGCCCGACTTCTTCAACAGAAACGGCTCCGGGTTCACGCCGGCTTTCTCGCGCTTCGCCTTCTCGGCGAGCACCGCCGCTTTCGTGGGCTCGAGCACGCAGCCGAGCCGCCGCAGCACGGTGAACGGCAGGATCACCTTGCCGTACTCGGACCGCTTGTAATCACCCCGGAGAAGATCGGCTACGGACCAGATGAAGGACGAGAGGTTCGGACTATTCATGCCAGGCCGTCGATATGAACACGCGGCAGAGTCTATTTCTTCCGGAGGCGCTTGTCCGTCCAGACGGCGTCGCAACGCGTCCCTAGCTTTCAAGCCTTGACATCCGACTTGCTCGCGGACGCGCACCAGCCGAGCACGCCATGAATCAGTCCCTTCCTACGCGGCCACCGACTGGCTGGCGGCGCCGCGGTGGAATTGTAAAACCAATCGAGTGCGAGCAAAGTAACCGCGAGGCGGAGCTCTCCGCCGCCGTGGATGGGGGGAATCGAATGACGACTCGTCGCGAGGTCGTGCGCGGCGGCGCCGCTTTGGCAACATACGGCGCCTTCGCGTCCCGCCGCCTGCTCGCGGCGCACGCGCCAATTTCAGCCGCCCCTGCGTTGACGGTGCTCGCAATCGCCGACCGGAGCTTCGACGCAGCGAGCGCCGACTTCGCAGGAGAAGTCTGGCGCCACGGAATCCACGCGCAAAGCTTCGACGGCGACGTCGGCGGCCTGTGGCTCCACGCGCTCGAGCCGGCGCTGCGTGCGGGCGGGGGGGCGATCGTCGGCCTGTCCGGCGCCGGCGTGTTGTTCTGCTTGGAGACGATGGCCCGCAGCTACGGCTTCGGTCCTAAGTTCCGCGCCGAGCGCCCACCGAGCGGCGGCGCGGACTGGACACGCGTCGCGGCGCGGCACGCGCTCGCGGCGGCGACAGCCGGCGACAGCGCGACGCTCGCCCCGTTCGAGCACGTCGCACGCCAAGCCCCGGCGAGCACATCGCCCGCTTGGGCGAACGCCCCGGCGAGCGCCCTGTTCGCTTGGCCGAGCGCGCCGTTGTTCACTTGGGCCATCGCGCGCGCCACCACCGAACGATAACGACGAGGGATACCCGATGCCCAAGCTTCCGGCAGGCGTCAGCGAACGCGATTTCCAGTCGGCCATCAAGGAGCTCGAAGGCATCGTCGGCCGCGAGTGGACCTTCACGAGCGACGAGGACGTGCTGCTCTACCGCGACGGCTACTCGCCGCTGTGGGGCGAGGCCGAGGAGCGCGTCGCGTCGGCCGCGGTCGCGCCCACCACCGTCGAGCAGGTGCAGGCGATCGTCAAGACCGCGAACAAATACGGCGTGCCGCTCTACCCGATCTCGACCGGACGCAATCTGACGTATGGCGGCTGCGCGCCCACCTACTCCGGCAGCGTCGTGGTGGATCTCAAGCGCATGAACCGCATCTTGAACGTCAGCGAGCGCGACAAGACCTGCCTCGTCGAGCCGGGCGTCAGCTACTTCGACATGTACCGGTACCTGCGCACCAACAAGATCAAGCTCTGGATCGACACGGCCGACCCGGGTTGGGGCGGCCTCATGGGCAACGCGCTCGACCGTGGCGGCGGCTACACCGGCGGCGACTTCCGCGACCACTTCGACGCGCACTGCGGCATGGAAGTGGTGCTACCGAGCGGCGAGCTCGTGCGCACGGGCATGGGCGCGAACCCGAACGCGAAGACCTGGCAGCTCTTCAAGTACGGCATGGGGCCGTGGGTCGACGGCATCTTCTCGCAGTCGAACTTCGGCGTCGTCACGAAGATGGGCTTTTGGCTCATGGAGGAGCCCGAGGCGGCGCTCCAGGTCAGCGTCACGGTGCCGAAGCGCCGCGACGTCGTGGCGCTCGTCGACGGGCTGCACAGCCTCATGTGCGGGCATGTGATCCCTTCGCAGACGACCGTGTCGAGCCCGATCATGAACGGCTCGCCGAATGCGGAGCTCGTGAAGCTCCGCGGCTCCGGCGGCGCGTCGGACGCGGACTGGGACAAGTTCGCCACGGCGCAGAACCGGCCGTTCTGGAGCTCGTCGTTCGTGTTCTACGGCCCGCCGAAGGTCATCGCGGCGCAGTGGGAGCACGTCAAGGACAAGCTCGGCGGCATTGCCGGCGTGCAGTTCCGCGACGTGGCGTCGTACACGTTTCCGCTCACCGACGAGCAAGTGGAAGCGGTGCCCGACAAGGCGCGGCTCGGCATCCCGTCGCTCAATCTCTTCGGCTCGCGCAACTCGCCCGACGCGCGGCCGAGCGAAGGCCACATCGACTTCTCGCCGATGATCGCCCCACACGGCGAGGAGCTGATCGCGCTGTCCGACGCGACCGGCAAGATCTACGCGGATCTCGGCATGACGCCGTCCGGCGTCGGCGGCCTCATGTTCCACCCGCGCACGATGATCTGCTTCCACGCGGTGCCCACGTTTCGCAACGCGGCCGACAATCAGAAGACGCGCAAGCTGTTCGAGACGCTGGTGCGCACCTGCGCCGACCACGGCTGGCCGATCTATCGAATTCACGCGGCGTTCCAGCCGCTCGGCATGCAGATGTTCGGCTTCAACGACGGCGCGTTGCACAAGCTCCACGAGACGCTCAAGGACGCGATCGACCCGAACGGCATCGTCTCGGTGGGACGCTACGGCATCTGGCCGAAGCGGTTGCGGGGGACCCGCGCATGAAGCGATCCATCGTAGCTCGACCGTCTTTGATTCGGGCCTCTTTGATTCGAAAAATAGTCGTCGCAACCCTCGCGGCCGCTGCCTGCGCGGCGCCGCTCGCGGGCGCGCAAGACGCGCCGCGGCCGAGCGCCAGGGATGGCGGAAGTGCCGCGAATGCAGGAGCGCCTTCGCGGCCGATCGCGGCTTGGAGCCGTACCAAGGCCGGCGTCGAGGACAGCGGCACGCCCGTCGAGCGCGGCGCCGCGGTTTTCAACAACTGGTGCAGCCCGTGCCACTCGCGCGGGCCGCAGAACGCGCCGGGCACCGCTTCGCTGCAGTTCAAGTACCAGGGCAAGGTGCCCGCGGCGCTCGAGGACCGCACGGATCTCACGATCGACCTCGTGAAGCTGTTCGTGCGCACCGGCGTCGCGACAATGCCGCAGTTCCGCAAGACCGAGGTCGGCGACGCGGATCTCGAGACGTTGGCGGCGTACCTCACGCGCCCTCGCTAGCGCGCACGCGTATGCCGCATAATCCGCGGTGACGCAACCCACGTGGAGCCAGATCGATGTCCAAAGAGCGCAATAACGCCAAAGAAACCAAGAAAAAGCCGGCGATGACTCCGAAAGATCGCAAGGCCCTGAAGCGCGCCAAGAAGGAAGCAAGGCGGCCGTAGCGCCCGGCTAGCCGAGGTGGCTCACGCGAGCAGCTTCTCGGCGATCTGCACGGCGTTCGGCGCGGCGCCCTTCCGCAGCTGATCGCCGTTCGCAACCGCGCCGTATTGCCTGCGCAATACAGCGGGAGGCGGCGCAACGCGTCAGGCCGGCGAGCTGGCGCTCTTCTTGCGAGCATGTTGCTCCCATGGGGGCGCCATGACTCGAGCCAAGGGGCGTTACATCAGCAGCGCGAATCTCGACGTGAGCAACAACGTCGACAAGATCGAGATCGCGACAACGTGTTCGTGGGGAAGAGCGCGACCAACCGCACGCTCCCCAAGCTGCCGTCATCGGTGCTGACGGTCGACTCGAACATCTTCGGCACGGCGCCGTCGGATGACGCTTGCCGCGGCACGAATGCGCAGCGCGCGGCGACCGGCCGACGATAGGCGGCATCGAGTAGGCACAGCGGCGCAATCGCCCCGCCCGTCTCCAACCTTTGGAACGCGGTTCCAACAACGAGAACCCGTTGCGCGGCCGTTGTGCGCGACGTCGCCCCGGGCCGTCCCGCGGCGTGCGTTCGCGGGGTCATTGCCTTACGATGGACGCGGAACGTCGCCTAACAACAACTAGAGGTCCTCGCGATGTCCTACGAGTACGGCTCACAACAGGTCGACATCCCGAATCCGTTTAGATTCGAGGGAATCGCCTATGCGGTGCGCGCGGCCGCGCTGCTCTCGTTCGGCGTCTATGCGCTGCTCGGAGTACGCCCGCTCGTGGCCGGCGGGCAGCGCACGCTCGCGGCGATCGTCATGGCCGGCGGCGTCGCGCTGCTCGGCTTCGGCGTGTTCGCGGCCTATCGCGGGCTCTACAAGGTATTTCGGTTCTACGTGGGCCGCGGCCAACCCGCGGACCTCGCGTCCGTCTCCACCTCGCAGCAGTCGGTAATGCCGGGCGCGAAGACCGGCGGCACCACCGGCTTCCGCGGCAAGTACGGTGCGCAGGAGCTCGCCGACATGCTCGTGGGACGCAAGAATCCAACCTTCCGCGAGCCCGAAGGCTGGCTGCCGCGCATGCTCCACAGCCTGCTGCCGAACCTGATCTTCTTGCCGTACGCGTTCCGCAACGACGCGGGCTCGCGCTTCGCGGCGTTCGCGCACAGCGTCGTGCTGCTCATGTTGCTCGGGCTCGCGTGGTTCTCGGGCGCGACCGGCCTCGTGCCGATGGCCGGCACGCAGGTCATGCCGTGGATCGTCGCGATCGTGACGGGCCTCTTGTTCGTGATCTGGGGCGCCGAGGCCCTGCGTTCGCTCAGCAGGTCGCGCGCGGTGCTTAAGTTCACGCCGCGTGCGCTGGTGCTCTGGATCGCCGTGGCCGCGCTCGCACCGTTGGGGCTCGTGGCGCTTAACGGCACGCGCCCGCTGCCCGCGCCACCGATCTCGCCAATGCTGTGGTTCATGCTCGTGCTCCTCACGGGCGGCGCGTCGGTCGCGTACAGCCTGTTCCTCGCCGTGCGCCGCGCGCCGCGCACGCCGCCGCCGACGCGCGTGAGCGAGTATCGCAAGCACTGGCAGGAGTCGGTGCACCCGAGCGACATCTTCCGCGCGATCGAGATCACGCTCGCGAAGCACCGCTTCCAGGAGATCCCGAACCGGATCTACGAGAACGACGTGCCGGAGCTGAACGCCGAGGGCTCGCAGAACAAGGGCGAGTTCAAGGGCCGCACGGTACAGGAGATCCAACCGCGGCCCACCGCCGACCGGCGCGCCGATTTCGTGCTCAAGATCGGCATCGCGGCCGGCCAGGCGCTGTTGCTCGTCGCCGCGGCCGTGCTGCTGTACGTGCTGCTCTCGTTGAGCTACACGGGCGTCGGCGAGGTCGTGGCGGCGTTGCTCGGCGCGCTGCTGCTCTGGATCGGCGGGCGGCTCGTCGCGCTCACGTCGAACCTGTACGTCTCGGAGATCGAGTTCGAGTCGGACCTCATCTCGTTCGCGGTGACCGGCACGTTCTCCGAGTCGCGGTTCGCCACCGGCATGGGCATCAACGACTCCACGCGCTCGGAGAACGTCCTCGTGCGCTCGAGCCTCACGCCGTGGCTCGTCGTGAGCCGCATCCAGAGCAGCACGCTCGCGATCAGCGGCTCCGACAATCTCGAGCAGCAGCGGCTGATCCTCGGAATGGAGGAGGACGACGCGCTGTCCGCCGAGCTCGTCGCCGACGCGCTCGCGTTTCTGCACGACCGACAGATCATCGCGACCGTCGGCTCGCAGGCCGACCTGCAGGCAGCAGCGAATATCTATCAGATGAACGAGCGCACGCGCGCGCAGACGGCTCCGGCGGGTCAGCCGCTCGTGAGCCAGGAGATGCGCAACGACAAGTTCCTGCAGGCACCGGCCGATCCCGGCGCGAGCCGCTAGCCGCGGGGGCAAGGCGGCGCCGCAAGGTAGACAGGCAGTGCGGCTGTACGCCGCTCGCGCGCCAGGGGAGCCTAACCGCCGCCGCGCAGTCGCGCGGCCTGCTCCGCCCCTTGCGCGTGCGCCGAGTCCGGCGCAAAGAAGCGCCGCTCGAGCTCCGCCGGTGTCAAAGGCCCCGCCAGCAGAAATCCCTGCACCTCATGGCAGCCGCGCGCACGCAGCCACTCGAGCTGGCCCGGACGCTCGACGCCCTCGGCGGTGACCGTGAGGTCCAGGCTTTTCGCGAGGGACAGGATCGCGTTCGCGATCGCGGCGTCGCTCGCCGAGCGGTCGACGTCGCGGACGAATGCCTTGTCGATCTTGATGCGATCCGGCGGGAAGCGCGTGATGTACGCGAGCGAGGAATAGCCGGTACCGAAATCGTCGAGCGCGATACGGCAGCCGAGCTCCCTGAATCGGCGCAGCACGTTTTTCACCGCGCTCGAGTCCTTCACGAGCAGCGATTCGGTGATCTCGATCTCGATCAGCGCGGTCGGCACGCCTGCCGCCGCGGCTTCCATTTCGACTATGCGCGCAGGATCGCCGTGCAGCAGCTCCTTGCCGGAGCAGTTGATCGCGACCGGAATCCGCATGCCGCGATCGAGCCACTTGCGAAGCTGGCGGCACGCGGCGCGCACCACCCACGCGCTCATGTCGAGGATCAGGCCGCTGTCCTCCGCGATCTCCACGAAGCGCGTGGGCGAGATGTCGCCGTACTCCTCGTCGCACCAGCGCAGCAGCGCTTCCACGCCGACGATCCTGCCTTCCTGCAGGTTGAACTTAGGCTGGAACAGCAGCGTCAGCAGGTCGTCGTGCACCGCGCGACGCAGCCGGGCTTCGAGCTCGAGCCAGTCCCGCAGGCGGCTGCTCATCGCGGGCGCGTAGCACGCGATCGGCCCGCCCGCGCCGGACTTCGCCTGATACATCGCGGTATCGGCGTGCTTGAGCACCGTCGCGACGTCCGCGCCGTCGTCAGGATAGATGGCGATCCCGATGCTCGGAGCGGAGTAGAACTCGAGGGAATCGTACGCGATCGGTTCTTCGAAAGCCTCGCTGCACGCCGCCGCGATCTGTGTTCCGATCTCACGCGCTTGTGCGTGCTGCACCAAGATCACGAACTCGTCACCGCCGAAGCGAGCGACCACGGCGCGCGGGTGCTCTGCGGCGAAGCCCGCGACCGTGCTCGTTAGGCGGCCCGCGACGGTGCGCAGCACCTCGTCGCCGACCGAGTGACCGAACGTGTCGTTCACGCGCTTGAAGCTATTCAAATCGAGGTAGATGACGGCGACCGACTCTTGCGCGCGCGCAGCCGCTTCGAACAGCGCACCCATGAGATCGATGCAGCGCTGCCGGTTCGGCAGGCCCGTCAACGTGTCGTAGTACGCGAGCCGCTCGATGTGCTCGGCCGAGGCGGCGTTGCGCAGGATGTACTCCAGCCGGCGCGGCAGCAGCGCCCAGTTCACGGGCTTCGAGACGAAATCGGTCGCGCCGGCCTCGAAGGCGCGCCGGATCGCGTCCGAGTCCTGGTGCCCGGTGACCATCACGATCGGCACGCTGCTGAAGCGCGGCTCGGCGCGCAGCCGCCGGCAGACCTCGTTGCCGTCGAGGCCGGGCATGTCGACGTCGAGCAGCACGATCGCCACGTCGTTCGCGAGCGCCGCGGCGAGCGCCTCCGGGCCGTCCGCGAACGCGAGGCTCTGCAGACCGACGGCGGCCACCGACTCCCCGAGCAGCACGCGCCCGAGGTCCTCGTCGTCCGCGATGATCGCGAGCCGGCTCGTTGGATTCGTGGCGCTCATGCGGTGGCTCGCAGCCGCTGGCCCTGCAAGGTCTCGAGCAGAGGCGCGTGCGCCGCCTGCAGCGCTCGGCTCGACTCGAGCGCGCGCACGCGCTCGGCCGCGAGACACTGCCGCTCGAGCTCCCTCACCCGCTGCCCGTAGGCAAGCGCGCCGACGTTGGCGGCCGCCGACGCGAGCTTGTGGCACACGGCGGCGGCGGCAGGCAGATCGTCGCACTCGAGCGCTGCGCCGAGCTCCGCGAGCGACCGCGTCGAGCTCGAGCTGAACAGCTCGACGAGCTTGGAATAGAGATCGGGGTGCCCGCCGGCACGAAGCGCGCGCAGCGCCGCGACCGCGCCCGCATCGACGCTCGCGAGCGCCGCGGGCGACGGAGCCGCGTCGGCGGCGGGCGCACCGACCGGCGCGCCCGCGCCCGGCGCGCGCTGCGCGCCCACGAGCCAGCGACGCAATGCGCGCGCACAATCATCGAGCGTGTAGGGCTTGCTCAAGATGTCGTCGATGTCCGCCGCGAGGCACTTCTCCCGATAATGAGCCGCGTCGTGCGCCGTGAGCGCCACGACCGGGGTGCGCGGCTTGCCGGCGGCTCGCCCCTGCTGCTGCCGAATCAGCGCCGTGGTCGCGAACCCGTCGATCCCGGGCATGTTGAGGTCCATCAGGATCAAGTCGAAGCGCTCGGCTGCCGTGCGGGCGACCGCCTCCGTGCCGCTCTCCACCCAGACGCAGGTGCAGCCGAGCGCCGCCAGATAACCCTCGGCGACCGCCGCATTCACCGGCTCGTCCTCGACGAGCAACACGTGTCCTTCGAGCGGCGCGGTCGCCGCGGCCACGGCTTCCGCATCGGCTCCGATCGGCTCCGCCCCGAGCGCAGCGGCGAGCGCCTCGTGCAACGCGATGCGGTGAACCGGCTTCAGGACGATCTGCTCCTCGGGCAGCAGCACGCGCAGCTGCCGCGCGTCGACCTCGGCGGCCGTCGCGACGACGACGAGCTGCGCCTCCGCCGACGCGAGCAGCGAGCTCAACATGTTCGGATGGCTGCCCGCGTCGATCACCACGACGTCCGCGTCGTCAACACCGGAGTCGTTCGGCAGCACCGTGAGACCGAGCGAGGCCGCGTGCCGTGCGAGCGACTCGGCAAGCGACGGGCGGCGCGACAGGATGCACACCTGGCCCGTCGCAAAACCCGCCGCGTGCTTCGGCGCGGTCGCGGCGCCGACCTTAAGCGGCAACGACAGACGGAACGTGGAGCCGATCCGCGGTTGACTCTCGACGGTGATTTGACCACCCATGAGATCGGCAAGCTCGCGGCAGATCGCCAATCCCAGGCCCGTGCCGCCGAAGCGGCGCGTCGTGGTCTCGTCCGCTTGTGCGAACGGCTCGAAGATCTTGGCCGTATTCTCTGCGTCCATGCCGATGCCGGTATCGGCGACGGCGAGCCGCACCACGACCCGGTCCTCTCCGTCCGACTCGAGGTCCGCCCGCACGACGACCTCGCCCTGCTCCGTGAACTTGACGGCGTTGCCGACGAGATTCATCAGGATCTGGCGGACTCGGAGCGGATCGCCGAGCAGCAAGCGCTCGACCGGCGGCGGCGGGCACACGACGAGCTCGATGCCCTTGGCCTCCGCCGCGCCGGCGAACAAGCTCGTGCATTCCTCGAGCACCTGGCCGAGATCGATCGGCAGCGCCTCGAGCGCCACCTTGCCCGCGCGAATCTTCGACAGGTCGAGCAAGTCGTTGACGATCTGCAGCAGGATTTGCGCCGACGAGCGGATCGTTTTCGTGAGATGCGACTGCGTCGGCGACAACGGCGTGCGCGTGAGGAGCTCCGTCATGCCGACCACGCCGTTCATCGGCGTGCGCAGCTCGTGACTCATTCGGTCGAGGAAGTTGCTCTTGGCCAGCGCGGCCTCGGCGAGCTGCTGGTTGCTTTCCCTGAGCTCGTGGGTGCGCAGCTGCACTTCGGACTCGAGGCGCTCCCGCGCCTGGACCATCTCGCGGAACTTCTGCCGGTGCCGGCGAATGCGCTGCGCGGCGAAGGCGAGCAGCGCGAGCGCGTACGCCGCGTAGGCCCACGGCGAGGCCCACGGCGCGGGATCGCGGTGGATCGTGAGCTTGAGCGGCTTCGTGCTCCAGATGGAATCCGCGTTCGCGGCGCGCACCTCGAGCACGTGGTCGCCCGGATCGAGATTCGTGAGCGTCACGCGGCGCTGCGCGCCGACGTCGATCCAATCGTCCGTGAGGCCGGCCATCCGATAGGCGAGCCGGTTGTGCGCGGGCGACGTGAAATCCAGCACGCCGAAGTCGAGAGAGACGATCGTGCCGCGATAGTCGAGCTCGACGCGATCGCGCAACCAGAACGGTGTGTCGCCCGCTGCGCGCACGCCGAGCACCTCGATGCTCGTCAGCGCCACACGCGGCGGCTGCGCGTTCTCCGACAGCGCGGCCGGATCGAAGATGTTGAAGCCGCCCGGCCCGCCGAAGCACACGCGCCCGTCGCGCAGCCGAAACGCCGCACCGAACGAGAATTCCTCGCCCTGCAGGCCGTGCTCGCGGTGATACGTCTTGACGGCACGCGTTTCGGGATCGAAGCGCATCAGCCCGGCGTTGCCGCTCAGCCAGAGGCGGCCTCTCGCATCCGGCACGATGCCCCACAACGTGTCGCTCGAGAGACCGTCGGCACGCGACAGGACCTGAAATCCGATTGCGTCCGGTGCCGCTCCGGGATCGACGATGCGCGCAAGCCCCCCGCCGTCGGTCGCGACCCATACGTGCCCGTCACCGTCGACTGCGAGCGCATACACGGTGTTGGCCGGCAACGTGCGCGGGTTGCCGGGGTCGTTGCGGAACACCTTCAGCACCGTGCCGTCCGCGCGCACGAGATCGAGCCCGCCGCCTTCGGTGCCGAGCCACAGATTGCCGTGCGTGTCCTCGGCCATCGCCGTCACGTTAGGGGCGCTGACCTCGCCGGCGGCGGAACCGTACGGAAGCTGGCGAACGGTCCTGGTCGCGGGGTCGAGAACGTTGGCGCCGGCTCCGTACGTGCCGATCCAGATCGCACCGCTGCGCGACTCGAGAATGCTCATGACGCCGTCGGTGGCGAGCGAGCGCGAATCGCCCGGCCGCACGGGAATCGACTCGATGCGGCCGTCCGGCGTCAGCACTTTGAGCGCGTGCCCGATAGTGCCGATCCATAGCGCGCCGCGGCGGTCCTGCTTGAGCGACGTCACGGGGCCGTCGCCAACCGGGTTCTCGCGGCCAACGAGCTTACTGAGAGGCGTGGCAATACCGGTGGCGGCGTCGAAGCGGACCAGCCCGGCGGCGACGGAGGCGATCCACACATTGTTGTCGGAAGCGTCCGCAAAAGCCGTGACGGACTGATTCTCCAGCCAGGCCGGGCGATGCCCGCCGAGCTCCCAACTGCGAGGGTTCCAGCGGCTGACGCCGCCGGTCCGCGTGCCGACCCAGAGCAGCCCGTCGCGGTCCTGATACAACGACATCACGAACGAATCGCGCAGCGAAGCACTGTCGTTCGCGTCGTGACGGTAGTGGCCGAACGCACGCGTGGAACGGTCGAGGAGCTCGAGCCCGTCGGGTGTGCCGACCCACAAATGACCCGCCCGGTCCTCGAGGAGGGCCCGCACGTTGTCGTTGCCGAGGGACGCCGGACTATGCGGGTCGTGACGGAACGTTTCGAGGACGCGGCCGTCGCGATCCATGCGCAGGAGGCCCGCGTTGAACGATCCGACCCAAAGCGCACCGCTCTGATCTTCGAGGACGGCTGTGATCTTTTCGTCGCTGAGCGAGTGCGCGTCGCCCGCGGCCGGGCCGACGCGAACCAGGGTACGCGTGTCGGCGCGCCAGCGATTGAGTCCGCCGTCCGTGCCGATCCAGACGTCGCCGGCTCGATCGAGCGCTAGCGTCGAGACGTGATCGCTGCCGAGCGAGGCCGGATCGTTTGCGTCGTGACGCAGATGCTCGATGCGCCCCGACGACGGATCGAGCACGTCGACGCCCGCGTCGAAGGTGCCGATCCAGACATGCCCGCGCGCGTCGATGAGCACCGTGCGAACTCTGTCGCTGGCAAGCGAGCTCACGTCGTTCGGGTCGTGCCGATAGCTCGTGAAGCTGTCGCTGCGACGCGTCCATTTCGCGACGCCGGCGTCGTTGGTCGCAATCCAGAGATCGGCGTGTGCGTCCTCGACGACTTGCCAGACGTAGTTCCCGGGCAGCGAGCCCGACTCCGTGCGCGAGTGCGCGTAGCGGTAGAGCTCGTGGCCGTCGTAGCGCACGAGGCCGTCTTCGGTGCCGAGCCAGACGAAGCCCTGCGAGTCTTGCAGGGCGGTCATCACCGTGGCCTGCGGCAGCCCCTCCGCCGTGGTCAGGTGCTCGAGAACGAGCGGCGGGGCGTCGGCCCACGCGGCCGCCGACGCCCCGAGCATCCACAGCAATGCGTTGATTGGAATCGAGCTCGGTCGCGCGCTCGACGTTCTAGTCACTATCACGCGTGGAGTATCCGCAAGCACCGGCCGGCAGAGCGTTGATCGGCGTTCCGAAATCCCGAAAGCGGCCGGAGCCGCTTCGGAACTGCGTCACAGTCCGCCTACTCGTTCGGCACCCAGGTCGCGATCGAGGCGGGCTTCGTCGCGGGCGGGTTCACCGGCGGCGCGTTCCACCAGGTAAGGCTCCGGCTCCAGGTGTAACCGCGGCTCCAGGTGTAGCCGCGCGACCAGGTGTAGCCCCGGCTCCACGTATAGCCGCGGCTCCACGTGTAGCCCCGGCTCCAGGTATACCCCGCGCTCCACGCGAAACCCTGGCCCCACGGATAACCCCGCGACCAGGTATAGCCGTCGGAGCCGAGCGTATCGCCCCACTCCGACCCGCTCATGTCCATGATGTAGTAGTTGCCGTTGTCGTCCTGATTCGCGGGGCCGCCGAAGTGCTTCGTGCCCGCGAGGTCGGCCGCGATGTCGAGGCCGTTGTTCGCGCAGCCCTGCGCCGAGCTGTGCGCGGCGTCGAGCGCGTTGACGAGCCCCGCGCCCTGCTGGAACACGCTGTACGCGAGCTTGCCGGTGGTCTTCACCGCGGGGCGCGAGGAAGCGAGCAGGCGGCACTTCACCGCATCGGGAGTCAGCGACGGATCGCCTTGCAGCAGAAGCGCGACGACACCGGACGTCACCGCCGCGGCCTGCGACGTGCCCGACATCGTGAAGAGCTGGTGCAGCGCGTCCACCGAGTGCGGGTCGATGTAGGACAGGTAGCTGCTGCTCGACATCGACGCCTTGATGTGCCCGCCCGGCGAGACGAGCTCGGGCTTCACGAAGCCTTCGTACGTCGGGCCCGTGGACGAGAACGACGCGAGCCGATCGTCGGCATAGTTGCGCGGCGTCTCGCCGTCGGTGAGCGCGCCCACCGTGATCACGTACGGCACGTTGCCCGGCACGTTGATCGTCATCGGATCCGGGCCGTCGTTGCCGGCCGCCACGACCACGACGATGCCGGCGCGCCACGCGGCCATCACCGCCTGATTGAGCGGGTCGTCCCAGTAATACGACTGCGGTTCCGAGCCGAACGAGAGGTTGAGAACGCGGATCTTGTACTTCACGCGGTTCGCGACGATCCAGTTCAAGCCCGCGATGACGTCGGTGTAGCGCCCGGCGCCCATGCCGTCGAATGCGCGCACGACCACGAGGTTCGCCTGCGGCGCGATGCCCTGATACGAGCCGTCGAGCGCTTGCGCGCCGCTCGCGGCAATCGACGTCACGTGCGTGCCGTGGCCGTAAGGGTCGCTGGTTACGCGACCCGAGCCGCCGTTCGTCACGTCGATCGAGCCCAAGATCCGGTTGCCGTAGAACTGAAAGACGTCCTGCCAGAGCCCCGTGTCGAGCACGGCGATCGTGATGCCGCGGCCCGTGATCCCCGCACATTGGAGATCGTCGGCGTCGATCATCGCCGGATAGTTGGTGTCGAAGACCAGCGGGATCGTCGCGAGACTCGTGCTCTCCTGAACGCTCGTGAGCGTTCCGACGAGGGGTGAGGTAACCGCGCTCAGGAGCGGGTCGCAGCCGACGGCCGAGACCACGGGCGCAGCTACCGTCTGCACGGTCTTGACCAACGAAGTCTGCGCGAGCGTCGTGTTGAGAGTGTTCGTCAGATCCTGCAAACCGTCGAGCAAGCCGCGCGTGCTGACCGCGCGATCCTCGTAAACGCGCACGCCGGGTTCGGCGCGCAACCGCGCGAGCTGCTCCGCCGTGAGCCGAGCCGCGACCGCGCGGATGATGTCGAGGTCGCGGTCGGCAGCGCCGCCCACGCGGCTGACCTCCGCTCGCGCCGCGTCGAGCGTCGCGCCCTGGACGATGTACAAGGCGGCCGCCTGCGTCTGCGCCATGGCCGCGGTGGTTGCCACGGTGGCCAGGAGCCCGATCAGCCATCGACTACGCGAGAGGAGATTGCACATCGTTGTTCTCGTGAAACGCGATGGGGCATTGAACCGCATCCCGCCCCGGAGCCGCCTTGGCGAGGCCGACGCTCGTTGCCCGCGTTTTGTGACGCAGTTCTCATAATGACGGGTGTCAAACGCCCGGTCCGCGGCCGGCGCGCGAGCAGACGGCGTTACGCGGACTCCGCGGCCGGCGCGGGCGCGGTGATGCTCGAGTCCACGCCACCGTAAAGATCGCCGAGCCCGAAGCGGCAACCTAGGCCGAGCAACGCGTCGCGCTGCGCTTCGCCGTCGACGCCGGTCGCGATCGGGGTGAGCCCGAGCGCCGTGGCCATCGCGATGCCCGCGCGACACACGTTGCGCGCGACGGGGTCGGTGCACAGCGCCTGCACCCAGGCGCGATCGAGCTGCAGGCCGCAGATCGGTGCGCGGGCGAGCGCAGCCAGGGAGCCCGCACCCCGGCCCACCTCGTCGACGACGAACTGCACGCCGCGTTGACGCAGCGAACGCAGATCGGACCAGTCGCGCGCAACGAACACTTTCTCCGCGATCCGCAGCTCGAGCCGCTCGGGCGGCACGGCCCCATCCGCCAGCAACGCCTGCAGGTCCGCGACGAAGTCCTCGTGGAGCACGTGATCGCGCAGCGCGCCGAGCGAGATCCGCACGTCCGTCTCCGCTTGCACGCCGAGCGCCGCGAGGTCCTGCGGCAAGTGCGCAAGCACGCTGCGCGAGAGGCTGGTCGCGAGCCCCGTGGTCTGCGCGACCCGCAGGAACTCCGCCGGGCGAATCTCGCCGCGCAGCGGATGGAACCAGCGGACGTAGCCGACCCACGTGACCCTGCGCCCGGTCCGAAGATCGTGCCGCGCCGTGTAGCGCAGCCGAATCGCACGGCTCGCGATCGCATCGCGCAGCTCGCGCGCGATGTCGATGCGTGCGAGCGCTTTCAGTTGCATCGTGTCGCTGAAGAAAAATACGTCGCGCGACACGGCGCGGCGCGCTTCCGCGGCCGCGGCACGCGCGTGATCGAGCAGCACGCGCGGGCTCGACGCGTCGACACCGAGAATGCCGACGCCGGCGTACGGCGTGAGGCGAAATTCCGCGTCGCCGACGACGATGGGCTCGCGCAGGCTCGCGCAAACGCTCGCCACGCACGCCTCGATGGCTTCGCGATTCGCGCTCTCGACGACGAGGGCGAGCAGGTTCTCGCCGAGCTGGCCGAGATACCAGTCGGGCGAACCGTCTTCCGCGTCGCCCGAGCGCAGCGGCAGCCGCACGAGCGCCGTGCTCATGATCTGCTCGGAGACCCGCGTCGCGATGATCTGCGCGATGTCAACGATCTCGTCGATGTACAGCACGGCGACGGACAGCGGCCGCTCGCTCAGCGCCGCGACGGAAATCGACTCCTTGAAGCGGCGCAGGAAGCCGCGCCGGTCGAGCTGTAGCTGCCGGTGCTCACCGGTCGCCGCGGCGCGCGCGTCGCCGAGCGCGCGGCGAATCACGCACAGCGCACGATCCGGGCCTTGCGGGGTCACGCGGATCTCGTACTGCCGGTCGCGCTCCTGGAAACGACCCTCGAGCGCGGCGCGATCGGCGATCGCGTTGCGCACGAGTTGCCGGATCAGCTGCGCCGTCGGCTGCGACCACGCGGGCACGAAGCCGTCGCCGCTCGCCGGGTCGCGTTTGCCGAGCTCGGCCACGCCCTTGCCGCCCGCGTGCGTGACCGGGGTGCCGTCCCGTTTCACGAGCAACACCAGGTCGGGCAGCGCGTCGATGAGCTCCGGGTTCGACATGCGCCCACTGTACCGAGAGGGCGCCGGCGGAACGTAGACGCAGGTCATGTGGACGCGACTTGCGGCGGCTCGGCGGCCGCCCCGGATGCCATCCGCCGTGCTACCGTTGGCTGGTATGGTTCGGCCAACCAATTGCAGCGGGTGACGGCATGACCGAGTCAATCGGAGTTCTCCATCCCGGCGACATGGGTGTGGCCATCGGCGCATCGGCCATTCACAACGGCCATCACGCCTATTGGGCGTCCGCAGGGCGCAGCGAGCAGACGCGCAGGCGCGCCGACGAGCATCACCTGATCGACGTGGGCTCGTTGGAGGAGCTCTGCCGGCAATGTCCGGTGATCTTGAGCGTGGTTCCGCCGAGTGCGGCGGAAGAAGTCGCCGAACAAGTCATTGCGCAGAAGTTCAAGGGAACGTTTGCGGACTTGAATGCGATCTCCCCGCAACGCGCGCAACGCATCGGTCAGCGCCTGGAAACCAACGGCATCACGTTCGTCGACGGCGGCATCGTCGGCCCACCGCCTCGGCAACCGAAGACCACTTGGTTGTGCCTAGCGGGGAAGAATTCGAGCGCGATCGCGTCTTGCTTTGCGAATGGTCCTTTGCAAACAGAGATTCTCGGGCCCAACGTGGGTGACGCGTCGGCAGTGAAGATGTGTTACGGCGCCTATACCAAAGGGCTCACTGCACTGATTGCAGGCGTGCTCGGCACGGCGGAGAACTTGGGCGTGCGCGCAAGTTTGATGCGTCGCTGGGCGGACGACGGATCGGGACTCGACCGGAACGCGGCGCAGAGAGTGGCCCGCACCACCGACCGGGCATGGCGCTGGGTGGGCGAAATGGACGAGATTGCCTCCACGTTCGCGTTCGCGAACATGCCGCGCGGCTTTCACGAGGCCGCGGGCGACATCTATCAGCGCTTAGCCAAATTCAAAGATCAGCCGACGGCGGATACCGAGGCCGTGATCGAGGCGCTCAAGAAGCCCGCCGCGCGTAGCTAGACTGGGCCGAGAACGCGAGAGACTGTTCCGTCAGGCCCTCTTCCGTCAACCGAGCAGCTTCTCCGCGATCTGCACCGCGTTCAGCGCCGCGCCCTTGAGCAGCTGATCGCCGGCCGAGAAGATCGAGATCGACCGGCCGGTCGCGTCGCTGAGATCGCGACGAATTCGGCCTACCAGGATGTCGTCGTGCCCCGACGCGTCGACGGGCATCGGGAAGTAGTTGCGCTCGATGTCGTCCACGATCTTCACTCCGGGCGCCGTCGCCAGGATCTTGCGCACCTCGTCCGGCGTGATCGGCTTCTCGCACTCGAACGTCACCGACACGCAGTGCGCGCGGAGCACGGGAATCCGCACGCACGTGATGCCGATCGCGACGTTCGGGTCGCCGAAGATCTTGCGCGTCTCGTTGATGACCTTCGTCTCTTCCTCGTTGTGGCCCGTCGCCGGATCGATCTTGGTGTTGTGGCTGAACGCGTTGAAAGCGTACGGATGCGGCAGCACCTTCGGCTCGAACTTGCGGCCGTCGAGATAGGCGCGCGTCGACTCGCGGAGCTCTTCCATCGCCGCGGCCCCGGCGCCGGACGCCGCCTGATACGTGGAGATGATCATCCGCTTGATCCGATTCTTCTTGTGAATCGGCCAGAGCGGCGTGATCGAGATGATCGCGGAGCAATTGGGGTTCGCGATGATGCCCTTGTGCGTCGCGATCTGCTCGGGATTGATCTCGGGCACCACGAGCGGCACCTGCGGGTCCATCCGAAACGCCGACGAGTTGTCGACGACGATCGTGCCCGCCTTCACGGCGACGGGCGCGAACTTCTTCGACGTGGAGCTGCCAGCGGAGAACAGGCCCACCTGCACGCCTTCGAAGCTCCTCTCAGTGAGCTCCTGCACGGGCAGCTTCTTGCCGCGGAACTCGAGCGTCTTGCCGGCCGAGCGCGCCGACGCGAGCAGGCGGAGCTCCTTCAGCGGAAACTTGCGCTGCTCGAGGCAGCGGATGAGCTCGACGCCGACGGCGCCGGTGGCGCCAACGATCGCGACGACCGGATTCGACAACTTCTTCGCGGACATGCGGTTCTCCGAGCAAACAAAAAAGGCCCCGTCGATCTCGTCGGGGCCTCTGGTATCGGGTACGCGGATTTGGGTTCGATCAGCGCGCGCGCACCCGTGAGGCCCCCGTCCGGGGTTTCGTCTCGAGGGTCGCGCGTTTGCGGGCCGGCTGCTTCACGGCGCGAGACATTAGCCTAGTCCCCGCGGGACGTAAAGACCCCGTGGCGGATCGCGTCTCACGAAAAATGGGGACATGTTGCCTTTTCCATCCCGGCGCTCGTCGTGCTCGGGCCACTCGCGTCGAAAAGGCAACATGTCCCTATTTTTCGGGGCGGCCCCTACGTTGCGCACTACGATTGTGCAGACGCGAAGCTTGCGCCAAACTCGCACCGCGGTTTTGTGACGATCGGCCGAGCTTGAAGCGCCGGCCGATGTTATCTATTTCGCCGGACTTCAGCGCTCGTCATCCATGACTTCTCCGAACTCTCTTCGATCCGCCGTGCCGGACGGCGCCGACGACTGCACTTCGCGACCAAGCGAATCGAGCGACGCCGGCTCGCCGGCCTCCCCGCACCCGCACGAAACCGGCCGGATGCTCCAGACCTTGCTCGGTAACCTGGACGGCATGGTCTACCGCTGTCGCGACGACGCCGACTGGACGATGGAGTTCGTCAGCGAAGGCTGCATGCGCGTCACCGGCTACACGCCGGACGACCTGTTGCTGAACGGCCGGGTGTCGTACGAGGAGATCACGCACCCCGAGGATCGCGACCGCGTGCGCCGCGCGATTCACGAGGCGCTCGCCGCGCGCAACCGCTTCGAGATCGAGTACCGGATCGTCCACGCCGACGGCAAAGTGCGCTGGGTGTGGGAGCGCGGCACGGGCATCCGCGACGCGCGCGGCGACGTCTTGGCGCTCGAAGGCATCATCGCGGACATCACCCAGCGCACGGAAGCCGAGCTCGCGCTGCGCGAGGCGGAGCGCCGTTATCACAGCCTCTTCGAGAACGCGATCGAAGGCATCTTCAGGACCACGACCGACGGCCGCTATCTCGACGCCAACCCCGCGCTCGCCAAGATCTACGGCTTCGACTCGCCGCAGGAGCTCATGGAGAACCTGCGCGACATCCGCCGACAGCTGTACGTCGACCCGACGCGCCGCGAGGAATTCATGCGCATCGTCAAGGCGCGCGGCTCGATCGGCGGCTTCGAGTCGCAGGTCTACCGCAAGAACGGCGACGTCATCTGGATCTCGGAGAACGCCCGCGCCGTGTTCGACGACCACGGCAACGTGCACTACTACGAGGGCACGGTCGAGGACGTTACCGAGCGCCGTCTCTATCAGGCGCGGATCGAGCAGCAAGCGAACTACGACACGCTGACGGGTCTCGCGAACCGCTCGCTGCTCGACGACCGCCTGCATCAGGGGATCTTGACGGCCGCGAGCTACGGCACGCGGCTCGCCGTCGTGTTCGTCGACCTCGACCGGTTCAAGTTCATCAACGACAGCCTGGGTCATCACGTGGGCGACGAGCTGCTGCAAGAGATGGCCGAGCGCTTCAAGTCGTGCGTGCGCGAGTACGACACGGTCGCGCGGCTCGGCGGCGACGAGTTCGTGCTGCTGATCAACGGTCAGGGCGGCCCCGACGCCGTCGCCACCGTCATGGAGCGGATGCTCGAGACGATCTCGCAGCCGTGGCGCGAGTTCGAGATCACGTGCAGCATCGGCGTCTCGCTCTACCCCGACGACGGCAGCGACGCCGCGACGTTGCTCAAGCACGCCGACTCCGCGATGTACCGCGCCAAAGAGCACGGACGCAACAACTTCCAGTTCTTCACGAACGAGCTCAACGAGCTCATGAAGGAGCGGCTCGAGCTCGAGAGCAATCTGCGCCGGGCGCTCGAGCGCGGCCAGTTCGAGCTGCTCTACCAGCCGCGCGTGGACCTCACGACGCGGCGGATCATCGGGGCCGAGGCGTTGATCCGCTGGCAGCTGCCGAATCGCGGCGTGGTCTCGCCGGGCCGGTTCATCCCCATCGCCGAGGAGATCGGGCTGATCGGGGCGATCGGGCGCTGGGTGCTGCACACGGCCTGCGCGCAGGCCAAGGCGTGGCAGGCGGCGGGCTTCGCGCCGTGTGTCGTGTCGGTAAATGTGTCGCCGCGCCAGTTTCGGCGCGACGATCTCGTCGAGACGATCGCCGAGGTGCTCGGCGCCACCGGCCTCGACCCCAAATACCTCGAGATCGAGCTCACCGAGAACATGGTCATGCACGACGGCGAGCAGATGATCGAGATGCTGCACGCGATCAAGCGCCTCGGCGTGCAAATCGCCGTCGATGACTTCGGCACGGGCTACTCGAGCTTGAGCTACCTCAAGCGCTTCCCCGTCGACCGCCTCAAGGTCGACCGCTCGTTCGTCCAGGACATCGCCACCGACACCGACGACGCGGCGATCGTCCGCACGATCATCGCGCTCGGTCACAACTTGGGCCTCAAGGTCGTCGCCGAAGGCGTCGAGAACGAAGAGCAGATCGCGTTCTTGAGCGCGAACGCCTGCGACGAGCTCCAGGGTTACTACTTCTCGCAGCCGATCTCCGGCTGGCGGATGCGCAAGCTCCTCCCCCGAAAATAGGGACATGTTGGATTTTCGGCCGACCGCATCGGGCCAGTTCGCGCGCCGACGAAAACCCAACATGTCCCTATTTTCGCGGTTTTCCGGCTGGCGCGACGATCCGGATGTGATCCAATTCAGCGCCGCGCGCGGGCACCGTACAGTAGGCTCGCGGGTCTACAGTCGGTCGATCAGGGGCGGCGGACGTGACCGGACAAGGCAAAGACAAGAACAATCCCGGCGGTTCTCGAGACTCGGAGCCGGACACCGGCGACCGGCAGAAGTCGCTCGAGCGGCTCGAGCGGGCTCTCGCCGACGAAACGCGCACGTCGACGTCGCTACGCGACAGCCTCGACACGCTTCGCAAAAGAGTCGAGCAGATGGAGTCGAGCTTCGAGCAGCGCCTCGGGGTGGCCACCTCTCGCAACCAAAGTGCCGAGTCCCGCCTCGCGCAACAGCAAACGCGGCTCGAGGCGCTCGGGCAGGGACGCGAGGAGACGATGCGCGCGCTCGCCGACGCCCGCTCGGAGCTCGCCCGCGTGAAGGTAGAGCGCGATCAGCTGCGCCAGCACCTCACGCGCATCGAGGGGATGCAGACCGCGACCGTCGCCCTGCCCGACGACGAGCCGGAAGAGCCTGGCATCAACGAGGCGCCGCCGTCGCTCGAGGAGCTGATGGCGAGCCTGGGATCGATCGAGGAAGCGGGATCGTCGGCGCAAATCAGGGGCCACTTCCATTTGCGCGTCGAAACCCCGGACGTCGACGAGTCGCAAGAGATGATCGCGCCGGAGCTGGTGTTTCCGGACGAGCTCGCCGAGGCCGCGTCGGTGGAAGCGCCGGGCGGACCCAAGTCGCGCGTACTCGTGCGCTTGGATAGCGCTCAGCCCATCAAGTATCCGCTCTACAAGGACCTGATGACGATCGGCCGCGCCGAATCGGCGGACATCCAAATCAAGGGCGAATTCGTGAGCCGCGTGCATGCCCGGCTCCTGTCGTCGCCCGCCGGCGTCGTGGTCGAGGACGTGTCGAGCAAGAACGGCCTCCGCGTCAACGCGGAGCACACCTCCCGGGCGACGCTCAGACACGGCGACATCCTCGGGGTCGGCCGCATCCGCTTCACTTTCATCGACCCCACCGCCGCAGACCTCGACTGAACGGCCTTCGCAGCGAGGGCCACTCGGTCAGTCGGCGAGCTCGCTCAACATGCACGTGCAGGTCACCAGCGCACCGCCCTCCTCGCGGTTCGCGATCGTGACCTCGCCGCCGATCGCGTGCGCGCGGTACCTCATGAGCCTGAGACCGAGCCCCTCGCCGTCGTCCGCGCGCTGCTGCAATCCGGAGCCGTCGTCGGCGACGCGCAGCACGAGCGAGGACTCGTTGCACCGACAGGAGAGCTCGATGACGGTGGCGTGACCGTGACGTACCGCGTTCGTGATCGCCTCCTGTGCGATCCGATAGAGGTGCGCGATGGCCGCCTCGCCAAGCTGCGGCGGCCGGCAGCTCAACGACGTGCGGCACACCACTCCGAGATACTTCGCCGACTGCGTCGCGAGCAGATCGAGCGCCTGCGGCAGCGTCGTGCCCTGCGGAATCGGGCTCAAGCCGCGAACGAGCTCGCGCGCCTGCGTAATCGTGCTGTTGATGAGCTCGGTCGCCTGGCTCGCGTCGCGCGTGTGGCGCGAATGCTCCTCCGCGAGCCGCTTTTGGAGGTGCTCGAGCAGGAGCTTGACGCCTGTGAGCATCTGCGCGAGCCCGTCGTGGATCTCCCGCCCGAGCCGATTGCGCTCGCGCTCGCCGAGCACGGTGAGCATGCGCTCGAGCTCCGCGCGGTCGGACACGTCGCGAACGCTCACGACGACCTCGTCGTCGCCCGAGCGCGCGACGCGCGACTCGAGATTCATGACGGTGTCTACGAGCGCCAGCCGATACTGGAAGACCTCGAGGGACCCCGTCGCGATCGCCTTGCGGTTGCGCCGTACCTGCTCCTGATGAGCCTCCTCGCCGTAGAACTCGGCGACGGTGCGGCCGAGCAGCTGCTCGCGCGTCCACGGAAAATAGTTCGGTTCGGGCACGTGCAGATCGAGGAAGCGCGCGTCGGCGTCCATTCGGAACACCACGTCGGGATGGGACGCGAACAGCGCGCGCATCCGCGCTTCCGACTGCTCGACGGCGCGCGCCGACGCGCGCCGCTCCGTGACGTCATCGATGTGCGCGACCACGAGATCCGACGTGAGCGGCACCACCGTGACCACCATCTCGACGACTCTGCCCGAAAGGAAGCGGAAGGTGGCCTCGCGGTGCACGACGTCGCCGCGCTCCGCGCAGAAACGCAGGTCCGCCAGGATGTCCGGGCGCTCCGGGTACAGCTCCGAGGCCCGGCTGCCGAGATGCGATCCCATCCGGTCCTCGGCGATTTGCGCGCCCGCGCGGTTATGCGCGATCAAACGGAAATCGTCGCCTTCGCGCTGCCAGATGAAAGCCGGCCCCGGTAGGTTCTCGAAGTGCAAGCGAAACAGCCGGTCGTCGAGCTCGGCTGCGGGTGCGGCGCGCGCGGTCAATAGGGTCTCGTGAGACACGAACCACTCCCCCGGAGCGGCGCGCGGCCAAGACGCCGACGCACTGCACCCCGAAGTCCTCTCGCGTGAATTCTGAACGATTCTAAGCGATGCTCCAGGAAGAACGGCTACAATCAGTGGGCGTGCTAGAGTGCTGTTGCCCGGCCCGGGCGGGCACGGAAATGGTCGAAGGGGGAACGATGGCCGTACTCAGGACCTTGACAGTGTTCGTGGCGGCACTCGCCGTTGCAAGCGTCGCGCTCGGTCAAACCGCGGCCGAGCGGCGCGAGAAACTGAAGGGCATGATCCCGAAGCACGAGGGCTACCTCGGAGCTCTCGCGCCGGAAAACCTCAAGAAAGAGCGACCCAAAGCGCCGTTCGACCTCACGGGCACCTGGTTCGTCGACTTGAGCGAAGCATTCGGCAACTTCCGCTACGGCGTGCCGTCGTACCCCGAGTTTATCGGTCAAGCGAAGCTCGACTTCGAGGAAGGTCAGCGACTCGCGAAGGAGCGAAAGACGTATCGCGACGCCATCGGCCAGTGCTTCCCCGCCGGCATCCCGATGCTCATGACGCGCGTCTGGCCCATCGCGATGGTGCAGATCCCAACGGCGATCTACATGGTCTCGAACTTCAACAACGGCTTCCGCCAAATCTTTCTGGACGGCCGCGATTACACCGACGAGAACACGGTCATCTTCACGTACAACGGCGAGTCGATCGGCCACTGGGAAGGCGACACGCTCGTCGTGAACACCAAGTACATGGAAACCTACAACCACTTCATCGACACCGGCATCCCCATCTCCGAGCAGTTCCGCATGCAGGAGCGCATCAAGCTGCTCGAGAACGGCGAGGTGCTCGAGATCGAGCACATCATGACCGACCCCAAGGGCTGGAAGGGCGAATGGCGCAGCACCAAGCGCTGGCTGCGGGTCGACCACACCGACATCGGCGAGGTGGAATGCCTGCCGGACTTGAACGACAACTTGCCGAGCACTCAGTCGGGAAAAACCGGGCTGCAGAAATAGGAACCGCACCATGAATACGATGCAGAAAATCGCGCTTTCGGCCGTCGTGGCCACGGCGGGCGCGCTTACCGTCCTGCCCGCCACCGCGCATCACTCCACCGCCGCGTTCGATGGGGACAAGGTGGTGAAAATCGAGGGCACGGTAAGGCAATTCCGCTGGATCAACCCGCACGCGTCCTTCAAGGTTGAAGGGGTGAGCGAAGGGAACTTGCCCGACGGCCTCTGGACCGTCGAGATGACCGCGCCGAACGTGTTGATCAACCAGGGCTGGACTCGCACCGCGCTCCAGGAAGGCGACAAGATCACGGTGTTCGTCAACCCGCTGCGCAACGCGATCACGCTGAACGACGGCAGCCAGGGCGGTCTTTACGTCGGCGTGGTGCTCGCGAGCGGCAAGAAGCTCGGCGTAACCAACGGCACGGGCCGCGGCTCGAGCCAATAGCGCCGGTGATCTAGCTACTCGCCAGCTGCGCGAAAACGCGCTGCATCGCGGTCACCCGTCCGAGATAGAGGCGCGCGTCGTGCGCGCCGCAGCGTTCCCCGGGCGTGAACGAGAATCCGCGGCGCACGTAGGCCGCCGCCGCACCCGCGCCGCATAGGTGCATCAGCGCCGCGAGATTCTGCTTCTGCCGAAGCGTAGCCCCCGTGATCCGTTGGCGCTCCAAGACATCCGCCACGTTCCTATCGAGGTACGCGGCCGTGAGCTCCACCGCGTGCGACGGCACCGTGCGCGTGTACAGGAAGTTGAACCAGCACGACTTGACGTCGTACCACGGTCCCTGCTCGACGACGACGTGCCGGTGCACACAGTAGCGGCGCGCCTCTTCGAACGTGCCGTCAGTGATCTGATACATCCCGACTGCACTCGACGCCGGCCGATAGATCTCGAACGGCTCGTTCGTGAGCGACCACCGCCAATAGGTGCGCACCACCGGGTTGCCCGAGCCTTCGACCTGGGCGAGCGCCGCGAGCAGGTCGGGCGTGAGCACCGCGGTCGAGTGGCGGCGAAACAGTCCGCCGTACGCGCCCCAAGTTTCCCTCGGCGCCTTGTAGAACGCGCCGCTCACGGGGAACAGGAGCTCCGACGGCTTGCGGGCCACCTGGTAGGTCCAGTTCACGGCGAAGAACAGAACCGCGCCGAGAGCGAGCACGAGCGTCGCCTGCACCGACCGCGGCGCACTCCGGAAGGCGCGCCACCACCGCCGGCGCGCAGCCTTGCGCGGCAGCCATCGGCCGAGGCTCAAGCGACCGCGCTTCGTCTTTCTCCGTCGGGCCATGCTACCTTTCGAAAAATAGGGACATGTTGCCTTTTCGCCTACGCCGCACCGAGACCCTCGGCCGACCCGACGAAAACGTAGCATGTCCGCAATTCTTCCGTGGCGCGCGACCGAGAGACGCACGAATGGCGGCGACGACCCCACCGAGCATGACCGTTGGCGACCTCCCCGAGCGGCGGGGCTCGCGTTATCCACCGCCGTTCGACAAGCCTTGCCTCGCAAGGTCGAACCGCAACTTGGGCGACCCCTTCGGTCTCAAGGACTTCGGCGTGCATTTGCTCACGCTCGAGCCCGGGGGCTGGTCGTCGCAGCGCCATTGGCACACGCACGAGGACGAGCTCGTCTACGTGATCGAAGGCACGCCCACGCTCGTCACCGACGAGGGCGAAACGGCCCTCGCGCCGGGCAGCGTCGCGGGATTTCCGGCGGGCACCGGCAACGGGCACCATATCGTGAACAATAGCGGCGCCGTGGCGCGACTCATCGTCGTCGGTAGCCGCAAGAAAGAGGACGACTGCTACTACTCCGACATCGACATGCAGCTCCTGCAGCATGCGGCCGGTGGGGTCTTCGCGCACAAGAACGGCGAGCCGTACTAGCGATCCACGTCCGTAAGTAAAATCATACGGTTATAGATTCTTTCGAAGGTAGACACTGAAGGCTGTCGATCCGCCCGCCCCTGGTTCGTCGTGTGCATAGAGCGAGGCTCGACGACGCCGGATCGGCGGCGGCCAAGCTCGAAGCGTCACCACTAACTTTCGGGAGAACTGTCATGGCCACCGTCCTTCGACCCCCGTCGGTCTCGACCTCGCGGCTCTGGACCGGGCGCGTCTTGAGCGCCCTGCCCGTGCTGTTCCTGCTCCTCGACGCCGGGCTCAAGCTGGTCAAGATCCAGGCCGTCGTCGACTCGCAAGTGGAGCTCGGCTATCCCGACATCGCGCGGCCGCTCGGCGTGCTCATACTCCTGTGTACCCTGCTCTACGCCTGGCCCCGCACTGCAGTGCTCGGCGCGATCCTCTTGACCGGCCTATTCGGCGGCGCGATCGCCACCCACGTGAGAGTCGGCGATCCGTGGCTCACGCACGTGCTCTTCTCACTCTATTTAGCGATCCCGATGTGGGTCGGCCTCGTGCTCCGCGATCCACGGCTCGAGCCGCTGCTGTTGCCGTTCGGTCGACGCTGAGCGTCGTAGATAACTTCAACGATTTCTTACTGATGAAGGATACTCCTCATGAGATTCCTGTTGACCACCAAGTCGCTCGACGCACCCACGGGTCCGCCGAATCCAAAGCTGATCAGGGCGCTCGCCAAGCTCGGCGAGGAGATGACCAAAGCAGGCGTCATAGTCGCGACCGGCGGCATGGCGCTCAGCGGGCCGCGCGTCACGCTCGAAGACGGCGAGATCGGCGTCACCGACGGACCGTTCGCCGAGGCCAAGGAAGTCATCGGCGGCTTCGCGATCGTCGAAGTCGCCTCGCGCGAGGAAGCGATCGCGCACGCTCGACGCTTCCTCGACATCCACCGCGAGATCCTCGGCAAGTCCTACCGCGCCGAAAACGAAGTCCGACGCCTTTACGGCCCCTGGGACGCGCCGCGGCCACGGCACGGCTGACTCGCGTCGGTCGCGTCTCCCTTTGGCCGTTGACCCTCGACGGTGGCGGCGGTCGCACCTCGCAGGGTCCTCCCCGAGACACGATGGATGCGCGCGCGACACTTGCCGACGTAGCGCGGGATTTGGTGTGATCGGTGGCCATGACAACGACCACCGACACCCATCGCGCGATAGACGCGGTCTGGCGAATCGAAGCCCCGCGTCTCATCGCAGGCCTCGCCCGCATCGTTCGCGACGTCGGCCTCGCCGAGGAGCTCGCCCAGGACGCGCTCGTCACCGCGTTGAATGAGTGGCCGGGGGCCGGCATCCCCGACAATCCCGGCGCGTGGCTCATGGCCGCGGCGAAGAACCGCGCGATCGACGCACTACGCCGCAACAAGATGCTCGCGCGCAAGCATGCCGAGATCGCGCGCGAGATCGAGGACGAGCCGGCCACGCACGAGGAGGATCTCGTGGAGGCACTCGACGACGAGATCGGCGACGACATGCTGCGGCTCATCTTCACCGCCTGCCATCCCGTTCTCTCGGTGGAGGCGCGCGTCGCCCTCACGCTGCGCCTGGTCGGCGGCCTCACGACGGACGAAATCGCGCGCGCGTTCCTCGTGCCGGAGCCCACGATCGCGCAGCGGATCGTGCGCGCCAAGCGCACGCTCGCGGACGCGAAGGTGCCGTACGAGGTGCCGCGCGGCGAGGAGCTCTCCGAGCGGCTCGCGTCCGTGCTCGGTGTGATCTACCTGATCTTCAACGAAGGCTATGCGGCGACCGCCGGCGACGACTGGCTGCGCCCCGGTCTCTGCGAGGACGCGCTGCGGCTCGCCCGAATCCTGACGGAGCTCGCGCCGCTCGAGCCCGAGGTTCAGGGCCTCGCCGCGCTGCTCGAGATCCAGGCGTCGCGCTTCGCGGCGCGGACCAACGCGAGGGGCGAGCCCGTGCTTCTGCTCGATCAGGACCGCAGCCGCTGGAACGGCCTACTGATCCGGCGGGGGCTCGAGGCGCTCACGCGGGCGGCGCGGCTCGGCGGTGCGCGCGGCCCGTACGTGCTGCAGGCTGAGATCGCCGCGTGCCACGCGCGCGCCGTCGTGGCCGCGGATACCGATTGGCGGCGGATCGCCGAGCTCTATGCCGAGCTCGCAGCGGCGGCGCCGTCGCCGATCGTGGAGCTCAACCGCGCCGTGGCCGTCGCGATGGCGCTCGGCCCGGCCGCAGGGCTCGAGGTGGTGGACACGATTGCCGGCGAGCCGGCGCTCAAGGGCTACCACCTGCTGCCTAGCGTGCGCGGCGACCTGCTCGCAAAGCTCGGCCGCTCGGCCGAGGCGCGCGCTGAGTTCGAGCGCGCGGCGGAGCTCACGCGCAACGCACGCGAGCGCGAGCTCTTGCTCGACCGCGCCCGCAACTTAAATTAGGGACATGTTACCTTTTCGGGCGTGTCTCACTCCGGCCGTGCTGACGTCGCGGTGGCTGCGCGCGGCCGAAGAGAGGCACACCCGAAGACCTAAGCTGTCCCCATGAGCGTCGCGCGCGGGTTCATTCTGCAGGCCACGTACCGCGTCGCGGCGGGAGCCGACGGCGAGCGCCGCCCGGTGGTGCAGCTCTACGGACGGCTCGAGGACGGCGCCACGTTCCTGGTCCGCGACGACCGGCAGCGCCCGCACTTCTTCATTCGCGCGGACGACGCGGAGCGCGCGTCTGCGCTCGGCGCGTCGCGCCTGCAACCGACCGCGAAACGCACATTCGCGGGTGCGTCCGTCGACCGCGTCGAGACGGCTGCGCCGCCCGACGTGCCGCCGCTGCGCGACCGGCTGCACAAGGCCGGGATCGACACGTTCGAGGCCGACGTCCGCTTCGCGTCGCGCTACTTGATCGAGCGCGGCATCAAGGGCGGCTGCGAGATCGTCGGCGACGCCGCACGGGGCGCCGGCGGCATCGCCTGCAGGTTCGACAACCCCACGTTGCGGCCGGCGGCCGTGACGCTCGAGCCGCGCGTGCTGTCGTTCGACATCGAGACCGACGCGCAAGCCACCCGCCTCCTCGCGATCTCGCTCTACGCGCCCGGCGTCGACGAGGTGCTGATCGTGGACCCCGCGGGCCGCACGATGCCCGACCGCGCGACGCGCTGCGCCGACGAGAAGGCCGCGCTCGACGCGTTCTGCGGGCGCGTCGCGAGTTTCGATCCCGACGTGCTCACGGGATGGAACACGATCGACTTCGACTTGACCGTGCTACAGAGGATCGCGGCGCGGCTGCGCCATCCGTTCGAGCTCGGCCGCGAGCCCGGTGCGCTGCGGCTGCGCAAGGCCGAGGGCTACTTCGGCAGCGGCCAGGCGTCGATCCCGGGGAGGCTCGCGCTCGACGGCATCGATCTCCTGCGCGGCGCGTTCGTACGGATGGACGATTACTCGCTCGACGCCGTCGCACGCGAGGTGCTCGGCGAGGGCAAAGCGGTGGCGGGCGACGCGCGCGACCGCGTCGCCGAGATCCAGCACAACTACGAGCACGACCTCGCCGCGTTCGCGCTCTACGCGCGCACCGACGCGCGGCTCGCGTTCGACATCGTGATGAAGCTCGACCTCGTGCGGCTCGCGTTCGCGCGCAGCGCGCTCACCGGCATGACGCCCGACCGCGTGGCCGCGAGCATCGCGTCGTTCGATTTCCTGTATCTCTCCGAGCTCGAGCGGCTCGACGTGGTCGCGCCCACGGTGCGCGGCGACGACTCGCGCGTCTACGCGGCGCAGCAAGGCGGCCACGTGCTCGAGCCGGTCACGGGCCTCCACCCGAACGTCTGGGTGTTCGACTTCAAGAGCCTGTATCCGTCGATCATCCGCACGTTCAACATCGACCCGCTCGCCTACGTGCCCGAGCCCGTCTTAAGCGACGACTTGATCCGCACGGTCGAGGGCGCGTTCCGTCGCGAGCCCGCAATCCTGCCGGGGATGCTCGACGAGCTCTTCCCGCGGCGCGAGGCGGCGAAGAAGCGCGGCGACGCCGTCGCGTCGCAAGCCATCAAGATCCTGATGAACTCGTTCTACGGCGTGCTCGGCACGCCCGCGTGCCGGTTCTACAACCCGGCGCTCGCGAACTCGATCACCGGCATGGGGCGCGAGATGCTGCTCTGGTCGAAGCGCTGGTTCGAGGCCGCGGGCTTCGACGTCCTGTACGGCGACACCGACAGCCTGTTCGTCCGCTCCGGCCGCGACGACGGCGACGAAGCGCAGCGGCTCGCGCGCCGGCTCGTCGACGAGCTCAACGCGGACTTGGAGCGGCACATCGCCGACCGCTGGCAGCGCGAGAGCCGGCTCGAGCTCGAGTTCGAGAAGCTCTACGCGAAGCTGTTTCTGCCGCACGCGCGCGGGAGCGCACGCGGGGCGAGCAAGCGCTACGCCGGCCTCGTCCACGGCGGCGAAGTTGAATTCGTGGGCCTCGAGGTCGTGCGCCGCGACTGGACCGCGCTCGCGAAGCGTGTGCAGCGCGAGCTCTACACGCGGCTCTTCACCGACCGGCCCGTCGACGGCTATCTCGCCGACGTCGTACGCCAGGTGCGAGCGGGCAAGCTCGACGACGAGCTCGTCTACCGCAAGAACCTGCGCAAGGCGGCCGACGACTACACGGCGAGCACGCCGCCGCACGTAGCTGCCGCCCGCAAGTCCGGCAAGCCGCAGGGCCGCACCGTGAGCTACGTCGTGACGAGCGCCGGCCCCGAGCCGCTCGACAACCGCAAGCACCCGCTCGACCGCGAGCACTACGTCGAAAAGCAGGTGCGGCCGGTCGCGGAACCCGTGCTCGAAGCGCTCCGGCTCGACTTCGAGCGCGTGATCGGGGACCGGCGACAGGCCGACCTATTCTGACGCCGCGGGCGCGCCGAGGATCCCGCAAAGAGAGATGCCGCATGGCTTGCGCCATGCGGCATCGGTTTCAGACGCGGCGAAAACGCCGCTCGAATTTGCGGCCGATCAGAAGTCCATCCGTATCCCGACGCGGTAGGTCCGTCCGAGCGTATCGAAGAACGCGGCATTGACGCCGCCGACGCCGAATCCGTTGTTGCCGGAGAACGGCGGGTCCTTGTCGAACAAGTTGGTGATCGAACCGAATAGCTCGGTACGCTTCATGCTCCCGAGCTTGAGGTCGTACGAGCCCGACAAGTTCATAGTCACGTGGCTCGGCACGTCGCTGTTGCTCACGCTTCCGGTGAGCCCCGGGTTGTAGCCGGGATCGCTGGGACCGAGGTAGGGATCCAGCAAGTCCAGTTTCCCCCCGCCCGTGTACCGCGCCTGACCCGTGATCGAGAACTTATCGCGGAAGTAGCTCACGATGAGGTTACCGATCCATTCCGGCGCCGGCGCAACGTCGGGCAAGAAGCCGAAGCCGCCGCCCGATTGCCCGGCGACGTCTTTGATGGCGAGCGAGATCGTGTCCTGGAACAACAGGTTCCTGGCCTGCGTGGCGGTGAGGTTGAAGGAGATCGTCCCGTTTGCGAGGTGCAGCGGGTAATCGAACGAGTAGTCGATGCCCCTCGCCGTGTACGGCGACGCGTTGATGTACGGAACGTGGACCTCGAGGATGTTGCTCGTCGGGTTGCCCGCGACCGTAGGCGGCCCGAACACGATCCGATCGCATTGGAACTGCTGGTGCAGGTTGAAGCACCCGTTGGTCACGGTGGGCGCGCCGTCGAGCCTCTGGCCGCCCTTGATCGTGATCTCGTAGTAGTCCGCCGAGAAATGCAGCCCCTCGGCGCCGCCGCCCGGCGACAGCACGAAGCCGTAAGTCTCCGTGAGCGACTCCTCGGGCTGCAACTGCGGATTACCCGACAAGATCAGCCACGACGGGTCTCCGAAGAAGCCATACGTCCCCGCGGGCACCGTCGGATTCTGCACGTAGCCGAAAAAGCCGCCCGGCGGAATGCTCTGCGAGTAATACAGCTCGCGGAAGCTCGCCGCGCGCAAGTCTTGCGATCGACTGCCGCGGAAGCGGAGCCAGTCCACGGGGTCGTACACGAAGGCGAACTTCCACGTGTTGAACGATTGCGTGCCGGTCTCACCGGACGTCCCGACGCCGCCGACGTTCTCGTACTCGGAGCGCCGGCCCGCGACATTGACCGTGAGCAGTTTCGCGCCCGGCAGATCGCGCAGGATCCGCAGGTGCCGGGAGACGCGCACATTGTGC
>Ga0137409_10000262_pt1 | contig 55857 bp, 41 predicted proteins | sample CZODoug1_16funga_FD_122059 | JGI IMG/M metagenome (GOLD analysis project Ga0137409, IMG submission 122059) | Vadose zone soil fungal communities from Angelo Coast Range Reserve, California, USA - CZODoug1_16fungal (Hybrid Assembly) | ecosystem: Environmental > Terrestrial > Soil > Vadose zone... | reverse complement strand
TCGACCAGCAGCTAGGGATTCCGCGGAACGGCTCACCCCTATATATTGACGCAGGTGGAGCTAAGTGGATACCCCATGCATACGTCCAGTACCGCGGTATTTCCCAATAGTTTCTAGCTATTTACGCTCGAAACAGACGATCATCGAACCGCTCGCGACTGAAGAACGCCGAGGTCTCACCGGCTTCAACCTGACCGGGCCTGCCCTACTCGCATTGTTGCCGTCGCCCGCGGATCCCTACATTCTTCAGTCTAACCGCACAACTTCGAGGTGGTCGAACCATGAGCGCCGCAACGCAACAGCCGCTGCCCGTCGTGCTCGTGCCTGGGCTGCTCTGCACGCCGCGGCTCTATCTCGAGCAGCTGCCGGCGCTCTGGCGCTTCGGGCCCGTGATCGTGGCGGATCACACTCGCGACGCCAGCGTGGCGGCGATCGCGCGGCGCCTGTTGTCGCAGGTGCAGGGACCGTTCGTCCTGATCGCGCTATCGATGGGCGGCTACGTCGCGTTCGAGATCCTGCGCCACGCGCCCGAGCGCGTGACGAAGCTCGCGTTGCTCGACACCACCGCGCGGCCGGACGCGCCCGAGCAGTCGGAGGCGCGGCAACGTCAGATCGACATCGCCCGGAGCGGCCGCTTCAACACGATCGCAGACTTGCTGTTCCCGAAATTCGTGGCCGCCGCGCGGCACGGCGACGAGACACTGCGCGCCACGGTGCAGACGATGGCGCAGGAAACGGGCGCCGACGCGTTCGTGCGTCAGCAGACCGCGATCATGCATCGGCCCGACTCGCGCCCGAACCTGCCCGCCATTCGCTGCCCCACCCTCGTGCTCGTGGGCGCGGACGACACGCTCACGCCGCCGGATCGCGCGGCCGAGATCGCGGCGAACGTGCAGGATCCGTACCTCGTGACGGTGCCGCAGTGCGGCCACCTCTCGACGCTCGAGCAGCCCGAGGCCGTGACGCGCGCGCTGGTGGAGTTTCTGGGCGATTCCGGGGGCTAGTCGAGCCCCGCCGCGCGGGCCTGCTCGCGGCCGAGCACCGCCTGGTCGCGGCCGCCGTCGCCGTGCGCGACGGCGCCGATCAAGCGATCGCGATACACGTTGTGGCTCGGCATCGGCACGCGCGCGATGTCGGCCGCCGCCGCTATCAGGTTCGCGTCCTTGAGTCCCACCGTGATGGGTGAGCCGACCTGATCCCAGCTGCCGTCGACCATCTTCTGGCCGTAGATCTTGTACGCGGGCGCGGCGAACAGCCCTTCGGTCATCACGTCTTGGAACACCTGCGGCGCGACGCCGTACTTGCGCACGAGCGCGAAGCCCTCGGCCATCGCGACCATCGCGCAGCCGAGCACCGCGTTGTTCGCGAGCTTGATCGCGGTGGCGGACTCGGGTTTCACGCCCGCGACGAAGATGCGCCGGCCGATGACCTCGAGCAGCACCTTGGCGCGCGCGACCGCAGCCTCCGGGCCGGCGGCGACGATGCCGAGCTGGCCCGACGCCGCGAGGTCCGGCCGGCCGAGCACCGGTGCCGCCACGAGCGTCTGGCCCGCCGCCGCGTGGCGCGACTCGAGCTCGCGCACGATCGCGACGCCGTGCGTGCCCATGACGAGGTGGATCGCGCCCTTCGGCAGGGAATCGCAGAGACCGCCCTTCGCGAACGCGACGTCGGCGACGATCGAGTCCTCGACCAGCATCGAGACGACGACGTCGCGGCCCTTGGCGAGATCGCTCACCGACGACGCGACGCGCGCGCCCGCCGACTTCAATGGCTCGGCCGCGGCGGCCATGACGTCGAACACCGCGAGCTCGTGGCCGGCGTCGAGAATTCGCCGCGCCATGCCCTGCCCCATTCGGCCGAGGCCGACGAAACCTACTTTCATGGTGTTACCTCAGATCGCGATGAGCCGCAGTTTGGCGTCGAGCTTGCCGAGATCGGCCGAGTCGCTCACGCGACTCGCGTTGGCGAGGCGTGGTATCCCGAGCGCTGCGTCCGCCCAGGCGTAGTCCTCGGCCGACGGGCCGCCGTCCTCGGTCCGCATCAAAGCGACGAGATCCGCAAGCGAATCGGCGTGTACTTGTCGTTCCAGCGCGAGCGCGACATACGCCGAAACGGACGGCACGTGTCCCTCGGTGACCGCCCGCTCGGCAGCGGCCACATATTGGCGCGGCAAGCTCACTGCGATCTTGACGCGCGCGGGTCGTTCCGCCGCCTTGCCGGAGGCGCGTTTGCGCTTGGACTTGACCATACCAACATCATACCCAGCGACACTCGGCGGTGCGCTGAATATCGTGCGGAGGACCTGGGCCGCGCTTCACGAATGCGGCGTGCACATGCCGGCGAGGCGGGAAGGCGTCTAACCCGTTACAGGTTGCGAAGGACGACGGTCGGGGCAACCCGCAGCGCGCGCCACACGGGGACCGCGCGCGCCGCTGCCGACGACGGCGAGCAGCGCCGCGACCGCGATCCACGCCGCGTGGTCCGTGGGGCTCGAGCTTGAATGGCAGGCCTCGCAACAAACGCGCGGCCCCGGCGTCCGCGCCGATCGCGACAGCTTCGCGCCGCGACCGAGCACGGCTTCGCGATCGACGCACGCGTCGCACCGAGCGCGATGCGCAGCGCCGCCTCAGGCACGCGCTGCCGCACGAAGTACGCCGTCACCCCGTAGAGAGCCACCGCGGCGAGCAAGATCGCCGCGATCCCGGATTACCTCGAGCACCATCACATCACCCACACGGTGCGCTACACGGAGCTGGCGCCGAAGCGGTTCAACGGGCTTTGGAGAGACTAAGCCGGCTTTACCACGTCGCGGGCTTGTGGATCGCGCCATCCGGAATCGGGTTGGGCAACTGACTGTCGCGCAACATCCACGTGCGGATCGGCCGGACAAAGTCAGCACATTCCCGGAGCTGTCGAGACGTGCTGCGATCAGGAGCTCCTGGCGTTACCAAGCCAATGAGCTTGTGGTGCTGCGATTTGATCAGTCGCAAAGACTCGGCAAGGTCCGAGTCATTGGACACGATAACGGCACAATCATAAGCATCAAGCCATGCATCATTCAGCGCGTGTACGGCCAAGTTGACGTCCGACCCTTTCTCTTCGTTCTTCCAAACAGAGACGCGATTCGGGGGCGGGTTTGCGTTTTCCATCAACACTTCGTGGCGGAGATAGTGGCCGAAGGACACATGCACCAGAGGACAGTGCGCCTGAAGTGCGCGGAGGTACGTATCCTGCCGAACGTGGACGTCAGGATCCCGTCGCGTCGGTTGGACGCGTGCCGTGAAGTACTTAACGGCCAGAATCTCGTTCTGCGGACCTAGCAGATTCCGAAAAAACAGCGGCTGATCGAGCCACTTCCACGGCGTGCCGCGAAGGGCGCCATAGTAGAAGTTGAACCCGTCAACATAGACTACAGTTCGATGCAGCCGGCGCGCGATGGTGGTAAGCCTCCCACAAAAAGCAAGGGCCTCCGAAGAGGCCCTGCACCCAGCAGCCGAAGCCACTGGGGGAGTGGGTGCATTATAGGGAAGCGGACTCCCGGAGTCACTAGGAACCGGTTCACATCGAGACCTGCTAACCGTCGACCGGGGATCCCGGAGCCGGTCTCTTGGATGACATCGGCTAGGCGCGATCAACGCAAAAGGCGCCAGTTCGGCCGGCGGCGACGGTGGTCGTCACGGGATTCGCGTAACGCGCCGCGAGCGCGCCGATGCTCGAAAACGAGAAAGTCCGTCTCTCCACGAGAATCGTGACCGGTACACGGCCCACGATAGGGTTTCTTTCTTCGGCGCGGCGCCGCACCATTTGCGTTCATGTCCACGCTGCTGAATCCCCGTCACTCTATTGTCCCGATCATGAGAGGGAGTTCCGAAGGACTGACCCAACTCCTCGGGACCGGGTTCTTCGTCGGGTCCAAACGTACGCGACATCTTGTCACCGCTAAGCATGTGTTCGACGGCAATCCACTGAGGGAGGGTGAAATCTATGCGTTCGTATTCCCCGGCGAGAAGATCGGTATTTGGATCTTGCCGAAGGCACTTGGTGCGACGGACCTAGACATCGCCGCGTGCCCCGTTGGCGAACACGACGAGTTCGTCTCCCTGCGATTTAGCGAGAGCTGGCAACCAGGCATGAACGAGGACGTATTCGCATTCGAGTACAGCACGACCCGCATCCAGCGCAAGCTGATAGGCGGACTCCACGTCGCGTTGGAGCCGCTCACGCATAAGGGAAACGTTATGCGTTTCTACAAGAGTGACTTTCCTGAAAGGCGCGTGACTGCGGCATTGCAGGTCTCTTTTCCCGCCCTTCAAGGGGCGAGCGGAGCGCCCGTCTTGACAGTGAACAGCGAGGGGGAGTTCGTCGTCGCAGGAGTGCTCGTCGCAAACCTGGAACAAGAACTATTGCCGGCGCAGATCGTTCGAATCGAGGAACCTGGCAAATACGTAGAAGAGACGAAGTACTTCCTGCCACACGGGAAGGCCATCGACAGCAAAGAGGTCCTAGCGTACTTGAAGGACCTACGTATCGACGACTTGGCGACCTAGCGCGAGCCGTACGCTGTCCGCCCCGCGCAGTCCTCAGATCGCGATGAGCCGCAGTTTGGAGTCGAGCTTGCCGAGATCGGCCAAGTCGCTCATGCGACTCGCGTCGGCGAGGCCTGATGGATATTCCGAGCGCTGCGTCCGCACAGGCGTAGTCCTCGGCCGACGGGCCACCGTCCTCGGCCCGCATCAGCGCGACGAGATCTGCAAGCGAATCCGCGCATGCTGGTCATTCCAGCGTGTGCGACATACGCCGAAACGGACGGCACGTGCCCCTCGGTGACGGCCCGCTCGGCAGCGGCCACATATTGGCGCGGCAGCTGACTGCGATCCTGACGCGCGTGGGTCGCGCCAACACCTTGCCGGAGGCGCGTTTGCGCTTGGACTTGACCATACCAACTCATACCCAACGAAACCCGGCGGTGCGCTGGATATCGTGCTCGCAAGGCCAGCCAGTCGCTCAAAAGTCGAACTGACGCAACGTCGCGAACCGCTCGATCATCCAGTGCCACGCCGTGTGGCCCACGATCACCGACAGCACGATCACACCGATGCGCTCGGCCATCACGAAGCGGAACACGAGGTTGAGCGCCGGCACGAGCGCCGCGAGCACCAGCAGCTGGCCGAGCTCGATACCGACGTTGAACGCGAGCAGCGCCGTGAGGACGTGGTCGCCGGCGAGCTGCAGCGTGTTGCGCAGACCGAACGAGAAGCCGAAGCCGTGGACCAGACCGAAGCCGAGCGCGAGCGCCCAGCGCGTCTTCGCGAGCCGCGCCTTGGCGTCAGCGGCGACCACGTTCTCGACAGCCATGTAGAAGATTGATACCGCGATCAGCGTCTCGACGAGCGGCGGAAACCAGAGCGCGTCCGGCGCGGCGCCGTAGGCGGACGCGATCAGCGTGATCGAATGACCCACGGTGAACGCCGTGACGATCAGCACGAGCGCGCGCAGCTCGCGCCGAAACGGCACCACGAGGCACAGCAGGAACAGCAGGTGGTCCGTACCATCGAGAATATGCAAGAAGCCCTGCGTCAGAAACCTCGCGAACGCGTGATACCAGCGCGGGTCGAGCTCGATGCGCCCGGCTTCGCCGGGGATCTCGAATACCCGGACGCGGCCATCGGCCGCGGCGAGCTGCACCACCGTGACCACGCGCATGCCGAGCCGCCCGAGCTTCGCGTCGATGGCGAACGCCGACGCGGGCGACTCGATCGGCCCCTCGAATTGAACGTCGAGCAGCGCCTGCTGCCAGACGAGTTGCGTACCGTCGGGCAGCGGCGGCGCACGCAGGTGCGCGAGCGCGGAGTCGAGGCTCGCGAACGAGCGATCGCTCGGGATCGACGCGCGCGCGGCGACGAGCTCGAGCGCTACGCGCTTGCCGTTCTCGTAAAGGGCGATGTCCCGCGACAGCCAGACGGCGGCCGCGTTGCGCAGCGGCTGGTCGGCCCGCGCGATATCGAGATAGCCGGGGCCGAACGTCGGCCATTCGACGTCCTGCATCGCCTCGAGCGGCACGCGCACGAGCACCTGCACGCGGCTGCCCCCGGGCGCGACCGCACCCGCGACCGCACCCGCGACCCCACCCGCGACCCCACCCGCGACAATGGGCGCGACGATGATCTGCACCGTCACGTCGCTCGGGATCTCGTGGGCCAAGGCCAAGCGCGGACCGCCGACGACCGCCGCGAGGCACGCGAGAGACACGAAACGTCGGGCGTTCGGCACGTTCGGAGCCTACAATCTCGGCTGGACTTTGGAAACCGAGCGCAGGGACGGCGGCCGACCGAGGGGGTAAGCCATGACACGTCTGATCGCGTCTCTCTGCATCGCGACCGCGAGCGTGCTACTCGCCGCTTGCGACTCCGGCCCGAGCACCACCGCGCAGACACCCGCAAGCGCGCCGGCGTCACAAGGCGCCGCCGCGGCGGCCGGGCCCATGGCGCCGCGCTTCGAGGTCGACCCGCTCTGGCCGAAGCCGCTGCCGAACCATTGGCTGCTCGGCTCGACCATCGGCGTGTCGGTCGACTCGCGCGACCACGTCTGGATCATCCACCGCCACCAGTCGCTGAACCTCGAGACCGAGGCGAGCGCCGGCAAGAACAACCCCACGGGCGAGTGCTGCATGATCGCGCCGCCCGTCGTCGAGTTCGACGCCGACGGCAACGTCGTCGGCTCGTGGGGCGGCCCGGGCGAAGGCTACGACTGGCCCACGTCGGCACACGGCATCACCGTCGACCACATGGACAACGTCTGGCTCGGCGGCAACGACCCGCTGGACGCGCATATCCTCAAATTCACGCGCGCGGGCAAGTTCCTGTTCCAGCTCGGCAAGCCGCAGCAAAACAAGGGCAGCAACGATCCGGTGAATTTCTGGCGGGTCGCGAAGATCTCGATCGATCCGGCGGCCAACGAGGCGTTCATCTCCGACGGCTACGGCAACAAGCGCGTAGTCGTGCTCGACGTGGACACGGGCGCGCGCAAGCGCTACTGGGGCGCGTACGGCAACAAGCCCGACGACACCGATCTCGGGCCGTACGACCCGGCCGCGCCGCCCGCGCAGCAGTTCCGAAACCCCGTGCACTGCGCGGAGCCATCGCTCGACGGTCTTCTATATGTCTGCGACCGCGTCAACGACCGGATCCAGGTGTTCCGCAAGGACGGCACGTTCGTGAGCGAGCTGCGCGTGGCGCCGGAGACGCGTGGCGCGGGCTCCGTGTGGGACATCGCATTCTCGAAGGACGCGGCACAGACCTACATCTATCTCGCCGACGGCCTGAACGAGCGCATCTACGTCATCGACCGCAAGAAGATGGAGATCTTGACGAGCTTCGGCGACGGCGGCCGTCAGCCCGGCCAGTTCTTCGGCGTGCACAGCATCGCCACCGATTCGAAGGGCAACATCTACACCACCGAGACTTACGAAGGTAAGCGCGTGCAGAAGTTCGTCTATCGCGGGCTCGCGCCGATCCCGGCGAAGAACCAGGGCGTGCCCTGGCCGCAGCGTTAAGTGCCTGGCGCGACGGAGCTAGAGCGGGCGGCGCCGAAACGAGCCGACCGCGAGCGCAACCGCCAGCGCCGTGAAGCCGACCGCCCACACGATCATCGCGTTGCTCGGCACGTTCGACGCGCCGAACGGCGAGAACTGCAGGCCGGTGAGGCCGGGGCTCATCTCCACCGCGGCCCGGCGCCAGAGCGCGTCGATGGGACTCACGAGGCTGATCATCGTGCCGATGTTGCGGGCCGAGGCCGCCGCGGTCATCGTGCCGATCTGCTCGATCCAGCCGCCGATGAACGCGATGCCGTAGAACGCGAACGCGATGATTGCGTTCGAGACGGTGGAGAGCCGCGCGCCGCCCGCCATCGAGATCGACAGCATCAGCGCCGAGCCCAACAGCAGCAGCGGCAGCGCGACGGCCATGTGCGGCTGCACGTGGCCCGCGATCACGCGCAGGATCAGCAGCACTCCGCCCGCGGTAAAGGCGAAATACGCCGCGCTCATCCCGAGGAACGCGAGCCACTTGCCGAGCACGATCTCGGCGCGATTGAGCGGCTTCGACGCGAGCGTCTGCATGACGCCCGATGCGATCTCACCCGACAGCGTGTCGACCGGCAACAGCACGGCCACCGCGATCGTGAGGAAATTCGCCACATAAAGCCCGGCGAGCGTGATGATCTGCAGCACCGCTTGCCGCTGTAGCAACGGAGCGCCATCTGCGGCGAGCCGCGCGGCGACGAAGTGCAGCGCAATGCCGTACACGAGCAGGAACAACCCCCCGCACCCCAACACGGCGGGCACGATCTTCCGCCGGCGCGCCTCGAGAAACGTCAGTTGTGCGATCGTGAGAATTCGTCCCATGCGTCAGCCCGGCCTCTGGTCCTGGCCCATGACCTCGATGAACCACTCTTCGAGCGACTTGCGCCGGCTCTTGAGCTCGTAGATCGCGACGCCTCGCCCCACGAGCCAGCGCGCGATCTCGGGCACGGCGCGCTCGTTCGGAACCTGGAGGCACACGGCGCCGTCGCGCGCTTCCGGCTTGCCGCCGAACGCCGCGAGACCTTCGAGCACACCCGCATCGGCGGGATCGATCTTGAGCTCGATCTCGAGCGTCGGCGACGCGGCCCCGAGCGTGAGCTCGCCGACCACGCGCCCGCGCTTGACGAACGCGACGCGATCGCAAGTGGCCTCGACCTCGCCGAGCAGGTGGGAATTCAGAAATACGGTGGTGCCGCGCTCGCGCAGCTCGTCGATCACGCTGCGCACGAGCACTCGCCCGAGCGGATCCAAGCCCGACGTCGGCTCGTCGAGAAACACGACGTCGGGCTCGTTGATCAGCGCCTGCGCAAGGCCCGCGCGCTGCATCATGCCCTTGCTGTAGGTCCGGAGCTGGCGGTCGGCCGCGTCGGCGAGGTCGACGCGCGCCAGCAGCCGGTCGATGCGCGTCTCGAGCAGCGCGCCGCGCAGGCCGAACAGTCTGCCGTGGACCCTGAGCAGCTCGCGCCCCGTGAGGCAGTCGTGAAAGCGAAAGTGCTCCGGCAGGAAACCCACCCGCTCACGCGCCCTACGCTCACCGAGCGGCGCACCGAGCAGCGTGCCGCCGCCGGCCGTGGGCTCGATGAGGCCGAGCAGCAGCTTGAGCGACGTGGTCTTGCCGGCGCCGTTCGGCCCCAAGAAGCCGAACACTTCGCCGCGACCCACCGCGAGCGACAAATCCGCGACCGCGAGATTGCCCCCGAACGCCTTGCGCAGCGAACGGGTCTCGATCACGACGTCCGGCATGCGGCGAGCTTACTGCAACGTCTGCGCGATATCGACGAGAGTGTCGGGACCCATGAGACTGGACAACGCATACACGATGCCCTGCTGCGACCACAGGATGACGGTCTCGCGTCCCGGCTTCCCCTCCGTCGGATGCGCGCTGTCGTTCGCCTGGATCATGAGCGCGGTCGCGCCCTGAATGTTCACCTGGCGGAACGACGCGGCGTTCACCGGCACCGGAACCAGCAACGTCGAGCGCCAATCGACGCTCTGCGCGATGCGATACGCCTCGGAGCGGCTGAGGCCCAGTATGCGCAGGCCGATCTCGCCGATCGCCGCGGGATCGAGCCCCGCCGGAAATGACACCTCGGGCGTCGTAGCCTCGATCAACGTGATCGCGGGGCCTCCGCGACCGCCGTAGCTCAAGTGCACCACCGGCGGCACGCGCACATGGAACTGCTGGCCGTCGATACCTTCGGGAATCGTCACGTCGCCGATGGCGAGCGCGTCGAGCAGGACCTTGAGGTTCGCGGTGCTCGCGGTGAAGCGCATTTCGCCGTCGCCCCCCACGCTCGCGCCCGAGAGCTCGAAGGTCAGCGGCAACCACGTGGGTGTGCGCACGTGCAATCCCGCCGCCGCGCCCGCTTCCTCGGCCGTCGCGTACGCGACCGGATCGTGCGGCTGCTTGAGCACCTCGACCTGCCCGCCGATCAGCTGCGACAGATCGAGTCCGCTCGTGGGCAGCTTGGCGACGCGCTCCGGATCGAACGCCACGCCCGTGAAATTCACGACGCGGAACATATCGAGAAACGCCTGCGCGCCCGCACGGACCGCGGGAAACGTGAACGCGAGCGCTACGGTAAGCATTGACGCCGCGAGCGCGGCCCAGCGCGCCGCCCGCGGCGCGTGCCGCGGCTCGCGCGCCTCGACGTCGGCGTCGCGAAGCCGCACCTTGAGCTTGCGCGCGAATTCCGGCGACGGCTCGCGCCGCAGGACGTTGAGGAAATCGTCGTTCATAGTGCCTCCTCGGATTACCAATCGCGGCGCAGCGTCTGCACCGCGCGATGGACGATCGTGCCGACGTTCGACTCGCCCAAGCCCGTGAGCTCGGCGATCGCGCGGTTGGTCATGCCGGCGCCGTACTTCAGTGCGAGCAGCTCGCGCTCGCGCTCCGGTAGCCGCTCGACGAGCGCCGCGAGACGCTCGCGGTCCGATGCGCGCGCGTGCTCGTCTTCGGGCGTGCTCGCGTCGGCGATCTCGGCGGCGGCATCGAGCGGCGCGTGGTTGCGACGTGCTCGCAGATGGTCGGTAGCTACGTTGCGCGCGATCGCCACGAGCCAGGTGCTGAAGCCCGCGAGATCCCTGCGATAGCGGTGGCGCGCGCGCCAAGCCTTCTCGAACGTCTGCGCCGTGAGATCCTCGGCCGTCGTCTCGTCGCGCAGGCGGTAGCAGAAGAAGTTGTAGATGCGGGGCAGCTGCTCCGCGTAAACGGTGTCCCAGTCGGGTTCTGAGGCCACTAGGTCCAAGGGCAGCCGGCCGGCGGTATCGGTTTGGAGGGCCATTGCAGAAATATACGGCCCGGCCGCGGACGTATCACGGCGGCGAAAAATGGGGACAGGTTACTTTTTCGCGGCGCTTCGCCGGGACGTCCGCCTAGGGCGCTGCGCGGGAACATCTGCGCCAGTTTGCACCCTCTGACACGACGCCGGGGGCCGCGGAGCGAAAAAGGCAACATGTCCCTATTTTCGGCGCGAGCCTAGCGCCGCGGCCGCGGCTTGGCGCGACGGGTCGGCTCGGCTTCGAGGGGATTCTCCGGCCAGTAGTGGCGCGGATAGCGGCCGCGCATGTCCTTGCGAACGTCCACGTACGCGTTGCGCCAGAAGCTCGCGAGGTCGCGCGTCACCTGCAGCGGCCGCTGCGCGGGCGACAGCAACTTGAACGTCACCGGCACGGCGCCGCCGCCGATCTTCGGCGTCGCCGCGAGGCCGAACACCTCCTGCATGCGCATCGACGCGCACGGCGCGTTGTCGTCACGATAGTCGATCCGCGCGTGCGTGCCGGTCGGCAGCGTCACGTGCGTGGGCGCGAGCTCGTCGAGCCTAAGTTGCTGGTCGTGCGTGAGACACGCGCGCAGCGCGGCGGCGAGCGGTACGCGGTCGAGCTGCGAGCGGCGCGTGAGCCCTGCCAAGAACGGCTCGAGCCAGCCCAAGTCGCGCGCGAGCGCCTCGTCGGAGAGATCGGGCCAGTCGCCGACGTCGCCTCGGCCGAGACGCCGCACGAACTCGCCGCGCGCCGCGAGATCGCGCGCGTCGTCGTCCCACGGCAGCGCCGCGAGCCCGAGCGACCTCAAGCCCTCGACGAACGCCGCCGCGGCCGCGTCGGGCGGAACCTCTTGGAGCGGCTTCTCCTCGATCACGAGCTCGCCCAAGCGCACGGTGCGGCGCGCGACCACCGCCTCGGTGCGCGTGTCCCAAGCCACCTCGTCCTGCCGCACGAGCTCGGAGGCGAAGTGCTCGAGCAGATCGGCGCGCGCGAGCGGCGCCGCGAGCAAAATCCGCGCGTCGCGGTCGCGATCGTCGACGTCGACCGCCACGATGAATTCCTCGCGCGCGATCGACTCGGGTCCGGCGAACGACGCGCCGCGGCCGGTCGCGAGCTGATAGCGGCCCTCGCCGCCCGAGCGCCGCCGGCCGATCCGGTCGGGATAGGCGAACGCGAGCAGCGTGCCCGGGGTGAGCGGCGAGTCGCCCGGGCGCTGCGCGCGCGCACCGAGTTGCTGCGCGTACGCGCGCTCGGCCCGCCGCACGCGCTCGAGCGCGCCGCGGTCGACGCCGCGCATGCCGCCCCGGCGCAGCGCGTCGAGGCGGCTGCGGATGTCGCTGTCCCGCTGCCGCTCGCCGGACGCGTTGGTCACGCCGCGCAGCAGGTCGCGCTCCGACAGCAGCGCCGCGAGCTCCGCCGCGGCCGCGCCGGCGCCGTGCCCGCGCGCCGCGAGCAGCATGTGGGCGAGCCGCGGATGGGCGGCGAGGCCCTGCATCGCGCGGCCGTGACCCGTGACCCGACCGCTGCCGTCGAGCGCGCCGAGCCGCCGCAGCAGGTCGCGCGCACCCGCGAGCGTCGCGGCCGGCGGCGGGTCGAGCCAGCTCAAACCGGCTGCGTCGGTGCCCCACACGGCGAGGTCGAGCGCGAGCGGCGCGAGATCGGCGGTGGCGATCTCGGCGGTCGCGTGGGCCGCGAGGGTGCGCTGCGCGCCTTCGCCCCAGAGCCGGTAGCAGACCCCGGGCGCGGTCCGGCCCGCGCGACCCGCGCGCTGCTCGGCCGAGGCGCGCGAGATCCGTTGCGCCTCGAGCCGGCTCATGCCGCTCGCCGGGTCGAATACGCTGCGCCGCTCGAGCCCCGAATCCACGACGACGCGCACGCCGTCGATGGTCAAGCTCGTCTCCGCGATGTTGGTCGCGAGCACGACCTTGCGCCGCCCCGGCGGCGCGGGCGCGAGCGCCGCGTCCTGCCGTTCCGGCGGCAAGTCGCCGTAGAGCGGTAGCAGGTCCACGTCGGCGCCTAAGTCCGCTTCGCGGAGCCGCGCCTCGACACGGCGAATCTCGCCCGCGCCCGGCAGGAACACGAGCAGGTCGCCCGGCGAGTCGCGCAGCGCGCGCTGCACCGCGCGGGCCACGGCCGCGTCGATCGGCTCGGGGCCGCCGCCGGGCAACGCAGGCAGACCCTTGCCCAAGTAATGCACGTCGACCGGAAACGCGCGTCCCGTGGCCTCGACGACCGGCGCCCCGCCGAGCAGCTCGGCCACACGCGGCGTGTCGAGCGTGGCCGACATCGCGACCAGACGGACCTCCGGCGCCACGTGCCGCTGCGCGTCGAGCGCGAGCGCTAGACCTAAGTCCGCGTGCAGGTTGCGCTCGTGGAACTCGTCGAACAGCACGGCCGCGACGCCGCCGAGCGCCGCGTCGTCCTGGAGCATCCGAGTGAACACGCCTTCGGTCACGACTTCGATGCGCGTGGCGCCGCTCACGCGCGTCTCCAGCCGCATGCGATACCCGACCGTGCCGCCGACGCCCTCGCCGAGCGTCGCAGCCATGCGCGTCGCGACCGCGCGCGCAGCGAGCCGGCGCGGCTCGAGCATCACGATGCGCCGGCCGCGCGCCCACGGCTCGTCGAGCAACGCGAGCGGCACGACGGTGCTCTTGCCGGCCCCCGGCGGCGCCGAAAGCACGGCGTTGCGGCCGTGCAAGAGCGCCGCGCGCAGCGGCGCGAGAGCCTCGTCGATGGGCAAACCGGAACGCATGAAGACGCGGAGTTTACGCGACCCCAAAAACAAAGCGGCCGGAGATCGCTCTCCGGCCGCCCTCGTCAGTAGCTTGAACCCGCGATCGCCTAGAAGTCGCGGCGCACCGTCATCGCCCACTCGCGCGGACGCGGCGGCTGACCGTGGATGTAGCCCGGGGCGTTGCGCGACAGGTCGAACGACGTCACGTAGTAGTACTCGTCCGTGATGTTGGTGCCTTCCAACGCGATTCGCCAGTCGTTCTTCGGCGAGCGCCAAGTGACGCGCAGGTTCGCGACCGTGTACGCATCGATGAAGTTGGTCGGCGCGTTGTTCGCGTCGGAATACACCGAGTCCGTATAGGCGGCGTCGATTCGCGGCGTGACGCTGCCGCCGCCCGACAGGTTGAACGAGTACTGCACGCCGACGCTGAGCTTATTCTCCGGCGTATACGGCGAGATCATGCCGATCGTCACCGAGGAAGCCGGGTTGACTCTCGAGTAGTCGAAATTCAGGTGGCCGTAAGACGCGTCCATCTCGAACTGGTCGCTCGGATGCCACTCGGACTCGAACTCGATGCCCCAGACGTCCGCGTCGCCGATGTTGTCCTGGCTCGCGCACGGCGTCTGTTGAGACGGGGGCGCCCAGAAACACACCGTCGTCGGCAGCTGGATGTCGTTGTAGGTGTTCGTGAAGATCGCCGTATTCAGCCGGACCTTGCCCCCCAGGGTCGTCTTCAGGCCGACCTCGAAGCTGTCGAGCGTCTCGGGGTTGAACGCGTGGCTCTGCGACGGGAAGAACGGCCGCGCGTTGTTGCCGCCGGACTTGTAACCAGTCGAGAACTGCGCATAGAACATCGTCGCTTCGCCGAGGTCATGCGATAGCGCTATGCGGTAGTCCGTGTTGTTGCTCGAGTACGAGACGCCCAGGCCGTCCAAGCCGAACACACCGCAATTGGCCGGGTTAGTCGCTTCCCAGAACCAAGGATTCGGGAAGGTCACACCAGGAGCGAAAGTAGTGAGCGCGCACGGCTGGGGCAGCGTGCCGTCCGGGTTGTGACGATGGAACGTATAGCTCTTCTCGTCCTCCGAGTAGCGCACACCGATCGACAGGTCCGTGCGATCGCTTAGGTGCAGCGCCGCGTGGCCGTAGACGGCCTTATTGGTCGCCGGCACCTTGTCCGGGCCGTGGATGAAGTCGAAACCGACGTACGGCAGGTCCACGCGAGCATCCTCGTTCGTCTCCTGATCGAGATAGAAGAGCCCGAACGTGAGATCCACCTTTTTCTTCGACACACTCAGGCGCAGCTCCTGCGTCCACTGGTCGTGGTCGAGATTTTGCAGCAGCTGCTGCGCCGCAAGCGGCGAGCCGTCGGTGTCCTCGGCGAAGCTGTTCTTGTACGTGCGGTACGACGACACGGATAGCAGCTTGAGGCTGTCGGTGAGCTGCCAGTTGAGATTCACCGACGCGTCCCACGAATGCAGCGTATTCACCGGATCGATGACATAGGGCTTGAACACGTCGGTGTTCTGGAGCGGTCCCGCCGCCGGCGAGCTGCCTTGGAATATCGGGCTCGGGGTGCTGGCGCCATCGTTGATGTAGGTCGCGTAGTTGTGGTAGGTGCCACCGGTCACGAAGCGGCTGTCGAACGGGACGTCGACACCGGCCTCGAAGGTGCCGTTGCGGTTGTTGTCGTAGTAGATGGGCACCTGTGTGCTGCCGGGCACCGCGGCCGCCGCGTTATTGGGGGCGCAGCTCGCCCACGGGTCACCGGGCGCACACACGAACGGATTGGCTCCAGAACCAGGTCCGTTCGGGGAGCGCCACGGGAAGCTGGACCCCTGATGCGGCGAAGCGGCCACGAGCACGCCGGGCTGCGACTCCGAGTTGTCGTTCACGATGCTCGTCGCAAAATCGAGCGTGAACTTGTCGCTCGCCTCCCAACGCAAGGCGAAACGTCCCGCCGCATAGGACTGCCCGCCCTCCGTGCCGAGCTCGCAGCCGAAGGCCTGCGTGTAGGTCGGCAGGCCGCCCGCGTTGCCGGGGGGCGGCAGGTGGTGGTCACACGCGTAATCGAGCCGCGTGACGTAGCCGTCCATCGACTTCGCTACGCCGGCGATGCGCGCGTACAGCTTGTCGGGGATCAGCGTGATGCCGGCCGCGCCCTTGATCTCGGTGCGGTTGAACTCGCCCTTCGTGAGCTGCACGTTCGCGTCGTCGCGGCCGTCGGGCTGCCGAGTGAACAGCTTGATGGCGCCGCCGATCGCGTTGCGTCCGGCGAGCGTTCCCTGCGGGCCGCGCAGCACCTCGACGCGGTCGAGGTCCATGAGGTCGAGCAGGTTGCCCGTGATGGTCGAGTAGTAGATGTCGTCCACGTAGATGCCGACGCCCGGTTCCACCGACGGGTTGAAGTCCGTCTGGCCGATGCCGCGGATGAACGCGACCAGCGCGCTGCCGAACGAGGAGCCGGCGGGGCGCAGCGAGACGTTGGGGGTCTGAGCGGTGATCTGCGCGAGGTTGGTCTGGCTACGGGCGTCCAGCATCTCGGCGTTGACCGCGGTGATCGCGATCGGCGTGTCTTGTACGTTGGCCGACCGGAACTCCGCGGTGACGATGATCTCTTCGATGCCGCCGCCACCGTTGTCCTGAGCGAGGACGGCGGCCGGCAGTCCGGCGAGCAATGGCGCTAGAAGAAGGATGGCGGCGCGATGGTCACGTCTTACGATGCTGGTGTCTTGCGACATTAGTGCAACCTCGTTGATGTTGGCCCACACGAGCAGCGAACAGCGATTGTTGTCGCGCGTTCGCCACTTCCCCCATTAGCTTCCGGTCGATAGTCAGCAACGGCGGCCAGTGTATCTTCGGGTACAGATGAGCGCCAGAGCAACAACCGCCTTTTTTTCACGGTCCGGAGCGACCCGATTTCAGGGTTTCTGCTCGGCCGATTCGGTGGTCAACGGACCGATGCCCCAGACCTGGATGACCGTCTCCTCACCCTTCGCGCCGTCGTAGTGCGGCTGCCCGGCATGATGGATCACGTAGCTGCCCGCCGGCACGGGCACCGTGCTGTCGGGGTCGAACTTCGTGCCGCTGCCCACCCACCAAGTGCCCGAGATCACGACGAAGAAGCGGTCCGTGGCGTGCGTGTGCGGACGGCTCATGTTGCCCGGCAGCCATTTCAGCCGCATGACGTACGGACCCGGCTTGCTCGGATCGCCGAACAGCACCGCGCTCTCGCTCGTGCCGTTCGGGCTCTTCACCCACTTGACCTGCTCGGGACGAACCACCTCGACAGCCTTGGGATCGACGTCCGCGCGGGCGACCGAGAGCAATGCGCTCGCACCGGCGACGACGACCAGCAATCGGCACAGTGACTTCATCGGCTTATTCCCCCCGGTTGGCGCCGGGCACAGCTTACGACTAGCCGACCCAAAAGAGAAAAGACGAAGATAAGGGTGGGGCGGCTGATAACAGTTGTTGCACCCGGAAGGCGACGCGCGGAGACGGATCAGGGTCGCGCTGAGGCGTTCCGAATCACCGAAAAAGTAACCTGTCCCTATTTTCGGGTCAGGGGACCTTCTCCGGCAGATGCGTCTGCGCCGAGCGGATGATCGCCTCGGTGACCGCCGCGCCGTGGACCATCTCCTCGACGGGGATCAGGAACTTCTCCTTGCCCTCGCACGCGCGCGCGAACGCCTCGAGCGTAACCTTGGTGACGTCGAGTCGCTCCGCGTCCCACGTTACTGCAGGGCCCTGGATCGGCTTGAAGACGCACTTGCCGAAGAGGCGCGTGCGGCGCTCTTCCGACGGCGCGCCGGCGACGTGCGTCATGCCTTCGAGTCGCACGTAGCCCTTCGAGCCGTACACCTGGAAGCTGAAGCCGCCGCCCGTCGCGGTCATCGTGCCGAGATAACCCGACATGCCTTCTTTCATGCGGAACAGGATCGACGTGGTGTCGTCGGCGTCGATCTGCACTGCGCGGCGGAAGCTCTGGCAATACACCTCGCCGATCGGCCCGCACAGGTCGATCATGCCGTCGACCGCGTGCACGCCCATCGGCGTGAGACCGCCGCACGGCGTCTCGTCCCGGTCCGCGCGCCACGCGTCGCCCTTGAGCATCAGCGCGTTCGGGAACGTCATCGTGGCCTCGACGTGCAGGATGATGCCGAGGTCGCCCGAGTCGATCTGGTTGCGGAGCTTGGTCATCTCGGGATGCCAGCGGCGGTTGTAACCGAGACCGAGCGTGACGTTGGCTTTCTTGACGGCCGCGACGGCCTTCTCCGCGTCGGCCTTCGTGAGCGCGAACGGCTTCTCGCAAAACACGTGCTTACCCTGTTTCGCGGCGGCGATCGTCTGCTCGACGTGCAGCGAGTGCGGCGTCGCCAGCACGACCGCGTCCAAGCCCGGGTGCTTGAGCATCCGTTCGAAGCTGTCGTAGAGGTCGAACTTCTGCTGCCTCGAGAACGCCTTGAGCTCGTCGGTGTGCGTGCGCGCCGAGCCCGCGACGAAATTGATCTCTTCGCTCTCACCGAGATTCACGGCTTCTACGAGCGTCTTACCCCACCAGCCGAGGCCAACGATTCCTGCCTTGATCACGCGCTGTCTCCTTGAAAGCTATTCGAGGCCGCTCGCGCGCGCCTGATCGCGCGCCATCACGGACCAATCCTGGTCGGCTTCGCCGTGCGCGATCGCGCCGAGGAGCCGGTCGCGGTAGACGTTCAGGCTCGGCAGCGGCACGTTCACCGCGAGCGCGGCCGCGAGCGCGAGGTTCGCGTCCTTGAGCCCCAACGTCGTGGTGAAGCCCGCCGTCGCGTACGACTGCTTGACGATGATGTTGCCGTAGATCTTGTACGCGGGTGCCGCGAACAGGCCGTCGGTCATCACGTCGAAGAACGTGGCCGGCTCGACGCCGTACTTGCGGATCAGCGCGAAGCCCTCGCCCATCGCCTCGATCGCGCAGCCGAGCACCATGTTGTTCGCGAGCTTGACGGCCGACCCGCCCTCGGGCTTCTCGCCCGCATCGAACGTGCGCCGGCCGATCACCGAGAACACCGGCGCGAGCTTCGCGACCGCGTCCTTGGGGCCGGCGGCCACGATGCCGACCTGGCCCGCGGCGGCGGCCTCGGGGCGGCCGAGCACCGGCGCGGCGACGAGAATCAGCCCGGCCTTGTCGTGCAGCGGGCCGATCTCACGCAGCGCCGCGACGCTATGCGTGCCCATCGCGACGTGGATGGCGCCCTTCGGCAAGCCCGGCACCACGCCTTCCTTCACGACCTCGGCGAGCGCCTTGTCGTCGGTGACCATGCTGATGACGACTTCGCGGCCCTTGCACGCGTCCGCCATCGAGTCGGCGACCTTGGCGCCGGCCTTCTCGAGGTCCGCGCACTTCGCGCGCGTGCGGTTGTAGACGACGAGGTCGTGACCGCCGCCCAAGATGCGCGCGCCCATGGCCTGACCCATGCGGCCAAGGCCTATGAAACCTACCTTCATGTTGTTCCCTTCGGTTGACTCTAGACGAGCTGACCCTTGACCCAGTCGATCTCACGCACCACGTAGTCGACGATGGAGCCGGTCTTCATCGAGTCCGGCAGCACGTCCCAAGTGTACGTCTCGATCTCGAGCTGCGGCGACAGCTTGTTCTTCTTGTGGAACTTGAGCGCGTCCTCGATCGCGAAGCGCGTGGTTTCGAAGTGCTGGCCGATCTTGTCGAGGAACACCGGCACGTGCACGTGCGTGCGCCACTCGCGCTTCAACTTCGGATTCGCCTCGAACGCGGCGAACGCGTCCTCGAGGTTGAGATACCGATTGAGCTTACCGTCGATCTTCTCGATGGTCTGCGTGAGATACACCGTTTCGGCGAACGGGCGCATCGCGTCGACCGTCTCCTTGGTGACGTTCGGCACGCGGAGCGCCGCGGCTTCCTGGAGCTTGAAGACGGGGATACCGTTGTCCGCGAGCTTACGCAGCGACCCGCCAATGTCCTCGTACTCCACCGCTTGGTGGCAGATGTCGTAGACCATGCCGAGGTGCTTGCGCAGCGCGGCCTCGGCCTGCGACTTGTTCAAGCCGGTGGCCGAGACGAGCATGCGCACGGCTTCGCTCGCGTACAGGTGCTTCGTGAAGTAGTCGACCGCTTCCTCGGTGGTCTCGAGGAAGCATGCGGGCTCGGGCTCGAGGCAGAGCGTGACCGTGCGACCGGTGCGCTTCTCGAGCAGCACCATGTGCGCGACGGTCTTGATGACGTGCCGCGTGAACTCGTTGACGTACTCCGGGCCGGTGACCTTCGGCTTGAAGCCGAGCGGCGGGCTCTGGATCGACGGCTGCACGAACGGCGGGGCGACGTCCGCCAGGATGTCGGCCACCTGCATCGTGTACGTGGAGCGCAGATCGGTGCTCCAGTCGGGCTCGTAGACGTCCTTCTTCACGACGCGGTTCTTGAACGGCCCGTACGGGAACGCGTTCACCGTGTACAAGTACATGTCGTGCTGCTCGAGGAAGTCCTTCAGCCGCTCGCGCTCCGCGGGGTTGCCGGTGAGCGTCTGCGCCGAGGAGTTGGACAGGCGCAGCGACACGCCGAACGACTTATTCGGCGAGACGCGCGCTTTCACCTGCGGCACGTAGCGATTGAGGCTGTCCCACATCTCGGCCCAGGTGTCGCCCGGGTGCACGAGGGTCGAATAGGTCAGATGACCCAGGCCGTTGCCCAAATCCATGAGTTGCTCCTTCAGTCTCTTCCAGACGAACCGTGTTGTTCGCCTGCCCTTCGGCCGTTCGTGCGTATCGTCCATCGCGTGCGCGACGACGACTCGCGGCGGTCTCGAGGGTTGTAGGTGATCGGGTTCTCCAATATTGTATCCGGCTCTCAGACAAATGTCGGCCCTGCGCCGACCCAAAAACCAGACAGGTACCCACAATGCTACGCGTTACCGCGAACCAACTATTGCCTACGACCATCACCGGCTCCCTACCCCGCCCGAGCTGGTACACCGAGAACCTGGGGCTCAAGTCGTTCCTGCAAGCGATGGTCGAAACGCGGTTTCGCGAGCAGTACGAAGACGCGCTGTCCGTGTACTTGAACGAACAGATGATCGCCGGCCTCGACATCGTCACCGACGGCGACGCGCGCTTCACGCAGGACATCGGCGGCCAGAGCTGGACGAGCTATCCGCCGTTCCACATGGCGGGCTTCGACGGCGTGCCGAAGATGGCCCCGGTGGGCGGCGGCGGCATCGGCTTCCCGCGCGGCCACATTCTGCACGACTATATCGAGGCGCGGCTGATGCCGAGCATCGTGGGCCCCGTCGGCCGCGGCAACATGCAGTACGCCACGATGTGGAAAGCGGCACAGCGACAGACCGACAAGCCGGTGAAGTTCGGCACGGTCACGCCCGAGCTCGTGGCGTTCGCGGTGCAGGATTTCTATTACAAGGACATCCGCGAGCGCATCTGGGCGCTCAGCGACGCATTCAACGAGGAGCTGCACGCGCTCGCCGACGCCGGCTGCCCGGTGATCCAGATGGAGGAGCCGCAGATCCACCTGCTCGCGGCGCGCGGCGTCGTCGACAAGGTCATCAACCCCGAGTACATGCTCGAGGTGTTCAACAACACCGTGCGCGGCCTGCGCGCCAAGACCGAGGTCTGGTGCCACACGTGCTGGGGCAACCCGTCGCAGCAGCGCATGTTCGCGCAGGTGCAGAGCTACAAGCCGGCGCTCAAGCTCTTGAACAAGGTGGACGCGGACGTGATCACGTTCGAGTCGTGCAGCTCGGGCGGCATGGATCTCGAGGCGATCGGCCGCGAGATCACCGACATGAAGGTCGCGATCGGCGTCATCGACCACCATTCGCTCCAAGTCGAGAGCCCGAAGATGGTCGCGGACCACATCCGGCTCGCGCTCGAGCACATCCCGGTCGAGCGGCTCGTGCTCTCGTCCGACTGCGGCATGGGCCGCGAGGGCATGGCTCGGCGGCACGCGCTCTATAAGATGGTGTCGCTCGTGCAGGGCACGAACATCATCCGCAAGGAGCACGGCATCCCCGAGGCCGAGTGCATCGCGGCGAACACGGATCTCACGCTGCTCGACATCAAGAAGTCGGCGCCTGCGGCGGCTCCCGCGGCGGCGGCCCCCACGGCAAAGAAGCCGTCCAAGGTCGCGGCAGCGAGCAAGAAGTCCAAGAAGAAGTAATGCCGACACCCGTGTGGGCGGCTTGTCCGCCCACGAAGATCATGATCTCGCGGCTTGTCCGCCCACGAGACATAATCCCACTCCCGAAGCCGAAATCGCTCGACTTCGGGAGTGGGCTTCGGGAGTGTGATAGTCATCGTGGCGCCCCGCGCCGCGATACGCGAGTCTCTCGCGCGTTTTCACCGCGAAGGACAACCCGATGCGCCGTTGCCTGACGATCTGCCTCCTGGCGATGACCTTCCTCAGCACGGCGAACGCAGCCGACGTGCCCGCAGAGTGGCGGCGCGACTTCGCGGAGCCGATCGCGTGGCAACGCGTCACGGCGCTCGGCGACTTGCTCGTCGGCACGACGGGCGCGCTGTACGCCGTCGATCCCGCGACAGGAGACATCCGTTGGTCGCATCGCGAGCTCGCAGACACGACGGGCGCGGGTGTGGTCGAGCTCTCGGGCTCGTCGCTCGTGCTCGTCACGAGCGAGGGCGAGAATCCGCGTACGGCGGTCGTGAACATGCGCAACGGCGCGCTCGTGTTCGACTCGCGCAAGGAGCAGCTCGCGCGCATCGGGGCGGCGCACGTGCTCGCCCGCAGCGGCGGGCTCCTGATCGCCGGCTTCGAGGCGGGGAAGCCGCGGCCGACGCTGTTCCTCTACAACGTGGCCGACGGCAAGCGGCTCTGGTCGAGCGACGCGCTCAGCGAAGGCATGAGCCCGCTGACGCAGCTGGTCGTGAGCGCCGCGCTGGCGGTGGCCGACGTGTCGCCCGTGCAGAGCGCCCCGCTCGAGCTCGACGACGGCTCGTTCGTGCTCGGCGCGATGGGCAACCTCTATCGTTTCGAGCACGCGACCGGCAAGGCGCTGTGGAAGACCGCGTATACCGGCGGCAGCTTCGAGCTCGTGCAGACGCCCCAGCGGCCTGACGTTCTCTACGTCGGCGCGGAGGAAACCGAGCGCTCGCTCGGCGGCGCGGACCAGGCACGCGCGACGACGTCCACCAGCTATCAGGCGTTCAGCCTCACCGATGGCAAGCCGCTCTGGAAGCGGCCGATGCAATTCCGCAACCCGATGAACCGGGAGATCGTCGCGGTCCAACGCGGCCTGCTCGTCAACGACGGCAACCGCTCGAAGGGCCGTTTGTATCTGCTCGACTACGACACGGGCCAATCCCTGTGGGGCAACAAGGGCCGCGGGATCGACGTCAGCGGCCTCGTCGTCGATCACGCGATCACCGACGCGGGCCTGCTGATCACGACCGGCTACGACAGCGTCTGGACCAACAAGGACACGGAGTACCTCGTCTACGTGCTCGACACCTCGACCGGCGCCTTCCGCTTTCCGGAGCCGCTCAAGGTCAAAGGCCGGCTGTTGACGACCGAGCTCACGTCGAAGGGCCTCCTCTACGTCACGACGCACGAGCTCAACGTGTTCGACCCGGTGTCGGGCAAACTCCTGAACGGACCGCTGCTCCGCGGCAAGCAGCCGATCGTCACGACCACCAGCGACGAGCGCTTCGTCTTCGCCTACAACTCCGACGACGGGTTTCTCTATCGCTTCAACCGTGAAAGCGGCCAGATCGTGAAGCTCTCGCAGACGCCGTTCATGCTCGACGAGCACGATCAGGCGCGGTCGCTCGACGCACTCGACGGCCGCCTCGTGTTGATCGGCCAGCAGTCAGTGGCGGGCTTCTCGCGAGTCGGTGCGCTCCAGTTCAGCGCGCACTACCGCGCGCCGCGCGATCCGGCCTGGCTGCGCGGGCTCGCGTGGGCCGAGGGCATTCGCGCCGGCATGGCGTCGGCGTACGCCGGCGCGTACAGCGCGGCGTTCGCGAGCGCCGCCGCCAACTCCGAGCAGGGCTCGCTGAACGAGTCAGTCGCGCAAGGCCTGGAAAAGGGCTTCAGCGACCTGCAACAGGGCTATCAAGGGCTCGCGGGCGACTACGTGAGCTTCGCCCGCAAGCGCTACCAAGCGTCGGCGGAGGCGCGCGACTTCGTCTTCATGATGGTGCAGGGCGACGACGACCGCGTGTCGCTCGCGCAGGTGAGCAAGCTCGACGGCAAGATCGTCGGCCAGATCCCGATGCGCGACGACAAGGAGCCTAGCTACGAGGTCGACGACGTCGGTAGCCTGATCTTCCATCACCCGGCGCCGACGACGGTGACGGCGTACCGGTTCTCGCCGCAGCGGGTGCAAGTGGCCGAAGCGCCGAGCCGCTAGCCTTCCACGGGCCGGCCGACCGTCGGCCGGCCCGTCCATCGACGCAGCTGTATTACCATTCGCGGGCGAGCCGATGCCCGACGGATGCCCCCTCCGACACCGATCGACCGGTTCGCGTTTCAGCGGGCCGCTGGCACCCGCGGCGAAGCGGGTCGCCGGGGACGATCCGTGGTGGACGGAGCTGCGGCGGTTCGAGGACCGGGGCGACGAGTGAATCGGTGACCGCGACCCGTCTGGCCGACGACGATCCGTGGTGGGAAGATCTGCGCGGTTGCCAACCCTAGCGAGTCCCGCTGTCCATGGCACTGTCTTTCCGGCTCGCGACCGAAGCCGACCTTCCGGCGCTCTTGGAGCTCCGGCTCGCCGTCGACGCCGATCAGCAGCGGCGCTTCGGCGACGATCGCTGGTCCACCACCATCAACGAGCGGAGCGTCGCTCGCGCGCTCAAGTCGTCGCGCGTCGTGGTGGGGGTGAAACGCGGGCGGATCGTCGGCACGGCGAGGATGGAGACGAAGAAGCCGTGGGCAATCGATCTCGAGTACTTCACACCCGCGTGCAAGGCCGTCTACTTGCACGACGTCGACGTCCATCCCGAGCTGCAGCGTTCGGGCATCGGGCGTGGGCTCATGGACCAGGTGACGACCGTCGCGAGAAAATGGCCCGTCGATGCGGTGCGCCTCGACGCCTATGACGGACCCTCGGGCGGCGGACCGTTCTACGCGAAGTGCGGGTTCCGGGAGTTGGGACGCACGGTCTATCGCGGAGTCCCGCTCGTCTACTTCGAGCGCATCCTCTGACGCCGTCTGCGGATCTCGTTATCTCTTCTTCTTCGCGAGGCCGTTCCGGGCCACCGCGGCCTGCACGAGCGTCTTGAACGCGGCCGCGTCGACGGTCTCCCCTTCGGGGATGTCGATCGCCCGTCGCGTGCCGCCGCCCAAGCTGGAATTGAAGATGCGGGAGGGGTCCGGGAGACGGGCGCCCCAGGCGAACGTGAGCTTCACGACCTTTTTGTACGTCTCCCCGGTGCAGACTATGCCGTCGTGCGACCAGACCGGGACGCCGGCCATCGCATTCGACGCCTTCCTCCATTTCCGCTCCTCGATCATCTCGGGGTCGGCCTCGAGGATCAGCGCCCGCATGCGCGCCAGGGTCTCTTCGCGCCAGTCTCCCGCGGCAGCGGGTACCCCGATCGCGCCCGACTTCGGCGGGAGCTTGGGCTTGGCGCCGGCTTTGGCGGTCTTCTTGGCCTTGGCCGCAGGCTTGCGCTTAGCCGTTCGCTGGGCCGTTCGCTGGGCCGTTCGCTGGGCCGTTCGCTGGGCCGTTCGCTGGGCCGTTCGCTGGGCCGTTCGCTTCGCCTTGGCTCCTTTCTCGACGCGCTTCATAGTGCTCCCAAAAGAACTGCCGCACCCGTGCTTGGGTACGATAGGCGTGGCGCTGATCCTAGCACCGGTCGAGTGATGTTAAAGTGCCGGGTGCTCGCGATCTGAAGGGGAAGCCATGAGACATTCACCACGCCCGGCCGCCATCGCCGTGGCGCTCGGCCTGTTGAGCCTCGCAGCCGTCTGCGGCGCATACGCCCAGCCGCCCGCGACCGACGGGTCCGCGGCGCTCGGCGCGCTGTCGCCCGAAAATTTCGCCAAGCCGCGCCCGAAAGCGCCGTTCGACCTCACGGGCACCTGGCAGCACGAGCTGCGCGGCCCGCAGTCGTGGAAGTTCGTGCCGGAGAAGTTCGAGCTCACGCCGGAGGCGCAGAAGCACTACGACGCCGGCAAGAAAGCCACGGCCGAGAACAAGGTCTACCGCGACGACATCGGCCAATGCTGGCCGGCCGGGATGCCGCTGATCATGACGCGCGTGCACCCGTGGGCGGTGATCCAGCAGCCCACCGCGATCTACATGATCAGCGCGTTCATGAACAGCCTCAGGATCATCTACCTCGACGGCCGCAAGCACAGCGACCCCGACATCGTCGTCGCAAGCTTCAACGGCGAGTCGATCGGCAACTGGGAAGGCGACACGCTCGTCGTCGACACCACGTACTTCCCGGACGACCATCATTGGATGGACCAAGGCGGCGCGAGCATCCCGGCGAGCGACCAGCTGCACATCGTCGAGCGCATGAAGCTCATCGAGAAAGGCGAGACGCTGCAAATCGAATACACGATGACCGACCCCAAGAGCTGGAAGGGCGACTGGAACATGACGAAGCGCTTCAACCGACTCCACGACACCGACATCGCCGAGGTGGAGTGCACGCCGGACATCAACGAGAACCTGCCGTCGACACGATCGAAGTCGCTGGTGAATTGAAGGAACGCCCATGAAGAAGCTACTGCTAGGATCGCTCTCTTCGCTGCTGGTCGCGGGCACGGCCCTCGCCCATCACTCGCCCGTCGTGTTCGACCACACGAAGCAGGTCACGATCGTGGGCGTCGTCACCGAGTTCAAATGGAGCAGCCCGCACGCGTGGATGCACCTCGACGTCGCCGACAAGAACGGCCAGGTCGCAAACTGGGGGGTGGAGATGAACCCCGCGAGCCTGCTGGCGCGTGCCGGCTGGAAGGCCACCACGATCAAGCCCGGCGACAAGGTCGAGGTGCTGATCTTCCCGTTGCGCAACGACGAGAAGGGCGGCCAGTACATCTCGATCAAGCTGCCCGACGGCCGTACGCTCGGCGAGAAGCCCGACGGCGTGCTCTGACGCGCGAGCGCGGCAAGGCCGCGGGCGCCTACCCGCCGGGGAGTGGGACTTAGGGCCGATCGGCTAGGGATCGGCAGTAGGTATTGGCCTAATAGGCAATGGTCGCGGCCTCCCCGCACACAGCACTGTGGCGCGGACACAGCCGCATGACGACCATCGATGAGCCCCACGGCGTTCTGATGCGTGCCCCACTCCGGTCATGAGCCTCTGGCACTGGCTCGCCGACACGCTGCGCGCGCATCCGGAGCTCGCGATCTTCCTCGCGCTCGCCGCGGGGTTTTGGATCGGCCCGAAAAAGCTCGGCGGCTTCAGCTTGGGCAACGTGACCGCGACCTTGCTCGCGGCCGTCGCGATCGGGCAGCTCGCGATCGAAGTGCCGGGGCCGATCAAGTCGACGTTCTTCCTGCTGTTCCTATTCGCGGTGGGCTACGGCGTCGGACCGCAATTCTTCGCAGGCCTCGGTAAAGACGGGCCGAAGCAGATAACGTTCTCGGTGGTCGTGCTCGCGCTGTGCCTGCTCGCGCCCTACGTCTGCGCGCGGCTCGCCGGGCTCGACGTGGGCTACGCCGTGGGTCTTTACGCGGGCTCGCAGACGATCTCCGCGTCGATCGGCGTGGCGACGGACCAGATCGACCGGCTCGGTCTCGCGCCGGAGCAGGCGCGGGCGTATCTCGACGCGATCCCGGTCGGCTACGCGGTCACGTACATCTTCGGCACGATCGGCTCGGCGCTGATCCTCGCGCGGCTCGGGCCGCGGCTGATCGGCGTGGACCTTGCCGCTGCCTGCGCCGAGTACGAGAAGAGCATGGGCGGCGGCATGACCGGGCACGATCCGGGCGTGTTCTCGGCGTACAGGCACGTCGAGATGCGCGCGTATCGCGTCGCCGAGGCAAGCGCGGCCGTGGGCAAGCACGTGGGCGAGCTCTTTCCGGGCTTGAGGATCTTCGTCGAGCGCATCCGCCGCGGCGACCGCCTGCTCGACGCGGACGCCGCGAGCACGCTCGAAGCCGGCGACGTCGTTGCGATCTCCGGGCCGCGGAGCCGGCTTACCGGCGAGGTCGACGCCGTGCTCACCGAAGTGGACGACCGAGCTCTGCTCGACATGCCGGCCACGAAGACCGACGTGTTCGTGCGCAACAAGGCCGTGAACGGCCGCACGCTGCGCGAGCTCGCCGATGCGCCGTTCACGCGGGGCGTCTATCTGCACAAGATCACGCGCCAGCTCGTCGAGATCCCGGTGCTGCCGGAGACCGAGATCCTCCGCGGCGACATCCTCGAAATCTCCGGCAGCACTCGTAACGTCGACGCAGCGGTCGCAGAGATCGGCTACGCGGACCGGCCGGTGGAGAGCACCGACCTCGCCGTCGTGGCCGCCGGAATACTCGTCGGCGGACTGATCGGCGCGGTCAACGTCGACTGGCGAGGGATTCCGCTGAGCCTCTCCACGTCGGGCGGCGCCCTGCTCGCGGGCCTCGCGCTCGGCTATCTGCGCACCGTGCGGCCGACGTTCGGCAACGTTCCCGGGCCGTCGCTGTGGCTCATGAACACTCTCGGGCTGAACGTGTTCATCGCGATCGTCGGCATCGACGCGGGCCCGGGATTCGTCGCAGGGCTGCAGCAAGTGGGGCTCAGCCTATTTCTCTGGGGAATCGTCGCCACGTCGCTGCCGATGATCGCGGCCGTGCTGCTCGGCCACTACGTCTTCAGGTTTCATCCGGCGATCCTGTTCGGCGTTTGCGCGGGCGTGCGAACGACCACCGCGGCGCTCGGCATGGTGCAGGAGGCGGCGCGGAGCAAGGTGCCCGCGCTCGGCTACGGCATGCCGTACGCGATCGGCAACACGCTGCTCACGATCTTCGGCATGGCGATCGTGCTGCTGAGTCACCCCACCTGACGTGTTTGACTAAATCTCGTCGTGCCCCGGAGGCTCCGGCGTCGAAATTACTTACACATCGGCCGCCGGAGGATGCACCGAATTCTTCTATGCTGATGTTATCTAAGCAAAAACCGAAAGCGGTACGTTGTTTGCAGAGGTGTGACAAGACGCTTACGGAGAATCGTATTTTGAGGCTCAAACACGCCATTGGCGGCTTGCTCGTGATCGGCGCGCTGTGCACCGGCTCGGCGAACGCGGTAACGATCACGTACGACTTCGCGCTCGACGCGCTGGGCATACCGACCACGACGGTCGCAGGGGCCACGGTCGTGAGCTTCTCCGCGGGCTGCGCGGGTTATCTCTCCTGTTCCGATAACTACGCAATCGTGCAGGGAAGCGTGTCCGGCCAATACGCCGCGCCCGGTCTCCTGTCCGATACCAATCCGTATCTCACCGTTCCTCGGGATCTTGCGCAGGCGCCCATTTCGGCCACTTTGCTCCTCCCGACCACGGCCAACTACTTCGGCCTGTTCTGGGGGTCCATCGACGACTACAACACGTTGTCGTTCCTGTTGGGCGGCAGCACGGTAGCTTCTTACACCGGGCTCGACATCACGAGCTCGGCGAACGGCAACCAGACCGCACCCTCATCCAACACGTACGTGAACTTCTTCGGCCTGCCGACCTTCGACGGCATTCGAATCACGAGCACGCAGTACGCTTTCGAAAGCGACAACCATGCGTACGCCAAGGTGCCGGAGCCTGGCACGCTCGCGCTGCTCGGCCTTGGGCTCTTCGGCGTAGGCCTGGGGCGCCGTCGAAAAAAGTAACCGCTACACGCGCTGAACGATGAACCGAGCCCGCGCCGAGCGGGCTCGGTTCGTTTTGGGCGTCCCCGAGGTGACGGCCGTCGCCTCGTCGGCGGGCTTAGACCTTGGTCCAATGACCGCGACACCGGCCTGCGGCAAGGTGCAAAGGTCAATCCCGACGGCAGCCGGAAACACGAAGCAGGCGCGTGAGCTCCCCCACCTCCGCCGCCGCCCGCGGGCCGTCGCTGTGGCTCATGAACACGCTCGGGCTCAACGTGGTCATCGCGATCGTCGGCATCAGCGCGAGCCCCGGTTTCGTCGCGGGGATCCAGCAGGTAGGCTTGAGCCTGTTTCTCCAAGAGGTCGCGAAGAGCAAAGTGCCCGCGCTCGGCTACGGCATGCCGTACGCGATCGGTAACACGCTGCTCAGGATCTTCGGCATGGTGATCGTGCTGCTGATGACGCGCGGCGCTAAGCGCAAGGGCCCAAAGCCCCATAGGAGCCGCGCGCCCGGCCGACTACCGTCGCGCGGTGGCACCGGGTAAACGATCTCGTCGCGGCAGCGGGACCTCGGCACGCGCGGCATCGCCATACCTGCTGACCGCCCCCCTCGTTGCGTTGTCGACGGCGCTATTCGCACCGCCGATGCCGGCTCGCGCACAAAGCGCGACGTGGCTACCCACTCCGTCGTCGGGCAACTGGAACACGGCCGCCAACTGGTCGCCCGCCGTGCCCACCGCGTCAGGCACGGCGACCTTCGGCGATTCCAGCATCAAGGCGCTGACGATCTCGCAGAACACGGCGGTCGGCACGATGCTGCTGAATACCGCGGGGTACTCCTTCTCGATTCCCGACTCGCTGACGCTGACCGCCGGCAACATTTCCGGCACCGGCGGCTTCACGCTCAACGGCGGTGTCCTGGAGATCTCCCACGTAAGACTTGGAGGTGGGCCGGTCGATTACCTGACCGCCACCGGAAACATCGTCAACAATGGAATTCTGAGAGCCAATATCGCAGGCGCCAGCGTACAAACGATCCTCACCGGAGACATCAGCGGCAGCGGCTCGCTGCTCAAGACGGGCACCTTTGTCGCGCCGAGCGCGGGCGCGCTGATACTGCAGGGCACGAACACCCTCACGGGCGGCACCGTAGTCAGTAGCGGCCTCCTACAAATCGGCGGCACTGGCGTTGTAGCGGCGCAGCCCACCTCCACCGGCAGCCTCGAAGGCGCCGTGCAAGTCGATGCGGAGGGAGAGCTCAGATTTCTCCGCGATTCGTTGACGTTCGGTGGCAGCATTAGCGGCAGCGGCACTGTCAGCGTCAACGGCGCAACCGTAGCTGTCGGGACAGTGACACTGACCGGGAACAACTCCGCCTTCAACGGCAGATTGCTCATCAACCCCAGGGGCACATTGTCGGTCGGCTCGCGGGCCAATCTCGGTGCGGGCGTCATCGGCGGCAACAGCGGTACGTTGCGTTTTACCTCCTCCTTCGACGAGCCGGTGCCCAACACGTTCTCCATTACCGGCGCAGGCGGTGTCAACTTCGACACGCAGGCCAATACGAATACCTTATCGGGCCCAATCAGCGGCGACGGCGCGTTCAAGAAGGACGGGTCGGGAACGCTGATTCTCACCAACAACAAAGCGGTTGGCAGCGCGGCCGGGCGCGCGGCCATCACTATCACCAGCGGCACGTTGCAAGTCGGCGACGGAGGCACCGTCGGCAGCATCGAGACCAGCAACGGCACCAACACCGTCGCGAACAGCGGCACACTCGCCTTCAACCGCAGCGACACCTACATGTTCGGGAGCCCGATCAGCGGCACGGGATCGGTCGACCAGCGCGGCGGCGGCACCCTGATTCTGACCGGTGCCCACACATACGGGGGCGGCACAAGGATCGGCGCCGGCACGCTCCAGGTTGCCGCTGACAACAACCTCGGCGCGTCGACGGGCGCGCTCGCACTCGACGGCGGCACGCTCCGCACGACCACGGGCTTCGCGACAGGACGAGCCCTCACGCTGGAGGATGGCGGCGGCACGTTCGCACCGGCGGACGGGAGCACGCTGACCGTGAACGGCGCGATCGGCGGCGACGGCGCGCTGCACAAGATCGGCGCCAGCACACTGATCCTGACCGGCAACAACGCATACAGCGGCGGCACCAAGATCGGTGCGGGCACGCTGCAGTTGGGCAGCGGCGGCACCACGGGCAGCCTCGGCACCGGCGGCGTCGTCAACGACGCGGCGCTGGTGCTGAACCGCAGCGGCGCACTCACCTACGGCGGCGCCGCCAGCGGCGGCGGCACAGTGACGAAGATCGGCGCCGGTGTGCTCACGCTCGACGGCACGCAAAATTCCACGGGCCTCACGACGGTTGCCGCGGGCACGCTGCGCATCGCCGGCACCGTGGGCGGCGCGGTGGAGGTCGACAGCGGCGCCACGCTCGGCGGCGGCGGCAAGATCGACGGCAGCGTCACGGTAGCCGCAGGCGCGCGTCTCTCTCCCGGCGCGAGCCCCGGCACGCTGCGTGTCGGAACACTCGCTCTGAACGACACGTCGCAGCTCGACTACGAGCTCGGCTTGCCGAACGTGTTCGGCGGCGGCGTCAACGATCTCACCGTCGTCGCCGGCGATCTCACGCTCGACGGCAAGCTCAACATCTTCGACTTCGGCGGGTTCGGCGCGCGCGAGGCCGTGTCGCCGGGCGCGTTCGGCCCGGGCGTGTACCGGCTCTTCGAGTACGGCGGCCAGTTGGTCGACAACGGTCTCGACCTCAGCGTGCTGCCCGGCAGCTTCACGCCGAGCGAGCTGCTGCTGCAGACCGCGGTCGCCGGTCAGGTGAACCTGATCGTCGTGTCGGGCGGCTTCACGATGCAGTTCTGGGACGGCGCCAATCAAACCGCCGGTATCGACGGCGGCACGGCGGCGTGGAGCGCGACCGCGGCGAGCTGGGCCAACTCCGATGGCTCCGTCAACGCACCGTGGCAAAGCGGCTTCGCCGTCTTCCAGGGCGCGGCGGGCACGGTGACGCTCGGCGAGCCCGTCGCGTTCACCGGCATGCAGTTCGCGACCGACGGCTATCGCATCGACGGCGCGGGATTCGATCTGCAAGCGGCCGCGGTGAATGCGCCGATCAACGTGTCCACCGGCACCGCGACCCTCGACGCGACGATCGTCGACGGCGCCGCCCCGTCGCGGCTCAGCAAGACGGGCGGCGGCACATTGGTGCTCGGCCGCGCCAACACCTACAGCGGCGGCACCACGATCAGCGGCGGCGCGTTACAGGCCGCCACCGATCAAAACCTCGGCGCCTCGGCGGGTAACGTCTTGCTCAACGACGGGGCTCTGATCACGACCGGGAGTTTCGAATCGGCGCGCACCGTGACGTTGGCCTCCGACGGCGGCACGTTCGCTCCGGCCGCCGGCACCACGCTCACGCTGAACGGAGCGATCGGCGGCAGCGGCGAGCTGCGCAAAAGCGGCGCGGGTACCGTCGTGCTGAACAGCGTCAACGATTTCAGCGGCGGGACGCGGCTCGGCGCGGGCATCCTGCAAGCGGCGGGCGACCCCGCGCTCGGGGCGAGCAGCGGCGCGCTCGCGTTCGACGGCGGCACGCTGCGCTTCGGTGCCGCCTTCGACCCGGCAGTCACGCGGGCGGTGACGCTCGGCGCCGCCGGCGGCAGCGTCGACACCAACGGTTTCACGTCCACCTTCGCGCAATCGGTCGACGGCGCGGGCGCGCTGACCAAGCTCGGTGCCGGCACGCTGATCCTCGCCGCCGACAACAGCTACGCCGGCGGCACCACCGTGTCGGCCGGCACCCTGCAAGTCGGCAACGGCGCGGCGGCGGGCAACGTCGCGGGCGACATCGCCAATGACGGCGCGCTGATCTTCGACCGCAGCGACGAGCTTGCCTACGACGGCACGATCAGCGGCAGCGGCTCGATCACGCAGGCAGGCGGCGGCACGCTGATTCTCAGCAACGATCAGCGATACACGGGAGCGACCACCGTCGCCGCCGGTACGTTGCAGCTCGGCAGCGGCGGCGCGTCGGGCAGCGTGGCCGGCAGCGTCACGAACAATGGCGCGCTGGTCTTCAACCGCCGCGACTCCTTTACGTATGGGGGCGTCGTCGCCGGCACGGGCACGATGACTCAGGGCGGCACCGGCACGCTGGTGCTCACGCAGAATCAGACGTACTCCGGAGGCACGACGATCCGCTCCGGCACGCTGCAGCTCGGCAACGGCGGCACCACGGGCAACGTCGCCGGCGACGTCGTCAACGACGGCACGCTGGTGTTCGATCGAAGCGACGACGTGGCGTTCGCAGGCGCGATCCACGGCACCGGCAACGTGGTCAAGAACGGCGCGAACACGCTGACGCTGACGGGCACGAGCACCTACACGGGCGTCACGCAGCTCGACGCGGGACGCTTGTTCGTCAACGGCACGATCGCTTCGCCGGTCGCCGTCGGAACGAATGCCGTGCTCGGCGGCACCGGCATCATCGGCGGAGCGCACAACGCCGGCCGTGTCGCACCGGGCGCTTCTATCGGGACGCTCTCGGTGGCCGGAGATTTCGTGCAGGACGCGACCGGCACCTTGGAGATCGAGCTCAACGATCGGGGCAACGTCGACCTGCTCGCCGTGAGCGGCGCAGCCGCGATCGCCGGGCGTGTGGACTACGTGATCGACCCCGCGAGCACGTTCGCCGAGAACCTCGTGCTCACCTATCTCACCGCGGGAGCGGGGGTCACGGGCACATTCGAAAACGCGGACCAAGAGCTCGCCGGTGTGCGCTTTACGACCGTGTATCGGCCGGATGCCGTGCAGTTGGTCGTCACGACCAAACCGCTGATCGAGCCCGCCACCGGTGGGGGCGCCGGCGAAGGCGCGCAAGCGTGCGCCGAGAGCCTCGAGCAGCGACGCCGAGGCGCGAGCGGCGACGCGTTGACCACGCTTAGCGCAATCACCCGGCTGCCCGTCGACGAGCTCGCCGCCGCGATCGGCAACGTCTGCGTGCGCGACCCGACCGCGCTGCCGGCGGTGATGCAGGCGCAGGCCACGACACGGTTGACCGCGGTCGGGCGGCGCGTCGCCCAGATTCAGGGAGAGGCGACGGGCGCCGCCGCACCGTTCGTCGATGCGTACCGGCTACGCGACGGCATCGCACTATGGGTTCAGGAAACCTATCAGGACGGCCGCACGGAGGCGCGCGACGCGCTGCGCCGCGGCTACGACGACACCGATACGACCTTCGTGCTCGGCGTCGACGCCGCACAAGGCGACGCGGGCGTGCTCGGCGGCTACCTCGCCTACGACCACGCGGACGTGGACTACCACGGTGTGAGCTCGGACAACCAGGCGCTCGAAAGCGACGGCTGGAGCCTCGGCGTGTACGGCAGCCTGTGGTCGGCGCGCCGCTGGTATTTGCAAGGCTCCGCGGAATACGGCTGGAAGGACATCGATAGCACGCGCGCGATCCAGTTCGCTTCGATCGCGCGCGAAGCGCACGGCGAGCGCGACGGCAACAACCTGCTCGTCTCCACGGGGTTCGGCTACGCATTCCAACCGTCGAGCCGCTGGCTGCTGCAGCCGGAGATCCTCGCGAGCTACTCGCGCTGGGACGAAGACGGCTACGCCGAGACCGGCGCCGACTCGCTCGATCTCACCTACGGCGATTTCACCGCCGAGACCTCGCGCGTCGAGGCGGGCCTCACCGCCCACGTCAACATCGGACCGGCGGACCGCGGGCTCGCGGTGCTCACGCCCTACGTGCGCTACGTCGCCGACCACGCGCTCGACGACCGCGAGCTCGGCGCGCAATTCCCGAGCAGCGCGCCGTTCGCGGTGAGTGAGGACGTGCCCACCCAGCACGGCGTCCGCTACGGCCTCGGGTTCAGCCAAACCTGGCGCGACAACGCCGCGTTCTACGCGAACATCGACGTGCAAGACATCGCGGAGCGCACGAGCTCGAACGCGACGTTCGGCGTGCTCTGGAGATTCTGACGATGCTCTGCGCCCCGCCCTGAACCAGCCTGGGACCTTGGTCCAATGCCCGCCGCACTGGCCTGCGGCAAGGTGGAACGGGGAGGTTTCATGAACGCCACGCGTATCCAGCTCGCGCAGATGACCGGCTTGCTGCTCTGTTGGCTCGCAACTCCGCTCGCGGCGCAGGCGCCGGCGCCGGCGCAAACCCCAGCGCCGACCTTCAAGCCCGAGGAGCTCGAGCAGATCGTCGCGCCGATTGCGCTGTATCCCGACGCGCTGCTCGCGCAAGTCCTGATGGCGTCGACCTATCCTCTGGAAATAGTGGAGGCCGCACGCTGGTCGCGCGACAACCCGAACGTGAAGGGCGACGCCGTGGCGGACGCGGTGCAAGCGCAGACGTGGGACCCGAGCGTGAAGTCGCTGGCGGTGTTCCCCGACGTCCTCACGATGATGAACGAAAAGCTCGACTGGACGCAGAAGCTCGGCGACGCGTTCCTCGCCCAGCAAGCGGACGTAATGGACGCGGTGCAACGGCTGCGCACGAAGGCGCAGAAGGAAGGGACGCTGAAGTCGAGCAAAGAGCAAAAGGTCTCGACGGAGAAAGCGCCGGCCGCACCGGCGGCAGACGCCGCCGCGGCACCGCCCGCCGCGGCGCCCGCGGCCGCGACGACGACCGTGATCAAGATCGAGCCCGCCAATCCGCAGGTGGTCTACGTGCCGACCTACAATCCCGCCGTCGTGTACGGCACGTGGCCGTATCCGGCCTATCCCCCCTACTACTACTACCCGCCCGGCTATGCGGCGGGCGCCGCGTTCTTCTCGTTCGGCGTCGGCATGGTGGTCGGCTCCGCCCTCTGGGGCGGCTGCCATTGGGGCTGGGGTCACGGAGACATCGACATCAACGTCAACAACTACAACCGCTTCAACCGAACGAACATCAACAACATCGACCGGAACAACATCGGCAACGGCACCTGGAAGCACGATCCGGCTCATCGCAAAGGCGTGCAGTATCGCGACAACGCGACGCAATCGAAGTTCGGCAAAGCGCGCGATCCCTCCGCGATCCAATCGCGCGAAGCGTTCCGCGGTCGCGCGGATCAGGGCCGCCAAGATCTCGCGCGCGACGGCGCGACCCGCGACCTCGCCGGCAACCGGATCAACAGCCGCGACAACGGCGCCGGCGGCCTGCGCTCGCAGACGGGCAACCTCGGCGACGGCGGGCGGACGGGACAGCAACTCGGCAACTCGCGTAACCCGGCTTCCGCGACGCGCCCGTCGACGCGCGACTCGTCGTTCGGCTCGTCGTCACGCCAGCCCGACGCCTATCGCGGCATGAGCAGCGGGAGCGCGACGCGAATGAATAGCCAACGCGGCTTCTCGAGCCGGTCGTCCGGCGGTTTCTCCCGCGGCGGTGGCGGCGGGGGGCGGCGGCGATGACGACCACTCGAAAGGTGCGCGCGGGCGCACTGCTGCTGGCCGCGGCATCGCTCGCGGCGAGCTGCGACTATTTCGGCGACGGGCAACGCAGCTATAGCACTCCCGAGGCGGCGGTTGACGCACTCTTGGCGGCGGTGCAGTCCGGCAAGACGGACGCGATGCTCCGCGTGCTGGGAGCGGACGCGAAATCGCTGATCGAATCTGGCGACCCGATCGCGGACGCGAACACGCGGGAGGAGTTTGCGGCCAGGCTCGCGGAGAAGCGGCAGCTGGTGAACGACGTCGCCGACGAGGCCACGCTCGTGGTCGGCGCCGACGATTGGCCGTTTCCGTTTCCGCTCGTGAACGGCGAGCGCGGCTGGCAGTTCGACACGACCGCCGGCGCGGACGAGATCATCGATCGCCGCATCGGCGAGAACGAGCTCTCCGCCATCAAGTCCTGCCTCGCCTACGTCGACGCGCAGAGCGAGTACTACGCGAGGAACCCCGACGGCGCTGCGGTGCTGCACTACGCGCGCCACTTGATCAGCCAGCCCGAGCAGAAGAACGGTTTGTTTTGGGAGGCGGCGGACGGCGAGCCGCCGAGCCCGCTCGGCGCGCTGTTCGCGAAGGCGCGCGCCTCTGGCTACTTGCAAGAAGGCGCGCCGCGCCCAGAGCCGTTCCACGGCTACTACTATCGGCTGCTCGAAGCGCAAGGGCCCGACGCCGCGGGCGGCGCCTACGAGTACATCGTCGGCGAGCAGATGGTCGGCGGTCACGCGCTGCTCGCGTATCCGGCCGAGCGCGGCTCGACCGGCGTGATGACCTTCATCGTGAATCACGACGGCGTCGTGTTCTCCAAGGACCTCGGCCCCGACACCGCGGAGCTCGCGCCGAAAATCGCGACGTTCAATCCCGACAGCAGTTGGAAGCGCGAAGAAGGCGCGTGAGCTCGCCGCCCTCCGCCGCTGCTCACGTTACGGGTTCGTCGACCGGCACCGCTCTCGAGCTCGCGTCGCGGACCTCCGGCGACTTGCGCGCGGGCTGGCGCCCATCCTTCGCGTTTCATCTGCTGATGCAGATCCTGGGGGTCGCGCTCTTCACGCCGCTCGTAAGCGCCGTCGCCAATCGAATCGTGCTCGCCACGGGCGAGCCGGTGATCAGCAATTACGACATCGCGCGCTTCGTGCTGTCGCCGACGGGCGTCGCGTTCGTGGTCGCGGTCGCGGCGCTGACCTTGGGGCTCGTGCTCGCGGAGCTCGCGGGCCAAAGCTTCATCGCGGCGCATGCGATCACCCGACGCCGCGTCAGCGCAGCCTCGACCGTCGCGTTCCTGCTGCCGCGCCTGCCGCGGCTGATCCGGCTCGCGACGCGCCTGTTCGTGCGCCTTGCGATTCTCGAGCTGCCGTTTCTCGCGGGCGCCGGGCTCGTCTGGCTCACGCTGCTGCGCGGGCGGGAAATCAACTACTACCTTGCAGAGAACCCGCGCGAGTGGCGGTACGCGAAGCTCATCGCCGCGACGCTCGCCGCCGGCTACGCGCTGCTCGCCGCGTGGCAGCTCGTGCGCTGGCTCTACGCGGTGCCGGCGCTCGTGCTCGAGAACGCGACGCCCGCGCAGGCACTGTCCGCGAGCGCACGGCTCACGCGCGGCCGCGTCGTCGCGACGGCGGCGCCTTTGGTCGTCGGGTGGCTCGCGGCGACCGCGGCCATGCTCGCGTTGACCTTTAGTTGCCGGCAGATCTCCGACTTAGGCCTCGCCTGGGCCCGCATCGACGTGCACCGCGTGCTGCCGCTCGTCGCACTGTACGTTACGGTCGCGATCATCGGCGGCTTCCTCTACGGCGCTGTGCAAGTCGCCGGCAGTCAGTTTCTCGTCACGCGAATGTACTCGGAGCACCGGGATCCCGAGACCTGGATTCTGCCGACCCTCGCCGCCGGCGAGCCGCGCGCGCGGAGGACGGCGCTTGTCGCGGGCTCCGCGGCGCTTGCCTTGCTGGCCGCGGCGCTCGGCGGCGCCTGGCTCGTTGCTTCGCGGTTCGCCTGGCAGGCCGAGGTCGCGGTCACCGCGCACCGCGGTGCGTCGGTGCATGCGCCGGAGAACACGCTCGCGGCCTTTCGCGCGGCGCTCGACGCCGGCGCGACCTACATCGAGCTCGACGTGCAGCGCGCGCGCGACGGCCGCATCGTCGTGCTGCACGACGGCGACTTCCTGCGAGTCGGCGGCGACCCGCGCAAGCTCGGCGAGCTCACGCTCGCCGAGCTCACCACGATCGACATCGGCCGCAAGTACGGCGCCGCCTTCTCGGGCGAGCACGCCCCGACGCTCGACGAGGTCATCGCGCTCGTGCGCGGCAAGATGAAGATCAACGTGGAGCTCAAGTACAACGTGCCCGATCCCGGCCTCGCGCCGGCCGTGATCGACCTCTTGCGGCGCGAACGCTTCGTCGACCAGGTCGTGATCACCTCGCTCGACTACGCGGCGCTCGAGCAAGTCGAGAGCATCGAGCCGCAGCTCGAGACCGGGCACATCGTGACGGCGGCCGTCGGCGACGTCGTGCGCACCGGCGCCGACTTCCTGAGCCTGAATTCCGCACAAGCCACCCGCTCGCTGATCCGCCGCGCGCACGCCGCGGGCAAGAAAGTCCACGTCTGGACCGTGAACGAACCGGACGTCATGTTGCGCATGATCGAGCGCGGCGTCGACAACGTAATCACCGACGACCCGGCGCTGCTCGTGCGCGTCCTGCACGACCGCAACGCGCTCAGCCGGCCCGAGATCCTCGGGCTCGGTCTGCGCGTGCTGTTCAGCCGCCCGCCGCCGGAGTTGCTCGACGCGGGCGCCGTCGAGCCGCTGTGACCTGAGAGTGCAGATCATCGACGCGCGTTGGCCCGCGCTGCCCGGTCTCAGCCAGCCGGCTTTGGCGACGCCTCCGCGACGGCGATCAGCCATTCGCGAAACGCCGCCACCTTCGGCACCGTTAGATACGATTCGGGGCAAACGAAGTGGTAGCTGCGAACAAACTGTAATGCCTGCGGATGAGCGAGCACCACACGCCTTTCCGCGATCGCATCGGCGGCGAGAGACCAGCGCACGAGCGCGAGACCTTGCCCTTGCTCGGCCGCGTGCACGACCGCGACCGAATCGTCGAAAGCGGTGCCCGTCACCGGCCAGAGCTCCTTGCCCTCGTCGTTGCCGGTGAGCCAGATCTCCCATGGCTCACTGGAGCTGTGCAGCAGCGGGTAGTCGCCCGTATCGCCGGGGCCGCGCAGGCGACCGTGGCGCTTGAAGAGCTTGGGTGCGCAGACAACGACGAGCCACTCGTCCAGCAGCGGCTCCGCGTGGACTCGAGGCCAAGCACCGCGGCCGAAACGAATCGCCACGTGCACGTCGTCCCGCGCGAAATCCACCATCTCGGTTGAAGCCCGGATCTGCAAGTCGATTTTCGGATGCACATCGCGAAAAGCGGGGAGACGCGGCAAGAACCACCGCTGCAAGAAGGAATTGAGCACGCTGATGACCAGCGCGCCGCCGCGCGCCGACTTGACCGCGCGAAAGCCGAGCTCGAGCTCGTCCAAACCGCGGCTCACGAACGGCAGCAGCGACTCGCCCGCGGGCGTCAACTGAACGTCCCCTCGGTTCCTGCGAAACAGTTGCACTTGCAGATACTGCTCGAGCGACTTGATCTGCATGCTGACCGCGGCCGTCGTGACGTGCAGCGTCTCCGCGGCCACGCTGAAGCTCCGCCGGGTGGCGACGGCTTCGAACACGCGCACTGCGTTCAACGGCAGCCGCGCGGAGCGCGCGGAAGGTCGCTCGCGTAGCGTCTTCTTCTTCATGTGCTCGGTTCAGAACAACTGAACGATGCTTCAGATACTCGAATTGCCGCCACGACGCAGCGGAGCAAAATGACGCGCATCGAGACCAGTCGTGACACGGCGGGTCGCGACATCGAGGCGACAAACTGTTCGGGAGGCACCATGTTCAAATTCATCGCGAGATATGCGCCCGCCGTCGCGGCCGTGGGCGTGCTGACGATTGGTTCATTCGGCCTGACTGCGCACGGCGCAGAATCGGTGGCGGAGACGCCGAGCGTCACGGTACTTTATGCCGATCTCGATCTCAATACGCCCGCCGGCATCGAAGCGTTGTACGGTCGTCTGAGCGCAGCCGCACGACAAGTGTGTGACGTGCGCGGCCAACGCCCGCTCGCCGAGACGATCCAGTCGAAGACTTGCTATCGCCAAGTGCTCGGCGCGGCGCTCGACGACGCGAAGCTGCTGACGTCGACCGCCCGACACCGCGCCGAGCACACCGGCAACGACGTGTCCTAAGCACAGAGGGGCGCTGCGGCGGACGTCCCGCCGCAGCGACTGAGGTCGTGTCTCACTTCGGCCGCGCGCTGAGCCCAACGGCGGCGGCCAAAGTGAGATACGACCGCGACGTAGCGTGGCGCTCGCGCGGGAACGCCGTTATGTTGCGGCCATGGGCAAATTGAAACTCTACGGCGAGCACGGCTGGGGCTCGGCCATCGTCGAGGCCCAGCTCGCGTGGTACGGCTTCGAATACGAGCTCGAGCAGGTCGGCGACCTGTTCAAATCGGCCGATGGACGACGCCGCCTCGAGAGCGTGAATCCGCTCGCGCAAGTGCCCACGCTCGTGCTCGCGGACGGCACGGTGATGACCGAGAGCGCGGCCATCACCTTGTTCTTGGCGGACATTGCGCACGACGATTCGCTGGTGCCAGGCGCAGCGGACCCGCTGCGGCCGGCATTCCTGCGCTGGTTGATTTTTCTGGTCGCGAACGTCTATCCCACTTATACGTATGCAGACGATCCGTCGCGCTTCGTCGCAGCGAGCGACGCGCAGCAGAGCTTCAAAGAGGCCGTCGATCGCTACGCGTGCCGGCTGTATGCACTGCTCGAGCGCCAGGCCGAAGAGCCCTGGTTCCTCGGCGAAAGGTTCTCGGCCTTGGACGTGTACGTCACGGTGATGACGCGCTGGCGTCCGCGGCGCGCGTGGTTCGCGGAGCACGCGCCGCGTCTATTCGCTATCGCGACGAAGACCGAAGCTCATCATCGGCTCGCGCCCGTGTGGCGCGAGAATTTCGCGAACGACTGAGCACCCCAAAAAAAGGGCCGGCGCTCCTCGAGCACCGGCCCTCTCATGCTAACTCCGCGCTTGGTCGATCAGAGCTTCACGTTGACGGCAAGGAAGATCTGACGACCGAACATGTCATACGTCGAGTAGGTGTTCGGCGAACCGCCACCCACGATCTCCGACGCCAGGAACGGCGGGGCCTTGTCGGTGATGTTGTTGATGCCCGCTCGCAGCTCGATCTTGTTGATTTCATACGTCGCGGCGAGATCGAGGTAGTTTTGCGCGCCGATCACGCCGTTGAACGAGTCGAACCCGGGGAACGAGGACTGATTCAGCGTCGGGTCCGGATCGTTGTTGTCCTCCTTCACCTCGCTGATGTAGCGCCAGCTCACCGTAGCGGACAGGCGTGACGGCGTCTGCCAGGTCGCCCGCACGACGTGCCGCCACTCGGGGTTGACGGTCTGGCAAGTGAGCCCGTAGAGGCCCGTGCAGTCGTACGTGTGCGCGCCGACATACGGCGTGCTGTCGTTGCTCAGCATGTAAGAGCCGGCCAGTGCCAGGTTGATCGATCCACGTCGCGACAAGTCGAACCGGTAGGCTGCCTGCACGTCGAGGCCGCTGTTCTCGCCGCTGGCGACGTTTTGGCTGGTCTGCACGATGAAGCCGCCGCCTGCGACGCTGGCGCCTTGCAGCGAGAAGGTCTGGGGCTGGCGCGACAGCTGGCTGCAGAACACCGGGTCACCCGTGTCGGGGCAACCGTTGAGGATCACCCCGGCCGGCAGAGTATCGATCCCGTTGTCGATCTGGACGTTCCAATAGTCGACGCTGACCGTGAGTCCCTTGACACGCTCGGGCGTGAGCGACACGCCGATGCTGTAGGTGTCTGCCTCCTCCGGCTTCAGAATTAGATTGCCGCCCTGGAGTTGCGACAGCTGGCTCGCCGTGCCCTGAGGGATCTGGTTGGTCGTGCCGCCGTTGCCGTACGCGGCCGTGAACGCCGCAGCCTGATCCGGCCGCACGGTCCGGAGACACTCGGTCAAGGTATTGGCGGCCGCCACGACGGTCGCGCCATTGCGCGTCGACGCGCACGGATCCGCGCCGATCGTGATCTGGCCGACGGACTGCGGGTTGAAGAGCTCGATGATGCTCGGCGCGCGGATTGCCGTGTTGTACGAGGCCCGCAGGCGAACGCTGTCCACCGGCGCGTACTGGATCTCGAACTTCGAGGTGTTTGCGTTGCCGCTGGTCGAGTAATCCGAGGTGCGAAACCCGACGTCGATGCTCAAGTCCGAGGCGCCCTTCTTGTCTTGGACCAGCGGAACGCGCAGCTCGGCAAAGTATTCGTCGACGCTGATCGACTGGTCGATGGCCACCGACGCGCCGCCGAATCCCGAGAGCAAGCCGCTGAGCTCGGCTTCGTCCGGCTTGAAGTTGACGTTGTCTTCCCGGGTCTCGTAGCCGATGTTGACCGACAAGCCTTCCTTTGCCGACGGCAGCTTGACGCCGTACTCGCCGAGATCGCCCGTGAAATCGGCGTGCACCGTGCGCAGCGTCGTCGTGCCGTAAGCCGTACCGTCCGTGTAGAGGTAGGCGAGCGCGTCCTGAGTCACGGCCCCCGTGGTGAAAATGTTGTAGGGAACGCACGGCGGGCCGCTGACGCAAACCGGGGCGCCGCCCGCGCCGGTCGTAACTTGCAGCGCGTTCGTGATCCTTTCGAAGTTCAGGTACTTGTTGTTGGAGTTGTAGAACTGCACGTAGTAGTACTGGCCGTAGGCGTCGTAGCTCCAGGCGGGGCCGATCTCGCCCCTGACGCCCGCCACTCCGCGGTAGTTGGTGTGCTCGTAGTCGGACTGGCGTCCGCCGCCCTCGATGTTGCGGCGGCCGATTTCCACGCTCGCGAGGGCCGATCCAGGCACCGCCGTGTCGGTTGCGATCTCCGCAGGCGAGCAGAGGATGTTCCTCTGCTGGGCGCTCAGCAGCGGATTGCTGCAATTGATCCGATAGTGATTGTCGGACGTCAGCGGGTTGCTTGCCCTGAACAACGCCGACGGCGCGATCTCCTGATGCGTCTTGTCGTTCATGAAGCTGAATTCCACGTAGGGCTGCACGTGGTCATTCAGGTCGTAGTGTCCAATCAGGCCGGCGGTGGAGCGCTTGTACTCCCGGGACATGAAGATGTCTTTCTGAGAGTTGAAGACGGCCGGCGGCGTCGTGTCCACCGTGCCGAACTCCACGAACTGGTTTCCGGCGACGTTGAAGACCGCCGAGGGATCCGTTCCGTTGGGGCCGCTCCTGGGCTCAAAATAGTTCGAGTTGCTCGATCCGCCCATGGAGACGGTGCCCGTCGGCACGCCGTCGTCGTCGGTGTCGGTGAACAACTGGCCGGCGCCGTAATCGCGATCGTTGGACTTTACGGCGTCCTGGCTCTGGTAACCGAGATAGACGGTGAAGTTGCCGCGGCCGTCACCGGTGTTGGCGCCGCCGATCAAGCTGTAACTCGAGTTGCGTCCGTCGGTCGAGCTCCCACTCGGCGTGAAGAAGCCCGCGTCGGTCGCTAATGCCTGCGGCAGCGCGCTGTTGTTGTTGTGGTAGTTGAAGCCCGACTGCACCTCGAACTCGATGCCTTCGAAATCCCTTTTCGTGATGAAATTGACCACGCCCGCCACCGCGTCGGAGCCGTAGATGGCCGATGCACCGCCCGTGACGACTTCCACGCGGTCGACCAAGCGTGCGGGGATCTGGTCGAGGTCGGGGGCTGGCGATTGAATGACCGTGTAGGGCGAGCCGTTACCCAGCCGGCGCCCGTTCACGAGCACTAGGGTCCGGTTCGGCCCGAGACCGCGCAGGTCGGCCGTCGCGACACCGCCTGCCGTGGTCAAGCCGCTGGTCCTGTTGCCGAGGTCCTGGCCGAGGTCGTTGCTGAAGCTCTGGGGCAACAGCTGCAGGATGTCGCTGACATCGGCCCTGCCGGATATCGCGATCTCTTGCGCAGTGACGACCTGAATCGGGCTCGTGCTCGTCAGGTTGGCGTTGGGCAAGCGCGTGCCGGTGACGATGATCTGTTCGGGGGCTTGAGCTGGCGCTTGAGGCTGTGCCTGGGCCCAAGAGGCTGCGGGCAGCAGCGTGCAGGCGAGAACCAATCCGCGACGAACCGTCGCCCGGCCCCTCAGCTCGGAGGCAATAAGAGCGGCTAGCGGCTTCTCGTTCATAGTGATGAACCCCTTCTGTGGTGATCTGTGACGTTAACGCTACATCGGACCCGGCTATCCCCGTTTATCCCACTCTCCACACCGGGGGGAATGATCGCTCGGAATCGGCAGATTCGCCACATCTACGAATAAAGACCCCCTTTCGGGACGGCACCCTACGCGATGTTCCAACCGCCGGACCCATCGCCCGGCCCGCCGCGCCCGCGAAAACCAGGCTCCGCCCGGCCCCGTTGGTAGGGCTATGCCTCAGGCTACGGGGCGCGCCCCGGCGCGTATTGGGGGGGCCGTCGTCTCCGCGACTGCTAGACGCGCCGCGGTCTCTGCCCGCGTTTTTTCTATGCACAGTTGCAACATACGGCCGTTGTCTTGCCGCACCGGCAGATGCGTAATACATTGTGGATATGAAGACGCTGACGGTTCGCTTGCCCGACGAGATGGTTGCGGAGATCGCCGCGGAATCGCGCGCGCGCAAGGTCTCGAAGTCCGACATAGTGCGCGAGCGCTTGCAGCCGCGCGTCCGGCGAAGGCGCGGCATCTCGCCGTTGAACGGTATCGCAGACCTCGTGGGTTCGGTGGACGGGCTGCCCGAAGATCTCAGCGCTCGCAGGAAGGACCATCTGGCGGCCACGGGCTATGGCGGAAAACGTCCTCGTTGATGCCGGATTCGTCATCGCGCTACTGAGTCGGCGCGATACTCATCACTCGTGGGCCGTCGAGTTGGCCGAGCGTTTCCCGCCGCCCTGGAGAACCTGCGAGGCCGCGATATCGGAGGCCTGTCACTTGCTCGGAACCGCGGGCGGCGCCGCTCTGCGGGCTCTTCTTCGGCGCGGGACCGTCGTCGTGGGATTCGACCTAGGCGACGATCTCGAAGCCGTTCTAAAACTCTTGGAAAAGTACGAAGACCGTTCCGCGAGCCTCGCCGACGCGTGCCTCGTCCGGATGACCGAGACGCTGGCCGAGCCGCTGGTGTTGACGACGGATTCCGACTTCGGCGTCTACCGACGGCACGGACGTCAGGTCGTGCCCTGTATGCGGCCGTCCTGACCCTCGCGCGCCGTCAGTACTTATAGGCCACGTACGCCATGCCGTAGAAAAACGAATCCGTCCGCCCCGACGACTGCTGGATCGCGGCGCCCGGATCGGCATACGCGAGCACGAAGCTCGCCGTGAAGTGGTCGTTGAAGCTCCAGTCCATGTACCAGTCGAGCTCCTCCGCCACGGCGTCCGAGGTGACGCCGGCCGAAGCGGGTTTGTCCAGCAGGAAGTCGTAGAAGATCAGGCCGGTGCTGATCGCGTCGTTCGGTTTGACCTGCACGCGCAGCTGATGGGAGATCAGGTTCGAGTTCGAGACGAAGTACTCGCCCGCGATCTCGCCCTGCCACCAGGTGCCCCAGTCGTAGAATCCGGTGAGCAGGCCGTCGAACGCTTCGTTCGCCGGCGTCGCGACGTTGTCGCCCTCGAAGATCGCGTAGCGGTACGACACCTTCGGCTTCCACTTCGTTTCGAGCTGATAGCCGACGAGCGCGTTCCAGGCGGTCGAGTCGAGCGCGTTGCCGTTGTCCTCGATCGCGTACTCGAGCTCGAGCGACAGCCTCTTGCTGGGGAACGGCGCAGAGAAAGCGCGCACGTCGTACACGTTCAACCCGTCGCGTTCCGGCGCCTCGACGGGGTTCGCGTTCAAGCTCATGTAGGTCGCGCCGAGCGTCGTGTCTTCGCCGATCCGATACTCGTAGTTGAGGCCGGTGACCTCGGTGCCGGAGCCCCCTTCCGGCAGGTCGTCCCTCTCGAGATAGAACGCCTCGAACGTGTGATTGCCGGGCTTGACCCGACCGATGGCCGCGAGCTGGAACGCCTTGCGCGCGTTGGTCCAATACCCGCCGCGCGAGCCGCCCTCGGCCGCGCCGTCATAAAGCAGCATGCCGTGGCCGAGCTGGTACGGGGCGCGGCCGATCGTGAAGTCGAGCAGGTCCTTGCTCTGGCCGATGCTCGTGCCCGAACGCCAACCGACGGCGAGATCCTCGAGCTCGAAGGACGAGGCTTCGCCGCCGACCAGCGGCGGCGGCGCGTTGTACGTGCGCTCGCCGACCGCGCTCAACTTGCCGTAGAACTGCGCGGAGCTCTTCGTCGTGTAGGTGCCGCTGAGCGCGGGCTTGACCGATCCCTCGAGCCAGGTGTCGCTGAGATCGCCGGACGGCTCCTCGGGTTTCGGGTTCGTATACAAGGAGTCGTTGAAGCCGAACGTACCCATTGTCGCGTCGAGGTTGAACTTCCAGTCGAGCCCCGACGGCAAGCCGAAGGCCGCCGCGGATTGCGCCGGCTCCTGGGCGAGCGCCGCTCCGGCGACGAGCGCGGCAGCGACTCCGGCCGAAGCGAGCGCCGTTCGTCGCCCACCACGCATCGACTCTGCGAGTAAAGACAGCGGTTGCATGCAGGAACTCCTTTTGGCTGGTGGGTCTCTGGCTGATTCGCGTCTCAATGCGCGACCGCGGCGGGAACGGCCGGCGCGGCCGCGCCGCCCTCGGCCCCGCGCGCCGCCTTGCGTTTCGCGGCGGCTTCCATCGAGTGCATGAAGAACGGATACAGCGGCACGCTGATCAGCAGCGCGACCGTCGCGCGCACCACCGTCCGCGAATCGCCGCCGAGCACCGCCCAAAGGCAATACACCACGGCTGCGCCCGCGAGCCACGCGTAGATCCGCAACGTGCGCGCCGGCAGCTGCCGGTCGCGGATGACCTTCACCACGGCGACGGCCGAGTAGATGTAGGGCACGATGACCAGCATCACCGCGAGGTCGACGATGTCGCTGAACTGATCCGCCAACGTCGGCGACATCGTCGCGAATAGCACGATCGTCATCAGCACCGCGACGATCAGGAGTCCCAAGCCCGGCACACCGTGCTTGTTGAGCCGCCCGAACACGCGCGGGAACATGCCGTCATCGGCCGCGGCCTTGGCCGACTGGCCGACGAGCAGCATCCAGCCGCCGAGCGTGCCGAGCGACTTCAGGATCGCGCAGAGACTGATCAGCACCGCACCGGACGCGCCGAACGCGAGCCGCGCAGCTTCCGCGAACGGCGCGTTCGACTTGCGGAGCTCGTCGTTCGGTAGCATGCCCATGATGACGGTGGAGCTCAGCATGTAGACGACCGCCGCGAGCACGAGGCCGATGATCGTGGCGAGCGGCACGTTGCGGGCCGGATTCTCGATCACGCCGGCCGACACCGCCGCGCTCTCGATGCCCATGTAGGCCCACAGCGCCATCGACGACGCGCGCGACACTGCGTGCAAGCTCGACTCGCCGCTCACGTTCCAACCCGCGGCGAACGTCGCGGAATCGAACCAGAACCAGCCGAGCAGCGCGATGCCCAGAATCGGGACGAGGCCCAGCGCGACCGTCCAGGTCTCGAGCGCGCCGACGACGCGCGGACCCAGGATGTTCAAGCACGTGAACGCCCAGATCACGACGGCGGTCGCCAGCACGCTCGCCGGCGGGTCGCTGATCCCGGGGACCAGCTCCGCGATGTAGCCCACGGCCGCCACCGCGATCGCGATGTTGCCGATCCAGGCGCCGAACCAGTAGACGTAGTTGGTCTGAAAGCCCGCGAACGGGCCCAAGAAGTCGCGCGCGTACGCATACGGCCCGCCCTGCTGCGGATCGAGCTCGCCGAGCTTCGCGAACGACAGGCCGAGCGCCGCGACGCCGGCCGTCGCGATCAGCCAGCCGAAGATCGCGATGCTGCCGACCTGCGCGAGGTTCACCGGCAACAGAAACACGCCGGTGCCGATCATGTTGCCGGCCACGAACATCGTGGCCTGGGTCAGCGACATCTTGCGGCCGGGTGCGCTCACGAGCGTGCGGCGCCCGCCTTGAGGCACTGCACGTAGTAAGCGCCGTCGCGGTTCTCGACGCCGTGCGTGTCGTGGCCGAAACCCGGGAACCGCTTATCCCACGCCCATAGCGCGCGCAGGTAGCCGAGATACGGGCCGTCGTTGGCGCCGGTCGACTCGCCGGGCATCAGCATCGGAATTCCCGGCGGATACGGCACCACGCTCGTCGCGAGCACGCGGTCGGCGAGCTGCTCGAGCGGCACGTGCTCGATCTCGTCGCGGACGAGATGCTGATACGCCGCGGCCGGCGTCATCTTAGGGTCCGGAAGCGTCGAGAACGCCTCGGCGAGCCAGTGCGTCTGCCGCGAGTCGCGCAGTTGCGCGAACATCTGGTCCGCGAGGTCGCGCAGGCCGAGGCCGCCGTACGCGGCGGCGCGGCCGGCCGCAACCTGCGGCAGAACGCGCTCGAGCGGCGCGTTGCCGTCGTAATCGCGCTTGAACTCGAGCAGCGCGTTGAGCAGCGTGCCCCACTTGCCCTTGGTGATGCCCATCGAGAACAGGAACAGGATGGTGAAATCGGTGGTCTTCTCGACCTCGACGCCGCGGTGGTGCAGGTACGACGTGACGAGATTCGCCGGGATGCCGCGCTTGTCGAGGCCGCCCTTGTCGGTGACGCCGGGCGTGACGATCGACACCTTGATCGGGTCGAGCATGCAATAGCCGTCCTCGAGATCGCCGAAGCCGTGCCACGTCTCGCCGGGATGCAACACCCAGCAATCGGGCTCGGTCGCGAGCAATTCCGCGGGCGCCTCCTCGAACCGAACCTTCTTGCGCCCTTTGCCGGCCGACACCATTTCCGCGTTCCAGGTCTTGAAGAACCAGTCTTTCTTCTCCGTGAACTGCTCGTGCACGCGGCCCATCGTTTGGCGGAACGCGACGGCCTCTTGAATGGATTCGTTGGTCAGCGTGGGGCCGCCGGGCCCGTCCATCATCGCGGCGGTGATGTCGTTCGAGACGATGATCGGATAGAACGGCGAAGTCGACGCGTGCATCATGAACGACTCGTTGAAGCGCGCGTGCGGGATCGGGCTGCGGCCGTCGCGGATGTGCAGAAACGACGCTTGCGACAGTGCGGCCAGCAGCTTGTGCGTGGAGTGCGTCGCGAACACGGTCGGACCTTTGTGGTCCTTCGGATCGCCGTGCATCGCGAAGCGGTCGCGGTACAGCGGATTGAAGCGCGCGTACGCGTACCAGGCCTCGTCGAAGTGAATGCGGTCGACGCTCGGGTCGAGCAGCTCCTCCACGCGCCGCGCGCTGTAGCAGAGCCCGTCGTACGTCGAGTTCGTGACCACCGAGTAGACGGCCCGCGGGTCGACGCCCCTCGCCAACGGATTCGCCTTGATCGCGGCTTTGATCGCGGCCTTGCCGAGCCGCTCCGGCGGGATCGGCCCGATGATCCCGTAGCGGTTGCGCAGCGGCACGAAATAGGTCGGGATACCGCCGGTCATCACGAGGCTGTGCTCGATCGATTTGTGGCAGTTGCGGTCGCAGAGCGCGATCTGATCGCGGCCGACGGCCGCCATGAAGATCACGCGATTCGACATCGACGTGCCGTTGGTCACGGAATAGGTGCGATGCGCGCCGAACACGCGCGCCGCGTACTTCTCGTGCTCGCCGATCGGTCCGGTGTGGTCGAGCAGCGAGCCCAGGCCGCCCACGCTGATCGACAGGTCCGAGCGCAGCAGGTTCTCGCCGTAGAAGTCGAAGAAGATTCGTCCCACCGGCGACTTCAAGAATGCCGTGCCGCCCGCGTGACCGGGCGTGTGCCACGAATACTCGTGCTCCTGCGTGAACTTCTGTAGCGCCGCGGCGAGCGGCGGCAGCAGCGCGTCGAGGTAGCGGCGCATGGCCGCGACCACCCGGCCGCCGACGAACGCGGCCGTGTCCTCGAGCGTCCAGATGAACTCGTCGACCTTCTCCATCACCTCGATCGGGATCGCCGAAGCTTCGCCGCGCTCGGCCATGAGGAAGATCGGGATCTCGGCGTTGCGTGCGCGCACGAGCTCGATGAACGCGCGCGAGCGGTCGTGAGCGTGGTCTGCTCCGAGCGACCAGTCGATCAAGATCACGTGGATCGCGGAGTCCGACGCGACCACCGAGGTGCCGTCCTCGGCGGACGCCGCTTCCACGACCTCGACGGCGCGGCTCTTGAGCTCCTCTACCAGCGTGCGCACCGCGCGGCCTTCGGCCGTCGCGGCGCCGAGCTCGTCGTCCACGACGAGCGCACGCATGCTAAAGCGCTTGACGCCTCTCTCGATCATTGGGCTACCTCGTTACTGCTCGAGCGTGTTCCAGAGAAAGAACGTACGCGTGATGCCGTTGAGCTCGCCGAACCATTGCCGGTAGAGGTCGGAGAACGCCGTCGTGGCGTACAGGCGGCTCAGCGTGCGGTCCACGAGCAGTCGGAGATCCTCGTCGCCGCGTGCAAGCGCAAGGGCGCCTGGCTCCTGCGTGAACAGCCGGTCGAGCACGACGAGGCTCTCACGCTGGCTGCTGTTCATGGCGCCGACGACCAGCGTGCGCTCGCCGAACAACACGTCGACCTTGCGGTCAACCAGCTGCTGAAGTCCCGCGTGGTAGTCGGCGACCGGCACGATCTTCGCGTCGACTTGGAAGCTCGCGCGCGTGCTCTCGAGCCAGCTCGCCGTCGTCGTGCCGGAGACGACGGCAAACGTCGTGCCCTGCAGCACCTTCGCCGCCGGCTCGCCGCGCCACACCGGTCGAACGGTGGGATTCTCGTCGAGCGCGCGCCGGAGCGCCGCGACCGAGTCCGCGCGCATTACGGCGCGATTGCCGCCGCCGAAGACCGGGATCGAGAAGGAGACGTCGGCCCTCCTCTCGAGCGACACGGTCATCGGCGAGCACAGGAGGTCGATCCGGCCCTGCTTGATGTCGCTCGCGCGTGCCTCGACGGTCACGGGCACCCATTCCACCGCGAGGTCCGTCCGCCCGACCTGCGTCTTGATGTCTGCGACGATCCGCTGGCACAGCGCCACGGAGTAGCCGTCGGGGGCCCCGGAGTCGTTCTTGAACGAGAACGGTCGCATGTCGACCAAGTAGCCGAGCTTGACCCGGCCCGCCTCCTTGACGCGATCGAGCGTCTGCGCGGGCGCCGGCGCCGCGGCGAGCGCGAGCCAGAGGATCTGCGCAGTGACGGCCGCGCGGAGCGCGAGCCACCGCGGTGTACGAATGGACGCCTTGAATCGTTCGAGTTGCATGATCGTTCTCCTTTCTCGTGTGCGCCGCGACTACGCCGTGACCGGACGGCCGGCTCCGGCGGTCGCCGGAGCTGGAGGCGGCACCGTCTTCGTTCGCGGGACGGGCGCGGCCGCGGCCGCCGGCACGGCGAAGCGCGGCGCGATGAATCCCCAGACGATGTAGGTGACGCCGAGCACGATCATTCCGCCCATCACGGCGTCCTTGCCCGAGGCGTACAGCGCGAACACGCTGTACGCCATTGCGAGCGCGGCGATCACACTGTTGCGCTTGAAGATCCCCTCGGGCGCCTTCGCGGCCTTCATGATCACCATCAGCGACGACAGCGCGACGACGTAGGGGATCACGTTGGTGACCACCGACAGACTCACGAGCGCGCCGAACTGCTCGCTCAACGTCGGCGAGATCGTCATCAGCGCGAACAGCGTCTGCACGACACCTAGCACGAGCATGCCGGTGATCGGCGCGCCCATGCTGTTCACCTTGGAAAACAGCGACGGGAACATCCGGTCGTCCGCCGCGGCCTTGCCCGTTTGCGCGATCGTGAACTGCCAGCCGAGCAGCGACCCCAGGCACGCGATCACGGCCAGCATCATCACGATCGAGCCGACGGCCGGGCTGAACATCTTCGCGTACGCTAGGCCGAACGGGCCGGTCGAGTTCGCGAGCTCCGCGTTCGGCACGATGCCCTGGATCACGCTGGTCGAGAGCACGTACACGAAAGCCGCGCCGAGCGTGCCGAACATGCAGGCGAGCGGCACGTTGCGCTTCGGGTTCTCGACGGCGTCCGAGTTCTGCGCCGCGGATTCCATGCCGAGGAACGCCCAGAGCGTCAGCGTGATGCTCGAGCCCATGCCCTGAGCGATCGTCATTCCCTTCGGGTTCCAGGCCGCCGCAAAGGTGTCGCCGCTGAACCAGAGCCAGCCGATGATCGACAGCGCGCCCACCGGCAGGATCACGCCCCAGACGGTGATCGCGCCGATCTTGCCCGTCACGCTCGGCCCGCCGAAGTTCGCGAACGTGGTGAGCCAGAGCAGCGCGATCACGCCGATGCAGGTGGCGATCGGCGTCGACGACAGCCACGGAATGAACGACGCGAGATAGCCCACCGCCGAGATCGCGATCGCCACGTTGCCGATCGCGAGCGACACGAAGTACAGCAGGAACACCTGGAAATAGCCGGACTTGCCGTAGGCGTCCTCCGCGTACGCGGCCATGCCGCCGCTGCGCTGATTGAACACGCCGGCCTGCGCAAAACCATACGCGATGCACATCGATCCGACCGCCGTGACGACCCACGACAGGAGCGAGATCGCGCCGACCTGCGCCATGTTGGTCGGCAGCATGATGATGCCGGAGCCCATCATGTTCACAGCCACGATGAACGTGAGCTGCATCAGGTTCATCTTCTTTTTTTCTTGCATACCGTCGTCCCCTTTTCCCGCTTTAACGGGTCATTCCTGAACCACGTAGGTGTAGAACTTGATACGACCGTCCACCTGCTCCTGGTACACGCCCTGCACTTCGTAGTTGAAGCCCGGGAAGCGGTTGAACGATTCTTCGAACGTCGAGAAATAGTCGAGCATCGGCTGCGCTCGGTCGTCCCAGCGCTCGCCGGGAACGACGACGCCGATGCCGGGGGGATAGATCAACGCGAGCGTGGCCGCGACGCGGCCCTTGATGCTCTCGTCGAGCGGTACGTAGTCCACCTCGTTCGCGACGAGCGCCTCGTAGGCGTCCTTCGCCGGCATCGCTAGCTCCGGGAAGCTGCTCGCGCGGAAGCACTTCTTCTGCAGCTCCTTGACGTCGGCCTCGCGATAGAAGTCGTGCATCTCCTGGCAGACCTGGCGCAGCGAGTAGCCGGCGTAGCGCGCGCCGTTCTGCGCATAGAGCGTCGGCAACGCCTCGCCGAGCGCGGCGTCGCGATCCCAGAGATCCTTGAACTTCACGAGCTTGGCGATCAGCGTGTTGAGCTTGCTCTCGTCGTCCGCCGGCGTGAGCAGGAACAGGATACTGTTGAGATCGCACTTCTCGGGGACGATGCGCTGCTCGCGCAGGTAGTTGGACAGCACCGTCGCCGGGACGCCAAAGTCAAGGTATTCGCCGGTGGTTCGATCGATTCCCGGCGTCAGCAACATGAGCTTATTCGGATCGACCATTACGTATCCGTCGGCGTAGCCCTGGTAGCCGTGCCAAGTGGCCTTCGGATCGAAGGTCCAGCACTGCTGTTCGCGCTTCAGGACGTCGGTCGGGAGATCCTCCCAGGCGACGTTGGTGGCATCCTTCGTGAACTTCGAGCCCTTGATGGTCACGACATCCGGCACGAACGGATCGAAGAACCACTTCTCTTCTGCATCCCGGCCGGCGCTGGCGTAGTGCTTGCCGAAGTCGCGCAGCTTCTTGCGCGCCTCGATGCCGAGGGCGATGCACCGGTCCCACAGCATTTCCCCGCCCTTGCCGGCGTGGATCTTGGCGTTCACGTCGAGCGCGGCGAACAGTGGATAGAAGGGCGACGTCGAGCAGTACATGAGAAAGGCTTCGTTGAAGCGCTTGTGCTCGATGAAGCGTTTCTGCCCCTTGATGTGCTCGTCGCGCTTGTGGATCTGCGACGCCTGCGAGAAACCTGCGCCTTGCTTATGGACAGACTGCGTGGAGAAGAGTCCCGCCATTTCCGGCTTGAGATTCTCTATGTGCATGGGACTGTGATCTGCAAAGAGCGGATGGAACGCGTTGTAGCCGATCCAGGCCTCGTCCCACAGAACGTAGTCACACAAGTGCCCGATTCGCTCCATCACCTTGCGAACGTTGTAGACGGTGCCGTCATAGGTCGCGAGCTGGATGCACGCCATGCGGAACGGTCGCTCCGCCTTGTCACGCCCGGAATCCTTCAACATCGGATGAGCGCGAATCTGCTCGCGCAGGGATTTCTCATCCCAGGCGTCCCAATCCACCGCGCCGATCATTCCGAACGCATTGCGCGCCGTCGGCAGGAAGATGGGGATTGCGCCGGCCTTGACGAGCGCGCCCTGGTGCAGTGACTTGTGATTGTTACGATCGAAGAGCACCAGGTCGCCGCGTTTCAGGGTCGCCTGAGTGACGACCTTGTTGGAAGTCGACGTGCCATTCAGCACGAAATAGGTGCGGTCAGCACCAAACACCTGCGCGGCATGGCGCTGCGCGTCGACGGCCGGACCTACGTGAATCAGCAGATCGCCGAGTTCGACATCCGCGTTGCACAGGTCGTTGCGGAAGATCTGTTCGCCGAAATGCTTGAAGAAAATCTGTCCGGCGGGGGATTTCCGGTAGAACTCTCCGCCCTGGTGCCCGGGGCAGGCGAAGGAAATCTTCGCTTCAGAGTCGTAACCCATGAGCGCGCCAAAGAACGGCGGCAGCAGGCTCATACCGTAGGCGGTAATGCTGGCCGCGACCTGCTTGGCGTAGAACGCCGGAGTCTGCTGGCCGAGGTAGATGAAGCCGTCAACCTCGCCGGACAATCCAACCACCGAGGTGTCGGCGATCCGGCTCGAGTCCGCGAGCGCCCAGAGTGGTATCTGAAACCCCGCATCGCGCACGGCCTTCCCAAGCTTGCGCGCCGGATCCCGTCGCTCGCCGTCCACGGCCACGATGTAGGCGCCGACTTCCGCGTCTTCGGAAACGTCGCGGTCATAGCGAT
>Ga0137409_10000261_pt1 | contig 55872 bp, 48 predicted proteins | sample CZODoug1_16funga_FD_122059 | JGI IMG/M metagenome (GOLD analysis project Ga0137409, IMG submission 122059) | Vadose zone soil fungal communities from Angelo Coast Range Reserve, California, USA - CZODoug1_16fungal (Hybrid Assembly) | ecosystem: Environmental > Terrestrial > Soil > Vadose zone... | reverse complement strand
TTCTGCCACTCGGCTTGCGACGCGTAGAACTCGTGATCGGCCAGATCGGCCGAACGTTCGAGCGGCGCCGTGGTGAATTCCGCGTAGACCCCAGCGATATCGGGGTCTCCCCACGCGGTTTTCGGCACGCTCTTCGCCTTCGTTTGCGCATCGGCGTGCGGTGCGGCGATCAGCGCCGTGATGCCGGCGGCGAAGACTGCCGCGATCAATTGCGTTCGTGTATTCATTTCGATCCTCCGGTGGCAGGCGGAACCGGCTTGCGCAGATGCCCGTAGATCTTTTCCTCGGCGTACGGCTCGCATTTGAATTCGAGCATTCGGTAGTTGTCGTCGACGACGCGGTACAGCGGCATGCGGATCGTCCACGGCCGCGAGAACACCGTCGAGTCCTCGATCGTGGCTTCGTAGCGCATGTGGTTCGGGCCCATCGGCGTGTAGCGCTCGACGACCTTCACGTTGTCGCTGAAGTAGTTGCCCGCTCTGTCGAGCCACGTCTGGCCGTTCAAGCCCGTGACCTCGACGACGAACGTGTCGCCTTCCCAGTGCGCGTTCGACCAGCCCATCCAGCTGTCGAGCGGTGCTTCGTCTTTGCCGTCGACGAAGATGCGGCGGAAACCCGTGGCGTATTGATACGAGATGATGATGTCGCGCGGGCTCTGCACGATCTGAAACGGATACGGCATGTACGTGGAGCGTGGTACGCCCCCGAGATAGCACTTGCCTTCGGGGTCATCGGTGAGGCGATTGGCGAAGCGTTTGTCGCGCTCGGCGAGGGCCTCGGGCAAGTAGGGGAGCTTCCCTCCCTCGACGACGCCTTGGCCGGGTGGCACCGCCAGTTGCGCGCCGAGCTCCAGCACAACGGGATAGGCCGACACGTGCGGCTCTAGGTTCCAGTGCGCCGCGTTCAGCGTTTGCCACACGCCGCTCAAGTCGGGATGCCCGTCGGCGGCGCGCGGAAATTTGTCGAGCACGCCGTCCGCGATCGCCGGCGCCGCGGCTGCGAGCACGAGCGCGGCCGCGAGGAGGCGGTTCAACGGGTGCTTCATGGCGTGGGCGCGGTTTCGCCGGTGGCCGGCTTCGAGCTGTCGAAGAACAGCGCACGGCCGTCGGCGAACATGATATCGCGGCCCACCGCCTTGTTGGTGCCGTCGCGCGTGCCGTAGCCGCGCACGGTGAGCTCGGAGCCGACCGGCACCGAGGCTTTGGTGACGCCTTTGCGCACGAGCGCGTTCGGGCTGCCGCCTTCGATCATCCAGGTCTCCGGCTTGCCGTCCTTGCCGATGACCTCCAGCGTGATCCAGGAGTGCGGATTGATGAGCTCGATCTTCGTGACCTTGCCCTTGAGCTCCACCGGGCGGTTCACGTCGAACTCGGTGGCGAAGGCGTGGTGGGCCCGAGCGGGTGCCACCGCCACCATGAACACGACGACGCCGAACGCTATCGCTGCAGCTCTCATTGGCCCCCCTGTGACCAACCGACGCTGTTAGATGATGCCTTACTCGAGGAGGAGAGGACTAGCGACGATGGGGGCACGCGCTTCCGGGCCCACGGTGCAACGGCGACTTCGGGCACGCGTCGGCCCGGACGGCCGAGTGAGCTCGCGAGCGACGGTGACGGCGACGGCGGGAGTTTCCGCGGAAACATTTGCGCACGGTTCTGGTGCAAAATCCCTCCGCGGAGGGCTCGTCCGCCTGCCCGCGCGGAACATCTAGAATTGGGTCGTGACTTCCGGGGGGACGTCGACAATGAAAATGCTTTCGTCGGGTGCCGTTCTGGCTGCCATTTCCGTGGGCGTCGCGAGCCTGGCTTGCGCGCAAACCGCCGTGCCGCAAGGCGCGCCGAACGCCGAGTGGCCCACTTACGGCGGCGATCTCGGCTCCACGCGCTACGCCGCGCTCGAGCAAATCGACGCGAGCAACTTCGGCTCGCTCACGGTCGCATGGCGGTTCAACACGGCCAACTTGGGCCCGACGCCCGAGTACCGTTTTCAAAGCACGCCGCTGGTCGTCGACGGCGTGCTCTACACCACCGCCGGCTCGCGCCGCGCGGTCACGGCGCTCGACGCCGCCACCGGCGAGCAGCTCTGGGTCTACAGCTTGAACGAAGGCGAGCGGGGCGCGAACGCGCCGCGGCGGCTCTCGGGCCGCGGGCTCGCGTTCTGGCAGCGCGGCAGCGACAAGCGTGTGCTCTTCGTGACGCCGGGCTACCGGCTCATCGCGCTGAACGCCGCGAACGGTCAGCCGATCGAGAAGTTCGGCGAGCGCGGTATCGTCGACTTGCGCGATACGCTCGACCAGGGCGGCGACTGGGACACGAGCCAAATCGGCACGCACACGCCGCCCACGATCGCAAACGACGTCGTCATGGTCGGCGCCGCGCACACGCCGCTCGCGCCGGCCAACCAGCCGAACAACGTCGTCGGCTACATCCGCGGCTTCGACGTCGTCACGGGCAAGCTGCTGTGGACCTTCCACACCGTGCCGCGCAAAGGCGAGCCGGGCTACGAGACGTGGTTGAAGGGCTCCGCGGAAACCGGCGGCGGCAACGCCGGCGTCTGGGGCACGATCTCGGCCGACGAGAAGCTCGGGCTCGCATATTTGCCCGTGGAATCGCCGTACGGCGACATGTACGGCGGCTTGCGGCCGGGCGCGAACCTCTACGGCGAGAGCATCGTCGCCGTGGATTTGAAGACGGGCGTGCGCCGCTGGCACTTTCAGACGTCGCATCATCCGCTCTGGGATTACGACATCCCGACCGGGCCGATCCTCGTCGACGCGGTGAAGGACGGACGCACAATAAAGGCGCTCGCGCAGGCGACCAAGCAGGGCCTCCTGTTCGTGCTGAACCGCGAGACCGGCGAGCCGATTTGGCCGATTCCGGAGACGCGGGTGCCGCAAGGCAAAGTGCCGGGCGAGTGGTACTCGCCGACGCAGCCGATCCCGACCTTGCGCTACGGCCACCAAGGCATCGCGCTCGATGATCTCATCGACTTCACGCCGGCGCTGCGCGCGGAAGCCGAGCGCGTCGTGGCCAAGCACCAGCTCGGGCCGATCTACACGCCCGCCGTGCCGTACGACGCGAACGGTCCGATCAGCACGCTGATGGTCATGGGCGGCAGCAACTGGCCGGGCGGCTCGTACGATCCCGAGTCGCACATCGTCTACGTCACCTCGAGCGTCGGTGTGAACAGCATGACGATCTGCCGCTACGCCGAGGGCTCGAAGATGCCGCACGGGATTTGCCTCGGTCCTGACGCCGGCGCGTTCGGCGGCGTGCGCAACTTGAGTGTGCAGGGCCTGCCGCTGCTGAAACCGCCCTACGGCACGATCGCCGCGTTCGATCTCACGAAGGGCGAGAAGCTCTGGGAGATTCCAAACGGCGACACGCCCGACGCGGTCAAGAACAACCCAGCGCTCGCGGGCGTGAAGGTCGGCCGCACGGGCCGCTCGGGGCAGCCGCCCGGCGCGCTCGCGACCAAGACGCTGCTGATTGCCGCGGAGCCCGGCTACGGCCCGACGCCCGACGGCAAGCGCGGCTCGATGCTGCGCGCCTACGACAAGAAGACGGGCCGCGAGCTCGCGGCGCTGCAATTGCCGGCGCCGCAGAGCGGGTCGCCGATGACCTACATGCTCGACGGACGGCAGTATCTCGTGATCGCGGTGAGCGGCAACGACTACCCGGGCGAGCTCATCGCGTACAGCTTGCCGAAGCCGAAAGCGGCCGCGCCGGCGGCAGCGGAGTGACTTCGGTTCCGCCACCGAGTGTCGCGCGCTTGACAGAACTCCCGGCTCGATTGGAATAAGGTCGCCTGCGCGGTCGCGGTGCGGACCGGAGCCTCCCCCTCGTTCGTCCAACGTCTCGCACGTTTGATTGAGGAGTCACAATGTTGCTGGAGTCGCTCGACACTTTCATCGGGCTCATCACCATCTTCCTCGTCCTGAGCCTCATCGTCAGCGCGCTCGGCGAAGGTGTCGGGAACGTCCTGAACCTCAAGGGCCACGTGCTCGAGCAGTCGCTTCAGGTGCTGCTCGGCAAGGACGACGCCCAGCGCTTCTTCGAGCACGAAAGCGTCGTCCGCTTGTGCAAGCCGGGTTTCTGGAACGCCAAGAAGGTTCGGCCGCCGTCCTACGTGCCCGACGCGGTCGTGGCGAACGTGATCGTCGATCTTTGCGTCAATCGGCCGGCGCCCGCACCGCCCCCGGCGAGTCCGCCCGCGCAGCCGACGCCGATCAATCCCAATAGCGTGGACCGCGCGTTGGCGGCCTTGAGCACGCCTTACGCCGGCGCGCTGCGGGAGCTTTGGCAGCGGGCGGAGTTCGACGTCGACGGCTTCAAGACGGCGATCGCCGGCTGGTTCAATTTGACGGGCGATCGTTCGACGGGCTGGTTCCGGCGCAGGCTCGGATTCCTGCTGTTCGGACTCGGCTTCGTCGTGGCCATCGGCCTCAACGCCGACACGATTCATATGTTCGATAGCCTATCCTCGGACGCGACCTTGAGAAGCGAGTTCGTCGAGCGCGCCACGGAAATCGTCAACACCACGAAGCAGGCCGAAGACACCTGCGGCACAGATGCCGCGTGCAGGGAGAGAGTGCGCGCGGATGCCTGCGGCGCGGTTCTGAAAAAAGGCGAGGAATGCACTCCGCAAGCGCTGATCCACAGCACGCTTCCGGAGATCGCTTCGCTGATCGGTCTCGACTTGCTGCCGGGCGAGTACGAGAAGGCCAATAAGGCCAATAGGAAGTGGCTCTTCGTGATCCTGAAGCTGCTCGGCTGGACTCTCACGGCCGCCGCGGTCTCGCTCGGCGCTCCGTTCTGGTTCGACCTGCTCCAGAAGATCGTTCAGGTCCGCACGTCGGTGCGCCCCCCCGAAACCCCGGCACCGGCGCCCGGTGACGACGCGGACAAGGCCAAGCCTGCTTCCGGCTCCATCACCGTCGACGCGCCGCGTGCAAGGGCATTGATCCGGGTCGCCGCCACTGCCGACGCGGAGGCGTTCGAAACTCTCGCACACTTCGAAGCCGACAAGTTCGGCTTCAGCCCCGTCAATCTCTTTTGGTGCGCGCGCCTGGCCGAGCTCGCCTACGTGCTCGACGGCGAGCTCGTCAAGCAGCAACTCGCCGAATGGGGCGCCGAGGGCGAGCTGCTCTCGACCGGCGACACGCAATGCGTCGTGGCCTGCACTCCCAAAGCGGCGTTCATCGTGTTTCGCGGCACGGAGCAGTGCCTCGAGGATTGGATGACCGATCTCAAGGCGACGCTGGAGGCGCCGAAGTGGAACGCCGCCGCGCCCTACGAGGTTCATCAGGGATTCAACGAAGCGCTCGACCTCGTCTGGAACGCCGTCGACGGCGCGTTGACGCAGCTGCGCGTGTACGAGCGCGCGCTGCCGATCTGGCTATGCGGCCACAGCTTGGGCGGAGCGCTCGCGGCACTGGCCGCGCTGCGTCTGCGTGAGGATCTCGACAAGAACGGCCGCCGCAACGTCATCGCGTGCCTGCACACGATCGGCCAGCCGCGCGTCGGCAACGCCGCGTGCGCGCAGGCGCTCGATGCGCAGCTGCCGAGCCGCTACTTCAGGTCGATCAACAATCGCGACGTAGTGCCACGCGTTCCGTTGCCGCAGACGCCCGACCTGCTCGCGAAGATCAAAGCCATCGGCAGCCCGCTCCAGATCCACGCCTACGAGCACGGGGGCCGCGTCGTCTACTTCACGGATACCGGCAAGGCGATGATGGATCCGCCGCTCTGGTACCGCGGGCTCGATACGCTGGCCGTGGGCCTCACCAAGGCCGACATCGTGAACGCGATGAAGCAAACCGTCGGCGATCACAACGCCGGCGGCTATGTGCGGCTCCAGCGAGCGCTCGTCGCCGGCAGCGCAGCGAAATGAGCGCCGACCCGGAACCGCAACTCAGCTTCACATGAACGGCGCGAGGATCGTTCGTGCGATGCCGCGCCAATGTTCCGTCTGCGAGTAGGAGAGCCGCAGGGATGCCACGGCCATCGCGACGACTCCGATCCAGTACACCGGATGGATCCGCCGCTTCGTCACGAGATCGTGGACCATCGCCACGAGCAGGGGCGAGTACCAGAGAGCGAGGCGCACGGCGCGGCCGCTCGAGGTCGCGGCTTCCGCAAACACACCGGCAGCGTTGATGGCCCGGCCAACCGCGGCGAACATTATGGCCACGGCCGCGAGCACGATGAGCCGTTTGTGGATCTCGGGCTTGCTGCGATACGCGATCGCTGCGCCGAAGAAGCTGCCGAACAGCACCATGTCGACGAGCGGTACTGCGAGGAACGTTTCCGCGCGAGTCATCGTCCAGACGCCGGTATGCACGTTGATCACCGGCATCGCGATCGCCACGATCAAGCCCAGCACGAGCACGAGCGCGCCGTACGCGATGCCGAAGTTGCCGACCTTGCGGTGCGCGGCGATCCGGCCGCGCGCCGCGAGCGACGCCTGCGCGATCAGCAGCGCGAGCCAGCCGACGTACACGGCCGCGTGGACGTGGATGATCCACGGGTGGGAAACGCCTTCGACGACCGTGCCGTAGAAGCTCGGGCTGAACCCCGCGAACACTATCGCGGCGATCATGAGCGCGAGGCCCATGTAGACCTTGGTTCGGCCGGCGCGTGCTTTGGGGCGCGCGTCGGCTGCGATCACCGTCGCCATCGCGCCGTTACTTCACGCAGTTGTAGGGGCGAACTTGCTCGCCGGGGCGCCACTCCCATTCCTTCTTCAGCGTGACGGGCGCGGTGAACGTGAGCGGGTCGCTGACCGTCATCGTGTAGAGCAACCGGCTGCCGTCCGCATTGAGTGAGAATCGCTCCTCCACGCGCGCGCCCTTGCCGAGCGGGATGCCGCGCCCGTCGAAGTGCGCGTAGTCGATGCCCGTGGTGTCGACGACGAGCGTGCCGCCGTCCCAATGGCCCGCTGAGACCCCGAGGCGCGGCGCGTTCGCCTTGGCCGGCGTGCCGGTCATCGCGATGTGCCGCACCGTGTCGTACTCCTCCATCTTGAGCACGAGGTCGTCGCCGTCCTTCGCGAATTCGACCGGGTACGGCTGCTCCATGATGTAGGTCATGCCCTTCGGTGTGCAGTTCTGCGTGGGGTCGTCGAGCACGGGCCGGAACTTCGCGCGCGCGGCGGCCGCGGCGGGCGTGAGCGGAAAGTCCTGCGCCCAGAACGCCGCCGGCGAAGTGACGTTCGTCCAGACGCGGAAGATGCCGAGCTTCTGCGAATCCGCCGACACCGCGCTGCGGATGTCATTGCCGACGGTGCGGTCGGACCAACGCGGCGCGATTGCCGCGCCGAACAGGATCTCGCGGCCGTCCGGCAGCAGCATGTTCGTCACCCACATCACGTCGTCACGCTGCCGGCCGCCGTTGCCGGCGAGCTTCACGTGCTCGCCGACCTTGACGAGACCCTCGCGGAGCCCGAACCGGCTCACGATGCTCACGGAGTTCGACTCGATGTCCCACGTCTTGGCGGCGTCGCGCACCTTGAAACGCACGTGCGGGTTGGTCCACGAGACCTCGACGACGTCGCCTTCCGCCTCGACGACCGTGTCGCGGTCGTAGACGGCGGCCGAGGAGTGGTGGGGGAGCGCGGCGCGCGACAGAGCGAGCGCGGCGAGACCGAGGACCAGCGGCAAGACCTTCATGGAGTTTCCCCGAGGTGACGCATCGACCAGCTCGCTCGCTACCGAGCAGCCGCCGGTAGCATACACGGGATCGCGCGGAGGTCAGCGCTCGCCGGGCGCGGTCAAGAGATACACCGCGAAGGTCGGCAACCAGTGGTCGCCGGCGTAGTGCGCGGTCGCGAAGGTCGCGCGCACTCCGGCCGTACGGTGTCGAACGGCGGCGCCGCGCAGCGTCGCGATGCGCGAGTCGCCCTCGGGGAGCGCGTTGGCGACGTTTTCGAGATTCCACGCGCGCGAGAGGTTCAGTCCGTGCAGGTGCACGAGCCGGCCGTCGCTCTCGTCGGCCACCTCGGCGCACGGGAGCCAATGCGCGTCGTCGCGTTGCGGAATGCCGGGCAGGAAGCGCGCGAGCCAAACCGCAAGCTCCTGCGCTTGGAGCACGCGCCGCATGAGGTCCGCTTCCATCAGCGCCGGCGAGAGAAAATCCTCGCCCGATGGCTCGAAGCGTAAAGGTGCATCGAGGTCGTCTCGATAGAAGCGCAGCGCCGCCGCGCGCGACGTCTCCAGAAGCGGCCCGTCACCGCGCGTCCCTGCGGCGTCGATCAGCAGCGTCAACGCGAACGCCGTCTGACTGTGCGTGCCCGAGCGCACGGGCCGGCGCAGCTTGTCGAGCCAAGCCGCGAGGTTGCGTCGTGCGATCGCGGCCGGCCGCTCGAGCGCAGCGGCCCAATCGCTCGCGCCGGGCGCGCCGCACTCGGCGATCTCCGACTCGAGCAGCACTAACCACGCGAGGCCGTACGGCCGCTCGAACGCCGGATGCTTTTCGAGGTAGTCCGCCTCGACGCTCGTTCGCGCGCCGTCGAGTGAGCGCGACAGCGCCGCTTCGATGTCGGCGCGCAGCTCGATGCGCGGCTGCGTGCGCAGCAGCCGAACGAGCAGCCAATGATTGTGCACGGCCGAGTGCCAATCGAAGCAGCCGAAGAAGCACGGGTGCGCGACGCGCGGCGGCACCGCATCGGCGTCGGCGTTCAACAGGTATTGCGGGTGGTTCGGGTACTCGCGCGCGATGTTGGCGAGCGCGCGGCGCGCGAGGTCGGAGGCGTGGGAAGGGGAGAGCGCGGTCGCGTCGCCGCCCCTCACTTCTGCCAGCCCACGTCCTCGGGATTCGGCAGCAGGAATCCGGCGGGCCCGAAGTTCGCGAGCCCCTTTTTCACGACGTACTGCGACGGGCCGTTCTGGATCGGGAAGATGCCGTAGAGGTGCAGTGCCGCGCGCTCGGCGTCGTTGAACGTGCGCAGCGCCTCGCCCGGATCGCGGATCGCTCCGACGCTGTTCAGCAATGCGTCGACATGCTCGCTGCCGACGCGCGAGAAGTTGCTCTCGGATGTCGAGCCGTAGATTTGCCACGCGAACGCGTAGCCGAACGGGCTCTCGCCCCGCCAGCCCATGAAGACGACGTCGAACGTGCCCTCGGACAGCGTCTTCGAGAAGTCCGAGCTCTTGCGCACGTCGATGTTCATCTTGAGCCCGATGTCCTGCGCCATCTTCTGCTGGGCGCGGGCCATCGCGATGAACACCGGCTCGTCGCCGAACGTGACGTACGTGAACTCGGCGGGCTTGCCGCTCTTGTAGCGAATGCCGTCCGCGCCGACGGCCCAACCCGCCGCGTCGAGCACGGCGCGTGCTTGCGCCGGGTCGTAGCGCATGTCGGGCATGTTATTGCGATACCCCTGCTCCCAGGTATAGATCAGCGCGGAGCCGGGGGCTTCTTCCTGCCAGTCCATGCCCTGGTAGCGGACCTCGGAGAGCAGCCGGCGATCGGTGCCGAGAACGTAGGCTTTGCGAGCGGCCTCGTCCTTGAATAGCTCGCTTTCGCGTCCGAGCTCGTAGATCGACGTCGACACGGCGAAGCCACGGCGGATCTGTGCGTCGCGCACGCCGCGGATCTGCTTCAGCGTGTCGGCCGTCTGCCGGGTGCCCGTGATCGTCGTGCTGTCGACTTCGCCGTTCTGGAAGGCGTTGACGGAAGCGACGTCGTCCATGCGCCGGTAGATCACGGTGTCGAGCTTTGCGGTGTCGCCCCACCACTTCGGGTTGCGGACGAGCACGAGCCGTTCCTCGCTCAACGACTCCACCGTGAAGGGCCCGGCGAGCAGCTCCGTGTGGAGCTTGTTGAGCCAGCCCGTCTTGTAGAAATCGGGATCTGCGTTCTTCGGATGCTCGAGCTGCGGAAACAGGTTCTCGACCGGATAGAACGGCTCTTTGAAAATGACGATGACCTCGTTGTCCTTCTCGCCCTTCACGACGCTCGCGATCGACTTGTAACCGTCGGAAGCCGCCGGATTGAAGCGCGGGTCCTGGCCACTCTGGGTTTTCCACGTCGTCTCGAACGCCGTCCAGTCGATCGTTGTGCCGTCGTTCCACTTCGCGCTAGGGTTCATGGTGAACTTCACGGTCTCGGGCTCGGCGCTCACGGTCTCCACGGACAGCAGGAAGTCCGGGTTCGGCGTGGCGCCGCCCGTGATGCCGTAGTCCCAGAGCTGCGGCACGAACCACGATGTGATGCTCTTGAGGTCCACCGTGTTGCCGTCGACGCTGAAGAGGTTGAGGTTCGGGCCGATCTCGCCCGTGGGCAGCGTGAGCGTGCCGCCGTCCTTGATGTTGCTGCGCGGCTGCGGATTGTTGTACGCCTTGCCGGGCTCGGGCAGCGGCAGCGGGCTCGTGCCGGCGGGCACGCCGTCCGGGGGCTGCGGTTGCGCGGCGCCGGGCGCGCTCGACGCGTCGACGCCCGGCGGCGTGGCGTCGTTCGAGCCGCCGCAACCCGCGAGCGTCGCGAGCAGCGCGGCGAGAACGAGACCCGACGCGCGCTGCCCGGCGGTCATTGCGGCGAGTCCTTCTGCCAGCCGACGTCTTCCGGGTTCGGCACCAGGAATCCGGACGGGCCGAAGTTGGCGAGCCCCTTCTTCACGGCGTATTGCGACGGCCCGTTCATCGTCGGGAACAGGCCGTACAGCCCAAGCGCCTCGCGCTCGGCATCGTTGAACGTGCGCAGGGCCTCGGCGCTGTCGCGAATCGTGACGACACTGCCCAACAACGCGTCGACGTGTGCGCTGCCGACGCGCGAGAAATTGCTTTCGGAGGTCGTGCCGTAGATTTGCCACGCAAACGCGTAGCCGAACGGGCTATCGGCCTGCCATGACATCGCGACGACGTCGAACGTGCCCTGGGTCAACGTCTTCGAGAACTCGGTGGTCTTGCGCACCTCGACGTTCATCTTGAGTCCGATGTCCTGCGCCATCTTCTGCTCCGCCCGAGCCATGGCGATGAACACGGGCTCGTCCCCGAAGGTGACGTACCTGAACTCCGCGAGTGTGCCGTTCTTGTAGCGGAACCCGTCGGCGCCCATCGCCCAACCGGCCGCGTCGAGCACGGCACGCGCCTGCGCCGGGTCGTAGCGGACGTCGGCCATGTTGTTCCGATACCCCTGCTGCCACGTGTAAATCAGCCCGGAGCCGGGAGCCTCTTCCCGCCAGTCCATGCCCTGGTAGCGGATCTGCGTGAGTAGCCGGCGATCGATGCAGAGAACGAAAGCCTTACGCGCAGCCGCGTCCTTGAACAGCTCGCTCTCGTTGCCGAGCTCGTAGATCGACGTCGACGTCGCGAAGCCGCGGCGGATTTGCGCGTCCTTCATGCCGCCGATCTGCTTCAGCGTATCGGCCGTCTGTCGGCCGCCCGTGATCGTCGTCGTGTCGACCTCGCCGTTCTGGAACGCGTTGACGGACGCGACGTCGTCCATCTGCCGGTAGACGACGGTGTCGAGCTTCGGGGGGTCGCCCCACCACTTCGGGTTGCGCACGAGCACGAGCCGGTCCTCGGTCAACGACTCGACCGTGAAGGGCCCGGCCATCAGCTCGGCGGGCATCTTGTTGACCCAGCCCGTCTTGTAGAAGTCGGGATCCGCGTTCTTCGGATGTTCGAGCTGTGCAAACACGTTCTCGATCGGATAGAAGGGTTCCTTGAACGTGACGATGACCTCGTTGTCCTTCTCGCCCTTCGCTACGCCGGCGATCGACTTGTAGCCGTCGCTCGACCCCGGGTTGAAACGAGGATCCGCGCCGCTTTGCGTTTTCCACGTGGTCTCGAACGCGGTCCAGTCGATCGGCGTGCCGTCGTTCCATTTCGCGTTCGGGTTCACGGTGAACCTCACGGTTTCGGGCTCCGTGCTCACGATCTCCACGGATGCCAGGAAGTCCGGGTTCGGCGTCGCACCGCCCGTGATGCCGTAGTCCCACAGCTGCGGAATGAGCCACGAGGTGATGCTTTTGACGAACACGGTGGTGCCGTCGACGCTGAACAGGTTTAAATTCGGACCGAGCTCGCCGATCGGCAGTGTCAGCGTGCCGCCGTCCTCGATGTTGCTGCGCGGCTGCGGGTTGTTGTACGCCTTGCCGGGCTCGGGCAGCGGCAGCGGGCTCGTGCCGGCGGGCACGCCGTCGGGCGGCTGTGGTTGCGCGGCGCCGGGCGCGCTCGACGCGTCGGTGCTGGATGGCGCCGTCCCGGAGTCCGGTCCGCCGCAGCCGGCGATGCTAAGGAGTAACGAGGCGAAGGCGAGCGAACGAGCGTGCTGGCATTTCATGCCAAAGGATAATGACACGCCCTCGCGACGTCCGTCACGCCGTCCCCGGTCAACTGTGGATCCTCGTCGACGCAACGGACCCGTGCCGGGTCGCGCAGCGTCCTATAAGTGGGGCAGCGGGTTCTGAAACGGCAGCCGCTGATCGCCGTCTTCGCGCTCGGGATGTCGCCGGTCAGCACCGTCCGAGCTTTGGCGCGCTCGAGATTAGGATCGGGGATCGGCACCGCCGACAACAGCGCGTTCGTGTACGGATGGCTCGGCCGTGTGAACACGTGCTCCACGTCGCCGATTTCCACGATGCGCCCGAGATACATGATCGCGACGCGGTCCGCCATGTGACGCACCACCGAGAGCGCGTGCGACACGAACAGGTACGACAATCCGAGCTTCGCCTGCAGATTCTCGAGCAGGTTGATGACGCCGGCCTGAATCGACACGTCGAGTGACGACACGGGCTCGTCGAGCACGACGAGCTTCGGCTCGACGGCAAGCGCGCGCGCGATCGCGATGCGCTGCCGCTGTCCGCCGGAGAATTGCTCGGGGAAGCGGTCGACGTGGTCGGGGTTCAACCCCACGAGGTCCATGAGCTCGCCGATCCGCGTGTTGACGGCGGCGTCCTTCCAGCCTTGTGCGGTCAGCGGTTCGGCCAGAATGTCGTAGATCGCCATCCGCGGATCGAGCGACGCGAGCGGATCTTGGAACACGATCTGCAAGTTGCTGCGGATCTGCATGCGGTCGGTGCGGCTCGCGAGACTCGCCACGTCGTGGCCCAAGATCGCGATGCGTCCCTCGGCGGGTTTCGCGAGGCGCATGATCTCGAGCAGCGTGGTGCTCTTGCCGCAGCCGGATTCGCCGACGAGCGCGAGCGTCTCGCCCTCGCGGATGTCGAAGCTCACGCCGTCCACGGCCTTCACGGTGCCGATGCTGCGGCGTAGCAATCCGCCGCCCGACAGCGGGAAGTACCGCTTCAGGTTCTCGACTTCGAGCACGGCTTTGCGGTCCGCGCGCGCGACGCCGGCGAACACCGACGACACGTCCTCCGGCACCGGGAACACGTCGGACCAGCCGAGCCGGCCGCGCTCGATCTCGTCGGCACGCACGCACGCGACGGGATGGCTGCCCGCGCCGCCGCGCGTGACGAGCGGGGGCTCGCTCTCGCGGCAGCGGTCTTCCGCCATCGGGCAGCGCGGCGCGAACGGGCAGCCGGGCGGCAAGCCGATCAGCGACGGCGGGTTGCCCTCGATCGGCACCAGGCGTCGCGACTTGCCGAGGTCGGGCCGCGGCACCGCGGCCAGCAAGCCCATCGTGTAGGGCATCGTGGGCCGATAAAAGATGTCGTCGGCGCTGCCGTATTCGACGGGCCGTCCCGCGTACATGACGAGCACGTCGTCCGCGAGACCCGCGACGATCCCGAGGTCGTGCGTGATCATCAAGACGGCCGCGCCGGTCTCGCGCTGCGCGGCGCGCAGCGCGTCCAGGATCTGCGCCTGGATCGTCACGTCGAGTGCCGTGGTCGGCTCGTCGGCGATGATCACGGACGGGCGGTTCGCGATCGCGATGGCGATCATCACGCGCTGGCGCATGCCGCCCGACAGCTCGTGCGGATACGAGTTGAGCCGCTCGGCCGGGTCCGGGAGGCCGACCAAGTCGAGCAGCTCGACCGAGCGCTTGCGGACCTGCTCGCGCGACAGGTCCTGGTGCATGTCGAGCCCCTCGGCGAGCTGCTTACCGATGTTCAACACCGGCGTCAGCGCCGACAGCGGGTCCTGAAAGATCATCCCGACGTGCTTGCCCCGAACGGTGGACAGCTCGCGATCGGACAGACCCACGAGCTCGCGGCCGCCGAGTTGCACGGAGCCCGTAACCGCGGCGTGCTCCGGAAGCAGGCCCATGATCGCGAGCGCGGTGACCGTCTTGCCGGAGCCGGACTCGCCGACGATGCCGAGCGTGCGTCCGGGCGCGAGCGCGAACGACACGCCGCGCACCGCGGGCACCGGGCCCGCTTCGCTCGCGAACGTCACGCGCAGCTCGCGCACGTCGAGCACGGAGGCCGGCGAAGCGGCGACGCCGGCGGCGGCCGCGTCGCCCGTCACGCGCGCCCTCCGGAGGCGGAGCTCGGGTCGAGCGCGTCGCGCAGCCCGTCGCCGATCAGCGTCATCGAGAAGCACAGCAGGAGCAGCAGCGCGGCGGGCTCCAAGAACATCCACGGCGCGGTCAGCAGCGTGCCGCTGCCCGCGCGGATCAGCACGCCGAGCGACGTGTCGGGCGGCGCGATGCCGAAGCCCAGGAACGACAAGCCCGTCTCGGCCTGCACCGCGTAGACCACCCCGAGCACCGTTTGAATGATCAGGATCGAGCCCAGGTTCGGGATCATGTGCCGGCGCAGGATCGTGAACGACGGCACGCCCATGAATCGCGCGGCGGCGACGTACTCGCGCTCGCGCAAGCTGAGCGCGATCGAGCGCAGAATCCGCGCGTAGCCCACCCAACCGAAGATCGTGAGAGCCGCGGTGAGCCAGAGCCAACCGTTCGTGCCGGTGGCGCCCTTTACCATGATCGCGAGCAGAAAGAACGTGGGGATCACGAGCATCATGTCGATGATCCAGACGCCCACCTTCTCGCGCCAACCTTCGAAATACGCGACCGCCGTGCCGACGAACGCGGCGATGACTGTGATTCCGAGCGACGCGATCACGCCGATCATCAGCGACCGTCCCAAGCCCCGCATGCAGAGCGCGAGCATGTCCGCGCCGACGATGTCGGTGCCGAGCCAATGCGCCGCGGTCGGCGGCTGCTTGAGCGCGAGGAAGTCGAGATCGTCGTAGCGATACTTGCTGAGGTAAGGCCCTGCGATCGCGAGCAGGGCGAGCAGCATAAAGATCGCGAAGCCCAGCACGGCGGGCGTGTTGCGGCAGAAGCGCCGGACGATCAGCGTGCTCTTCGGCACGCGCTGCACCGCGGTGTGCTTCGCGAGCTTTACTTCCTTGGACGTCGCGAGGTTGGTCGACACGTGCGAGCGCTCAGCTGATGCGGATTCGGGGGTCGAGCATCGAGACCACGATGTCGGCCAGCAAGAGGCCGGCGCAGGTGGTGAATCCGCCCATCGCCGCGATCGCGACTGAGCCGTTGATGTCGTTCTTGGTGAGCGCGTCGATGAAATACTTGCCGGCGCCGTCGATCGCGAAGATCGTTTCGGTGAACACGGCGCCCGTGATCACCGACGTCAAGCTCCACACCACGCCCATCGCCGTCGGGATCAGCGACGTGCGCAGCGCGTGCCTGCGGATCGCGAGATGCTTCGGCACGCCCTTGGCGCGCGCCGTGCGCACGTAATCGGCGTTCATCGTGTCGAGCAGGTACGTGCGCTGTGTGAGGTGATAGCCCACGTAACCCACGAGCGTCAGAGTCAGCGTGGGCAGGGCGACGTGCTGCAAGTAGTCGAGGAAGCCGCCGTCACCCAGGCCCGTGACGTAGAACCAGCGCACGCCCACCGCGTCGTTGAAGCGGATGCCCGCGAGCACGATCACGAGCCCGAGCACGAACGTCGGACACACCAGGAAGAACGCGCTGACGGCGCCGCTCACCCGGTCGAACAGCCGGTACTGGCGGATCGCGCTGGCGACGCCCAGCGACACGCCGATCACGACGGCGAGGAGGGTGGCGATCAGCACGAGCTTGGCGCTCACGACCGCGCGGTACGCGATGGCCGCGTTCACCGATTCGCCCTGCGGGCTCAAGCCCCAGTCCCAGTGGAGCGCCACCTTCTTCAACCAGACGAGGTAGCGCTCGACGACCGGTACCTTGTCGTTGACGTTCGCGAGATTCAACGATACGTCGATCGACGCCTCGGGCGGCCTCGGCCGCATCTGCAGGTAGTTCGTGCGCGGATTCAGGAACGAGGACGCGAGGAAGTAGGCGAGGGTGGTCGCCGCGAACAGCATGACGGTGTAGTTCAGCAGCCGGCGGCCGATGAAGCTCAGCACTCTCGGTCCTCCGCCGGGTGCTCCGCCGGACCCGGCCGGAAGGCCGCGCTGCCGCGGGACGTTGCGGGGGCGTGCGGTGAAACGCCGTCAGGCGTCGAGAGAGTCGGCGGAAGAGCTCGAACGAGGTAACTACTGGTTTCCACGAGCCAAACAGACCACGGCTTTCGCCCAAGTATCCCATGAAGCGCGGACCCGAGCAGCGCTCGTCGTCCTTGCCGCCGGCTTCGAAGTGCGCTAGCCGGATCTTGAATTTCACGCGTGCAGCGGCGGCACGCCGCTGCACGAGACCGTGGAGTCGCGTACAGTCGCGCCCCATGTCGCGAACCTTGTACTGCGGTAACCGCAACTACTCCTCGTGGTCGATGCGCGGCTCGCTGCTGCTGCGCCAGAGCGGCCTCGATTGCGCCGAGGTCGTGCTGCCGCTCGACACGGAGGAGGGCATGGCGAAGATCGCCGAGGTGAGCCCCAGCCGGCGCGTTCCCGTGCTCCATTTCAACGGGCTCGTGATTTGGGACACGCTCGCGATCGCAGAGCTCTTGAACGAGCTCGCGCCCGCCGCCGGCCTCTGGCCCAAGGAAGGGCCGGCGCGCGCCGTCGCGCGCAGCGTGAGCGCCGAGATGCATTCGGGGTTCGGCGAGCTCCGCTCGCGCATGCCGCTCGACGTTCGCGGCAGCCACCCGGTGCCGATGGACGACGAGCTCCGCGAGGACATCGAGCGCATCCAAGCGATCTGGAGCTACTGCCGTGCCACCTACGGGCGCGGCGGCGACTATCTGTTCGGGGACTGGTGCGCGGCCGACGCGATGTTCACGCCGGTGGTGAGCCGCTTCAGGACGTACGGCGTCGCGTTGCCGCCCACGTTGAGCAAGTACAGCGAGGCGGTGTGGCACTGGCCCGCGCTCGCGAGCCTCGTTGCCGAGGCCGCCGCCGAGCCGTGGACGCTCGACCTCGGCCTCTGAGCCGTGTCCGAGACTCGCTATCCGACCTACGCGGAGCTCGAGGCTCAGCTCGAGACGTTCCGCGCCGCGCCGCGCGACGGCGGGCGCGTCGAGCTGATCGTGCGCCGCCCGACGAGCGGCGCGCGCGAAATTCTGTCCTCGGCTCGGCTCGATACCGACGAAGGTCTCGTAGGCGACCGCTGGTTCGCGAAGCCGAACCGAGAGCGGAAGGAACAGCTCACGGTGATGTGCGCGCGCGTGATCGCCGCGTTCGCCGGGTCGCGCGAGCGCTGGCCGCTCGCCGGCGACCAGCTGTTCGTCGATCTCGACCTGAGCACGGCCAATTTGCCGCCCGGCACGAGGCTCGCTGTCGGCACCGCCGTGATCGAGGTCAGCACCGAGCCGCACTTGGGGTGCAAGAAATTCCGCGAGCGGTACGGGCTCGACGCGATGCGCTTCGCCGGGTCCGATACTGGCAGGTCGCTGCAGCTGCGCGGGGTCAACGCTACCGTGATCGTTGCGGGCGAGGTCGCGCTCGGCGACCGGTTGCGTAAGCTCTAGCTCAGGGCCTCGGCGAGCACTCGCGCGACGTGCACGGCCTCGCGCTTGGCGCCGTCGTGGATCTGATGCCTGCAGCTGGTGCCGTCCGCGACGATCACCGTGCCGGATTGCGCCGCGCGCACGGCGGGCAACAGCGCGAGCTCGGCCATGCTCAGCGACACGTCGACGTGCTCTGCCTGGTAGCCGAACGCGCCCGCCATACCGCAGCAGCTCGACTGCACGACCTCGACGGCGAGGTCCGGCACGAGCTTCAACGCCGCGACGACTGCCGGCATGACGCCGAATGCCTTCTGATGGCAATGCCCGTGCACGAGTGCGCGCGCGTGGGGCGAGCGGTGTAGCGGCAGCTCGAGCCGGCCCGCGCCGCGTTCGCGCACGAGGAATTCCTCGAACGTAAGCGCGGCGGCCGCGAGCGCGGCGCTGTCGGCCCCCGGGAGCAGCGCGCCGAGCTCGTCGCGTAGCCCGAGCAGGCACGACGGCTCGAGGCCGACGACGGGCACTCCGCGCGCGACGTGCGATCCGAGCGCCGCGAGCATGCGCCGCGCTTCCGTGCGCGCCTCGTCGGGCATGCCGGCGGCGAGATAAGTGCGGCCGCAGCAAAGCGGCCGGCCGCCGTCGGTCGGCGCGGCGACCGTGATGCGATAGCCGCCGGCCGTGAGCACGCGCGCGGCGGCGCGCAGATTCTCGGGCTCGAAGTATGTATTGAAGGTGTCGGCGAGCAGCACGACCTCGCGGCTCGATGTCGAGACCGCGACCTCGGCTTGACCGCGGAAATAGTCGCGCCGCCACTTGGGCAACGAGCGGCGCGCGGCGAACCCCAAGACCTTCTCCGAGAGCGCCGCGAGGCCCGGCACGCGGTCGCGGAGATTTGTCAACGGCGCAAGCCGCGCGGCCGTGCGCGCGTAGCGCGGCAAGTAGGCGACGAGCTTGTCGCGGAGCGAGCGCGGCTTGCGGCGGTGATAGCGGTGGAGGAACTCCATTTTCATGCGCGCCATGTCGACGCCCGTCGGGCACTCGCGCTTGCAGCCCTTGCACGACACGCACAGCGCCAGCGTGTCGTAGAGCTCGCGCGACTCGAGTGCGTCCGGGCCGAGTTGGCCCGACAGTGCGAGCCGCAGCGAGTTCGCGCGGCCGCGCGTCACGTGCTGCTCGTCGCGCGTCACGCGGTACGACGGGCACATCGTCCCCGCGTCGAACTTACGGCAGTGGCCGTTGTTGTTGCACATCTCGACGGCCGCCGCGAAGCCGCGGCCGCGGTTCTGCGGCCCGACCTCGTGCTCGGACCAGTCGAGGCCGGTTTCGATCGGTAGCGTGCGGTAGTCGGGCTTGAAGCGGAACAGCGTGCGGTCGTCCATCTTGGGAGCCGCGACGATCTTGCCCGGGTTCATGAGGCCCTTCGGGTCGAACGCGCGCTTGAGCTCGGCGAATGCGCGCACGAGGCGCGCGCCGTACATCGGCTCGATCCACTCGGAACGGACCAGTCCGTCGCCGTGCTCGCCCGAGTAGCTGCCCTTGTATTCCTTGACGAGCGCGCACGCCTCCTCGGCGATCGCGCGCATCTGCTTCGCGCCGTCGGCCGAGCGCATGTTGAGCACGGGCCGCACATGTAGGCAGCCGACCGAGGCATGCGCGTAGAACGTGCCGCGCGTGCCGTGCTTCGCGAACACGTGGTTGAGACGCGTCGTGTAGTCGGCGAGGTGCTCGAGCGGCACGGCGCAGTCCTCGATGAACGACACGGGTTTGCCGTCGCCCTTCATCGACATCATGATGTTGAGGCCCGCCTTGCGGACCTCCCATACGTCTCGTTGCAGCGTGGCGTCTACCACCTCGACGACGCTGCCCGGCAGCCCGAGGTCGCCCATGAGCTCGACGAGGTCGCGGAGCTTCGCCGTCTGGACGGCGAGCTCGTCGCCCGCGAATTCGACGAGCAGGATTGCGTCGGGCTTGCCGCGGATCGTCTGGTCGACTGTCGAGCGAAACGCCGCGATGTCGCGCGCGAGCTCGATCATCGTGCGGTCCACGAGCTCGACGGCCGCGGGCCCGAGCGCGACGATGTGCCGAGTCAGGTCCATCGCCTGATAAAACGTGGGGAAGTGCACGATGCCGAGCGCTTTGTGCTTCGGCAGCGGCGCGAGCTTGAGCTTGATCCGCCGGAAATAGCCGAGCGTGCCCTCCGAGCCCACGGCGAGGTGCGCCATGTTGAGCGCGCCGGCCGAAACCATGTCGAGGTTGTAGCCGGCGACGCGCCGCGAGACCTTCGGCACGCGCGCCTCGAGCTCGTCGCGCTCGCGCACGTAGAGCGAGCGCACGGCGGCGACGAGCTCGCGCTCGCGCGCGGCGCCGGCAGCGCTCGACGCGCCGCTCGCGGCGGCGCCCGCGGCGACCTCGCCGAGCACGACGGACTCGCCGCTCGAAAGCCAGGTCTCGGCCGCGAGCACGTTGTGGACCATGTTGCCGTAGCGCAGCGAGCGCGCGCCGCAGCTGTTGTTCGCGGTCATGCCGCCGAGCGTGGCCTGCGCCGACGTCGATACGTCGACGGGATACCAGAGGCCGAGCGGCTTGAGCTCGGCGTTGAGCGCGTCGAGCACGATGCCGGGCTCCACCCATGCCGTGCGGGCCGCGGCGTCGAGCTCGAGGACTTTGTTCAGATGCTTGCTCGTGTCGATCACGAGCGCCGCGCCGACGGTCTGGCCGCATTGCGAGGTGCCCGCGCCCCGGGGCAGCACCGGCACGCCGGCGTCGGCCGCGATCTCGAGCGCGCGCAGCGCGTCGGCCGAATCGCGCGGCACCACCACGCCGAGCGGCTCGATCTGATAGATCGACGCATCGGTCGAGTAGCGGCCGCGTGAGAGGGCGTCGAAGAGCACGTCTCCCGCAAGCTCGCGGCGTAGGCGCGCCCGCAGCACTTCGGCGTCTCTCCCACCCATCGCCGTTCCTAGAGCGGCCGAAAGTCCGCGGCGACGCGTTTTCGCTCCGCGGGGCTCACGCCGGCATCTTCGGCGAGCTCGGGCCAGCGTTCGATCGCGTTGCGAGCGGAAGTCAGGGCATCCTTGGCGTCGACGATGCCGAAGCGGTCGGCCATCACCTCGAGATCTTCGCGACGGATGTCGTCGAAGCGGCCGTTGACGCTCAGCAAGTGTTGCGCGGTCCACTCGCCCTTCGGGTTGTGGGCGTGCGTGACGTCGAACGCGGGCGCGAGCGCCCATCGTCCGTGCTCGTGAAGCACGAACGCGATGTTCTTCGTATGGTCGTCGCAATTGCGCGCCATCACGTTGAACGCCATGCGCAGATACGCCTGCCGGCGCGCCTCGTCGTCGAGCCCGAGGCGATCGATCGCGAGAAACAACTGCTCGTACGAATTCGTGGCGCGCTGCCGGTAGTCGAGGTGCGCGAGCGCGCACAGCGACTGGACGTGGTGCTTCACGTTGCCGGTTCGGTCGAATCGTTTCGTCATGAAATGGGCACGCCCGTTCTCGTGCAGGAGCCTGCTCGGCATCATCTCGATGCCAGCCGAAGTCGCCATCTTGTAGTACGCGTACTCGATTCGGCCATAGTCCTTCGACGTGCCGAGCTCGAGGTCGGCGCCGACGCCGTCGAACTTGAGGAGCCAATGTTCGAAGTCGGGCGCGACGTCGAATTGGCCGCTGCGAATTTCCTCGGTGGCCGGATTCCACGCGATCACGGCTTTGGCGCGTGCGCCGCCCGCGGAAGTGCCAACGCGGATGATGTTGGCGAGGGCCGCCTGCGCGTGGGAATCGCCGGTGAAGTCGCCACGCAGCGCGATCCGCGCCGCCTCCACGAGGCTCTTTATGTCGAGCGGCTTGACGCTTTCGGCGTGCGAGCCGCGCGCGGGCCGAAACTCCAACGCGCCCAGCGCGCGCTTGCCCATGTAGGAGAGACGATCGAGCGCCGTCACCTCGGCTGCGGAGATGCCCCTGCGAGCCATCCACGCGTCGATCAGCGCGTTGCCGAAGTCGTCCGGTAGCGCGTCCGCGACGAGCCCGGGGAGTCTCAGGAACGACGCCGCAAGATCGGGAAAGACGAACCGCCGATCCGCGCGCGCACTGGGCATCGTGAGGGGCGCGAGCTCGATTCCGCTGCGAGTCCACGCCGGGTCGTACTCGAAAACGTAGGCCTGCAGTCGGGGGTCGGGGGCGAGCGCGCCGACGCGCTTTCCCCAGGCGAGGACCTCGATGACGCGAGTGCTCACGTGCGTTTGCGCGCGCGCCGCACGCGTCGCGGTGGCTCGGGACCTTTGAGTAGGGCGAGCGGGCTCACCACCGGGGCGGGAGCCAGCGCTTCGAGGAGGTTGGCCACGCCGAGCGCCTTGAGAGCTCGGAGCAACGTCTCGACGCTGGATCCCGCGCCGTGCTCGAGGTTACGCAGGGTCTTCAGCGAAACTCCGGCCTTGCGGGCCAGCTGCTCTTGGGAAAGATCTCTGCCGATCCGGAGGCGTCGCAGCCGCTCTCCCAGATCACGTTGGAGCTCCGCGGGGGTCTGGGTTGTCTGATCCATAACAGGTAAATAATTGACGGTAAAAGCGGAAATGCCTTAATAACAGGCACAATAATGCCATATATACGAACTATTGTAAATGGGTCGAAAAGAACCCGTTAGATGCCTAAGCACAATATAAGAGGCACTATAGTGCCTGTTGAACAGAGTTGCGTGATCCCGTGGCGGTACGAGGGGTCTGCGCGCGCCCGACGCAGCGTCGCGTGGCGAAAGGTCCGCCGGAAGACCGTGTATTGTATGCGCCGCCCTATCAGCCATCGCGTCGCCATGAGCTTGCACACCGGTCGTCATTTCCTGCAGATTCCGGGGCCCACGAACGTGCCCGATCGTGTCTTGCGAGCGATCGCGCAGCCGACCATCGACCACCGCGGGCCGGAGTTCGCGGAGCTGGGTCGCGAGGTGCTGGCCGAGATCCGGCCCGTGTTCCGCACCCGGCACCCCGTCGTGATCTATCCCGCTTCGGGCACGGGCGCTTGGGAAGCGGCTTTGGTGAACACGCTTTCGCCCGGCGATCGCGTGCTCATGACGGAGACGGGCCACTTCGCCAGTCTCTGGCGGCAAATGGCCGATCGACTCGGGCTGCGGTCGGAGATCCTGCCGACCGATTGGCGGCATGGCGCGGACGCCGCCGCGATCGGCGCGCGTCTCGCCGAAGACGCCCGACGCGAGATCAAGGCGGTGTGCGTCGTCCACAACGAGACGTCGACCGGCGTCGTCAGCGACATTGCGGCCGTTCGCACGGCGATCGACGCGGCGCGCCACCCGGCGCTGCTGCTCGTCGACACGATCTCCTCGCTTGCGTCGATCGATTTTCGAATGGACGACTGGGGCGTGGACGTCACCGTCGGCGGCTCGCAGAAGGGGCTGATGCTACCGCCGGGCTTGGCGTTCAACGCCGTGTCGGACAAGGCGCTCGCCGCTTCGCGCGCGGCGACGCTACCGAAATCCTATTGGGATTGGCGCGAGATGCTCGCGGCGAACGAGCACGGCTACTTTCCATACACTCCCGCGACCAATTTGCTCTACGGGTTGCGTGAGGCGCTCAAGATGCTCGGCGAAGAGGGGCTCGACCGCGTCTTTGCGCGCCACACGCGCCACGGCGAGGCCACCCGCCGCGCGGTCCGGGGCTGGGGACTCGAGGTGCTGTGCGCCAATCCGGCCGAGTACAGCGGCTCGCTGACCGCCGTCCTCGTGCCGGCGGGCCACGACGCCGATGCGCTGCGTCGCAAGATCCTCGCCAGTTTCGACATGTCGCTCGGCACGGGCTTGGGTAGGCTCGCCGGCCAGGTGTTTCGGATCGGTCACCTCGGTCACTTCAACGACCTCACGCTCGCGGGGACGCTGGGGGGCGTCGAGATGGGGCTCAAGCTCGCGGCGATCCCGCATCGGCCCGGAGGCACGCAAGCAGCCCTCGACTTCCTCGCCGATACCGCCTCGGAGGGCTGACGCCGCGCCCGCTTGGGGCTTCCACGGCCGTTGGCGAGCTGGCTCATTAGGTCAGCGGTGTCGCGATGTTAGGGTCGGTGTCTCGCAACTTTTGGTAGAATCCAAACTTGAGAATCCGGCCGGATTGTCCGTCGGGCGATCGCCAAACTCTCCCGTCGAGCTCGTCGAAGAACGGCGCCGAGGACCGAAAGTGCAGTCTCGTATCGAAACGGTGGTCGAGAGGAGCGTTGCCGCTCCACTCGGACCCGTCGACGCGCGTCTCGAAACCGAGGCGCTCGTTGCCGGCGAACATCGCGATGACGCTCGCGATCACCTGCGTGCGGGGTGCGCGCAACGCAAAATCCGCGTCCAGGCGCAACCTGTCGCCTGCGACCGACACGCCCGCGCTTCCTCTTGGCTTCTCTCCGGCCGACGATTCAAAATAGCGCGTGACTTCCGCGCCGCGGGCACCGCAGGCCGTGAATAGCGTCAAACCCGCCGCCTGCAGCGCCGCGCGAGCGATGTCGCCGTGCGTGTCGCCGAGTCTCCCCCGGAGTCGCCGCTCGATGCTCTCGACTCTAGATGTGTTGAACGTGTCCACACCCAGACGCCGACCACTCTTTCGGTGTTGGTACAGTTCGTGCTTGGGAGATGAGGGTCCGAGTTTTGGCGGATTCGATGCGCTCGCATAACCCCATCTTGCTCAGCGTTGCTGCAGCGGCGCTCTGCTTCGCCGTCGCTTCGCGTGCACAAGATCGGCCGAGCGAGCCGTTCGACCGCACCATTTTGATTGCGCGCGCCGAGGAGCTCGCGAAGCAGCCGTTCGTCGAGCCCACTCAGCCCGAAGGTGGCAAGCTGGAGAAGCTTTCCTACGACCAATATCGGTCGATCCGCTTTCAGAAGGGCGCCGCGATCTTCGCGCACCAGAATCGCACCTTCACGCTCGAGTTGTTCCATCCAGGGTTCATCTACGCGACGCCCGTCAACGTCAATATCGTCACCGACGGGGCGCGCCGCGTGTTCTTCACGAATCAGATCTTCGACTATGGCCCCGACGTGCCGACGCTGCAGAGCACCGAGGACATGGGCTACTCGGGCTTCCGCGTGCGCGCGAACATCAACACGACGGACTACATGGACGAGTTTCTCGTGTTCCAGGGCGCAAGCTACTTCCGCGCCGTGGCTCGCGCTCAGCAGTACGGCCAGTCCGCGCGCGGCCTCGCGATCCGCACGGCCAGACCGGAGGGCGAGGAGTTCCCGGTATTCACCGACTTCTGGGTCGAGCGTCCGCCCGTCAACGCGAAGAAGATCGTGATCCACGCGCTGTTGCAGAGCCCGTCGGTGGTCGGAGCCTACACGTTCACGGCGCAGCCGGGCGACGAGACCGTCATGGACGTGGACGCCACGCTGTTCTCGCGCAGAGAGGTCAGCGCGTTCGGGATCGGGCCGCTAACGTCCATGTTCCTGTTCGACGAGTCGAGCCCCGCGCGCTTCGACGACTACCGCCGCGCCGTGCACGACTCCGACGGCCTTCAGATCCTGAACGGCAACGGCGAGCGCGTCTGGCGCCAGCTCGCGAACCCGAAGACGCTTCAGGTGTCGGTGTTCATGGACCAGAACCCGCGCGGCTTCGGTTTGCTGCAGCGCAAGCGGCGCTTCGACGACTACGAAGACTTCGAGGCGCGCTACGAGCTCCGGCCGTCGCTGTGGGTGGAGCCGCGCGGCGACTGGGGGCAGGGCCACGTCGAGCTCATCGAGATCCCGACGGACCGCGAGATCCACGACAACATCGTCGCGTTCTGGCAGCCGGCCACGCCGTTGAAGCCGGGCGAGGCCGCGAATTTCTCGTATCGACTGCGCTGGACCGCCGAGCCGCTCGACGACTCGCTCGCCCGCGTCGTCGCGACGCGCACCGGCAAGGCGAGCGGCGAGCAGCGCACGTTCGTCATCGACTTCCAGCACGCGACGCCGATCCCGGACGACGTGGAGATCCACCTCACGAGCTCGACCGGCAGGGTGCTCGAGCCGCGCGGCGAGAAGGTCACGCCGGAGGACACGTACCGCGTGAGCTTCGAGCTCGACCCGGAGCGCGACCTGTCCGAGCTCAGGCTCGTCCTGATGTCGAAGGGTAAGCCCTGGAGCGAGACCTGGCTGTATCGGTGGGCACGCTGATGGCCCGACAAGCCGCGGTGCCGCCGTTCGCGCTGCTCGAGATGCCCGACCAGGACCTCGTGCGGTACACGCGCAAGCTCAAGATCGCGCGTCCCCGAATCAAGACGCTGCTCGGTCGGCTCGTGACCTTCGGCGGCGCGCTCGCGCTCACGGCGTACGCGACCCGCGAGATGATCGCGATCGTGTCGATCGGCGGCGTGACCGTGCTGCAGGGCGTCATGGTCGTGCTGTTCGCGATCACGTTCGGCTGGATCGCGCTCGCGGCGGCCGGCGCGGTCGCGGGCGTGCTGTTCGGCGGCGTGCGGCGCAACGCCCGAGCCGACCTTCGGGTCGAGCAACGCACCGCGCTCGTCATGCCGATCTGCAACGAAGAGCCCGCGCGCAGCTTCGCGTCGCTGCAGGCGATGGCGGAGAGCCTCATCGACCTCGACGAGGCGGCCGGTTTCGAGGTGTTCATCCTGTCGGACACGAGCAATCCCGCCATCTACGTGCACGAGACGGCCGCATTCCACGCACTGCGCGAGGCGATCGGCGACCGCATGCGCGTCTGGTACCGGCGCCGCGTGGAGAACGCGGGCCGCAAGGCCGGCAACGTGCGCGAGTTCGTCACGCGCTGGGGCGGGCGTTACGACTTCATGATCGTGCTCGACGCCGACAGCATCCTCGCGCCGGAGACGCTCGTTACGTTGGTGCGCGAGATGGCCGCGAATCCGCGCCTCGGCCTACTCCAGACCGTGCCGCGGCTTTGCGGCGGGCACACGCTGTTCGCGCGGCTCCAACAATTCGCGGGCACCGTGTACGGTCCGATCGTCGCCCGCGGCATCGCGGCCTGGCAGGGCGACGACGGCAACTTTTGGGGCCACAACGCGATCGTCCGCGTGCGGGCATTCGCGTCTGCGGCAGGGTTGCCGGTCTTGCCCGGGCGCAAGCCGTTCGGCGGCACGATCATGTCGCACGACTTCGTCGAGGCGGCGCTCCTGCGCCGCGCCGGCTGGTCCGTGCGCATGCTGCCGACGCTCCCGGGGTCGTGGGAGGAGAGCCCGCCGTCGCTGCTCGACGTGGCTGCGCGCGACCGGCGCTGGGCGCAGGGCAACATTCAGCATCTCGCGGTGATCGGCAGCCGCGGGCTCACCTGGCCGAACCGCGCGCACATCTGCATCGGCGTGATGAGTTACCTCGCCTCGCCGCTGTGGCTCGCGCTGATTGCCGTCGGCCTCGCAGTCACGGCCCACATCGCGACCGTGCAGTTCGAGTACTTCACCGACGAGCCGTCGTTGTTCCCGCACTGGCCGCGGTTCGACAGCGAGCGAATGATCGCGCTGTTCATCGTTTCGATGGCGACACTGTTCACGCCGAAGATCCTGGGCGTGCTGCGCGCGCTCGTGAACCGCGAGCTGCTCCGGTCGGTGGGCGTGGTGCGCGTGGCGTTCGGCGTCGTCGCGGAGACGGTCCTGTCGGCGCTGTACGCGCCGATCATGATGATGATTCAGAGCCGGCAGGTGTGGGAAATCCTGCGTGGCCAGGACTCGGGCTGGTCGACGCAGAGCCGCAAGAGCGCCGCCACCCGCTGGCGCACGCTGCTTCGCCGGCACTGGGTGCACATGGCGGCGGGCGTCTCGGTCGCGGCGGTGCTCGTGTTCATCTCGATGCCGTTGCTCGCGTGGATGGCGCCGGCCCTGATCGGGCTCGTGCTCGCGTTGCCGCTGTCGGCCGCGAGCGGCAGCGTGCTGCTCGCGACGCTCACGCGGCTCTTGGGATTCCTCGTGACGCCGGAGGAGGTTGCAGTGCCGGCAGTCATCGAGCGGCGCAATGCGCTCGAGGCGCAGCTCGAGGCGCAGCTCGGCCCCGTGACGATCGAGAGCTTGCTGCGCGACGAGAACGCGCGGCAGCGCCACTTCGCCGCGGTGGTGCCGCGGCCGCCGGCTCCGCGCGGACGGCCCGACGTGTTGTTCATGTCGGCGCGCGCGAAGGTCACCGACGCTCGGAGCGTTACGGAGGCGCTCGAGTGGCTGACCCCGCCCGAACGGCTCGCGGCGCTCGGCGACCACGACTTGTTCCACGTGCTCGTGCGCCTCGCGCAGGGCGGAGAGCACACGCCCGATCGGCCTGCGCTTCGTTCGGCCTGAGCACGCGCGCCGCGCGAATTCCTCCTCGAACGGGGGCGATTGGCGGCTTTGCCCCCACCGGCGCCCGGCATAGACTGACTGGCATCGGGTTGTGTGGGGCGGGCAATTTGCGCGGCCTACTGGAGAGGGAAATGCCTAGGCTGATCCTCTGTGCGGTGTCGATCGCGGCCGCGGCATGGGCCGGCGGCTCGGCGGCGGCCGACGACGTGCTGCGCTGCGGCGGCCAACTCGTCAAGGTCGGCATGCTGGCGCCGCAAGTCGTCGCCAAGTGCGGTGAGCCGCAGAGCAAGCAGGTCGAAGACGTGCCGGTTCGCACGCGCGGCCGCAACGGCGCCGTGAATTCCGTCGGCACCACTCGCGTCGAGCGTTGGATCTATGACCAAGGTGCGGGGCAATTCCCCCGCCTGCTCACGTTCGAAGAAGGCAAGCTCAAATCCCCCGAGCTCATCACGGATCGCTGAGCGGCGCGCTCTGCGTCGCGGCCATGGCGGCGCTTTGCATGACCGGGGACGCGGCCGCGCAGCGCAACGCGAGCTTCGAGTCCGGGGGCGTCGACGCGCTCGCCGGTTGGAGCCTGTACCGCCCGGACGATCCCCTGCGCGGCGTCGCGGTCGCGGTCGATACGACGGTCGCGGCCGTGGGCGCGCGCAGCCTCAAGATCGAGCAACAGAACGCGGCCGGCTTCACGCGGGTCGCGCAGCGGCTCCGCTACGCCGAGCTCGTGCCCGCGAGCGGTGCAGCGGCCGTCCCGGCGCGGCGGCTGCGTCTGCGCGCCGCGCTCCGTGCCGGCGGGGCCGCCACCGCCGGCCTCTGGCTGCGCGTCGCCGGCGCGAAAGGGGCGCTGTATCTCGATAGCCGCGGCGACGGCCGGGAGGGCGTCGGCGGTGCCGAGACGGCACTCGACGCGGCGGCACGCACGGCCGAATGGCTGCGCGAGGAGCTCGAGCTGCCGCTGCCCCCCGACGCGGACGAAGTCGCGTTCGGGGCGCTACTGCGCGGCCAAGGCACGGGCTGGTTCGACGACTTCTCGCTCGAGGTGATCGACGTCGCCGCGCGCCCGCCGCCGACCGCGACGGCCGCTCGCTATCTCGACGACGCGCTCGCGGTGCTCGAGCGCAACTCGATCAACGGCCTGAGCCTCGACTGGCGAGACTTGAGGACCGCGGCCGGACGCCAAGCGCGCGGGGCGGACGCGCCGTCCGGGGTTTATCCGGCCCTGCGCTACGCGATCTACGAGCTCGGCGACCGGCACAGCTATCTGCTCGCGCCGCGGGCGCAGGCCGCGCTCGACCGCGCGCCGGTGTCGAACGCGCGGACCGGCCGGGCGGCCGTGCTCCCCCGCGCCGAGCGTCTCGCCGGCGCCTACGGCTACGTGGCCGTGCCGGGATTCGCGGGCGGCTCGGCGCAGGCTCAGGTCGAATTCGCGGAGCAGGTCCAAGCGTCGATCGAAAACGTAGATTTGTCCGGTACCTGCGGATGGATTCTCGACTTGCGGCTCAACAATGGCGGCAACCTATGGCCGATGCTCGCGGGAGTGGGTCCCCTGCTCGGCGAGGGCGAGGCGGGCGCCTCGCTCTATCCGGATGGTCGGCGCACGAGCATCTGGTACCGGGACGGCCAGGCGGGGTTCGGCGATTACGCGCAGCTGCGCGTGCGCGAGCCCTATCGGCCGGCGGCGCCGCCGCCGGTGGCCGTGTTGCTCGGGCCGGGAACGGCGAGCTCGGCAGAAGTGTTGGCCGTGGCGTTTCGCGGCCGGGCAGGGACCTTGAGCTTCGGTACACCCACGAGCGGGTTGAGCGCGGGCAACCGCACGTTCGTGCTCGCGGACGGCGCGGCGCTCGTGCTCACGGTGGCCGCGACCGCCGATCGCGCCGGGCGCGTCTACGCGGACGCCATCGAGCCGGAACGACCGGTGCAGGCGGCGCGTGAGGCCGGCGCCGCGACGCTCGACGACGTCCAAGTCCGCGCCGCGGCGGACTGGCTCGCGACGCAGGCTGCCTGCCGGGGCGCCGGGAACTGACGCGCGGCTCGCGCTGCGCGCACCCTCGCCGAGCTCGGCGCGCCGGATCAGCTCGGCAGCGCGCGGAAATACGCGGCGAGCCCCGAGAGCAGCATCTCGACCGCCATCGCGACGAGGAACATGCCCATGAGCCGCTCGAGCGCCACGAGGCCGCGCGCGCCGATGAGTCGCGCGATGGCGTTGCCGAGCAGCAGCACCAAGCCGGCCGCGAGCCACGCCGCGAACACGGCCGCGAGCCGTTCCGGCCAGGCGCCGTCCTTGTCGTTGCCGATCAGTATCACGAGCGTGAGCGCCGACGGGCCTGCGAACAGCGGAGTCGCGAGCGGCACGATGAACGGCTCCGCCGAGTCTTCGGTGTCGAACCCCAGCTTGATCGCAGGGAACACCATCGGCAGCGCGATCAGGAACAGGATCAGCCCGCCGGAGATCGCGAGCGACGACTCCGAGATTCTGAGCAGCGCGAGCATGTACTTGCCGGCAAAGAGGAACAGCACCAGGGCCACGAGGGCGATCGCGAGCTCGCGGAGCAGCACGCGGATACGCCGCTCGGGCGGCACCCGTTTGATCAGCGAGAGGTAGATCGGAATCAGGCCGAACGGGTCGATGACCAGGAACAGCAGTACGGCGTTCGAGAGCACTTCCGGTTACTCGCCCGCGGCGCGGTTGAAGATAGAATAGGGAATCGCGCCGCAGCCGGATAGCAAGGACTTGGACCCCGATGGACACCGATGACCCGGGCGCCGAGGCCGCGCCCAGTCGACCGCTCCCTGCGCGTACTTCCGAGGTGCTTCGCGAGCTCGCCTACGCCGAGGGTGAGCGCGTGTCGTTTCGCGAGATCCTCCTCGGCCTGCGGCACCGCGCATTCGGCTTCACGATGCTGGTGTTCGCGCTACCGTGTTGCCTGCCGATGCCGCCGGGGATTCCCACCGTTTGCGGCTTCGCGCTCGCGATCATCGCGCTGAACTTGATCGCCGTCCGGCGCCGGCTCTGGCTGCCGAGCGCGATCGCCGACAAGAGCATCGCCCGAGCCGACTTGCAACGCATGGTCGACCGCGTCTTGCCCTATTTGCAGTGGCTCGAGCGGTTTTGCCGGCCGCGGCTCGCGGGCCTCACCGAGCCGGTCGGCAAGGTATTCATCGGCCTGGTGGTGCTCGTGCTCGGGTTCATCATGATCTTGCCGATCCCGTTCCTCGGCAACATGCCGCCCGCAGCGGCCACCGTCGTGATCGCGATCGGCGTTACCGAGCGCGACGGCCTGGTGGTGCTGATCGGCCTGCTGACGGCGGCGGCCGCGATCGCGGTGGTCGGGGCCGCGACCTGGGCCGCGATCCACGAGATCGTGAAGTTCGTGACGTCGTAGCCCGGGGCCGCAATGGTGCTCCTGCACTTGCGGCACTCCCGCCGGCGGTGGCGGTCGCCGTCAGTCGGCCGGGCGGGACAGCATCAGGTTGACTTCCCGTTCGCTTTCGAGCCAGTCCGCCACCGCATCGCCGCCCTGGAAGCCGCGCCGCTCGGCGCGCAGGTACGCGGATTCGGCAATCAGCGTGCGCCGGTACTCCGCCGTCAAGGGCGGTGCGGCGGTCGCGGTGCGTTGGGCGTCGGTCCCAGGGGTCGCCGCTCGGGAGCGCTTAGATCGTGCCGTCGATGGCGCCGTGCTCATATCCATACTCCTTTGGTCGGGTGCGGTGGGGTCAGCCGGGAGCGTACTCCAAAAAGCGTGACAGGGAAGTGACCGTATTTTCACATCCGGCCGGTGGCCGACGCTCGCGGCGCTTGCTGCGCCCACCTGTCGTCGGGTGCAGACAGGATGGAGTTCTGCGCGCCGCTGTGCTAGATAGACTATTCGTCATCATCGCTGCGCAACCTCTTGGGGGCGCGGCAAATTAGCGATTCGGTATACCACCAACTTGGAGGGGGTATTGCATGTTCGATATCAAGAAAGGCGCGCAGGACAAGCCCGCGGAGAGCGCACCGCGAGACGCGCAACGGCCGGACACCAGCCCAAGACCCGAGGCGTCGCGCAGTGCGGGCTTACGGGACGCCGCCGTCATCGGCCCGTCGATCCACATCGACGGCGACGTTCGCGGGGAAGAAGACCTGTTGATCGAGGGCGAGGTGAACGGCACGGTCCAGCTCAAGAACAACAGCCTTACTATTGGGCCGAACGGCAAAGTGCGTGCCGACGTCTCCGCGAATTCCGTGTACGTCGACGGCTACATGGAAGGCGATCTCTTCGGCTCCGAGCGGGTGCACATTCGCAAGAGCGCGCAAGTGCACGGCAACGTCACGTCGCCGCGCGTGAGCCTCGAGGATGGCGCCAAGTTCAAGGGCTCGATCGAGATGGACCCGCAGGCCGCGCAATCGACCCAACGCAACAACGCGAGCAAGCCGGTGACGCCGAGCGCTCCGAAGCCGCCAGCTGCAGTGGGGCCGAAGCCCGAGACGCCGACGGCCATCAAGACCGGCGCCGTGAGCTGAGCGCGCGGGCGCCCAAATGGCGACGCGCGCGCAGAGTGTGACCGAGCGGGGCGGCAAGGCCGCCGCTTCCGCGTCGGGCGCGCTCAACGCGCCGCTGTTTCAGTCGTTGATCGAACGGCTGCGCGGCGCGGGCCGCTGCGTGGTCCTCGATCTCGGCGCCGCGCGTCCCGAGACGATTCGTCTGTTGTGCGAGTTCCGCTGCCGCCTCGACATCGTCGACTTGACCGACGGCCTCGATCAGCTCAACAGCGAGCAAACTCCGCGCGGTCTTCGCGATCGCGCGGAGTCGCTGCTGCCATCGCGCCGCCGCGAGTCGACCGACGTCGTGCTGTGTTGGGACATGCTGAACTATCTCAACCGGCCCGCGCTGTCGATGCTCATGGAGTGCGTCGCTGCGCGCGGGCGCCGGGGAACGCTCGCGCATGCGCTCGTGGTCTATTCGGCGCGCAAGATGCCCGTGCGGCCGAGCACGTTCTATCCCATCGACGAGCAGCATCTCGCGAGTCTCGCGCCCGCGCAGTCCGAGCGCGACGCGCCTCGATACACGCCGGAAGACTTCGCTCTCTGCATGCCGCGGTACACGGTCGAGCGCGCGCGCCTGCTGCGCAACGGGATGCAGGAATTCCTGTTCCGCCTCTGAGTTGCGCTACAACGGATATTTCTTGAGCGTGAGCTCGAGGGTCCTCGCGCATCCGCGTGGATTCGAATGGAGAGCCGACGGCTGACCGCTGGAGCGGGGAGCGTGCGTCGATCTGCTTTTAAGCGCGCCCCAGCCTAGCTCGCTGCGAGACTTTTATTGTCAGGGGCGCTTGGGAGGGAGACAACCCAAGGGACGGAAGCCACTGTAGGGGAACGTGCGAGCGCGTGTGTCGACGCGCGTCACAATTCCCGTTTTGGCCGAGCATTATGTCGTCGCCGGGAGGGCGACCCGTGCCTCACTCCTCCGCGACGAGCTGTCGTTAGTCGACGCCGACCATGACGCTCGACGCCTTGACGACCGCGTAGGCCTTGCGGCCTTCCTTGAGACCCAGCGCGTCGACGGCGTCGAGCGTGATAACGGAAACGATCGAGAGTCCCGCCGCGACCTCGATGGTGACCTCGGCGTTCACGGCGCCGCGCTCGATCTTGCGGACGGTGCCGGGCAGGGTGTTGCGCGCGCTGATCTTCATGGCTCGTGATCCTCTGTGGACGCGTCAAAGCCACAGTGCCCGAACGCGGCCCGTTTGCGATACGCTACGCGCACCTGCACACGCGCCGAAGGATTCCATGCCTCCGAAGAACGGCCCACGCGGCAAGCGCTCCTCGAGCAAGGCGCGTGCGCGCCGCGAAGAGCAGCTCGATCTCTTCCCGCAAGACCACCGGCTCGTGCCGACGACGCGGCCGTTCCGCGACGCGCGTCGAGCGGCGCCGAGGAACGAGACGGGCCAAAAGCGCGTGGACAGCGGAGTGTTGACGCAGCTCGGCCTGCACTGACCGCGGCTTCCAACCCCGTGCCCCGCAAGCCCCGCACAGGCAGAGACCTCGACGCCGAGGACGGCTCCGGCCCGGACGACGAGCTTCGGGAGGGCCCGAGCCGCACCGCGCGCAAGAACGCGAGCACGGAGCTGCAGAAGCTCGGCGAAGCGCTGGTCGCACTGCGCGCCGGTGCGTTCGCCGCGCTGCCGCTCCCCGAGCTGCTGCGCGAAGCGGTCGTCGAGGCGAAGCGCCTGAAGAGCTTCGGCGCGAAACGGCGGCAGCTGCAATACATCGGCAAGCTCATGCGCCGCCTCGACGAGGAGTCGATCGCCGCGGTGGAGGCGGCGGTGCGCGATCAGTAGTGCGGCGGCACCTCGTCGGCGGGGTCGCGCGCCTCCGCGGGCGCGGCGAGGGTCTCGAGCCGCTGCAGTAGGATCCGCAACTTGTCCTCGAGCTCACCCATACGCCGCTGCTGACGATAGAGCTCGTCGCTGAGCTCGACGATCGACTGGTCCTGCATCGCGAGCCGCGCCTCGAGCTCGTCGATTCGCGCTTGAGTCTCCATGTCGCGTGACTCCATTCGCCGAAGCGCCGCTCGGGCGATCCGGCGGACCGCCGCCGGCGCGGCGACTCGGGTACTATGCCACGAGCGACGCGAGGCAGCGGCGCTTCACCTCACTTCGGGAGAACTCGCAATGGCTGAAAAGCAATGGGACGCCCCACCGGAAATGCAGATCGACGAGTCCAAGAACTACTCGGTCAGCGTCGTCACGAATCGCGGCACGATCGAGCTCGAGCTCTATCCCAAGCACGCGCCGAAGACGGTGAACAACTTCGTGTTCTTGGCGGGTGAGGGTTACTACGACGGCATCACGTTCCACCGCGTGATCGCCGACTTCATGATCCAGAGCGGCGATCCCACGGGCACCGGCCGCGGCGGCCCCGGCTACAAGTTCGGCGACGAGCTCAAGGGCAATCCGTTGAAGCACGAGCGCTGCGTGATCTCGATGGCGAATGCCGGGCCGAACACCAACGGCAGCCAGTTCTTCATCACGCATCTGCCCACGCCGCACTTGAACGGCAAGCACACGGTTTTCGGCAAGGTCACAAAAGGGCAGGACGTCGTCGACGCCATTCGCCAGGGCGACACGATCGTCAAAGTTGAAGTCGCGGCCTAGAGCGTCGCCGCGGAATAGTCAGCGCTTCTTGCGTTTGCCCGATTTGCGCGGCCTGCCGCGCTTCGGCTTCTTGTTCGCCCCGCGCGCGGGCTCGGGCTGCTCGTATTCCAGGTACGATCCTTCGAGGTCGGCCGTCCTGGCCTCGCGCAGCGACTGCGCGTCGAGCCGGCGCTCTTTCCGCTGATCCGGCCGCTCACCGCGGCGGAAGTCGGGCGGAACGACCCGCCGAGGGGGCATCCCGACGGCGTCATGCAGGGTAGGTACGTCGTCGAACCCGCGGACGTATTCTTCGTAGACCGCGTGATCGAATTCGGATCTCGCGACCCCCGCTTGCTCCTCGAGGGCGTCGCTCTCTGCGAACGGCGTATCCCCCGCGTCCGCCTGCGCCTCCCCCTTGAGCCACAGCTCGATCTCTTGCACGGAGAGGCCACGGAGCTCCTGTGTCTCGCCGGCGGAACGCGAGTCTTTCGTTTGCGCGGGCGGGCTTGCCGCCTCGGCGAAATCCTCGGGATAAGCTCGGCCTTTCACGTAACGCTCCGCGTCCTCGAGCGCCCCTTTGCTTCGGGTGCCGGACACCGCCGGCTGTAGGTGGGACGTCGCCGAACAGGATAAGGAGAGTGCCGCTGCGCCCGCGAGGATCGGCGTCACGTTTTGCCGTTGCGCGCCGTGGCTCGTCTCACGCGGCACGAGGCAGACGACGCGCGCCAAGCGCGTCGCGCCGCAGTACGATATCCCGAGCGACGCCCGCCAATGAGAAGCGGCACAAGGTCGCGGCGGTGCTTGTACCGGTAGGATCTTTGCCCCCGTGGGCTCGGGACGTTGCAAATGGACCTCGACGAACACGATCTGCCGTTGAGCACGGCGAGCGGGATCAGCCGGTGACGGTGATTCGTCATTTCCGCCAGGTCGTGCTCTGGCCGCTGCAGCTGATGCCGCTCAAGCCGGGTGCGCCCGTGCAGCGCCACTGGGAAGCGCTCGAGCAGCTCGGCGAAGGCAATCCCTGGCGGGAGGTGCGCGAGGAGTTCGGCGCCGATCCGCAGGACTTTCGCGAGCGCCACTACAAGCACTTCATCACCTTCCTGCCGTACGTGCAGCGCTTTCTGCACGGCGCGAGCGTGGGCCAGGAGAGACCGAGCCGACACGGCGAGGCGAGCATGCGCGTGTTTCGGCGCGCGGACGTCTTCAGCGCGCGAATCGTGTACGACGACGAGGCCGTCGAGACGTTCCATGTGCCGCACGTCGATCTCTATTTTTTCTTGGATGCCGACGTCGCGATCCTCGTTGTCGAGCTCAACGCGAACGACATCTCGCTCGATCGGGTGCAAGACACGTTGTTCCGTTTCGGCCGCGCCTATCCGGCGTGGTGGAGCAGCGCGGGCGACGGCGGCAACTGCCCGAAGCGCGTCGAGTGGCTCGACGCCGAGGGTAAGATTCTTGCGACGTCGGATTTCGAGCAGAAGGCGAACTACCTCACGCACGTCGCGAAGTATCGGAGCCCGTATCTCGCGGCCCATTGGCAGTTCCTGCTCAAGCCGCTCGCGCTCGAGTATCCCGGCCAGACGGCGCTCTTGCGTTACCGCCAGCTCGAGTACTACCGCATGCCGTTGATGGCGTACCTCGCGCTCGACGATCCCACCGAGCTCACGCGCGCCGACTTCGTGCGGCTCGGTCTCGTCACGCGCCCGGGCCCCCCCGAGACGCTGCCGTACTCCGCTCGCTCGCTCGAAACGTTCGAGTCGGAGTATTGCGACGATCGGTTTTGGGGGAGGGAAGGCGAGAACTTTTCCGGCGACGCGCGCCTGCTATGCACCGGTTCGATACTCGCGGTCGTCGGCCGTCACGGCGACATTTTCTTCGACGGCCGCGAGACCGGCATGCTGGGCCAGTTTCGTCATCAGTACTTCCTGCTGTTCCTGATCGCGCACTTCCACAAGGCGGCGCTGCTCTCCATGTCCGACGAGCTCGCCGTCGCGATGAACCGCCTCGATGTCGGCGACACGGAGTCGGTGCGCCAATTCAAGCGCACGATCCGTCAGTCGATGGAGGTGTTCTTGCGGTTTACGCATCGCTACTGGTTCCACGAGGTGTCGAACCAGGAGCTGTCGCGCAGTATCTTCAGCAAGCTCTCCCGCCATCTGCGCAACGACGAGCTCTACGGAGAGGTCCGCGACGAGGTCGCCGACATGAACAGCTACCTCGACACGGATAGCACGCGCCGGCAGGCGAACACCATCTTGCGCCTCACGGTCGTGACCATCTTCGGTCTCATCGGCACCGTGGCTACCGGCTTCCTCGGCATGAACGTGCTCGCCGCGGCCAACGAGCCGGTCGCGTGGCGGGTGCTGCTGTTCCTCGTGATCCTCGGTCTCACGAGCGCCGTGACGCTGTACATGGTCGTCAAGTCCAAGGTCCTCGCCGATTTCCTCGACGCGCTCTCCGACGAGCGCGTGAGCTGGCGGGAGAAGTGGAGCACGCTCTCGCGGCCGAGCAAGAACTGACGGCGCGGTGTGGCGCATCGGCACGGCGCCGCGCTACGCCGGTCGAAACGGGGTGCTATCCTCGGCCGCATGATCGGCCTTCGCGCGCGCCTCCTCGCCATGCTCCTCGTGTCGACGCCGGTGGCGTGCTCCCGCGCCGCGCCGGAGATCCTGCTGTTCGACGGCAGCGGCACGTCGCCGGGCGACGTCGCGGCGCTCGAGGGAGTGCTCCGCGACCACGGTCTCGCGTACGCCAAGGCGGGCTCGCGGCGGCTGAACGACATGAACCGAGCGGAGCTCGACTCGTTCCGCTTGCTCATCGTGCCCGGCGGCAACTTCGAGCAAATGGGCAACGGGCTCACCGCGGCTGCTGCAGCCAAGGTTCACGATGCGGTTCACGGCGGCCTGAGCTACCTCGGCATCTGCGCGGGCGCGTTTCTCGCCGGGAGCTCTCCGTACAACGGGCTCGACCTGACCGAGGGCGTGCGCTTCCACTTCTACGCGCTCGAGGATCGCGGCGTGCGGAAGGCGGCCGTGCCGATCGCCGTGGCCGGCCGCGCGCCGCTCGACCAGTACTGGGAGGACGGCCCGGAGCTCACGGGGTGGGGTGACGCGGTCGCCAGATATCCCGACGGCACACCCGCCGTCGCGCAAGGCGCTGTGGGACAGGGCTGGGTGATTCTCTCCGGCACGCATCCGGAAGCGCCGCAGAGTTGGCGGCGCGGAATGACCTTTTCCACACCGGTGCTCGAGGACCAAACCTACGCCGCCGAGCTCATCCGCGCGGCCCTCGAGGGGACACGCCTCGCTCACTTCTAAAGAAGCGGCACGCGCGGCGGTCCGCCGCGCGTGCCTCGGGTGCTCAGTAGCGGCTGACGCGCACGCCGCCGTTCGTGGTCTCGGCGCGCAGCAGGGCTCCGCCCTTGCCCAGCGTGGTCGAGATCTCACGCCCGATCCGACCCTGCACCGTCACGGGGAAGTCGACGTTGAGGCCGCCGTTGGTCGTGCGCGTCTCGAGCCGCGCCGAATAGTCCTCCGGCACGCGCATCTGCACGCCGCCGTTCGTCGTGCGGAGGTCCAGGGCGTCGCCGTCCCACTTCGCGCCGGTCAGCGTCACGTCGACGCCGCCGTTGGTGGTACGGCCGCGCACGTTGCCGGCGACGCCGTTCAGTTGGATGCCGCCGTTGGTGGTCTCGACGTCCATGTTGCCGTGCAGGCTCGTGATCGAGATGCCGCCGTTGGTGGCGTCCAGGTCGAGATCGGTGTTGCGCGGCGCCTCGATCTCGTAGCTCACGCTCCAGCCGGTCCTGCCGTTGCCGTATTGGTTCGGGCCCTGGGCGCGGATCGTGTTGTCCGCTTGGACGACGATCTCCTTGAACATGGCGCGCGCATCGTCCTCGCTCTGGGCCCACGTGCGGACGATCGCCCGCACCAGCACGTCCTTGCGGTCGGTGCCGGTGACGCGGACGCCGCCGTTCGGGCTCGCGTCGACGGACAGCGCGCCGGACGGCCGGACGGTGAGCTCGCGAACCTCGCAGGCGTGCTCGCGGTTGCGCCCACCTCCCCATCGTTCCGCGCACCCCCGGTCCGAGTCGGTCGGCTGCGCGGCCGCGGTGGCGATGCCCAGGATCGCAAGCAGTGGGGCGAGAGCTCTAGTCGTCGACATGATGGCCTCCCATCGGGTTGTTGCGGTACTTAGATGCAGAGAGAGTGCCAACGGTTACAGCGATCTTGGAGGCGAGCGGCAGCGCCGACTTCACGTGCGATGGACGCCGAAGGTTTCCCGAGATCGAGACGGCGCGCTCGAATCCGGGACGTCGTGTCCGTCGCAGGTCTTGGTGCCGCGGTCCGTTGTCCAGCGCATCGCGAGACAGCGTCCATCGTGCCTTGGTCCGATGGCCGCTCCCGCTCGCCAGGCGCAGCATCGGAGTATGGCCAGCGAAGGACGAGCACTGATCGGCGCGTCGCGGAACCGAGCGGTCGGCGCGAGGAACGCGCGCCGTGCGCTGCTGGTCGCCGCGGCGTTCGCGGCCGCGGCTTTTGCCGACGAGGTTACCGAGACCTATCGCGATCCGACGTTCCACGCGACGGTGTCGAACGTTCTCGTGGTCGGCATCCATCCCGATTCCAACGTGCGCGGCATGTTCGAGAACAGCGTCGTGCGGGCGCTGCGCGCCGCGGGCGCGACGGGCGATTCGAGCCTCGCGCGGATGGGCAGCACGCAGGAGGTCGCGGCCGACACCGTCGTGGCCGCCGCGCGCCGCGCGGAGGCCGACGCCGTGCTGATCACGCGCGTGGTCGACGTGCAGACGCAGAACCCCGACGCGACGACTACCTTCGCCGACTACTTCAGCGCGTACGCCTCGTATCAGGATCCGCTGCCGGTCCTCGCGACGCACACCGTACGGGTGAGGAGCGACCTTTATGTGCTCGCGAGCGGAACGCGGGTGTGGGGCGCCGAATCGACCGGCTTCGAGAAGCAAAATCTGTTCGGTGTGATCGACGGCATCGCCAAAGCGGTCACGGCGCAGCTCCGCGCCGACGGCCTGATTCAGTCGCCGCGCTGAGGTGCATTTGGTAGGAGTAACTTGCCGGCACGGCTAGACCCTGCCGCAACGCCGCGCGCCTTCCAGGGTACGACCCCTGCCGCTGTCGGCCGCTCACCACGGACCGCGAGTGGCGTCTATACTGCCGCGTGGGCGGGCACGTCGACCGCACGGATCCTTTGATCGCGGCGAAGTCGCGCGGCCGGCGGAAACGCGGGAGCTACCGAACGAAAACGCGCGTGGCATGACGGCTCAGGGCGAGCGCTACGATTCCCGGCTGTCCGTTGCGTCGGTGCCCGCTACTGCGCGGCACAAGAAGGCCGCGCTTGCGTTCAGCATCGGCGTTCTGGTGGCGTTCGCCGCGATTGCGCCCTTCGCGCTCGTGCCGCTGCCGCGCAGCGACGGTTTCATACCGGCGCTCCAAGCGATCGTGGCAGTCACCGACTTCATCACCGCCGTCCTGCTGTTCGCGCAGTACGCGACCGATCGGTCACGCGCGCTGTTGGTCCTGGCAGGCGGGTACTTGTTCGCGGCGTTGATCGTCGTCGCGCACACGTTTACGTTCCCCGGGGCGTTCACCCCGAGCGGCATGTTCGGCGCCGGCCAGCAGACGGCCGCGTGGCTCTACGTCGTTTGGCACGTCGGTTATCCAGCCGCCGTGATCGCGTACGTGTTGCTCAAGCGGCCGCCGGCCGCGACCGACGGGGCCGCGGTCGCGCCCACTACCGCGACCCGTTGGACCGTCGTTGTGGTAGTGACGGCGGTTGCGGTGCTCACGTGGGCCGCGATCGCCGGCAACGATTTGCTGCCGGCCTTGGTCGTGAGCGAACGGAGCTTCGCCACGGCTGCGAAGGTGGTGACGGGAGTCGCTCTGCTCGCGAGCGTGGTGGCGTTCGTCCTCCTTTGGAACCGCCGCACCTCGGTGCTCGACGAATGGCTGATCGTTGCGGTGAGCGCGTCGATCGCGGAGACCACGCTCGTCGCCGTGGTCGGCGCGAGCCGCTACACCGTGGCCTTCTACGTCGGCAAGCCGTTCGCCGTGGTTGCGTCGTGCGCCGTCCTGGTAGCCCTGCTCTCGGAGATGACGAGCCTGTACGTTCGCCTGTCGCTCGCCGTCAGGGCTCTGCAGCGCGAGCGCGCGAGCCAGGTCCTGAACCTGGATCTGATCGTCGGCTCGATTGCGCACCAGGTGAAGCAGCCGCTCACGGTGATCACCACGTGCAACACCATCGTCGCCAACCTGTTGCGTCACGCGAAGATAGACGTGGGCAAGGTGCAGCTCAACGTCGACGACATGGCGCGGGCCGGTATGAGCGTGGCCGACACGATCGACAGCATGCGCACGTTGCTCAAGAATCCAAACGAGGCGCAGCGGCAACTCGACGTTAACGAAGTCGCGCTCGAGGCGCTGCAAGCCTTGAGCGCGGAGCTGTCCGATCACGACGTCCAGGTGAGAGCGGAGCTCGCCACCGGCCTGCCGTCGGTGGTCGGTCACCGAGGACAGCTGCGGGAGGTGCTCGTCAACATCATGCACAACGCCATCGAAGCGATGGCGACGCTGACGCACGACCGGCCACGGAGATTGCGGATCGCGACGGGTAGGGCTACCCGCGACCGCGTTTCACTCGCCATCGAAGACTCGGGGCCCGGAATCGAGCCCGCGAGATTGCCGACCCTGTTCAGCGCGTTCGTCACCACGAAGGCGAACGGAATGGGGCTCGGGCTCGGGATTTGTCAATTGATCGTGAGCCGGCACAACGGCGAGCTCACCGCGTCCTCGCAGATCGGAGTCGGTACGCGCTTCGAGGTGGTGCTGCCCGTCGCGTCGCTCGCCGCCGAGGAGGCGTCGCGCGTCGCGGCTAGCCCGATCAAAGCCGAAGCTTGAAATCGATCCCGTAGGTTCGCGGGTCGGCGTACGACACGCGCGAGGAGACGCTCGTGACCACCGCGTCGTCGTAGTAGCTCGTGTCGGTGAGATTCGCGCCCCAAAACCCGAGCTCCCAATCGTTGCGCGCGTAGGCCACGCGGGCGTTCACCAGGCCGTAGGCCGCCTGCTTGAGCCACTTGGTCGCAGGCACTGGAGAGAAATCGAAGTAGTAGTCGCCTTTGTAGGAGTAGTCGACGCTCACCGGGATTCGCCCCCCGCCGGCGAGGCGGCGTTCGTAGTGGATGCCGAGGTAGGCCGCTTGGTCCGGTGAGCGCAGCAGCGACCGGCTGCGCGCGTCGAACCCGCCGGGCAGCGGCACGCTGCCGTAAGGGGGGACGGTGAGCGGCACGAGCGCTCCGGCCGTGTAGTCGGTGTACTCGCTGTCGATGAGGGCGACCGCCGCCTTCAGCGACAGGTTCCGGCTCAGGGCGATGTCGGCGTCGACCTCGAGGCCTCGAACGTCGGCGCTGGCCGCGTTCTCGGTCGTGAGGAACGCGCCCACGCCGCCGCGGGTGACCTGAAGGTCCCTGAAGTCGTAGAAGAAGAGCGCCGAGTTCACCCGCAAGCGGTCGTGTGCGAGCTGCGCCTTCACGCCGAGCTCGTAGCTGTCGACCGTCTCCGGGTTCAGCACCGGGTTCAACGACGCCGGATAGTTGTAGCCGCCGCTCTTGAAGCCGCGCGAATAGCTCAGGTATGCGAGGCCGAAGTCGCGGCGATATTCGAGCGACACGTGCGGCGTGAGCTCATCCCAGTGCCGCGCCTCGGCGTACGGCGTCGGCGCGTTCGTTACCGCGTTCGGCGCCGGTGCGAGGGTGGCGCTCTTGCGCTCGCGGCTCCATCGTCCGCCGAGCGTCGCGGTCCAATGCTCGGCGAAGGTACGTGAAGCCTGCGCGAACAGAGCGTAAGCGTCGGTTCGAGCCTCTTGCACGCCGTTCGAGACGTCCGTGCCGACCGGGAACGCCGGCTGCGCGGACAGCGTGTCCCTGAACACATAGACGTTGCTCGCATCTTGGCTGTAGAGGAACGCGCCGGCGAGCCACGTAAGACCGCCGGTTTCTCGCGACAGCAAGTGGAGCTCTTGGCTCCAGGTGTCGCTCGGCTCCCTCGCTACGAGATCGAGAAGCGGCACGCTGGAGGCGTCGACGTCGAGCGTCTGATCCAAGTCGGTTTTCGTGTACGTCGTGATCGACACGAAGTCGAGATTGCGCAGGGACACGTCGAAGCGCAGATCGGCGGCCGCTTCGGTCAAGCGGTTGTCGTCGGCGAGCGCCGACGCGAACCGGTCGCGCTCGTGGCTCGTGACGCCGCCGAACAGCGCGACGCCGCGGTTCGCCTGCGGCAGGCCGGCGGCCACCAGGTCGCGACCGCGCCAGCCGCCGTCCTCCCACCACGAAACCGTGAGTTTGGCAGCCACGGTTTCGCCCACGTCCCAGAGCAGCTTGCCGCGAAAGGCGCGCCGGTCGACGTCGTCGGCCGTCGCGCGGCCGTTCGGAACGAGATTGGCGGCGAAGCCGCCGCGCTGCTCGAGCGCGCCCGTGACCTGCCCGCGCCACGAGCCCGACAGCGGGCCCCCGGCCGTGATCTCGAGCCTGCGATCGTCGTAGTCGCCGGCTCTGCCGGCGATCGCGACTGAGCGCTCGCGCGGGTCCCGGGTGATCGCGCGGATCGCCCCGCCCGCCGCGTTGCGCCCGTAGAGCGTGCCCTGCGGCCCTTTCAAGACTTCGACGCGCTCGATGTCGAGCATGTCGAAGATCGCGGCGAACGGCCGCGGCACGTAGCGGTCGTCGATGTAGGTCGCGATCGACGGCTCGAGCCCAATGGACGCCACGCGCGTGCCGATGCCGCGCAGGTACGGCTGGGCCGTGTTGCCGGTGGCGGCGTAGGTGAGGCTCGGCACGACCGTCTGGAGCTGCATCGCGTCGGTGACCCCCGACTCGAGCAGCGCGTCGCCGCCGAATACCGCGACCGCGATCGGAACGTCCTGGAGGTTCTCCGTGCGCTTTTGCGCCGTGACGACGATCGTGTCGAGACCGCCGCCGTCCGGAGCGCTTGCGGGAGCGGCGGCGTTCGGCGCCTCCGCCGCGTGAGCGACGCCGGGCGCGGCGGCGACCGCGGTTATAGCGAGCACGGCCGCGAGCCCGCGTTGCGGTGTGCACCGGCGCGTCGCCAACTGTCGCAGTTCGTGCGCCGTATTCCCTATCCCCCGCCGTGCGTCGCGCCTTACCCCGTGCGCTGCGACATGGTAATGCGCGGGCGTCGCCGTGGCGATGGTGAGCGGCGGGCCGCCCAGCCGGAGGTTTGCGCCCGCCATCGCTTTTCGCGATGCTGGTCGCGGATGTTCGGGCCTCTGCTCACACGGAAGGTGCACGACGTGCTGCTCGCCGCTGCACGATCCGGCGCCGTGAGCGTCGAGTGCTCGCTCGACCTCGATCGCACGACGGCGATCGTGAACGTCGACCCCGACGGCTGGACCTTCGAGGGCCGGCGATTCGCGTATCTGCAACGCTGCAAGGACCGCACGATCTATCACTGGACCGGCGCCGAGTTCGAGCCGGTGTCGCGCTTCACGACGTCGCTGATCAAGCTCGTGCCCACGGACTGGGGTCCGCCCACGTTCGAGATCGACGGCATCAAGATGCTGCCGACCGCGCGCGTCTCGCCGTATGCAGACGCGGAGCGCAAGGTCGCGCTCATCCAGCCGCGCGGCAAGCGGGTCCTCGATACGTGCGGCGGCCTCGGCTACTTCGCCGCATGGTGCTTGCAAGGCGACGCCGCGCGAATCTCGTCGTTCGAGAAGAACGCGGACGTCCTGTGGCTGCGGAGCTTGAATCCGTGGTCGCCGAGCGCGGCGCCGCAGTTGGCTCTCGCGAACGCCGACGTGACCACCGAGATCGCCGCGCTGCCGAGCGATTCGTTCGACGCCGGGTTGCACGACCCCCCGCGCTTCGGTATCGCCGGCGAGCTCTACTCGCAAGCGTTCTACGCCGAGCTCGCGCGCGTGTTGCGGCGCGGTGCAGCGCTGTTCCACTACACGGGCGCGCCGAACAAGCTCACGAACGGACGCGATCTCGCGAACGAGGTGAGCAAACGGCTGCGGGTGGCGGGATTCGCAACGGAGCTCAACGGGGACGGTGTGCTCGCCAAGAAGAAGTAGCCCGCCGGGCTAGAAGACCATCGACGGGTCCGGCGCAAGCCGCCCCGCACCGATCGCGTGATCGAGAACGTATCGCCGGGCTCGGCGCCGCTCCGTTTGAACCTGCGGCCGCGCCAACAGGAACTCACTTGGGGGTTCCGCTCACGTTGCCCGCGAATCTACCGCACCAAGGAGGTCACACCATGTCCCCAACACTGTTTGCGAATAGGGCTCTGCTCGGCTGCCTGGCGCTCGTGCTGAGCCCCTCTCTGACGCTCGCGCACGACGACGACGACGACGCTGACGGAGGATGGAACCAACATTTCTATCAGACTCACGTGTTGGTGTCCGACGGCTCGGTGCCGGCCGACGTCACGGATCCGAATCTCGTCAATGCCTGGGGTGTCGCGTTCAACCCACAGGCCTTCGTCTGGATCGCCGACAACGGAACCGGCAAGTCGACGCTGTACGACGGCAACGGCAACCGGAACCCACTCGTCGTCGCGATACCGCCGGGGCCGGGCGAGACCAACGGCAGCCCAACCGGAATCGTGTTCAGCGCCGGCGCCGACTTCATCGTTACGGGCACGACCGCGACGGGCGCAGCTGCGATGGGACCCGCGCGTTTCATCTTCGTTACCGAGAGCGGACAGATCTCCGGCTGGGCGCCGAACGTCAACACGGCGAGGACTTTCGTTGCGGTCGACAATTCAGCGGGCGGCGGATCGAGCCGTGCGATATACAAAGGGGTGGCGCTCGGCGGCAACGGCACGACGCACTTGCTCTACGCCGCGGACTTCCACAACGCCCACGTGGACGTCTTCGACGGTGCATTCAAGCCCGCGACGCTGCCGCCCGGCGCCTTCAGGGACCCGCACCTGCCGCGGGGGTTCGCGCCGTTCAACGTGCAGACGGTCAACGGCGACGTGTTCGTGGCCTATGCGAAACAAGACGCGGACGCCGAGGACGAGATCGCGGGCCAAGGGCTCGGCTTCGTCGACGAGTTCGATCCGAACGGCGTGTTGGTGAAACGCGTGGTCGAGCGCGGCGCGCTCAATGCACCGTGGGGACTCGCGCTCGCGCCCGCGAGCTTCGGTCGTTTTGGCGGCGCACTGCTGGTGGGCAACTTCGGCGATGGCACGATCAACGCGTTCTCGCCGATTACCGGCCACTTCCTGGGCTCGCTGCGCGACTCGCACGGAAAGCGCATTCGCATCGATGGGCTCTGGGGCATTCAGTTCGGTAACGGACTGCTCGGCCAGGAGACGAATACGTTGTATGCGGCTGCAGGCCCCGGCGACGAGGAGCACGGCACCTACACCGCGATCCACGCTCGCTGACGCTCTGAAACTCGGACGCTCCGCCGCGCGCCGAGCGCGGCGGAGGCTTCGCGCGGCGGAGGGGCCCGGCGACAGCCGCCGTTGCGACGGCTCGAGCGGTCAGACGTTCGACAGGTAATCCGGCGCGAGCGGCCCCGTGCTGTCGCCGATCTTGGCGACGTCGACGCCGAGCTTGTCGAGCAGCGTGACGAGCAGGTTGGTCATCGGCGTGCCGCTCGGGTACGCGATGTGCCGGCCCGCTTGCACGCGCCCGCCGAGACCACCCAGCAGCACGCACGGCAGGTCGGTGTGGCGGTGCAGATTGCCGTCGCCCATGCCGGCGCCGTACATCAGGAGGCTCTGGTCGAGCAACGTGCCGTCGCCCTCGGGCGTGGCCTGCATCTTCTCGGCGAGGTACGCCAGAAACGACACGTGGTACGCGTCGATCTTGGTTTTCTTCTCGATGAGCCCGGGGTCGTTGCGGTGATGCGAGACTGGATGATGCTGATCGGGCACGCCGATCTGCGGGTACGAGCGATTGCTCACCTCGCGCGCGAGAATCATGCTGAAGACGCGCGTGGTGTCGGTCTTGAAGCCGAGCAGCACGAGGTCGAGCATCAGCTTGGTGTGCTCGTCGAACGACGCGGGGATGCCAATGGGGCGATCCGGCAGCGCGATCTCGTGATGGTCGCTCTGCTCGGCGCCCTGAATGCGCTGCTCGATCTCGCGCACCGAGTCCAAATACTCGTCGAGCTTGGTGCGGTCGCCGGCGCCCACGCTCGTGGCGAGACGCTTCGCCTCGTCGCGCACCGAGTCCAGGATGCTCACGGTCTTGCGGCTACGCGCGAGCCGCTCGGCGCCGGACCCGCCGTCGCCGAACAGGCGCTCGAACACGAGCCGCGGGTGGTTCTCGGTGAGGTTCGGCGTGGTCTCGTTGCGCCACGACACGGTGTTCACGTAAAAACAATCGCCCGCGTCGCAAGCGCTCTGCGTGGCGGTGTCGACCGCGAGCTCGAGCGAGCGCACGGGCGTGGTCTTGCCGAGCACGTCGGCGGCGAGCTGATCGGCGCTGGTCGCGAGCTTCACCTCCACGCCGGGCCGGGTGCGATCCCACGCGTGCACGCCCGTGAGCCAGGCGGCCGACGAGCGCGGGTGGTCGCCGGTGCCGTCGCCGAAGTTCTCGGCCTGCTTGTGGTCGAGGCCGCTCACGACCGTGAGCTGCTTGCGCAGCGACGCGAGCGGCATGAGCACCGGCGACAGCGCGAAGTTCGCGCCGACGGTCTCGGGCTTGAAGGTCTTGTGGACGATGCCGTTGCCGACGTACATGAAGCCGAGCCGCGGCGTCCACGGCGGCGCGTCGGCGCCGAACGCGGGCAGCATCGCGTCGAGCATCGGCAGTGCGATCGTGGTGCCGGCGGCGCGCAGGAACGTGCGCCGCGGCAGCGTGCGCTTGGTGATGAACGTCATGGCTCCCCTCCGGAAGATCCAGGCTCGCGCGCCGCCGCCACGGTCGGCGCCGGGCCGGCGTAAACGTTCCGATTCGTAAACGGCACGCTTTCGACGATACCGCTCACGACGCTCGAGAACGCGAAGTTCTGCTTGGCCGCCTCGCGCACGATCGCTCGAACCGCTGGCGCATCATAGTACTGCACGTTCCGGCCGAGCGCGTACATCATGAGCTTTTCCGTGAACGCGCGCACGAACAGCTCGGGGTTGCGCAGCAGCATGTCGCGTACGCCTTGGAGCCCGTCGACGGTGGTGCCGTCCACGAGCGTGCTCTTGGCGTCGATCGGGCCTGCCACGTCCGTGTCGCGCCAGCGGCCGACGGCGTCGAAGTGCTCGAGCGCGAAGCCGATCGGGTCCATCTTCGCGTGGCAGCCGGCGCACATCGGGTCGGCGCGGTGCTTGACCATCGCGGCGCGCATCGTGAGCGGCGCGCCGCCCGCGGTCTCGTCCTCGGTCTTCAGCGCCGGCACCACCGGCGGTGGCGGGGGCGGCGGCGAAGCGAGCAGGTTGTCGAGCACGTACTTGCCGCGGAGCACGGGCGACGTGCGGGTCGAGTACGACGTGACCGTGAGGATGCTGCCTTGCGACAGCAGCCCGCCGCGCGGGCTGTCCGCGTCGAAGTCCACGCGGCGGAAGTAGCTGCCGTAGACGTTCGGGATGCCGTAGTGCTTCGCGAGCCGTTCGTTCAAGAACGTGTAGCGTGCCGTCAAGAGATCGAGCACGCTGGCGCCGCCGCGGAGCACGCTGCCGACGAACAGCTCGGTCTCGCGCTCGAGCGCGCGACGCAGCGTGACGTCGTGGTCCGGGAACAGAAAGATGTCAGGCTCCTTGGCCTCGACGTCGCGCAGGAACAGCCACTGCGCCGCGAAATTCGTGACCATCGACTCGGCGCGCGGGTCGGCGAGCATCCGGTCGACTTGCGCGCGGAGCATGCCCGGGTCGCGGAGCTTGCCGTCGACCGCGGCCAGGAGCAGCTCCTCGTCGGGGATGCTGCTCCAGAGGAAGAAGGAGAGGCGCGACGCGAGCTCGACGTCGCTCACCGGCGCGATTCCGATCGGCGGCCGGTGGCGCGCGGCCGCGGACGATGCGCCGCTCGTCGCGCGGATCGCGGGCGCGGCGGCTGCCCGCGTCGCCGCCGCCTTGCCGGAGGGTGCGGTGGGCTCGCGCTCGATGCGGTAGAGGAATTGTGGGCTCACCAGTAGCCGCTCGAGCGCGAGCTGGATCCCGGCGTCGAACCCGCCTTCGGCTCGCCCCTGTTCGTAGAACGGCATGAGGTCCGCGAGGTCGGCGTCCGTGGCCGCGCGGCGATAGGCGTGCCACACGAGCGTGGTCAGGATCTGGCGCGCGCACGGCGTTTCCGTGGCGGCCTCGTTCGGCCGGCAGATGAAGATCCGGCGGCGGCTCGGGGTGTCGCCGGGGCCGGTGGGCGAGTACGGCCCGCGGATCGTCGCGATCGCCATCGCGGGCAGCGTGCCGCGGCTGCGCATGCGGCTGCGCACGAGGTTCTCGTCGAGCGCTTCGGAGCGCTCGACGAACGTAACGCCGAGGAGATGCGAACCGGCCGGCACCGGCACGCGGAACGTTACGCGATCCGCCCCGCGCCGCGGAACCGGCGTGGCCACCCCGATCTTCTGCACCGCCGCGCGCGCGCCGTCGACGCTGATCTCGATCTCGTGCTCCTCGCGTGTGCCCGACGCCGTCTCGACGTCGACCGTGTAGTCGGCGTCGAGCGGGAAGTACATCTCGGTGGCGAGGCCGCCGCGCGTGCCGAACGACAGCCCTTCGACGCGCTCGTCCTGCGGCAGCTGCTCGGAGAGCTTGTGGATGTTCACGGTCACCGGCATCCGCATGTCGCCGACGGCGAGCCGCGCGAGCTTCTGCGCCGCTGTGACGTAGCGTTCGAGCACCACCGGGGAGACGAACAGCAGATCCGCAATGTTGTCGAAGCCGCTGCTCGCGTTGTCGGCGGGCAGGAGCAGCTCGAAGTCGAGCTCGCTCGGCAGATGGTCGAGCGCGAGCAGGTCGCGGATCGCGTTGCGGTACTCGGTGCGCGTGAGCCGGCGGAACAGCGGCACGTCGCCGGCGTTCGGCCGCGCCGCGGCGTTCGCGTCGAGCTCTTGCTCGAGGAACGCGGCGGCTTGCACGTAGCCCTCGTGGGCCGGGCGCGGATCGTCCGGCGGCATCGTCTCGGCGCGGAGCTTGCGGACGACTTTCTCCCACTGCTCCGGGCGGGCGCCGACGGCGTCGATGCTCTTCGGGTCGATCGCGAGGTCGGCGGTGAGGTCGACCGGGTTGTGGCAGTCGACGCAGTAGTGCGAGAGGAGATCGCGGGTCGCGACGCGGCCGCCGTGCCCCCGCAGTGTCCACCACCCGGCGGCGATTCCGGCGAGCGCCAGAACCGGCAGGGTGGTGAGCAGCAGTTTCGCGGGTATGGACCTCAAGTGTCGCGCCCGATCATTCGATCATTGTAACGCGCGCCGGCTAGTCGAACTTGAAGATGTCCTCGCCCGTGTTGGGCTTTTCCATGCCCTTTTCGAAGTATTCCTCCCAGATGTGCGCCCACGGCCGGCCGTAGATGTCGGGCACCTCGTATTGGATGACTTCGCCGGGTCGGACGGGGCTGGGCTTGCCCTCGAGCGGGTAGATCGTCGGCACGCACTCGATGAATACGTACGGGTCGCCCTTGTCCACCTCGCTGATCTTCACGAGCTTGCGGATGACGCGCACGGGCTGAACGAGCGCTTCGGGATCGTAGAAGATCGCCTCGTGGACCAGTCCCTGGAACTTGCCGCTCGCATCGCGAATCGGCGAGTAGATCTCGATCGCCTGCATCTTGTTCGAGTATTCGAACGCGCCGTGGACCATCCAGCCCTGGACGTTCGACGTCCACGTGATCAGCGCGTCCTTGTCCCAGAAGCCGACGGTCTCGCCGTACCAGCGCGGCACGTCTTCGCCGAGCCGCGGCACCGCGCCGTCCGTCTTGAACGTGCGGCCGATCTCGATGTCGGTGATGAAATTGCGCGCCACGCCCGCGATGATCTGCACGAGCTTGGGAGTGACGAGGATCTGGTGCTCCCAGACGGCCGCTTCATGCCAGCGGCGCATGAACCCTTCTGGCCAGCAGTACTGCGAAGGCCACTGCGCCTCGCCGCGGCCCTCGTGGTAGGTCTGCTGCACCATGCGCTGCTGATATTCGGGCGTCAGCAGCGACAGCCACGTCGACACCTGGTTGTGATGACCGCGATACCAGTTCTCGTTGCCGGGCATGAAGCCGGGACGCGCGTACACTCCGCTCCACTCGCCCGGCACGGTCGCATACGTGTGCTCGGTGGGGCCGCCGCGTTTTTTGGTTTCGGCAAGCAGCGCCTCGTAGTGCTCTTGCGCCGTCTTGAAGGGGTAGGGGCTCACGATCGAGTCGCGTGGGTAGTCGCGGTCGCAATGGCCCCATGCGGCCGTCGCGGGATCGTTATTCACGATCAACGGAGTGCCTACGGCTCCGGAGTTCGCTTCGATGCCGATGGTGCTGTTGCAGCGGAAGTAGCGCGGATCGCTCCAGAGGTCCTTGTCCTTGTAGAAGTCCTTGGTCGTGAAGACGTCGACCGGCAGCGGCTTGATGCCGTCCGGCGTCTTGCCGCCGCGGGCGGTTTCGTTGCGGTTGCCCTGCGGCCCGAAGCCGAAATTCGGTCCAACCTCTTGGGTCTGACGTGCGTCGGCTTTGAGCGGCCAGCCGCGGCCGACGCTCTTGAAGCCCGGGTCGACGACGAGTTGCGCGCGCACCGGTGCCGCGAACGCCGCGAACGATGCAACCGCCGCCGCGGCGGGCCAAGACCAAGACTTCATGTTCCGTCACCTCTACGATGCTCGGCGCCGTCGTGCCGGCGACGCCCGGCCCGCGCGTCCAAGTGCAGACTCGCGACGGCCAACGTGCAGGTCCATTGTCACGTGACCCGGCGGAGACGGCCACGCCCCAGGGCGGACAGTCGGCCCGCCGAATCATCATTTTTCTTTGGAACGGGACGCTCTGATATCCTCGCGGCATGGATACGCGGGCGGCAGTGATCGCCGAAATTTCGAGGCTCAGCGCACGCGAGCGACGGCTAATCGCGCACTCTGGCGGAAGGGAGACGAGCATGCAGCCGGAGCCGGACAAGTTGGGCGCGCTGATCGATACGGCACGAGCTCTGGAAGCGGCCGGCGTGCGGTACGCGCTGATCGGTGGTTTGGCGGTGGGCATTCACGCGGGCATTCCTCGCGCCACGATCGACGTGGACGTGGCGGCTCACTTGGGTGCGGGACGTAAGGTCGCCGTCGAGGCCCTCGAGCGCGCGGGCCTGAAGAAGACGGGCGAGTTCGAGCACAGCGTGAACTTTCGACATACCACGGGCGAACCCGTGCAGCTCGCATTCGACGCGGGTTTCGACGCGATGATCGAGCGGGCGGAGAGTATCGACGTCGCCGGGACCAGCGTCATGGTCGTCCGCAAGGAGGACCTGATCGCCATGAAGCGACGGGCCGCCGCGGATCCCGCGCGCCGCAAGAGCAAGCGGCTCCGCGATCAGGCGGATATCGAATTGCTCTTGGGCGATGTGCCAGGCCCCGACGAGGGCTGGTAGCGGTCGCTCGCGCGTCGCCGTTGCTATTACGTGTACGCGCTGGTGTCGGTCCTCGTCATCGGCTGGCTGGCAATCGGCGGACAGACGCTGCGCGCAGCTCGCCGTAAGCCGGCCAAGGTGCTGCGAGAGGACTAAGAATAGCCGCGGCTTCGTGCCTTGCCGCCCCCTGGTACGGCTTTTGCTGCCACATGCGGGATTTTTCTCGCAAGGAGGGTGGTCCATGAGGAAGCTACTAGCGGCCGTGGTGCTGTGTGTGCCGGTCGTTTCCAATGCCGATTTGCTGTTTCTCAAATATGAAGGCGCAGTATCGGGGATCGAGGAGCAGGGTTGCCCATGCCCCCAGTCCTATTCGATTGGTGATCCCGTCAGCGGCAAACTGATCATCAACCTCGCTCTCGCAAACGGAGGCAGAGGCGTCCCCCCCCTGCCGCCAGACTGGACGAATATCGACTACCTCCCGGAGGGGGTTAGCTTCATCCATGGTCGTCCCCTTGCCGCCGCAGGGAACCCGAACGACGCCGTCTTTTTCTACAACAGCCTACCGGCGGTGGATCCGAGCATGACCTATGACCGTGTAGAAGTTTATGACGGCATCGCGCCCAACCCGCTAGATATGCTCGGGATCCAGGTGGAGAGGCTTAGCCCGTACGGCCAGCTCATTACCGACGTCGGATCGTCCGTTCAGCAATTCGACGTGACACCCGACGAAGGAACGACGATCACTGGACAGATGCTTCGCGGCCTCAGCGGCGCCGTCGGCGCGTTCAGGCAGACGATCAGTCTCACGTTTTCCCACGTGTCGATGGGGGTGTGTAAGCGCTCGACCTGAGCGATCACCGCTCCCTCAGCCGCGAGCGAGGTACGACCCTCGTACCTCCGGGCTTTACGCTGCTCGCGGGTTGGGGTACGAATGGCGCTGCGGCCCGTGGATTCGTCGGCCGCGTAGGGGCGGAACATGGCACGCGTACTGATCGGATCGACGCTCGCGCTGCTCGCCGCGGGCGGAATCGCGGCCGCGGCCGAGCCGGCCGCGCTCATCGACGCCGTGAAGCGCCACGACCGCACGGCCGTGAGCGCGCTGCTCGACCGCGGCGCCGACGTGAAGGCGACAGAGGGCGATGGCGCCACCGCGCTGCATTTCGCCGCCGAAGGCGACGACCTGGCACTGATCGACGCGTTGCTGCTCGCCGGCGCCGACGTCAACGCGAAGACGCGCTTCAACGTCACTCCGCTCGAGCTCGCGGCCCAGAACGGCGATCGCGCCGGCATCGAGCGCCTGCTCGCGGCCGGCGCCGACGTCAACGCGAAATCGCGCGAAGGACAAACGCCGCTGATGACGGCCGCGCGCACCGGCAAGCTCGACGCGGTAAAGGCGCTGCTCGAGCGCGGCGCCACCGTCGACGAGATCGAAGGCTTCCGCGGCCAGACCGCGCTCATGTGGGCGGCGGGCGAGGGCCACGTCGACGTCATGACCGCGCTGGTCGACGTCGGCGCCAACGTGAACGCGAGGTCGAAGGCGGGCTTCACGCCTTTGCTCTTCGCCGTGCGCGACGCGCAGATCGGCGCGCTGCGTTACTTGCTCGATCACGGCGCCAACGCGAACGATCTCATGGGAGACGGCACGAGCGCGCTCAACGTCGCCGTCGTGAACGCGTTCTACGAAGCCGCGTCGGTGCTGCTCGACCATGGCGCGGACCCGAACCTGCCCGACGCGCGCGCCTCGCCGCTGCACACGATCGCGTGGCTGCGCAAGCCCGGCTCCACCGGCGACGCCGGCGTCGGCGACTTGCCTCCGGTCGCGCCGCGCCCCACCGGCAACGTCACGAGCATCGATCTCGTGAAGAAGCTGCTCGCGCACGGCGCGAATCCGAACGTGCGCGTGGACTGGCCCGAGATCAAGTTCGACACCGTGGGCGGCACCACGCGCAATCCGCCCAGCATGGTGGTCGGCCGGCACTTGCTCACTTACAACGGCGCCACGGCGTTCTACGTCGCGGCCAAGAACGGCGACGCCGAGCTCATGCGCGTGCTCGCCGCGGGCGGCGCGGACCCGAACATCACGAGCCGGTTCGGCATCACTCCGCTGATGGTCGCGGCCGGGCTCGACACGTGGGAGGGCGAGACGCCCGGCCCGTTCACCGGCGTGTCGGAGACGGAGCGCCTGGAGGCCGTGAAGTCCGCGCTCGAGCTCGGCAACGACATCAACGCGGCCGCCCGTTTCGGCGACTACAAGATGATCGGCGAGGCCCAATACACACTCCTTTACTATCCGCACAACATCGCCGAGTTGCTCGAGCTCGGCACCGGCGATCCGCGCTGGAGCGGCAGCACCGCGCTGCACGGCGCGATCCTCGCGAATCAGCCGTCGATCGTGCAGTACCTCGTGGATCACGGCGCGAACGTCGACGCGAGGACGGATCTCGGTTGGACGCCGCTCATGATGACGCGCGGCGTGTTCCTCGCAAACACGGGACGGGAGTTCCCGGCCGCAGAGGCGATCCTCGTCAAGGCGATAGCGGAACGGCGAGGCGACGAGCGCGGCGCGCGCTGAGCCCGTCCTGACATCTCCAAGATAGCCCAAGGGGCTATAGAGGCACGCGCCTCGCAAGACTAGATTGCTCCGCACGAGCTCGACAATGGCTCGCACGAGGAGCGACATGGCGCGCGCATTCCAGGTGCTCCGTCTGCGCCAGAGTGAATCCCGGCCCGAGTCCTAGCGAGCTCGAGACCGCAGGCGAGGGCAGCATGGTAGAAGCGCAGATCCGCGTGCCGACGACCGAGGCGAGCGGTCCGGTGCGCAGCTACAACCAGATCCACTCCGCGCGTAAGCAGACTCCGGGACGACGGCGTGTGAGCGTCTACGTATCGTGGAGTTTCCCGGGGGAAGCTAACCGCGACGTGGCCGAGCTCGACAATCGGTTCGCCACCATGACGGAGATCCGGCGCGCGGAGTGGCCCGGCTGGGAAGGCGCGGAGTGGTCGGGCGTCACGCTGTTCCAACAGGGAATCCCGGGCGCGCTCGAGCTGTTCTTCCGTTCGTGGGGTCCATTCCAGAAGCTCGTCGGCGAGGTCACCGGGCACGTCGTGCCCGTGTTCCAGCGCGTGGACCAAGCGGGATTTCGACTGCCGCTCGACGATCGCGTGCTGGGAGACGCCGACACGGTGTTCGTGTTCGGCCTGGATCATCTCGTGACGCAACAGGAGGCCTCCGCGGCG